>Ga0228536_1000703_pt1 | contig 51892 bp, 45 predicted proteins | sample SJ1Smetagenome_FD_168611 | JGI IMG/M metagenome (GOLD analysis project Ga0228536, IMG submission 168611) | Enriched culture of PCE-dechlorinating microbial communities from Ithaca, New York, USA - SJ1.S | ecosystem: Engineered > Modeled > Simulated communities (microbial... > Unclassified...
GAATTGATGATCGTTGCCGTCTTCATATCCCATGGCAATGGCAAAGAGCCGTTGGCGCAAGAGCTCCTCCCGGCCATGGTGCACCTTGGCTTGCTCGCGACGCTCGCAAAGCGCCCGGCTCATGGAGAACGAAAGACCTGTGGCCTCGTCGATTTCACGCAGCAGCAAGGACCCGCCGTCCGAGGTCATGGGGCCGGCCGAAAATTCAGCCACAACGGAGCGCGAATCAAGGTTTGCAAAAGAGAGTTGTTTATGACAGACCGTATTCAACGGGCATTCCTTTTGTGACGTATTTTCTCTTGTCAAGTCAACATGTTACAGGATGTCCGTTTCTTTCTCAAGCACTATTATGAATTTTCCGGGCTAGAGTATTCCGGCCACCAGGGGGACAGGGCTCTGCCCGGGGGGCAACCCGAACACCGAGCCCGGGAGGCGTTGGAGGGGCGGAACAATCTGTCCTGCCCCTCATGACGCCTCAGACAGCACGTGGCCCGGCAGCCTCCAGATCGCTCGGGGATTGATCCCTGAACTGTTCAAAGTTCCGCTGGAAAAGCACGCTCAGTCTCCTTGCCTGCGCATCATATGCCGAAGGGTCGGACCAGGTCTTTCGGGTATCGAGTATCTCCGACGGCACCCCCGGGCCTTCCCTCGGCACTAGATACCCAAAGACAGGGTCCGGCCTCATGGGCACTTCTTGCAGAGACCCATTGAGGGCAGCGTTCAGAAGCGCACGGGTCAGTCCGATCTTCATACGCGAACCAACTCCATACGGGCCCCCCGTCCACCCTGTATTCACCAGCCAGCAATTAACCCTGTGCTGCTTGATATTCTTGGCTAGCATCTGAGCATAGATGGAAGGGTGGCGCACCATGAAAGGAGCGCCAAAGCACGCGCTGAATGTCGCGGTAGGCTCCTTGACACCCTTTTCCGTTCCCGCCACCTTGGCGGTATACCCACTTATGAAGTGATACATTGCCTGATCTTCGGTCAGCCTGGCGATCGGCGGAAGAACACCAAAGGCATCTGCCGTCAACATGAAGATATTGCGTGGATGCCCACCCATTCTGGAGGGCACAATGTTGGGCAAATGACTGAGGGGGTAGGACGCTCGAGTATTCTCCGTCAAGCTGTCATCGTTCAGATCCAGGCGGCGCAGCGCCGGGTCCATTGAGACATTCTCCAGAATGGTGCCGAAGCGACGGGTGCACTCGTAAATTTCCGGTTCCGATTCCCTGGAAAGATTGATCACCTTGGCATAGCAGCCCCCTTCGAAGTTGAAGATGCCGTTTTCAGACCAGCCGTGCTCGTCGTCGCCGATCAGCAACCTGTGCGGATCGGCCGAAAGCGTGGTCTTCCCTGTCCCTGAAAGACCGAAGAATATGGCCACGTCATCCGAATTGTCCTCATTGACGTTGGCCGAACAGTGCATGGAGAGAACATCCTGGGCCGGCAGCAGAAAATTGAGTGCGGTGAATATCGATTTTTTGATCTCCCCGGCATAGGCCGTCCCACCGATCAAGACCAGTTTCCTGCTCAGATGAAGGGCCACAAATGTGCCGCTGCGTGTCTGGTCTTCTTCCGGGTCGGAGTGAAAATGGGGGCAATGGAGTACGGTGAAATCAGGGACAAAAGCTTTGATTTGGGCACGATCGCGGGGCAGTTGAATGAACATGTTGCGTGCAAAAAGATTGTGCCATGCCAACTCTGTGACCACGCGCACGGCCTGACGATGCTTCACATCCGCCCCCGCATAGCAGTCTTGTACGAATACAGTCTTTCCCCGAAGATAGGCTGCCATGCGTTTTTGCAGGGCGTTGAAGCGCTCTTCGGGGTATTTCACGTTCACTTTGCCCCACCAGATGTCATCGGTCGTTGCCGGTTCGTCCACGACATACTTGTCCTTTGCGGCTCGCCCGGTGTGCTGACCCATTGTCACCACCAAAGGACCCAGGTGAGCCATCTGCCCCTCGTGACGACGAATGGCGAGTTCGTACAATTCCGGCGTTGATCTGTTCCAGTATACGTTTCTGAGATTGTATAAATTCACATGCTCCAATTGATAGTCAGGCACCAGATCACGAAACTCCATGGTGTGTCTCCTTTCTGGCCATCTTCCCACAGCCTTCCGGGGGAATGAGCTCAGGGAGATGGCCGGACATATGTTCACCTGCACACGCCGTTTTCTATAAAATTCAAAAGGTTTTCTGAATCGTTCAAAATCCGGTCCGGCTCATCAACGCCTGCGTTGCATTAAAGGGCTCAGGTTGGGTGAAGTTTCCACAGGCAGCGTCATCACACAGAGGGACCAGGAACACATTTAGGGTTCTTCGTGTCTCCGTGCCTCTGTTCCGGAATTGCCGCCAGGAGCTATGCTTCAGACAATCGACGACTTTTCCCGGATATCAATCCACATCCAACTCTTCACCGCTTCTCAAGGAAAGAAGCATCCGATTCATGCGGTCCTCAATGAGCGAGGTAATGTCCGCAAGGGCTTTGAGGGAGGTTAGGAGTTTGCTCAGCTGTTGCTTATGTGCAATATCCAGGTCGGGATGTTTGAGAAGGTGCAAAACATCTTCCAACAGGCCGAGGTTGGCCATCGAGAACTCCGTATAGGCGAGCTTCGGCCATTGAACCCGGAGGTCTTCGGGAAGGTGTTCCATCCTTTTGGCGACTTCTTCATTCGCTGCAATCCTTATGGCCTCATCCAGCCGGGTCAGAAGCTGCGCCACCTCTTCCTTGTGGGCTTCCCAGGCCTGGCATTCAGTCAACAGACGATGCCACTTGGGGCGAATCCTGTTATCGAGCCAGGCTTTGCCATTTTGAGGCAGGAAAAAGGCGTTGACCACGACCATCTGCTCGGCCAACAATTCTTCGCTCACCTGCGTCATCTCTTTGTGGTCGCCGAGATGAGGCTGTCCCATGATGAGCAATTCCCCGAGTCGCATGAGAAGGGCGTTCTTGTCTTCCCGCTCCGAGATGACTTTTTTCAGTTCCAGTTCCCAACGTTCGCGAAGAAAACTCATCACCGAATTGATGGCTGGAAAAACAAACCCGATCTTGATCAATGAATTCCGCAGCTCATGGGCCATCACGTTGCAGGCTTGAAGACGCTGGCGGGAGAGTTCCCGGCGTGCGGCTTCGGCCTGCCTGCGTTCAGTGATGTCCTCAAAAATCCCCACGGCCCCCAGTGGTTTTCCATCATCGGCCGTAATTCTGCCGTACCGCACCCTCAGCGGGATAGACTTGTTGCTGACAATGGACCGGTAATCCCCTTCATACTGGCCGATCTCGCCCGACAGCCCTCTTACGACCGCTGCACGCATGGCATCATCGGGCAAGGATTCAAGCAGGTTGAACGCCATGATCTGTTGTCTGGTTGCACCGAGGATTTTGAGAATTTGTTTGTTGCAGCTTACAATTCTCCCCCTCTGGTCGAAATGCAGGACCCCCAAAGGCGAGTGTTCAAAAATAACCCGATATCGCTCTTCGCTCTCCCGCAGCGCATCCTCGGAAAGCCTGCGGTCGGTGATGTCCTCCCAAATCCCCACGGTCCCGAGGAGTTGACCCTCGTCCGAGGTGACCTGGCCATACAGGACCCTCAGCGGGGTGACCCGGTCGCCGGTAACGGAACGGTAATCCCCTTCGTAGTAGCCGGTCCTTCCGGAAAGCGCTTTCAGAAACGCCGCGCGCATGGCCGGGTCCTGCAGGGATTGAAACATATTGAAACCGATGACTTTTTCCCGGGGTGCTCCAACAATGTTGAGAAATTGCCTGTTGCAGCTCACAACGTTCCCATCCGGATCGAAATGCGTGATTCCCAGGGGTGAATTCTCAAAAACCACCCGGTAGCGCTCTTCGCTCTCCTGCAGTGCCTTTTCTGCCTGTTTGCTCCGGGTGAGATCCCGAATGAGCCAATGCAGGCCGGTCACGCGGCCCTGAGAGTCAGCGACGGGGGCAGCCGCGAGCGATGCGGGGAATTCAACCCCTTCCGAAGACTGCAAAACGGATTCCCACTCGTGAGTCTGCGTCGCAGCCTGTAACTCCCTCAGGCGGGCTTTGAAGTCATCGCGATTCGTTTCAGGCACAAAGAACTCCAGCGGTTTGCCCTGCAAAAAATCGCGGCTTGCCTTGAACAAGGCAAACGCAGCCGCGTTGGCCTCCCAAATGGTCCCCTCGACATCGGACATGACGCAGGCGTCAGGGATCAGCTCGAACAGCTGCCGATATCGGCCGTATTGTGCTTTCTCAGCATGCCGGGACGCTCTGAACTCCTCGTTTTTCCGGCGGAGCTCGTCGTTTTCCATCTTCAGCTCTTCCAGAGCCGTCCGGAATTCTTCTATCGTCTGCGGCGGCAAATCTCCCATCGATGTCGAGACCCCCGTTTCTTCTCCGCTGTTCGGATAAGGCTAGGAGACAGGTCCGGAACAAACATTCCGTCCGGAATCGGAACTGTTGAATACGGGTTCAGCAAGCTCAGAGATGCTTCGGGCACGTTGTTCTACCCCGAATATTTTCATAATATCAGTCAAAGTCATTCCGTTCAACTTGCAGCTTCCTGTGAGGGTGCATTCACTTGATGATCGTGGTTTCCCGCAGATCGAGGGATCTCATGACAGCTTGCCGACTTGTTGAATTCACTGATCACGGTGCTGCGCGATGCGAAATGATCCGCATGTGCTGAAAAGAGGAAGTGAGCGGCTCCACTGACACGCAGATTTCTGATGTTCTCATCGATCGGGTTCATTGGGAAGATGACGGTGCAACGATTGTCCAGAAGTTCGACTGATAAGTACGACCGGGACGGCCTCTGGAATGATCGTTTTCGACCCCTGTTCAATAAATCAAGCGGAACCCAAGCAAGCCATGATGGTTTAAGGGTGTCTCATCCCCTGTATCTGCCACTAAGGGGAATGCACCGCTCGGGTCGCTCCCGAAGCAGAAACCAACTCTCCAGGCATTTCCGTCGATACGTTCCGAAATGAGTCCACGACGGGGAGCCAGGAAAGAATTGAGGGTTTGGAGAGGTTCTCCGAACCCTTTTCTTGCTGGAGGGTGATGCTTCGCCCGGGGGGAGCCGATGTGGTATGTCTACCTGTGCGACCGCAAGGGCCAACTGTACACGGGAATTACCACGGATCTCGCTCACCGAATGAAACAACACGGGGCAGTGCTGCTGCACTCGGAAGCGCACCCCGACCGGAATTTGGCCGTGAAGCGCGAGAGGCAGATCAAAGGGTGGCGTCGCGAAAAGAAGCTCGCCCTGGTTGAGAGCGGGCGGTGAGCTTGCCCTGAGCGAAGCGAAGGGAGTCCGTCCCGGGGAGCCCCAAATCCATCGGCTGATTTCAGCGGCTCTTATTTAATGCAAGAGACCCCCTGGGGTGATCCCCTCGGGGTCTCGTCGTTTCCGCAGTATTCACGCCCGGGAGCGATGAAGTCAGGAATCTCATGCGCCTATTCTGCAGATTCCGACAGTCCAAGGAGGAACCGCCATGCCGGGACGACTTCGATGGTTCCGCCACCGGCCTCGATCCGCTCATCCTCGTTCCGGGTCACGATGGTCCCCGCTTTCAGGCCCAGTTCGGCCATCGCCTCACTCAAGGCCACGGTTTCTCGTTTCCGCGTTTGTGGCTCCACCAGAGATTCGCACACTTGGATCAGCATCCGCGTCCCGCCGCGCATCGAGACAATGAAATCGACCTCCCGGCCGGTCTTGGTCTTGTAATAGCAGATTTCAGGGTGAAGTCGCCGGAGCGCCGTGAAGACGAGGTTCTCCAGGAGATGGCCGGAGTTGACCAGAATTCCGGATGACACCGAAGTGACCAGTGCGTGATCGATGCAGTAGACCTTCTTCGGATTGGTGTTGCTGCGCGCGAGAGACGGGTCGAATATGCGCACGGTGAACAGGAAATAGGCGTCCTCGAACCATTCCAGGTAATCCGACACCGCGGACTTCGGAGCCTTGTGGCCCAGCGACTTGAGATAGCCCGTGAGGCTGTTGACGGAGTAAAGCGAGGCCGTATTGTCCGCCAACCAGTGTGCTAGATCGGTCACAGCCTTCGGGTGTGAAATATCGTGGCGCTCGACCAAATCCCGAAACAAAATGGTGTGAAAGTACTCCTGGTGGGTCTTGATCCGCAGGTTCCGGCCAAGACCGGCGACCTCGGGGAAACCGCCGGTCTCCCAGTATTCCTTGAAGGACTTCTGAACCAGGAGCCGTTTCTTTGTGGACAGAGCTCCCTCGCTCTCGATTCCCTTATAGTCCAGAAATTCCTTGAACGAAAACGGGAAAATTTCCCATGAAAGCGCCCGCCCGCGCATCTGCGTCGCTATTTCTTTCGACAGCATCCTGGCCGACGAACCGCTCAGATACATCTCGCATTTTTCCGTGCGCATCAGGCGATCGACGAAGGGCTCCCAGCCGGGGGCGGCCTGAATCTCGTCGAAAAAGCAGTAGACCGTCTCGGTGTTTTTTTTCTCCGGGTAGATGGAGTAGTAGGCCTCGGCGATCAGGCCGAAGTTGTGCTGTCGGAGGTTGTGGAGGCGGTCGTCGAAAAAGTTCAGGTACAGAATGTTCTGCCGGGGGACCCCGCCGTCCAACAGCCGCTGGATAACCTGGAACAGGTAGGTCGACTTGCCGCTCCGGCGCACTCCGATAAAGACGGCGGCTTTGCCCTGAACCGTCTCGATATGCAGGCGCCGGGGCACCCCGGTTTCCATCCGGGATTCCTGGAAGTCCAGGATGATGGATTTGACCGTCTCTACCATGGGATCACTCCTGGTCATTGCTTTTCTCAGTTTCTGTCATATCTGGCAATAAATATAGCCAGTTTTGGCTATAAGCGTCAAGAAAGATTCCCGGTTTCATGATTTCCACCCACGACGCAAAATGGAAACACGATCCGCCGTTTGTGCGTTGCGCCTGTTCTCTCTTTTGGCTCTATCCGTCTTTGCCCGGCGGAGAATGCGGGTTGTGTGCGCGAGGTTCTGCAGATCGGTCGATCCACGCCGTAATCGTCAAGTCCAGCACTCCGGTCACGGCATATCAGGCGAGCGACACCGCGAATGGGTGCCTGGAATGGGTCCGATTGCGACTCGCGGGGGACGGTGGGCGGCAGGCGACGGCACAGCGCCATCCCAATTTTTTTTATTATGTCAATATTGACATAATAATCGTGAAAGAGTACGCTCATTAAGGGGTTTGGGTCATTCCGGTTCAGCTTTCACGTGCAAAAGGGAGGTAATCTGCGAATGGAATTCAAGTCGGTGATCACTACGTGTCCAATCTGTGCTTGTGGCTGTGGGATGTGGCTCGAGGTACTGGACGGACGGATCGTGGCGACGGTGCCTTCGAAAACCAGTCCCACCAACAGAGGAAAGCTCTGCATCAAGGGCTGGAACGTCCATGAGTTCGTGCAGCATCCGGATCGGCTCAAGAAGCCGCTCATCCGCAAAGACGGGGTCTCCCGGGAGGTCCCATGGGATGAGGCTCTGGCTTATACGGCGGGTGAGCTTCGAAGGATCAGGGATGCATACGGACCGGACAGCATCGCCTTTCTCAGTTCCGCTCGCTGCACCAACGAAGAGAACTACATCCTGCAGAAGTTTGCACGCACTGCCGTCGGCACCAACAACGTGGATCATTGCGCCCGCCTCTGACACGGCCCCACCGTGGCAGGTCTTGCCCTCGCATTCGGAAGCGGCGCCATGACCAACTCCTTCGATGAGTTGGAAGACGCCAACTGCCTTTTCGTCATCGGTTCCAACACGACGGTCGCTCACCCTATCGTTGCGGGGCGACTCTTAAAGGCCAAGGCCAAAGGAAACAGGCTCATCGTGGCCGATCCGAGGAAATCTCATGTGGCCGGACTGGCGAATATCCACATCCAACACAAACTCGGCTCGGATGTGGCCCTCATCAACGGCATGATGCACGTCATTCACAGGAATGGCTGGCACAACCAGGCATTCATCGAAGAGCGCACTGAGAACTCCGATGCCTTGATCGAGATGATCGAGAAGTATCCGCCCGAACGGGTCGCCGAGATTACCGGCGTGCCCGCCTCGACGATTATCGAAGTAGCGGAATGCTATGCCAAATCGGAGGCAAGCTCCATCGTTTACTGCCTGGGCATCACTCAGCACACCACGGCGGTGGACAACGTGAAGAGTCTTGCCAATCTGTCGATGCTGTGCGGTCAGATCGGGCGTCCGTCGACCGGGGTGAACCCCTTGCGGGGCCAAAACAATGTACAGGGCGCGTGCGACATGGGTGCCCTTCCCAACGTCTATCCCGGCTACCAGGCGGTCACCGTCCCGGAGAACCGGAAGAAATTCGAGACGGCCTGGAAAAGGGAGATGCCTCCCAATGTGGGATTGACCATCATGGAAATGCTGCAGGGATGCAGCGACGGCAAGATCAAGGCAATGGTGATTCTGGGAGAGAATCCCGTGATGAGCGATCCGGATTCGAACCATGTGAAGCACGCTCTGGAATCCGTGGAGTTCTTCATGGCCATAGACATTTTCCCCACCCCAACGACTGCGCTTGCTCATGTCGTCTTGCCGGCGGCGTCCTTTGCCGAGGTAGACGGCACCTTCAGCAATTCCGAGCGGCGCGTGCAGAGGGTGCGCAAGGCGATAGAGCCGATTGCGGGAAAGACGAACTGGCAGATCATCCAGGAGCTTTCCACTCGGCTTGAGTACCCCATGCACTACGAGAATTCGGAAGAGATCTTCAACGAAATGGCCGGCTTGAACCCTTCCTTCGCTGGAATAAGCTACGCCAGGCTCGAAAGAGAGGAGCTTTGCTGGCCGTGCCCAACTCCGGATCATCCGGGAACGCCCATCCTGCACATAGGCAAATTCTCGCGAGGACGTGGGCTCTTTCATGCAATCGAGTACAAGCCGCCCGCGGAAACCCCGGACGAAGAGTATCCTTTCTGGCTGACCACCGGAACGGGCTATGCCCATTACCTCACCGCTACGATGACGAGGCGCTGCAAGCACCTCGACCGTGAAATGCCCGAGCTCATAACGGACCTCAATCCGGAAGACGGCACGCGGATGCGGATCGCCAACGGCGAATACGTCAGGGTGAGCAGCCGCCGGGGGACTCTCATAACAAGGGTTCAACTCACCCAGCGGGTAAAACCGGGGATGGTCTTCATGCCGCTCCACTATGAGGAAGCCGCGGCCAATTTGCTCACCAATCCGGCGCTGGATCCTATCAGCAAGACTCCTGAATACAAGGTGTGTGCCGTAAAGTTGGAGAAAGTCGCCCAGAGTGTGACCGTATAGATCAAAGCGGCACTTTTCGAAGGCGTTGAGGCCGGTTGAGCTCTTTGGCCTCCCAACGGCATGCATGACTGAAGGATGGATTCGGACTGAACAATTCGGGTGGGATCGGCTGATCGATGAAGCCGATCCCACCCGCGGAGCAACCTGAAGAGAGAAGGACCCGGAAGGGTTTCGGAAGGATTGGATCCCATGCCTGTCTACGTCATCCCGGTTGAGCGGGAGGAATTCCCGAGGAGCAAAGATGTTGTTGACCAAAGATCGTTCGGGCCCAAGGGGCGGGTGCCCTTTTGCAGGATTGAGGTGCCGGATGGGGTCAGCCTCAAGGAATTGTCCATTGAATATCAATCACGACCGATGTCGGAACGGGAATTGAATTGGCCCAATTGGATTTGCCAAAAGGGCTACGGAAAGCAGTTGTATCCATAACCCCCCATCACTGCAAGGAATCCCCCTGCCTCGCATGGCGATTTCCAGGCACGGCCCCGCACGGTCAACGGCACGCCGCTTTACAACGGTTTCAACCTGTGCGAATAGAACCTGGAGCCGGCGTTGTTCCTGTTTCCTTTCGAAGCCTTGCATGGTCTGAGTCTATACTGCCCGGGAAAAGCGGAACAACCGGCAACTCTACAAAGGGATTCGCTCACTTTGATGGGAGGAAGAAGTCATGTCAGGCAGCACGGGTGTTCCGGGCGTCTCTTTGAATACCCGCATCGGATGGATCGGCACGGGAGTGATGGGGTTTTCCATGTGCGGCCACGTGATGCGAAAGGGTTACGCCACGTCGGTGTTCAATCGCACCAGGGACAAGGCGGCGCCCCTGGTGGAGAGCGGCGCGGGTTGGGCTGATTCTCCGAGGCAGGTCGCGGAGCAATCGGACGTCGTTTTCACCATGCTCGGTTTTCCGCAAGACGTGCGGGAGGTCTATTTCGGGCGGAACGGACTTCTCGAGGCGGGGCGGCCGGGGATGGTTCTGGTCGACATGACCACCACGGAACCCTCCCTTGCCAGGGAGATCCGTCAGGCGGCCGGGGAGCAGGGAGCTTTCGCCGTGGATGCCCCCGTATCGGGCGGGGACGTGGGCGCGCGCAACGCCGCCCTTTCCATCATGCTTGGAGGGGACCGGGAAGTCGTGGACGCCATCCGGCCCATCCTGGAAGCGATGGGGAAGAACCTCGTTTACCTGGGCCCTGCGGGTTCCGGCCAGCACGCCAAAATGTGCAACCAGATCGTCCTCACGGGAACCATGATCGGCGTTTGCGAAAGCCTCATGTACGGGTTCAAGGCGGGCCTCGATCTGCCGACGATGCTCAGCTCGATCAAGGACGGAGCGGCCAGATGCTGGACCCTCGACAACCTCGCTCCCCGTATCCTCCGCAGGGATTTCGCTCCCGGTTTTTTCGTCGATCACTTCATCAAGGATATGGGCATCGCGCTCAAGGAAGCCGCCCGAATGGGTCTGTCCCTCCCCGGATTGGCCCTGGCCCATCAACTCTATCTGGCGGTAAAGGCCCAGGGGCACGGCAAATGCGGGACTCAGGCCCTCATTCTTGCCCTTGAACAGATGTGCGGGACCGTGATCCAGGGAAAAGACTGAGCGATTGACGCCGTGCGCCGCTTGCTGCGATTGCCCCGGTCCGAATTCCCGTACCGAAACCTTTCGTTCACTGTTTTTCGAAACGTTTTATACCGAGGTGCGTTCAAGATGACACAACACCTGCCCGGCGGGAGGTGACGCGGGGGGGGATAAACCCCGTCCCTACGGACCGATGTGCCCGCCAGACGTAGGGGAGGGCTTTATGCCCTCCCGCCCAATGCACTCATCTTGAACGCAATTGCGCATGGCGCCGGCGTCACCACAAGGCATGAAAACAGACTCACACGGGCGTCTATTTTCTAGGTAAAATTGTATTGCTTCGCAGCCCGGCCCGCGAATGGGGCGCCGGAGGCGCCGGAAATGGGTTTGGGAAGTCCCCCGGGCGGTCTTCCTTCACCGGCAGGCCCGCTCATCCAGGATCTCGCGGATGGCCTCGGCAATCTCGCGCATCTCCAGCGGTTTCATGGCGAGCGTTCGGATACCTTCTTCTTTCACCGCCTCTTCGGTTACCCGCTCGGAAAACCCGGTGCACAGGACAACCGGGAGGTCCGGCCGGATGCGCATCATTTCCCTGGCAAGAGCCATGCCGGTCATGCGGGGCATGGTGTAGTCCGTCATGACCAGGTCGAAGCGATCGGGTTGAGCTCGGAACAGTTCCAGGGCTTCGACGCTGTCCGTAACGCCGCGCACTTCATAGCCCAGGTGCTCCAGGACGCTCTTCCCCATTTCGACCAGGACCTCTTCGTCATCGACAAGGAGGATTCGCTCCGCCCTTCCCGGCGGAGGCGCTTTCTCCTCCGGAGCCTCCTCGCGATGCGCAACTTCCACGCTCGGGAAGTAAACGTCGAAACGCGTACCGACCCCCGGTTGGCTGTCCACCGTGACTGCTCCGCAGTAATTCTTCATGATTCCATGGACTGCGGCCAACCCCAGGCCGCTGCCCTTTCCCACTTCCTTGGTGGTGAAGTACGGGTCGAAAATCCGCTCCCGAATCGCCGGGTCAATTCCATGCCCGGTGTCGCCGACCGTCAATCGAAGGTAATTTCCGCTCCGCAGACCCGCCGGCGAGCTGTCCGCTTCTTCATCGATCGCGACTTCCGCCAGGTTCACTTCCAGGACGCCTCCCCGTTCTTCCATGGCGTGAAAGGCGTTGGTGCACAGGTTGACCACCACCTGATGGACTTCCGTCGGGTCGACCATGGCACCGCCCGTCCGGCTTTCAATGTTCGAGCGGATTTCAATTGTGGCGGGCAGGGACGCTCTCAACAGCTTCAGCGCCTCCTTGACGATCGGTGCGATTTGAGTGCGTGTGCGTTCCTGGGGCTTTCTTTGACGGCTGGAAGTCAAGACCTGCCTGACCAGTTCCTTCGCACGATGACAGGCTTTGAGCACCTGCTCGAGGTAGTGGCCTGCCGGAGCGGTCCTGGAAACGTCGGTCAAGGCCATTTCAGTATAGCCCAATATGGCGGCGAGGATGTTGTTGAAGTCGTGAGCGATCCCGCCGGCGAGGGTGCCGAGGGCCTCCATTTTCTGGGCCTGACGGAGCTGGGCCTCGAGCTTCTTGGTTTCGGTGATATCGATGATGATGCCTCGGATGCCCGAGGGCTTTCCGTCATCAAGCTTTGCAGTAGAGTGCAGGATGACGGGGAAGGTGCTTCCGTCTCTCTTGAGCGCCTTGTACTCATTGAGCCCGATTTTTTCTCCGGCCATGACCCTTCTTGCATTCTCGACGGCTTTCGGACGGTCTTCGGACGATATCATCATGTAACCGTTCAACCCGCGCTCGATTTCTTCCGCTGAATAGCCGAAGTGGTCGTAGGCGTTCCGGTTGACGAAGGTGAGACGTCCGTCGGCGTCCATTTCAAAAATCGTTTCAGGCAGCAGCTCCGCCAGTTCCCTGAACCGTGCCTGGCTTTCGCTCAATGCCGCCTCCGCCCGCTTGCGTTCCGAAATATCCAGGGCGGTAAAGGTAATCCCGGCGGCCAGATCCGCGGGATCGACGGGAGTGGAGCTCAGGAGGACATCGATCACTGCGCCGTCCCCCCTCTTCCAGAGCGTCTCCACGGTTCCCGTTCTCCAATGCTTGTTCTGGGCGTATTCTTCCTTACTCACCCGCTCGAATTCTTCCTGGTCGGGATAGAGCATTCGCGCGCTGCCGCCCACGAGCTCCTGCTTCGAATAACAGACCATCCGGCAGAGGCGGTCATTCACCTGTCTGAGAATCCCGTCGGTTAGAAGCCCGATGCCGATGGGCGCAACACGGAAGATGCTCTTGAGCGTGGCTTCGCTCTCCCGTAGCGCCTCCTCGGCATGCTTGCGTTCGGTGATATCACGGACCATGCTGAGAATGGCGCGTTCGCCGCCGAAGTCGATCATCCGGCTGTTCACTTCCACGGGAATACGGCTTCCGTCGCGAACCGTGTGGATTGTCTCAACAAAGGCGCTGCCCTTGTGCTTCAACTCATCAACCCATTCGTGAAAGCGAGCCGAGTCTCCGGAAGCGTCGATACCCATGAAACCAAGCTTCAACAACTCCTCTCTGCTGTACCCGAGACGGTCGCACAGGACCTGGTTCACCTCCAGGAAACGGCCCTCCGGATCAAGAATGGCGATCCCGTCGCCGGCATTGTTGAACAGCGTCTTGAACTTGTGCTCGCTCTCCCGCAGGGACTGTTCGGCCCGCCTGCTTTCAGCCCGGGCTTCATTCTCCCGGCGTTGAAGAATGTGCTGGAAAACGAGCAAAAAGACCATGGCGAACGTGATCACCGCGGCCAGGGAAAAAAGAAGGTTGACGCTGAATAGGAACCGGTCGAGCCGGGTGCGCTGCTCGTTCAGAATCTCCTGAGCTTTCACTTCGGAAGCGTAGTTCAGAGCCCTGGCGTTATGAAATGCCTTGGAAATCCGCAGCAGGACGACGTCGATCGTGGTCTCCGATTCAGGGCCGTATCCAGAGACCCCTTCGGAAAGCCAAATCCGCGCATCGGCGAGGGCCGGGGCAACGACTGCGTGAATGGCGGATGCCTGGATGAGATTGTCAAAAACATAGGTATTGCGAAGCCTTATGACTGCGCTATTCGCGGTGTCGACCTCCCCGCGGAGCCGCTCGAGGTTTTCCGAGCTTGGAACCGCCCTGGTCAATTCAGCCGCAGACACGACATCCGCCAGATCCTCGATGATGCGTGCCACGTCGTGCAGTTGTTCGAGCAGTGTATTGGGCAGGTTTTTCTCCACCGAGCGCAGGGTGAGGTTGGTCAACACCCCGGCGGCAACGAGGGCAACCAGGACGGCAATGACGGCGTTCCACAAGAATATTCTCAGCAGGCTGCGAGACCGTTTCATGGCATCGGAGCTTCCTTTGGAGTGGTCCCTTGTTCTCTGTAGAATCTTTCCGCACCTGGATGAAGGGGTATCGGGATGCCATCCAGGGCGGTCTTCAGGGTTATCAACTTCCCCTGCGGGTGCCCCTCGTGGAGAAGCGAGAGCGTCCGTTCACTCCAAAGGGCGGCAGTCACTTCATGCACGAGGTGCTCGGGAGATTCGGAACTGACCGTCAGCAGCGCGAAGACCTGCAGTGTCGAAATTTCGGGAATTCCCGGGTAGGCGCCGGCGGCAATCGTTGAGGGAACAAGGTATGGATGCCGTTTGGAGATTCGCGAAGCGATTTCAGGAGCAATGGGAACAAGGGATATGCCGATGTCGGATACCCGGGTGACGGCTTCCATGGGGACCCCCGCCATCATCACGAACCCCTGCAGTTCGCCGCTGACCATCTTGTCGTGAGTGAACACCGGCTTAAGATACACGGGGAGCAAGTCCTTTTCGGACATGCCGTGGGCCTCCAGGACGATCCGCATGACCGACAGGGTCCCCGAACCCGTCTCGTCGATGGAGATGCGCTTTCCGCGAAGATCGGAAAACCCGCGAATATCGGCATCCCGTCGCGTCACGATTTGAAATTTCTCGGGATAGAGGCTCGCCACCGCCCGAAGCCGCCGCGCGTTTTTGTCCCCGGCGAAGACCTGTTCCCCCCGGAAGGCAAAGGCGGCGACATCGGCCTGGACCAATCCCGCTTCGATTTCACCGGAAACCACACTGCGCACGTTTTCCACGGATCCCGCGGAGTTCTGAGCCACACCCACCAGCCCGCTCGCGCCGCTTTTCCCCTCGCCGGCGCCGGCATCTCTCCGGCTGTGTTCGGTCAGTCCTTGCGCGATCAACTTGCCTATCGGGTAGTAGACACCGGTGAGGCCTCCGGTACCGATGCGAAGCAAGCGCTGCTCTTCCGCGGCGAGAGAAACGGGAACCGTCGAGACGAGAAAGAACAGGCAAATCATGAAAACACAGAGAGATCGTGGGAAAGGTGGCCCGGTCAATTCTTTTTCTCCTTCGCGCTATTCCGGAATTCAGCGGGATATCCAGTCCTCCGAGCTCGCACTATTGCGCTCGGGTCGCATATATGCCCACTCCTGTTCTTGATTCCCACAAGGTGTTAATCGGTCGGGAGGAAACGATCGGCTGCCATTACGGCCGTCACAACGAACCAACGGTCCAGGGCAACGTCCGCGGTTACTGCCTTCGGTATTTATAAAGGTATCATTCTTACTTCGTAATGCAAAACAAATTCTTTCCAGCCTTTTGAAACCGAATCTTGACAAATGATTGATAATTTCTTGATCTTATAATGGCGAGAGGAAGGCTTTCGACGTCGAAGCACTACGGGTTTTTCAAAGAGACAGCTCGGCACACAGGTGAACACGTGGGCCGCTTCCCGGTCATTGTTGCAACGGGAAACCCGCTGGATTGCGAGGCGGCCGTGGTTTCCCTTCACGCCCGCGCCGCACCCGAGAGAGACCGGGGTTTGAGAGAAATCGTGAAATACGATGTCGGCAACTCCATATCCTGGATGTACTTGATTCCGTTTATGAACTGTGAGAGCATAAACTGAACGGTTGCGCCGATACCTGAGACTTGGCTCAGTCAGACGGGGGGCGGGCATGCCGTGCGGGTGGAGAACGAACTCGCGGTGAGCCCGGGTGATTCATCCGGAGAATGAGCCGGAAGAGCGGGTTGAGACTCGGTCGTCACAGGCTGGTCCCGGCTCCGGACCATCCCCGACGCAGCCGATGAAGGATGTACTCGAGTTGCCGCTATGAGCAGTCTTACGGATTTGTCGGATACCCTCAGCAGGTCGGCTCTGTTTGCCGGCATTGAGAAAGAGAAGCTTTCGGGTATTTTGAGCTTCGGTCATCACCGCGTCTGCGAATCGGGGGTCATGCTCTTTCGCGAGGGGGAGTCCGCCCTTCGATCTTATCTGGTCCTGGGAGGTTGCCTGAAACTGACCAAGCTGCACGAAGAAGGCAAAGAAGCCATCGTCCGTTACGTCAACCCCGGCGAAATCACAGCCGCGGTCTCTGTTTCCAATGGAAGAACATACCCTGTCACGGCACGATCCGTCGGCCCCTCCGAAGTCGTCGGGTGGGGCAGGGAGACCATGCTCGAGCTCATGACCGCTCATCCGCAATTGGCAATCAATATGCTGCGCGCGGCGGTCGAGCGTTTGGACGACATTCAGAAGCGCTACCTTGAGTTGTGCGCGGAACGGGTGGAGCAGCGGATCGCGAGGGCTCTGCTGCGCATCATGAAACAATCGGGCCGCAAGACCGACAAAGGTATTCTCATTGCTTTCCGCATCAGCCGCCAGGAGCTGGCCGATTACACCGGCACCACCCTGTACACCGTGAGCCGCACCCTCAGCAACTGGGAGAAGAAGGGGTGGATTGCATCCGGCAGGGAACGCATCGTTGTGGCCGACCCGCACGCTCTGGTGACCTTCGCGGAAACCGGCTGACCCATCCCGGTATGCCCCATTCCGGTTCGCTTGCCCCTTTACCGCTGAATCTCCAATCCGCTACGCTCAATCTGCTCCGGCGCAAAGACACGATCCCGCCCGGCAGTCATGGTTGGAGCCGATACCGGCCGTGCCGGTGGAAAGGCCGAGTGTTGCCCGGGCACGATCTTGCGCGGTCGGCTTTCGACCTGATGCCTGGAGCATATTCTTGTAGTGAAAGCGTATTCTTTAGTGTAGCCATGGGTTTTATACGGATTTACCTAGAAAACAGACTCACACGGGCGTCTATTTTCTAGGTAACTTCGTATGAGATGATGGAAACCTAAACGACGGGAGAGAAACGATGAAAGTACTTTTTGTAATTTCAACGGACGATGCTGAAACGTCCTACAATGCCATGAGACTTGCAAACGTGGCTGTAAAGAAGGGTGATGAAGTGAGTGTTTTCATGCTGGGAAAAGGTGTTCTTTACGAAAAAAACAGCAACGCTGAATTCAATGTGGTTGAACAGGTCGGCAAATATGAAGGTGACTTCTATGTCTGAGGGGTTTGCATGAAATCCCACGGTCTTGAGGGATCAAGCGCTTGCCCCATCGCCTGGATGGACGACCTTTACGAATTGTCCATGGAGGCGGACAAGGTGTTCACTTTCTGAAACGGAACGTGCTCGGCCCGAACGCCCGGTTTCGCCGATTCAATTGGCGATCCGGGCGTTCGTTGGAGAATCGATGGATCACAAAGGGACGGCTCACGGAATCTCCGGCAACCGGTTGACGACCGCCCACGGCCGTGGTGCCGCACGCCGACGTATCGCGCGCATGCGCCTCGGTGGACCGGCCGGCGGACGCGTTGAAGACGAAGTTCCTGTAGCGTCGGAGACGATGCGCCGGGATGGCGCTCCTCCGTGATACGGGGCCTGATCCGGATTTGCGTTCAAAATGATACTCTAAAAGCGTGGGGGACGTACCCCCCACACCCCCTCGCCGCTTCGCGGCTCCGAAACTTGGGGGGTGCGGGGGAATCATTCCCCCGCTCATTTGTGCTTGAAAGATCCATCTTGAACGCAACTTCGTATGAGCCCCCGATGGCCCAAAACCTTTTCCACGATTTAGCGCTCATGTTTGCGCCCGCGCAAAGACAAAGACCACTTCGCACCTTACATTGAGGAACAATGAAGCTCGATTCGAAAATGACGGTCGGCGAACTGGTGACGCGCCATCCATCGGTCATGGAGGTTTTCATCAAGAGAAGAATGCCGTGCGTGGGGTGCCCGACCGAAAGATTCCATACGATAGAGGATGTCGCCCGCATCAACGGAATCGCATTGGAGCACCTGCTGAAAGATTTGCTGGATGCCGTCGGTGTCGGGGAAGAAACATGAGCGAATTCAATCGACCCGGTCACAGTCGACGGCTTCCGGGTTGACAGGCGGATTCCTTCCGAGACCTTCATCTTGAAGGAGCTGCTCTTGAGCACAAGAGGCGGACCACGGTGCCCGTGGGATTCCGGCCTGGCAGGATGGAAGAAAGGATGGAGGCCATACAGTGAAAGCAACCGAGGAACTCAAGAAAGAACACCAGGGAATAGAGCTCATGCTGAGGGTCCTGGAAGCCGTGGCCGACAGGTTCAGGCGCGGTGAGCGGGTTGATCCGGCACATCTTCACGGCATCTTGGAATTCCTGTCGGTTTTCGTTGACAAGTGCCACCACGGCAAGGAGGAGGAATTCCTGTTTCCGGCGCTGGAAATGGCAGGCGTGCCCCGTGAAGGCGGTCCGATCGGGGTCATGCTGAGCGAGCACGAAAAGGGCCGCGGGCTTGCCGCGAGACTCAAAGATGCGGTGACCGGCCGGCAACCGGGGGATGGCCTCGATACGGCCGGCGCTCAGCGGATCATCGGTGAATACGTGGCGCTGCTGACCCAGCATATCGCCAAGGAAAACATGGTCCTCTTCGCCATGGCGGATGCCAGGCTGGATTCGAATAAAGACGCCGAGCTCTACGAGGCATTCGAGAAGCTCGAGCGCGAGCGCATCGGCGTGGGTAAGCACGATGAGTTTCATGCTCTTCTGGATCGGCTGAAGGCCGCATACCTGAAATGATCGGCGGTTGAAAGCGGCGGATGATGCAAGATCATCTGATGACCACCAATACGATTCTTTACTGTAAGGAATGGGAAAAAACCGTCGGGTTCTACAAGGACCGTCTGCGATTGCCCGTCCTCTTTTCCACGGACTGGTTCGTGGAATTCCGCCTGAACGCGGTGTCGAGGCTGAGCATTGCCGACGAAAAACGATCTTCCGTCAAGAGCTGTGGGGGTGAGGGCGTTACCCTGGCGCTGGAAGTCGATGACATTGAAACGGTATGGAAAGGCGCCGAGAGCGCGGGTTTGAAACCGACGGAGATCCGGAATCATCCCTGGGACGCCAGGGTGTTTCATCTTTTTGACCCGGAGGGACACCGCATGGAAATGTGGCAGTCCGTCAAACACGGTGCGTCGCAGGGTCCCGGCACAAAGCAAAGGGGCACCGCTCAATGATTGGAAAAGCAAGCCCCGCCCCTTACCCTCCGGAATCTCAAGCGGTGTCGTTGTCGAGGGGTTGCCCCACAACACGGTGCCGGTCCTGCCGTTCGTCGGCTCCGGGGGCATTCACCCGGACCCCGCGCTTCCGGGCTGCTTTTCGACCAATGTGGCCGTGGCGCCGGTCGAAGACTGTTGAGGATTTCGATAACGCGCAACGATATCGGCGGAGCTGACGTCGCCGCCATGACGGCCTGAGGCAAACGACTGACTTCTATCGAGATAAAGGGAGGAACCATGGAGAAGTGGCGTTGTACTCCTTGCGACTACATATACGATCCGGCGGAAGGCGACGAGGACGGCGGTATCGAACCGGGAATCGCTTTCGAGGATCTGCCGGAAGACTGGGTTTGTCCCGTCTGCGGTGCCGGCAAGGATCAATTTGAAAAAGTGGAGTAGGCGGATCGATTTCCGAGAGAGATGCCGGTCTGCCGGTACCCGGCCGACTCCCTGGAGCGAGTCGGGTAATGAGGTGTTGTAGGAGAATCTTTCAATATGCCGGGCGCGGCGTGCCTGATCGTCTCATGGTTTTGCAGGGGCAGGCTCACATTCAGGTGCTTTTCCGGGTTCCGGAAAGGGATGTCGGGGGCGCCGGGTTTATTCCCCGGCGGGCTTCCGCGGCTTTTCAGCAGAGGAGACCAATATGGGTGATGCATCCAGCGCGGTGAAAGGCAAGGCTTTCGACTTGAAAGGGGCCGTCGACTTCGCGGACGGTTCCGTGGTCAGCAAGACGTTGATAAAGGCGGATGCCGGAAACGTAACGCTCTTCGCATTCGATGCGGGCCAGGGGCTGAGCGAGCACACGGCCCCCTTTGACGCGGTGGTCTACATACTGGACGGTGAGGCTGAAATCACCATCGGCGGACAGCCGCAAAATGTCGTCGCCGGCGAAATGCTGATCATGCCGGCCAATATCACCCATGCCCTTCAAGCCAGAAAACCGTTCAAAATGTTGCTGGTCATGATTCGCGGAAAGTAGAATCGGACACTTGTCAGGGCAGCGAAATGCCCGGAATCGGCGGGATCGGTCATGAGCAGGAAAGTATACATTGAAACGGAAGAATGTGTCGGATGCCAAAGCTGCGTTGGACTTTGCCCCGAGGTGTTCGGTTTTGACGACGCCGCCGAAAAAGCTTTTGTCATCCTCGCTGAGGGAGGGCCGGAGGAGTGCATCGACGAGGCTATCGCAACTTGTCCCGCGGAATGCATCCACTGGGAAGAGTAGCATCCGTTTTTGTACCGAGGCGCGTTAAAGATGACATAACACCTGCCCGTCGGGAGGTTGACGCGGGGGATTAAACCCCGCCCCTCGCTACAGATCGATGTGCCCGTCAGACGTAGCAGGGGGAGGGCTTTATGCCCTCGCGCCCAATTCACTCATCTTGAACACAATTGCGCATGGCGCCGGCGTCACCACAAGGCATGAAAACAGACTCACAGGGGCGTCTATTTTCTAGGTAAATTGTATTGCATCGCAACGACAGAACAATCAAGGCCGGTTCGGTTCAAGGGATTGGAACGATGAATGCCAAACTCAGGTCAGTATTTTTGTTCTTCCTTGTCCTTACTTTCGTTGTATTGATTTGGGGAGGATATCTTATAAACAAGTCCAAACCTCCCATTCCCGATAAGATTACAACGATTGCCGGAGAGGTCATCTTTTCCGGGAAGGATATTGTCGACGGGCAGAATTACTATTTCAGCCGAGGCGGACAGCATATTGGAACCATATGGGGACACGGCTCATACCTCGCTCCCGACTGGTCGGCTGATTTCCTGCACCGGATGGGGCTGTACCTGGCAGCGCGCCACCACGGGCTCTCCACCGCCGAAGCCCATCGTTTTTCGCAGGCCGATTTCGAGCGGTTGAAACCCGAGGAACGCGCCCGCCTGAGCGTGATCGTCCAGGAAGAAATAAAGGAGAACCGGTTCGACCCTGCAGGCGGCGTACTGAAGCTTACGCAATATCAAACGGAAGCGTTCAAAGCCCTGGTCGAATACTACACCGTTTTGTTTCAGAACGGCCATGAAGGCATGGGCTTGCAGCCCGGAATCGTGCGCACTGCTGAGGAAGGGCGCCTGGTCACCGCTTTTTTTGCCTGGCTGGCCTGGGCCGCCGGAACAAAACGGCTTGACGCGGAGCACACCTACACGGCCAATTGGCCGTTCGATCCGCTGGTTGGGAATCACCCCTTGCCGGATTTCCTGATCTGGTCCATCGTCAGCGTCATTCTGCTTATCCTGGGAATCGCCGCGGCGCTGTTCGCCTACCAGCGCTATATTGGTCGGGACGAATACGAGACCGATTTCGCTGTCGATTTTCCGGAACCTGAGCCAACTCCCAGCCAGAAAGCGACGTTGCTCTACTTTCTGACGGCGATCGGACTCCTCATTGTCCAAATCGGCATGGGAGCCGTGACTGCCCATTATACGGTGGAAGGCACTTACTTTTTTGGCATCTCGCTTGCCGGGATTTTTCCTTACGCCGCGGTTCGTACATGGCACCTCCAACTGGCCGTTTTTTTCATTGCGACCTGCTTTCTGGCGGCGGGTCTTTTCATCGGGCCTTTCGTGGGCAAGGAACCAAGGCGTCAGGGGACCTGGGTGGCCGTCCTTTTCGGCGCGGTCGTGGTCGTGGTGCTAGGTGCTCTGGGCGGCTCCTGGTTGTCCGTTGCCGGTGTTTTCGGAGACCAGGGCTTTTACCTTGGCCATCAAGGGTATGAATATATCGAATTAGGGCGGGTGTGGCAGTTGCTGCTGATCGCCGGAATGCTGATTTGGCTGGTGCTGGTGTTGAGAGCCATCCGGCCCGCGCTTCGTGAAGAGAAGGACAACGACGGTCTGACTCACATGCTCCTCTACAGTACCGTCAGCATACCGCTCTTTTACATGGCCGGTTTGTTTTACGGCAAGGGAAGCCACCTCTCGGACGCGGAGTATTGGCGATGGTGGGTGGTTCATCTGTGGGTCGAAGGATTTTTCGAGGTCTTCGCCACCGTTGTAATGGCGTTCCTGCTTTCCCACATCGGAGCCGTCAGCAGGGAATTCGCCCTGACCGCCATTTACTTTACCATTTTCCTCTACCTGGGCAGCGGCGTCATAGGCACTTTCCATCACCTCTACTGGGCGGGATCGCCGACATCGATCATCGCCCTGGGTGCCGTGTTTTCCGCGCTGGAAGTCGTCCCCCTCACGCTCCTGGGCTTTGAGGCGGCACACAACCTGAGAGTGATCAAATCCGGGGGGAAGGCCTATGCATACAAGTGGCCGATTTATTTCTTTGTTTCCGTGGCCTTCTGGAACCTGGTCGGAGCCGGCATGTTCGGGTTTTTGATCAACCCGCCCATCGTCCTGTATTATGCCCAGGGAATCAACACCACGCCGATTCATTCGCACACCGCTCTTTTTGGCGTGTACGGCATGCTGGCCATTTCTCTGCTCCTCTTTTCCGTTCGCCACATTGTCTCCCGGGCCTCATGGTCCGACAGGATGCTGAAGTGGAGTTTCTGGGGGCTTAACGGCGGCTTGGCGAGCATGGCCGTTTTCAGCCTGATACCCTCGGGCTTCTATCAGCTCTTTTTCGCGGTCAAGCACGGGTTGTGGTATGCCCGTAGCCCGGAAATCACCTCCGGGCCGGTGATCCGCGCATTGAGCTGGGCGCGGCTGGTGCCGGACGTGATCTTTGCCGGCGGGGCTATCGTGTTGTTCGTATTCCTGCTGCGGGCCATATGGCTGTCATTTCTGAGGAAAGATGAGTCCGGGAGCGGCGGCGGCCGGGCAGTGGAATCGAACCGGTGAAATCGATTCCGGATTCGGGAAGAGATCGACCGGCGCCGTGCCGTATGGAACATCGATTCGAACCGATCAAGGATGGAAAAACAGTGCAGTGAGCCGCGAGACGGCGGAGCTCACTGATCCGGTCGCAGGCTGTGGGAGGGTGTCTCAGGCGGCTCCATGCTCGTTCCTTTCAAGGGCCGCTGTTCGCGACCGACCGGTCCCGGCCTTCGAAATGTGCCCCGGGGTTCATCGCTGCTCCGGTGCTGTTTCCGCTGCATTCGGGGGAAGGGCGTTTCGAGGCCGCTTCGATGAAATGAAGTCCTATAAGGGCAGAGATGGCTTGACCTCAAGGCCATAATGGGCATAATAAAAACTTGCACAGTTGCCTTTGATGCCAGGTCGCGTTCAGGATGGGTGCATTGGGGGGAGGGCATAAAGCCCTCCCCTTCTACGTGTGATTGTGATTGGCGCATCGGCCTGTGAGGGCGGGATTTTTCCCCACCCGCTTCACCTCCTGCCGGGGAGGTGTTGTGTAATCTTGAAGGCGCCTCGGTATGAGAAACAAGGGGCCGATCGGACGGTGAAGGCGACCGGCCCGCCGTGGTGCGGGATTCGCCCCGCAGGGTTTCAGTACGGCACCACGGCATGAGGCAGCCTTCTCCTCGTGAATTGTATCGGTGCAGACCGCGGATTTCGGGAAAAAACCGCCTGGGCGGGAGCGCCCGTGTCCGAACATGCATCGGTGTGGGGCTCCACCGAGACCCCCAGGATAATTTGCCTCGTGACTCCATATCTCATCATCGCGCTCATCACCTTCCTGGCGGGTTTCACTCAGGGTCTTTCCGGTTTCGGATCCATCCTCCTTGCCCTGCCGCTGCTGACAATCATGCTCGATATCAAAACAGTCGTTCCGCTGGCTGCCCTGGATGCTTTCCTGGCAACGATCATTCTGCTTTTCGAGCTCCGCAGGCACCTGGACTGGAAGAAGATTCTTCCGCTCGTTGCAGGGTCTCTTCCGGGTATCCCCATCGGGGTTTTCTTTTTGAAGTACATGAATACCGATGCCATTCAATTGACAATGGGCATCATGCTTCTGGTCTACGCGTTTTTCGGACTGCTCTTTCGTCCGGTCGTCTGGGAGATGAAGGCGGCAGGGGCATCATTGGCCGGATTCGGGGCCGGTTGTCTGGGCGGGGCACTGGGTGCATCCGGGCCTCCCGTCATTGTCTACACCTCTCTCCAGCCCTGGACCAAGGACGTGATCAAGGCCACCCTACAGGGTTTCCTTGCGGCTTCGGGGATGGTTGTGATCCTGTTGCATGCGCTGAGCGGTCTCACAACGATGCCGGTCCTGAGGTATTTTCTCATCTCCATGCCGGCTCTTGTCTTCGGGACGATCCTGGGGTCATTTTTCTATGGCCGCATAGATGAAAAGGCCTACAGGAGAATAATCCTCATCGTGCTTGCCCTCCTGGGTGGTTTCCTCGTCTATGAGGTTCTTTGACGCAAACCCGGGTCTGAATGGAATGGCTCGGTGACCGGGCTCCGAGGGCACGAGCAGCCGGACGAGCGATTCGTCGAGCGACTTTCCGTTCGCGCCCCGGTTTTGGGAAGCCATCCCTGCAGGGTGACCGTCTTCCCTTTTGTCACTCCTCAGGGCCTGCGCTCCGGCGTAGCCGTCTGTCCGTGCATGGGGCGGTGCGGCGAAGCAACCGGGAGACGGCCGGGTGCCCGGAGTTGCCGGCTGCCGACGCTGAAACCCAATGAAAGGAAACGAGGGCTGCCGAAATGTTTCACAACATGCCCAAGGCTTTTCGGGAACGGATGCGGTACCTGGAACAGGTCGATGCCCGGGACCGGACGGATGGGACGCCCCGTTCGCTCAGGTTGCGCCAGATATCGAGAGAAACGGGCAAGCTCATCGCCCTTCTGGCAGCGTCAGCACCGGAGGGGGACTGGCTCGAAATCGGCACCAGCGCCGGGTATTCCACCATGTGGTTGGCCCTAGCCTGCCTCGAAACCTCAAGGAACCTCGTCACCGTCGAGGTATCGGAGGAGAAGGTCCGTCTGGCTCGAGAAACGGTCAGGATGACCGGCCTGGAGAGCACTGTGAAATGCATCCGGGGTGACGCCCTTGAATACATACCGCACGTTGATCGACTTTCCTTCTGTTTCCTCGACGCCGAAAAGGACGTCTATATGAGCTGCTACGGCGTCGTCGTCCCCCGCATGGTGAAGGGGGGGCTCCTGGTGGCCGACAATGCGATCAGCCATGGGGAAGTCCTCGGGCCTTTCATCGAAGCGGCGCTTCAGGACGAGCGAGTGGACGCGATGGTGGTTCCTGTTGGAAGCGGAGTGCTCGTCTGCAGACGGGTGTGACCGGTTTTTGAAACTGCTGTTGCACATGTGTGAGAATGGGGCTATAAATTGAGCAACTGATAAGTAAAATCAGGGTCCACATTGTGAGCCTGACGTGACGGGCGATGATCGACCTGTTGCGATCGTGGCCTTTTGCTGCTCATAAGGGGTTTATTCGTCGTGAAACAGACTCTGTTCCTGAGTCCACCATCTTTTGAAGGGTTCGATGGTGGCGCCGGCGCCCGTTATCCCGCCAAACGGGAAATCACATCCTACTGGTACCCGACCTGGTTGGCTCAACCCGCCGCACTGGTGACTGGAAGCAAACTTGTCGATGCCGCGCCTCATCATCTGAAGGTAGGGGACATCCTCAAGATCGCAATGGACTATGAGCTTGTCGTCATACACACCAGCACGCCCTCACTCCTGAACGACATCCAATTCATCGAGGCGCTGAAGGAACGGCATCCGAAAGTGCAGGCCGGCTTCATCGGCCCTCACGTCACGGTTCTGCCGGAAGAGACGCTCCAGCAGTCTGGCGCCATCGACTTCGTTTGCCGGAGCGAGTTTGACTTCACCTGTCTCGAACTGGCGCAAGGGAAGGCATACGACAAGATCGACGGCCTGAGCTATCGGGCACCGGACGGATCGATCCGACATACCCCGGATCGCAAGCTGCTGATGGACCAGGACAGTCTGCCCAGCGTCTTCCCGGTTTACCACCGGGATCTTTCCATAGAAAAGTATTCCATCGGCTATCTGCTCCATCCCTACGTCTCCTTCTACACCGGACGAGGTTGTCCGGCCAGGTGCAGTTTCTGCCTGTGGCCCCAGACCATCGGTGGACACAAGTACCGGGCGAAAAGCCCGGAGGTGGTCATCCGGGAAATGGAAGAAGGCAGGGAGCTCTTTCCGCAGGTCCGCGAGTGGTTCTTCGACGACGATACCTTCACGACCAACCCCGGTCGCGCCGTCGAGATCAGTAAAGGGATGAAGCGGCTGGGTCTCAGATGGTCGTGCAACGCGCGCGCGGACGTGGACTACAAAACGCTCAAGGCACTGCGGCAAAACGGCATGCGGCTGGTGGTGGTCGGCTTCGAGTCGGGCAACCAGCGTATCCTGGACCGGGTGAGGAAGGGCATCACGCTGCAGCGGTCGCGTCAATTCATGAAGAATTGCCATGAGTTGGGCATAAAGGTCCACGGCACGTTCATCATCGGTCTCCCGATCGAAACGCGGGAAACCATCGAGGAAACCATCCGGTTCGCACAGGAACTGGACCCCTATGCCATCCAGGTATCCCTTGCCGCGCCTTTCCCGGGGACGGAGCTGTACCAACAGGCCGTGAGCAACGGGTGGTTCGACAACGATGTCCTTGTCGGCAAAAACGGCATCCAGACATCGAGCCTGCGTTATCCGAACCTGCGCCTCGATGAGATCGAAGAGGCCGTCGAGCGGATGTACCGCCGCTTTTACTTCCGCGTGAAGCCGATGGTCCGCATGTTTCGCGAGATGTTGACCGAGAAGCACATGCTGTTGCGCCGCGTGCGGGAAGGCAGGGAGTTTTTGGACTACCTGCACTTTCGAAAAGGGACCGCCCAAGATCAAGCCCCGGGGGCTCGGCAATCGTCGCGAACTGCCTGTTGAGTGATTCGGCGTCGCCCGGCAGTGACTGCCCGACGATGCTTTTTTTGTTGATGGAGGCCGGAGCTGGGAAATGCGGCAGTCTTTTCGCTGCAAAGCGGTTCTGTTCGATTTTGGCGGAACGCTGGATTCGGATGGTGAGCATTGGCTGGATCGATTCTACGAGCTTTACAGGCAAGTGGGGATCGACCTTCCCGCGGATGAAATCAAGCGCGTATTCTACATGGCGGACGATCTGTGCTGCAGTGATCCGGAAGTCGATCGAATGGGCCTTAGACCGCTGATGAAACACCACGTCGGCCTGCAGTTCGCTGCCTTGGGCTTGAGGAACCCCGGGAAAGCGGCGGAAATCGTCGAAGGATTCTGCTCGAAAACGGAGCGCATCCTGCAGCGGAACGCACGGCTGCTCAGGCGCTTGAAACCGTTCTACAGGCTGGGCCTCATTTCCAACTTCTATGGGAATGCCGCCGTGCTGTGCGACGAAGCGGGATTGGCGGAGTCTCTCGAAGTGATACTGGATTCCATGCGGATCGGGGTCGGCAAGCCCGACCCGGAAATATTCCGGATCGCCCTGAGGCGACTCGATGTGGAACCCGCGGAAGCCGTTTTCGTCGGCGATTCGTTCGAGCGGGATATCATGCCGGCTCGGCAGCTCGGCATGCAAACCATATGGCTCAAGGGCCCCGCCCCGCGTCTGCCCGAGAATGCCGGACCGGTGGGCTGTCATATTTCGAGCCTCCTGGAAGTGGAAACGATCCTCTTATGAAAATGGGAATCATTGCGGCCGGAAAGGGAGAACGTCTTGCCCGGGGGGGAATTGTAACGCCCAAGCCGTTGGTATCCGTCGGAGCGAGGCCGCTCATCGCCAGGATCATCGATGCGGCCGCGCATATCCCCGTCAGTTCCATCGCCGTCATCGTCAACGACCTGGATCCCGCCGTGGCCGGCTACCTGCGTTCGATCCGCTCACCAGCCCCATTGGACCTCGTCGTCAAGACCACCCCCAGTTCCATGGAAAGTCTCTTTTGCCTGGCCCCTTTCCTGGACGATGAACCCTTTGTCCTGTTCACCGTGGACGTCGTGTTCGCGCAACGGACTCTGAAGGATTTCCTTCAGGCTGCCGAATCCATAAGGAGCTCCAGCGGAGTTTTGGCGCTCACGCGCTTCGTCGATGACGAGAAACCCCTGTGGGTGGCTGTAGACGGTTCCAACAGAATAACGGCCATGGGCGATGCCGCCAGAGGCAGTCCTTATGTGACCGCGGGGTTCTATTATCTCACCCCCGAAATCTTCAATGAGATCGATGCGGCCCGGAGGAGGAACTTGAATGCGTTGCGCGGCTTTCTCGGTCATCTGATCGACAGCGGATACCTGATGAGCGGCGTCCCGGTCTCCAAGACCGTCGATGTCGATTATCCCGAGGACATAGAAAAGGCTGAGGCCTTCTTGAAGGAAATCAACAAGGCATGAAACCTCCGTCGGTGCTTGGGATCTGCCGCGAGCGGGTCTTTTCACCCGGCAAGGTGGAAGACGACGCGGCCATCATGGAGTCGACCCTGGCGGAGTTGTCCCGTGCCGGCTGGCAAATCCGGGTGTTGCAGGCGGAGGCGGTCGGCGATGCCACCCCGAGGCCTGAAAACGTGCTGAGCATGGCCCAGTCGGACCGGGTCCTGAATGTTCTGGCGGAGTGGAGCGGAAAGGGAACTCGTTTGGTCAATACGGTCCCTTCGGTGCGGAACTGCTACCGTAAACCGCTGACGCGCATCCTGTCGGAATCCGGGATTTGCATTCCGCCCAGCCGGATGGTCGCGTTGCGGAAAGCGAAGGAACGGATCCCTTTGCGGTCTTCAGACAGGCTCTGGCTGAAACGCGGAGACGTGCACGCCGTCGAGGACGGCGACGTCGTTTCGGTGACGTGCCGGGAAGAGTTGGACCAGGCCCTGGAGCACTTTCGCCGTCGAGGCATTGCGGACATCCTGGTCCAGGACCATGTGCCGGGTCCCGTGGTCAAGTTCTACGGGGTGGGGCGCGCTGAATACTTCAGGGCATACCTCGCCGCGGGGGGTGAAGAGGTCACGGCCCGGGTGGCGGCGTTGCGAGCCGTTGCCGTGCGGGCAGCCGAGGCAGCCGGGTTGGAAGTGTACGGGGGAGATGCCGTTCTGGCGGAGGTTAACGGACCGGTTCTGATCGATCTGAACGACTGGCCGAGTTTTTCGCGCTGCCGTCAATCCGCGGCGGAAAGCATCGCCGCCTATTTCAAGAGGCCGTTGAAGGAATGAGCGAGGTGCTTTCCCGCCGTTTTCGGAAAAGGAGACAGGAGCGGAACGCTCAAGACGATAAATGAACAGCGTCATCGTTGTCCAGACGGTGGCGGAGGCTATGAAACGCCCGCCGGTTTTCGCCTTTCGCCGCGGTGACGCCCGGATTTTCCCGTGGAATCGCGAGCGGCGGCAATGAGGCGAACCGGTCAGGCCGGACAGTGAGGGATTTCCGGGATGTAACCAGGAGCACCGTGAAGTGAAGGGTGCCCTGGGTGATCGGGGACCATTGCGCAGGCGCGTATCGACCCGTGAATCGTGTATTCCCGTGTGACGAATTTCAAACTCCCATCATGAGGAAGCGAGAACTGCCATGCACTATCAAGGCGTAACGGAAAACAAAGGCCAGACGATTTCCTCGAAGCTCTGCGAGGAAGAACGACGGTATATGGCTCCCGGCCTGCAGGAGGTGAGCCAGCTTTCCAATCTGGCCGTCAGGAGGGCCAAAGGGTGTCGTCTGGAGGACATGGAGGGGAAATCCTACCTTGATTTCATGGCCGGTGTGGCGGTGTGCAGCCTCGGCCATTCGCACCCTTCCTACATCGCCGCCATCAAGGATCAACTGGACCGGGTCGCGGTCGGGAGCTTCACCACGGAAAACCGGGTGGCCCTGCTGAGCCTGATCGCTTCGCTGACCCCCGGTGAACTGAACAGAACCCAGTTGTACAGCGGTGGGGCGGAAGCGGTGGAGGCTGCGGTCCGGCTGGCGAAATCCTACACGAAAAAATTCGAAATCCTCAGCTTCTGGGGAGGGTTCCACGGGAAAACGGGAGGTGTCCTGGGGCTGATTGGGGACCCGTTCAAAAAGAATTGGGGAATTCTCCACCCCGGGCTTCACCTGGCCCCTTACGCCGACTGCTACCGCTGCCCGTTCAAGATGGAATATCCGGGTTGCGGGGTCTTTTGCCTCGAATACGTGCGAAAGGTCATCGAGAACAATACGGCGGGCAGCCTTGCCGCCATCATTGTGGAGACCATCCAGGGCACCGCGGGAAACGTGATCCCGCCCCCGGAATTCCTGCCGGGCCTGCTCGAAATCGCTCATGAAAACGATGCCCTGCTCATCGCCGACGAAATGATCACCGGCTTCGGTCGCACCGGCAGGATGTTCGGTTCGAACCACACGAACATCATTCCCGACATCATGACCATCGGGAAAGGCATGGGGTGCGGGTTCCCGGTTTCAGGGCTGGTGTCCACGGACGAAATTACCGCAAGCACCCCGTTTTCCAAACCGAGTTCCTCCTCGAGCAGCTACGGAGGGAATCCGCTTGCCAGCACCGCGGCCCTGGCGACGATCCGGACCATACTGGACGAATCGCTGGTCGATAATTCCCGGGAGGTGGGAGAGCACCTGCTCCGCGGGCTTCAGGGATTGAGCGAGAAGTACGAATTCATCGGGGACGTTCGAGGGCGCGGCCTCCTGATCGGCGTGGAACTCGTCAAGGACCGGAAGACCAAAGAGCCGCTCGAAAAGGTCGTCACGAAACGGATCTTTCTCGAAACCCTCAAGAGAGGGCTGGTTTGCATGAACTACAAACCGAACTTTCGTATCAATCCGCCTCTGGTGCTCAGCCGCGAGGAGGCTGACGAGGGTCTGGCGATCCTCGACGAAATCTTTGCTCATGTGGTCAAACACATTCCCTACAAGTAGGACCGAGAGGCATGAATGAGAGCGTCCGTGGTGTTCGTACCCCGCTTCGGGGGGCCATCATCGGCCTGGGCAACGTGGCGGTCCACGCGCATCTTCCCGTGTGGCTGAGGAACGGGAATTTCAGCATCGAGGCGTTCGTGGAACCTTCTTTCGAGCGCGCCGAGGTGGGGCGGACATTGCTTCCGGGAGCGCGTGCCTACCCCACAATGGATGCGCTGCTGGCGGACGGAGGGGTGGACTTCGTGGATATATGCACCCCTCCCTGTTATCATGCCGAGCTCGCCCTGACGGCATGCAGCGCGGGAATGCACGTGTTTTGCGAGAAACCCCTGACCATCTCCCCGGAACGGCTGGATGACATTCAAAAGGCGGCCGAACGCGCGCAGCGGGTCGTCTTCACCGTCAACAACTGGAAATACGCGCCCATCTGGGTCAAGCTGTGCGAACTGATCGAGCACGGCCGGATCGGCACCGTGCGGTCCGTGTCCTTGGAAGTGCTCCGATTGCCCAATTCCGGGGGAGGCCTTACGGACTGGCGTAAATGCGCGGAGGTGGCCCAGGGCGGAATTTTGATCGACCACGGCTGGCACAATCTCTACCTCATCTTCTCTCTGCTCAGGGAGTTTCCCCTGTCCATGGAGGTTTCCATGAAGTCCCCGGTGGAAGGCGGCTCCGGACTCGAAGAAACCGTGGATCTCACGATGCGGTTTCGCGAGGCGGAGGCCAGGCTGCATCTCACCTGGCAGGCATCCTGCCGCCGTAACCACGGGGTGGTCGTGGGTGACAGGGGAAAGATTCTTGTCAATGACGACCATCTTGTGCTGCATTCCGCCGATTCCCCTCCCGTTCGCTTCGACTTTCCGGAAGCTCTTTCCAACGGCTCTCATCATGTGGCCTGGATGGGGCCCGTGGTGGAGAACTTCGGCCATGAAATCATGGAAGACCGTCACCGGGGCACCAACCTCACCGAAGCCCGGTGGTGCGCCCGCCTCATCGACCTGGCGTATCGTTCCAGCCGCGACGCTTCCGGCTTCACCGCCGTCTGCAACGTTCTGCCGGACATTTGCACCCAATGAAGCCCGCTGCATCGACCGCTTTTGCGACAGCATGCGTGGAAAGCCGCGCCCACCCCGCTCACGACGGGAGTGTGCCGCGGCAGTGTGTCCTCGATGCCTCCGGAACCGGCGCATGGGAGAGAGTCGGCGGCATTTCGACGATCGCCAGGATGCTTTATCACCTGGATAAGCTGGGCGTCGAGGAAATCGTCGTCCTGCTGAGCTCCGACCGTGGGCTCAAGGGGCTCGAAAGATGGACGGGCGGGTTGAGGCTGCGCGAAGCGCGCAAAGACGCTCAACTGAGCCTGGCGGGCAATCTCCTTTCCATGGCCCGGATCGACCGGCGTTTTCTTTACCTTGACGCGGCTCACCTGGTGGACCCGCGTCTCATCAGAGCCCTGGCGGCCGCTTCGGAAACCACCCTCGCCTTCATGGACCCGCGGGACGCAAGAAACGGGACCGTTCGCGCCGGGTTGCTCCACGTCGACGACCTGCCGGCCTGGGCGGAGGATGGGGATGCGGCGCTTGCCCGACATTCGAAGCAGCTTTTTCCTTCGAGTATCGATCCGTATTCGCCCGAGATCAGAGGCCCCCTGACACCGTATTTCGTCGAGGTGCGATCGAGGGAAGACGCCCTCGAGGCGACCCGGTTGCTGATTCGATCCCAGCAGAAGCACGTTATGGACCTGCCCGCAGAGTTCATCGATCCGCCGTTTGAAAACGCGTTGACCTTCTGGCTGTGCCGGACTTCGGTCTCTCCCGACATGGTCACGCTGATCGGAGGCGCGGTCGCGGTCTTCGTTGCCTGGTTGTTCTGGCACGGCTATTTTGTGGCCGGGGCCCTGCTCACCTTCGTCGTTGAAATCCTGGATGGAGTCGATGGAAAGCTCGCGCGAACCAAGCTTCAATTTTCGAGATTCGGGCGGCACGAGGATGTCTTCGACTATTTATGCGAAAACAGCTGGTACGTTGCACTGGGCGTGGGCTTGAGCGCTTCGACACCGGGCAATTGGCCTTTTTTTGCCGCCGCCCTGTTGATTTTCTCGGATACCTTCGATAACGTCCTCTACACCCTGGCGGGCAAGTGGCACGGGAAAAGCATCGACCTGTACCGGCCGTTCGACGCGGCTTTCCGACGGGTCGCCGGACGTCGGAACATCTACGGTTTCATGTTCATCGTCGGGTTCCTGGCGGGATTTCCGCTGCAAACCTTTATCCTGGCAGCGGTTTGGGCCGCCGTTACGGCGGCGGTTCACCTGGTTCGATTGATTCAATTCGGCAAAGCCGTCGCGCGGGGCTGCGCGTGAGAGCGACGGTCTTCTTCTCTCGCGGCTCCCGCGGCCTTCTCCGGGAGCGCAGGAGACGTTTCCGGCTCGAGTTGCCGGCACTGCAACCCATTGCGGGAACCTGACCTGATGAAGCTTTTTCACACGGGCAGCATCATCCTGGGGATTATCCTCCTGTGCGTTCTCACCTGGCAGATCGGGATCGGCGAGCTGTGGCACGAAATGGCCCTGCTCGGATGGGGACTGGTGCCGCTCATCGCCATCGAGGGGGTGGCTGATCTCTTCCACACCCTGGGCTGGCGCCATTGCCTGAAGGACGTCCACCGTTCGATCCCTTTCTTCCGACTGTTCCGGATTCGCCTGGCCGGCTATTCCATCAACTATCTCACACCGACCGCAAGCCTGGGCGGAGAGCTGACCAAAGGGACGCTCCTGACCGAGAACGGAAGCGGCGCAACGGCGGCCAGCGGCGTGATCATCGGCAAACTGGCCTACACCCTCGCGCAGCTCCTTTTCGTTGGATTGGGCTCCATCGTCACGCTCTGGAACGTCGCTCTGCCCGCCGGCGTCTGGCCTGCGATGCTCGCCGGCAGCGCGTTGCTGGCGGTTGGGGTGATCGGGTTTCTGCTGGTCCAGAAATACGGAGCACTGGGTTATCTCGTGCAATGGGTCGCCAGGCGTGACTTTGGCGGAGCTGTCCTGCGCAAGGCCGCGGATCACGTTTCCGACGTGGACGTCGAGCTGCGGCGCTTCTACCGGGATCGCCCGTGGGAATTGCCTTTCGCCATGTTTTGGCACGCCGCGGGTTTCGCGTGCGGCATCGCGCAGAGCTGGTATTTCCTTTACCTGTTGACCGGTCACACTTCCCTGGCGGTGGCCGCGGGCATCTGGTTTTTGAGCAGCTGGTTCGATTTCCTGACCTTTGCCATTCCGCTGGGCATCGGGATTCAAGAGGCCACCAGGGTCATCGCCCTGAAGGCGCTCGGCTACGACCTGGTCATGGGACTTGCCTACGGGGTGACGCTTCGCCTGGAGCAAATCTTCTGGGCCGGATGCGGGTTGCTGTGCTACGCGACTCTGCTCTCGGAAAAGCCGAAAAGCGAACCGGCTCACGCCAAGGCCGACGTTCAGTGCGACCTTTCGTGAATATCCTGACGGCGAAGATCGACTGATCGCGCATCCGACAGAACCCCGCTCACCGTTGCGGTGGCCGCGGCCCCGGCGGCGATGTCGGTCTCCTGCATTCCTCTCCCCAGAGCGTCGATCGGACGGATCCCGCCGAGGGAAATCGAGTTTGACAATTCCATGCCGGTTTATTATCAATAATCGAAAAAGCGAGAGCGAACCGGCTTCAGCGCTCCCAAGTTTGACAGTCTTGTCCGGACAGCCTCAAATATCGCCCGTCAGAACCGGGTATCCTGTCAATTCATCTCAAGGTCGATCGTTCAGCGCGGCGGCAGCCGGATGCGTTCCATTCGAGACGATCGCGCATCCATGCCTTGAAACGGAGAATCGAAACCACGCAAGGAAGAACATGTCCCGTAAAATGAGTCGTTCGGAAATGCTCATCGGAGGTTGCAAGTACTTCAAGTACCTGACGAAAGGCGGCCTTTTCAATATCAACCTGGAGGTCACCAAGAGGTGCAATGCCCGCTGCAACTTCTGCGATTACTGGAAGGAAAAGCCGACCGGGGAGCTCAGCGACTATGTGGATGTGGTGAGAAAGCTGGATCCCCTATCGGTCAGCCTCACCGGAGGGGAACCGCTCCTGAGAGCGGACCTTCCGGAGTTGATCGCTTCCCTGCGCCGCAGTTTCGGATTCCTCTTCATATCTCTCATCACCAACGGCTCGCTGCTGACCAGGGAGAATGGCGTCGCACTCTGGGAGGCCGGGCTCGACGAACTGTCCATTTCGTTGGACTATCTCGACGAGAGGCATGACGAAGGTCGCGGGATTCACGGCCTTGCCGGGCATATCCTGGCCCTGGCCCCCCGGCTCGGTTCCGCCGGCGTCAATCTCTGCTTCAACGTGGTCATCAAGAGGGGAAACTACAGGGAGGTGCCGCGCCTGGTGCGCGAGTGCGCCCGGATGGGGATCAAGGTTTCCTTGAGCACCTATAACGGCTGGCGCACCGACAACCTTGACCATATGATCGAACAGGCGGAGCTTCGCCGGCTGGAAAAGGTCATCGGAGAGCTGAAGGTCCTCAAGAGGACCCTCGGCAACCTCACGACCAGTGTCTTCTACCTGGACAGGATTCCGGAGTTTTTCGAAAAGAGGAGGATCCCGGGCTGTACCGCCGGCTTGAACTGGGTCCAGGTCACCCCCGACGGGATGATCAAACGGTGCTCGGACCACCCTGCCGCCGCCCATTACACCGAATGGCACGGCAGGACCTTCGAACCGACCGACTGCGGCCGCTGCTGGTATTCCTGCCGCGGGGCGGCACAGGAACCATGGTCCCTGCGGCATTTTGTGGAGATGTCGAGGGATGCGCTCACGGCATGAAGGCAATCCGGCGCGGCTTTCTTCCGCGGTCACGCCGCAATATGAAATGCCCGGTACCGTGACGAACGTCAGACTGCGACAAGGAACGGCAATCCATTGCCGTGTCCCGGGAGCCTTCCGCCATCCAGCTTCGCGCCGGCCGCTGCCGGGTCCGTTCTTACGGGGAACCGCCGACTCATGCGGATTCGCGTTCAAAATGATACTCTAAAAGCGTGGGGGACGTATCCCCCACACCCCCTCGCCGCTTCGCGGCTCCGTGTGGCGCTGCGGCGGCGGCCTTCGGCCAGTCGCCGACAGCGCCGAGCACTCGGCCTCACGCGCTTGCGCGTGTGGCCGAAACTTGGGGGGTGCGGGGGAATCATTCCCCCGCTCTTTTGTGCTTGAAAGATCCATCTTGCACGCAACTTCGTATCAGGGCACTAGGAGGAGGCCGGACGATTGATCGCGGAGGCGCGCGTGCGTCGCTCGCGAGAGCCCACGAAACACAAGACGATCGCGAACGCGTAGGACCCGAGCGCCGCGCCCAGCAGGAACCAGTCGAGCCGTCCGATCACGGCGAGTGCGAAAACCAGATAGGCAAAGTCGCGATTGGTCACCAGGGCCATGATGCGCAACGTCTTAGGCGAACGGCTCAGGGTGTCGGCATCGAGCCGCAGGATGTACACGTAGACGGCGACCAGGCAGACGCAAAACCCTCCCAGAAGCACCCATAGGTAACCGAGATATCCCGCATCGCCGGTGTCGTGGTACAGACCGAAGGCGATCCCCACGAATATGGCCGCGTGCACGATGTTGTCGGTCACGATGTCCAGGTAATGCCCGAAAGTGCTCTCTTTCATTTTCAGGCGCGCAACCTCGCCGTCGACTCCATCCACAATGACACAGACCACGAACAGAAACGAACCGATGACCTTGACCCAGTAGCCCTCCAGGGAGAGGAGCAGCGCGCCGATCAGCCCCAGGGTCATGCCGATCAGCGTGATGTGGTTGGGCATTATGCCGGTATGGGCAAGCCTCCTGCTCACGAACTGGGAGATGTGCCGGTCGAAATACCGTGCCATCAGGCCATCGTCGGCCTCGGTCTGGGCGCCCAGGGCCTTCACCAGGCGATCCTCCGACTTCCCCGCGTCGGTTTCCCGATCTTCGATGATGGAGGGGAGCCCGCCGAGGGCCGGAATCTCTTTAATGTCCTTCAGGACCGCGGGATCGAGGTCGCTGTTCGACCACAGAGAATCAACGATGGGCAGAAGATTGCGCTGGTCGGCCAGGTAGAGCCCGTCGTTTCTTTTGCGGGCCCCGGCGACCTCCATGCGGCAGGCGGTCGCCTCGCCGCAGGAGGCCAGGAAACGGGCGAGAGCGCTTCGGTCGGCGACAAGATTCGCCTTGAGCACCAGCACCCTTTCTTCCGCGGGAATTCCGAGCTCTCGGACAACCTGCTCCAGGGATTCCCCATTCAAAACCGAATGGAAGCAGCGCTCGGGGACGAGGTCGGAGAGGGCGGGGAGAAAAGGGTGTACCCGGCCAACCAGGTGAATGTGGGTGAATCCAAGCCGAACCAGGTGCAGGGCCAGCCGCCGAGCCGCCGGGATGCGGAAAACCGGCGCCGTGCCCTTGTCATCCGACGCAAGAATAACTGCCGTTCTGACCATCTGTCGATCCTTAAGTCGTGAGCTTTCGTGACTGACGCGCGCGTTGAGCGATTCCCGGGCTCGGAGCGCGGATTCGGCGGGCTGTGTCCCCGCCCTTTTCGAGCACCCGGGCAACGACTTCGCCACGGGGCGGCCAAGAGCGCCCCGCGCGGACAGGGGAACCGTGAGGTCTCGCCATTCAGCCACGTCACTCTTTCCGATCGCACCATTGGGATCATACGCACCCCACGCGGGCACGGAACCGTCGGCATGAAGCATGCCGATCGAGACAGCCCCTGCGAATCGTCGTCGGAAGACGAAACACCGGGGAGCCGTTGCATCGCGACGCGCGACGACCGGGATGCTTTGCCGGGGTCGCCGCATCGCCCCGGGAAGAACGAATGCGCCGAGCCTCGACGGCGGATCTTTCCCCCTGGGCCGGTTCCGGCCGCCTGATTTGAATCGCACCATACGTTTCGAACGGGGACTTGTCAATCACAAGAAGGCGACATCACAAGAAGGCGCCCCTCCGGCTCCGCCGCCCCCCGGGAACGGGACCGCGCCGCCCGGGCCGTTTCCGATATTACGGGGGGCACCGCCCGGCGGTCCGGCCGATTCGCTCTGAGGTGCGTCCATGGCGTGGGGCGGGAACGGAAACGGCATGGAACTTTGCGGGCCACGCAAATCCGTGTGGCTTCGATCGGCCAGTTATGATATGTCACAATTTCGAACGAACGCACCGGACGTGAGGAAACCGCGAAGGATCGGGGGCGGCTCCGAGGATAGCCCGAAGAAGGTGCGCCGGGCTCTGCCGATAGGCCGGGCAAATCCCGGAGACGGCAGTATACGGGAAGATTCCCGGTTCCAAGTCCCCTTGCCCCGAAGACAAACCAAATGACACGCATTGCCCGGGGCGGGGCCCCCGGCCGTTTTTTCGGGTTGCTCCCGGCCCGGTATCTCCACCGCGCTTATGATGCGAAATGGACCATGGGATGCAGTTCGGCCACAGGAGCCGAACCCCGGTTTCGCTGAGGACGACGGCGTTACGGGGAGGACGCCAGGCTTTCCCCTTGCATGCAATTGCACAAGCGGAGGCTGGTTTTTCAAGGCACGCCTCACCTTCCGTTGATCTCATATTTCAGGGTCTCGAACGCCATTCGCCATGACGATCGCATCACCCGCGAAGCATGAAAACCGGGGTAATCGGTAGGGTTTGCTGCGGAATGGGAAGTGAACGCGAACAAGGCTTTTCGCTGAATCATTGCACAATGTGGTGTTTGAGCGTGTGATAGAATTTTACCTAGAAAATAGGCGCCCGTGTGAGTCTGTTTTCATGCCTTGTGGTGGCGCAGGCGCCATGCGCAATTACCTAGAAAATAGACGCCCGTGTGAGTCTGTTTTCATGCCTTGTGGTGGCGCAGGCGCCATGCGCAATTACCTAGAAAATAGACTCCCGTGTGAGCCTGTTTTCATGCCTTGTGGTGACGCGGGCGCCATGGGCAATTACCTAGAAAATAGACTGCCGTGTGAGTCTGTTTTCATGCCTTGTGGTGACGCGGGCGCCATGCGCAATTACCTAGAAAATAGACTGCCGTGTGAGTCTGTTTTCATGCCTTGTGGTGACGCGGGCGCCATGCGCAATTGCGTTCAAGATGAGTGCATTGGGCGGGAGGGCATAAAGCCCTCCCCTACGTCTGGCGGGCACATCGGTCCGTAGGGGCGGGGTTTATCCCCGCCCGCGTCACCTCCCGACGGGCAAGTGTTGTGTCATCTTGAACGCACCTCTGTGTGAATCGTCGCGCCGGGATTCATGCCATGGACCGATCGTCTGAATGGAGGTGGTGATGGAGCTCAGGCCTGCGAGTCATCGGAAGATTTCGGACCTTATCGGCAAAGGAGTCGATATTCCCAATCCGCTGACACTCGACATCGGGGATGAAGTCCCGGTGGAGAACATTTACCTAGAAAATAGACTGCCGTGTGAGTCTGTTTTCATGCCTTGTGGTGACGCCGGCGCCATGCGCAATTACCTAGAAAATAGACGCCCGTGTGAGTCTGTTTTCATGCCTTGTGGTGACGCCGGCGCCATGCGCAATTGCGTTCAAGATGAGTGCATTGGGCGGGAGGGCATAAAGCCCTCCCCTACGTCTGGCGGGCACATCGGTCCGTAGGGGCGGGGTTTATCCCCGCCCGCGTCGCCTCCCGACGGGCAAGTGTTGTGTCATCTTGAACGCACCTCGGTATGAATCGTCGCGCCGCGATTCATGCCATGGACCGGTCGTCTGAATGGAGGTGGTGATGGAGCTCAGGCCTGCGAGTCATCGGAAGATTTCGGACCTTATCGGCAAAGGAGTCGATATTCCCAATCCGCTGACACTCGACATCGGGGATGAAGTCCCGGTGGAGAACATTTCCGGCAAAGGCGTCAAAATCTACCCCGGATGCCGCATCTACGGCAAGTCCACTGTCATTGCGGAGGGAGCCCGGATCGGAGCGGAAGGCCCGGTGACCGTCGACAATTGCCAGATTGGCCCCCAGGTCGAGCTCAAGGGCGGTTATTTCAAGGGGTCCGTCTTCCTTGAAAAAGCCAGTATGGCTTTGGGAGCGCATGTCCGGGAGGGGTGCATTCTCGAGGAGGAGGCGAACGGCGCTCATTGCGTGGGCCTCAAACAGACCATCCTCTTTCCCTTCGTGACCCTCGGAAGCCTGATCAATTTCTGCGACTGCCTCATGGCGGGAGGGACGAGCCGCAAAGACCACAGCGAAGTCGGAAGCTCATACATTCACTTCAACTACACGCCGGATGGAAACAAAACGACCCCTTCGCTCATCGGGGACGTGCCGAGAGGGGTCATGTTGAATCAGCCGGCCATTTTCCTTGGAGGCCAGGGCGGGATGGTGGGGCCCCTGCGGTTGGGCTACGGGAATGTGGCCGTGGCGGGGACGGTATTGCGCAAAGACACTCCGGAGGACCGAAAGATCATTACCGGCGAGACTTACGGAGCGGCCGTCCGGGATTACGAACCGCACGCCTACCGCCAACTCCCGCGCATTCTCAGGAACAACCTGATCTACCTGGCAAACCTCGCGGCGCTCGAATCCTGGTACGAGCACGCGCGCAAGCCGTTCTTCTCGACCATGGAGTTTGGCGAATTCCTCTACCGGGGTGCGCTCGACAAATTGGCGCTGGCCAGGAAGGAACGTACCGGCAGGCTCATCGCGCTGGCCGAAAAGGTCCCCGGCACCCATGAGAAATGCGGATGCGGGGCGGATCCCGCAAAGCAGGCCTGTGAATTGCACGACAATATCGGCAGAGTGTGCGGGCTTTTCAGCGAGAACCTCCGGGACGGCAAGGAAGCAGAGCTCCGGGACCGTTTTCTGGACGCCTTCGAGAAATGTCGCCGGGACCTCGACGGGAGCTATATCCAGCACATAAAGGCCTTGCCCGCGGAGGTTTCGCAGGATGGAGTCAGGTGGCTTCAGCGGTTAGTCGACGACTTGTGCCGGAAGGCGGGGGCGCTCCTTCCGTCTTTCGGTCTTTTTTAAGAGATTCCAAGAGATTACACCATTGACGAGCGGAGGATAAAGCATGGGTACTTTGTTCGGCACGGACGGCATCAGGGGGGTGGCAAACCGGTATCCGATGGATGCCCCGATGGCTTTCGCGGTCGGCCAGGCCGTCACCTACGTCCTGAAAAAGGAGAAACACCGTACGCGGATCATCATCGGGAAGGACACGCGCATATCGGGCTACATGCTCGAGAGCGCGCTCCTGGCAGGGATCACCTCCATGGGCGGGAACCCTTATCTCGTCGGCGTTCTGCCCACTCCGGGCATTGCGTTCATCACGGAGAGCATGCGCGCGGACGCCGGGATCGTCATCTCCGCCTCGCACAATCCCTATCAGGACAACGGCATCAAGATATTCGGCGGAAACGGGTTCAAGCTGTCCGATGAGCAGGAAGAGGTGATCGAAAACCTCGTCCTCGACGGAAAGCTTGCCGACAAGGTCCCTCCCGTCGACCGCATGGGACAGGCGCATCGCATCGACGACGTCCTCGGCCGCTACATCGTGTTTCTGAAGAACACCTTTCCACGGGAGCTGTCCATGGAAGGGATGAAAATCGTCATGGATACCGCCAACGGCGCGACCTACCGGGTGGCTCCCGAGAGCTTCACGGAGCTCGGGGCCGATCTGGACGTGATCCACAACGCGCCCAACGGGATCAATATCAACGCCGCCTGCGGCTCGCAGCACACCGAGGATCTCAGGAAACGCGTGGTCGAGAAGGGGGCCGCCATAGGGCTCGCCTTCGACGGCGACGGCGACCGCTTGATCGCCGTGGATGAAAAGGGCCGTGAAATCACCGGCGACCAGATACTGATCATCTGCGGGAAAATGCTCAAGGGGAAAGGGCGTCTCAAGAACGACCTGCTGGTGAGCACCGTCATGAGCAACCTCGGGCTGACCGTGGCCTGCAAAAAATACGGCTTCAGGCAGCACGCCGCCAAGGTGGGGGATCGTTACGTGCTGGAAGACATGCAGCGGCTGGGCAGCGTTCTGGGAGGCGAGGAATCGGGCCACGTGATCTTCCTCGATCACCACACGACCGGTGACGGCATCCTTACGGCCATACAGCTCATCGCGGCCATGCTGGAATCCGGGAAACCCCTCTCGGAGCTCGCTCGGTTGATGGATGTTTTCCCGCAGAAGCTGATCAACATCGATGTGAAGAGCAAACCGGACATCTCGACGCTGCTCCGGGTGGTCCAGGCCGTCAAGGACGTGGAGTCGGCGCTGGGCGATCAGGGGCGCGTGCTGGTGCGCTATTCCGGCACCCAGAACATGTGCCGGGTGATGGTCGAGGGTCCGAGCGACGAAATCACCCTGAAGTACTGCCGGCAGATTTCCGATGTGGTGAAAGCGGAAATCGGGTAGCCGAGGGGCGCATCCCCGGAGTTCGGCCGCTCTCACGTGAAGAAATCGGGAGTATCGCTCATCAAGCATTCATCCGATCGAGAGGAATCGCACATGGCATTGAAGGTCTACGTGACAAGCAACTGGGATCAAATGAGCAAGGTGGCCGCCGATCTCATCGAAGCAGACATCAGGCGCAAGCAGGCGGTCAAGGGCGAATATGTGCTCGGCCTCGCCACGGGGAATTCTCCCACCGGCGCTTACAAGCACCTCGCCAAGGCGTTCAACGCGGGACGGATCGTCTCCCGCGGAATTCGAACCTTCAACCTGGACGAATACGTGGGGCTCCCCGGCGAGAATGCGCAACAGCGGGCCATGCACTGCGAGTCCTACTCCTATTTCATGATTGCCGAGTTTTTCGGTCTCCTTCAGGAGAAGTTCAGCGAGACCAATGTGCCGTGGGGAACCCTGGTCGAGCAGGACAAGCTGGTCAAGGCCCTCGAGGAGCACCCGGACTGCTACGAATTGCAGGGTGCGGACAAGGGCAAGGCCGTTGTCATCCGGGATCGCGCTCAAGGCTATCTCAAAACGATCCGGGAAGAAATCCTCGATGCCTACTGGAAGAAAATCGACGCCTGCGGGGGGATCGACCTGCAGGTCATCGGGGTGGGCGGACGGGGCCATGTGGCGTTCCATGAAAGCGGCATTCCCTTCGACGGCAACAAGGTCATGCTGGTGAAGCTGGACGAGAACACCGTTTCCAACGCGGTGGAAGACGGACACTTCGACACCAGGGAGGAAAGCCCCTGGTATGCGGTTTCCATGGGCGCCGAACAGGTGTACAAGGCCCGAACGGTGTTGCTCGTGGCCAATGGAGCCCGGAAGACCGGCCCGGTGACCGAGGCGATCCTGGGAACGGCGACTTCGGACGTCCCCATCAGCTACGGGCAGAAGTACGCGGCTGAAGGCGGAAACATGGTCTACGTTCTCGACGAGATTGCCGCCGCTCAATTGCTCAAGGCGAAACCCGAGCTGCAGGCAAAGGGATACGAGTTGGTCGATATGCGCGGCACTCCATACGAGACGGTCCAATCTTTGACTTTCGCGCGCAATCCCGAGACCGGGCGCCTCGGATGATTTCGGACCCAATCCACTTGACGCGGGCGGCTTCGAGCCGCTCGTTTATTTTGGGACGGTGTGCCCGGCGGGAATGAGCAACATCCTCCGGCGTTCGATCGGATCAGAACATGGAAGATAAACTTCTCCGGCTCATCGAAGAAAAAGGCCCTCTCACGGGATCGGAAATACTCGAGACGCTGCGCGGGACGTCTCTTGAGCTCTGGAAGACCTGCTGCCTTTCGGCGCGGTTGCAGGTCCGTGTTCTGGGCTCCCGGTACCTGCGACTGGACCGGAAGGTCGAGGGTTTCGCAAGGCTCTCGCCCTCGATTCTCAGGGAGTTCATGACCTACACCGTGGTGGGGCTTGCGGGGAACGCCGAGGCCCTGGATCGCAGGGCGGACGCGATCGTCGGGCACATTCGGGAGGTGAGCCGCGCAAAGCTCGCCCTGGCCCAAAGAATTGTCGGCGATCTGCAAAACAGGCTCGCGGAGCGTTGGCCGCGTGATGGACGGATATGTTTCATCATCGCCGGAGACATCGTCTACGACATGGCTCACGATGTTCCACGCCCCGAGCAGAGCATCGGTGAAATGGTCAACGGCTCCGACATCGACCTGGTTGTGGTGTCGGACGACGACATATCGGAGGAGTTTCTCAAGGAGCTCGACGCCGCGATTTACAAGGAGAAATACTACACCCTCATTTCACCCAGCGTCAGGGAGGAGATCGACTACGTCGTGAAGAACATGGAACGGGTCAGGGAGCAGATGCTCTTCGATACGTTCAAGAGGATGGTTGCCTGCAAGATACTCCAGGAGGGCATGCTGCTTGCGGGAAGCCGGCCCCTGTTTGATGAGATCAAAGGCATGCTGACCGCCCGGGGAGTCACGGCAAAGCTGAAGGAAATGGAGGCCGAGGCCGGGGCGTTCAGACAAAAATCGCGGGAATATCTCTTGAATACCGATTCATCCCGCATCTCGCGAGACGACCTGAATCTTTTCTACACCACCGAGGAGTCCGAGGAATTCGAATGAACCTCCGGGACGGCCCGCTTGCCGCCCGGGTCAAACCGGCGGTCACCATGCTTGACGGATGGTGTGCCCGCTGGTATCTATTATCTGTAAGCGCGGCGATGAAGTTCGCCCTGAACCGCCCCGGGCGGGGGATGATGACTTCTACTTCGAATCATGGAGTGGAAGTCTTTTTTTTTCGACTTGCCGCCGGTTCCCGAGATTTTGGCTCACCACAAGGGAGGCACACGATGTTCGACTTTGCCCGGATGCGCGATGGTCTTTGTGAAGTGGCCGAACGCCTGGACAACGCGGTGCGTGAGGAGACGGTGCGGCATCTCGACGCCCTGAGCGCGAAGCTCCGGGAGGAGGCCTTCAACCTGGTGGTCCTCGGCCAGTTCAAGCGAGGGAAATCCACGTTCATCAACGCGCTGCTCGGCGAGCACATCCTACCCACCGCCATTGTGCCCCTCACCTCCGTCGTGACCATCCTCCGATTCGGCCCGGAGCTCAAGGTGGAAGTCCGTTTTCTCAATGAGAGCCAGGTGGACATCAATCTATCGGAACTTCCCGCCTACATTACCGAACGTGAAAACCCGGAGAACCACAAGGGAGTGAAAGAGGTCACCGTTTACTATCCTTCCGAGTACCTGAGAGGAGGAGTGCGCATTATCGACACTCCGGGAGCGGGTTCGGTCTACGCCCACAACACCGACGTGGCCTACAATTTCCTGCCCCGGGTGGATGCGGGAGTTTTTATCGTATCTGCCGACCCGCCCTTGTCCGGCAGCGAACACCGGTTTCTCAAAGACGTGCGCGGCTATGTCGACAAGCTTTTCTTCGTGTTGAACAAGATCGACCAGGTGAGCGAGGATGAGCGCAAGGAGGCTTTGGACTTCACCGTCCGTATCCTCGAGGACGATATCGGAGAAGGGAAAGTGAAAATCTACCCGGTCTCGGCCCGCTGGGCGCTGGAAGGCAAGAAAACGGGCGACGGCGGCCTGCTCGAAAGGAGCCTTCTCCCCTATTTCGAGAAACAGTTGCAGGAGTTTCTGGTTCACGAAAAGGGGCGGGTCCTTTTGCAGTCCGCGGTCAACACCCTGATGAAGCTGATGTCCGATGAAACCATCTCGTTTCAGCTCGAACAGGAAGCCATCAAGCTGCCCCTGCAGCAGCTCACGGGGAAGATCAATCAGTTTGAAACCGAAATGCGAACGATCGAGAAAGACCGGGAAAACAACCGCTACCTCTTGAAAGGCGGCCTCGGCAGGATTGTCTCCGGTCTGGATGAAAGAATCGCCGAGTTCAGGAAAGAACAGGTTCCCGCGCTGCAGACCAGGATGGAGAAGGAATATGAACGGCTCGCGAACGGCCGGACCGGCGGTTTGCGCGACAACCTCGAGAAGGCCGTTTTTGAAGATATCCGTGCGACCTTCAACGGCTGGCGCCGGCAACTCACCGAGAATCTTTCCCTTCAGCTGGAGGCGGCGCACCGGGAATTCGCCTCCCGCGTCAACGAGCTTATCGAACGCATTCTGACGCTCACGAGCAGCATCTTTGAGCTGAAGCTGAAACCGTTCACTTCCGTCGAGGGCCTGAGCAGGAAGAGCGATTTCTACTTTCTTCTGAAAGACGATCCGGTGGGGCTCGAACTGATACAGATCGCCGTGACCTCGGCATTGCCCGGGTTCTTCGCAAAGAAGCTGATCTTCAAGAACATGAGGACGGCCGTGGCGGAACTCGTGGACAGGCATTGCGGGAGAGTGCGCTACGACCTGGTCAACCGGATGACTCAAGCCGTCAAGGATTTCGAGAATGCCTTGAATTCAAAGCTCGACTCCACGCTCGAAGGAATCCGCATCTCGTTCCAAAAGGCCCTGGCACTGCATGAGAGCGGCAAAACCAACGCGGACAGGAGCCTTGGCGATCTTTCCAGGAAGCTGGACTCGCTTTCGGGGATTCAGGATGCGCTTCGGGCCTATTCGATGGTGTTGAACGGAGGGGAGACTTCGAAAGGGCGTTTGCCTCAACGGGAATCATCGGGAAGGGGCATGTGAAACCTGATCTGAGCGATTCAGAGGCTCAAGGCAATGGTTCGGGCGGGCCCAAAGCCCGTCCCTCGACCGAAAGGCCGACCAACCTGTCGGGCGGACGCGGTGTGTCCACACCTGCGGTGAATCGTGCGCTTCCCGCCCTGTGCACCGGATCGCTCCATTCAGGTGAAGGCCGGTCGGCTTGATCCCGGACGGCCGCCACCCGGGGCGCGACGGGGTAACGCGCATGCAAGCACCGGCGGATGCTTCATCGACTATACGGTCGGCAGCTTTCCGCTCCGCTCGTACGTTTTCCAGTCTTTCCTGCTGATCAGCCGAACCTTCCCTTCGCGGCACTGCGGGCACCCCTGGTACTGGCCGTCCCTTGATTGCCGCCACATGGTGTAGAGCATGCCCGGTAGGATGAAACAGCACCAAAGGGTGATTTCGAGCTTTCGAGAACCTTTGGAGATGGCCGCGCTCTCTCCGACATAATTGCATGACGGGCAGACGATCTTCATGTTGCTCCTTTTATCGTTAAGAGAAATCGACCGCTCCCTATAAATCTTTTTCCCCGCGTTGGCAACTTTTTTTGTGTGCTTCTCCCGTGCGCTCCGCCCATGAAGAACGGCCGGCGCGCATCTTTGGAGCCGACTCGTTCGGGAATCCCCCCGGCGTGGGTTCGGTGCGGTGAGCGGGGCAGAAACGGGCCGGCGGAAAACGAACGGGTGGAAAACGCCGCTCGGTCGCGCGTCCCGGGGAGAAGCCGGAGCCGTGACGAAGGCAGGGGAAAACGCCGGGCAACGCGCGCGGAATGCCGCTCCTCCAGGGGATGCAGGATTTGTCGAGCGCTCGGGATCGGGCGGCGCCTCTGCCGCGCGAGGAGCCATGGACCGCCGGATTTCCCCGTCCACAAAACGCTTGACAGTGTCGGACCCCTCTAATATCGTTTTCCGTTATCTGATCACAATATTGTTTAATTCCCTTTTCTTAGGCGAACTTCACATAAACCGGCGTTGATTGGAGGACAGTTATGAAAAGAGTTCTGGGAGTGCTTTTCGTTCTCGTGGCCATCGTGGCTTTCGGCTTTGCCCAGGCGGTTCAGGCGGCGGATTACAAGGCGGAATACAAGCTTTCCACGGTCCTGGGCAAGCCTTTTCCGTGGGGGGTGGCCGGCGAGCGCTGGGTTGAGCTGATCAAGGAAAAGACGAACGGACGGATCAACGTCAAGATGTACCCGGGCACCAGCCTGGTGGGCGGGGACCAGACCAAGGAGTTCACCGCCATCCGGCAGGGAGCCATCGACCTGGCCATCGGTTCCACCATCAACTGGTCGCCCCAGGTGCAACAGCTCAATATCTTTGCCATGCCTTTCCTGATGCCGGACTACAAGGCCATCGACGCCCTCACCGGAGGGGAGGTCGGCAAGGAGTTGTTCAAGATCCTGGAAGGCAAGGACGTGGTCCCGCTGGCGTGGGGTGAGAACGGATTCCGGGAGCTCAGCAACTCCAAGGTTTCCATCCGCAAGCCTTCGGACCTCAAGGGCCTGAAGATCAGGGTGGTCGGCTCGCCGCTCTTCCTGGAAACGTTTACCGCCCTCGGCGCCAACCCCACGCAGATGAGCTGGGCCGATGCGGTGCCCGCCCTTTCCAGCGGCGCCGTGGACGGGCAGGAAAACCCCCTGACGGTCTACATGGCGGCGAAGCTTCACAGTGCCGCGAACCAGAAAAACCTCACCCTTTGGGGCTACGTGGCCGATCCGCTGATTTTCGTCGTGAACAAGGAAGTGTGGAACAGTTGGACGCCGGAGGACCGAAAGGCCGTGAGTGAGGCCGCGCTGCAGGCGGGCAGGGAAAACATCGTGCTGGCGCGCAAGGGGCTGGTGGCCCCTGACGAGACCCTGACCAAGGAGATCGAGGGGCTCGGGGTCACGGTGGTCAAGCTGACGGAGGCCGAAAAGGCGGAATTCAGGAAGGCCACCCGGGACGTTTACGACAAGTGGGCCAAGCAGATCGGTGCGGAATTGGTCAAGAAAGCCGAGACGGCCATAGCGGGCCGCAAGTAGTCGTGCGCCGTGGCCCATGCGCGCGCATCCGGGCGGGCATGGACCTCGTGTCGTCGCGTGATTGTCACGAAGGACGCGTGCAAGAAGAGATGGATCGCCGCTCTTCCTCCGGGCCCTTCGCAGTGCGTTTTGCTGCACGGGATGAATTCAGGCCGCTTTTTGATCGGTTCGAAGGCGTGCATCCGCCGCAAGCTCCGGTGCACGCCTTCCCGTTCGTTGACGCGCTCCTGTTTCCCCACCCCTCATGCCGGAGAGAAGAACCATGGAATGCGACCCTCCCGGGGGCATGAACAGGCCCCGCACAAAAATCCCACTCAAAATAGAAGAAAACATCGCGGGAATCATCCTGGGGCTCCTGGCGGTCATTACGTTCGCGAACGTCGTGGTGCGCTACCTGACCAACTTCTCGTTCGCTTTCACGGAGGAGTTTTCCATCTTCCTCATGGTGGCCATGGCCCTGCTGGGGAGCTCCAGCCTGATGGCAAAGAGCGGACACCTCAACATCACGTACTTCGTGGATTTCCTGTCCCCCGGCAAGCGCAGGGCGGTCGTCATGGGAGCCACCGCCGTGACGGCATTCACTTTTCTGATTCTGGCGATCCTGGGAGCGCGGATGGCCTGGGATGAATACCGGTTCGAAGTGACGTCCCCGGGGTTGGGGATTCCCACCTGGGTCTACACCATGTGGCTTCCGATTCTTTCCGCGGCGATCACCGGACGCGCCATAGGCGTGATCGTTCGTCTCCGGAGGGAGAAGAGCTGATGTCGGCGTTTATTCTCTTCGGGGCTTTCCTGTTCCTTTTGTTTTGCAGCGTGCCCATCGCCGCTTCACTGGGGCTTGCGGGGATCTTTGCCATCGCGGAGGCGAAGCTCGGAATCATGGCGGTTCCGACCAACGTGTATACGGGAATCGCCAAGTACCCGCTCCTGGCGGTGCCCATGTTCGTGCTGGCGGGAGCCATTTTCGACCGGTCCGGCGTCGCGGAGAGGCTCCTGCGCTTCGCGAGGTCCATCATCGGCCACGGCCGGGGGTCGCTTGCGGTCATCACGATCTTCGTCGCCATGATCATCGGCGGCATTTCGGGTTCCGGGCCAGCCTGCACGGCCGCGGTGGGAGGCGTGATGCTCGCCGCCATGATGCGCGAGGGGTACCCTCCGGCATTCGCCGCCTCCGTCACTGCAGCCGCGGGTTCCACGGACATCCTCATTCCGCCGTCGGTGGCTTTCATCATTTACAGCGTGCTGGTTCCCTCCGCCACTGTTCCCGCACTGTTCGTGGGCGGGGTCGTGCCGGGAGTGCTCGCCTGCGTCATGCTCGTTATCCCGTCGCTCTTTCTCAGCATTCGCCATGATTTCGGAGGCCGGGAGACGGGCGAGGCAAGGCCCGAGGTCTGGAAGTCCTTCAAGGAGGCCTTCTGGGCGCTCATGGCTCCGATCGTCATCCTGGGCGGCATGCGGACGGGATGGTTCACTCCGACGGAGGCGGCCGTGGTGGCCGTGGTCTACGGGTTGGTCATCGGAGCCTTCATTTATCGCACCCTCACGCTGCGCGACATCCATGAACTCCTCATCGAATCCGCCGAAACGTCGGCGGTGATCCTGATCGTCGTCGGCCTGGCCGGTGTTTTCGCCTGGGCCGCGAGCACCATCGGAATTGTCGACCCCATTTCGAAGTGGCTGGTCAATCTCGGGGGAGGCAGCGAAATCGCCGTAATCGTCATTCTCATGGCGTTCCTGACGATTGTGGGGATGTTCCTGGACGGGATTTCCATCTTCCTCATTTTCTGTCCCATCCTGATTCCGGTCGCTCAGGGCTTCCACTGGGACCTGGTGTGGTTCGGCGTGCTGATGACTTACGTCATCGCCATTGGACAATTCACTCCGCCCATGGCCGTCAACCTCATGGTGAGCTGCAAATTGACCGGTGCCCGCATGGAGGACACCGTGCCGTGGGTCGTCTGGCTTCTGCTGTTCATGTTTGCGGGGCTGCTGCTCCTGATCGTCTTCCCCCAGACGGTGCTCTGGCTGCCCAACGTCCTGGGATTTTCATGAGTCCGGGGGAGCCGGCGGGGCCAACGCATCCAGCGACGAAATCAGCGGAGCGCATCGAGAATCGTGCGTCCGTCGGTGGCGGACGGCTTGGCATGTTGCTGACCGGTCGAAGCGCCGGCCTCGCGCTTTCCTCCCTGCCTCTCGCCGACCGGTGCCTGGTATTGCGGGGGCCCATGGTGCCGCGTAACCTCGCGAAAGTGCATGACCTGTTGAATTCGATACACCGGCATACTATACTGCGACGTGTTGTCCTCGACCTGTCACGGGAAAATGCGGATAGGAGACGCCATGAAAGGATTTGCGGGGAAGCGGACGGTAAGAAGCTACACCATGCACATCGAGGCACCGCCGGATGCCGTGTTTCCTCTTCTTTGTCCGACGAAGGAATACGAGTGGATCGACCGTTGGGAATGCAAAATGGTGTACTCGGATTCCGGTTTTGCGGACCTGGATTGCATCTTCGAAACGAATTTCCCGGGCGAAGGTCCTGACATCTGGGTGATCAGCCGATACGAACCGCCGGCGGAAATTCAGTTCATCCGGGTCAACGATTCGAGGGCAATGCGGTTTTCAATCAGTCTGAGCGACGGCGGGGCCGGGACAACCAGGGCGGTCTGGAAGCAGGTCGTTACCGGGTTGACCCCGGAGGGAAACAAGCTGGTGGAGACGCTGTCCGATGAACAGTACGCCACCGAAATGAAGACGCTCGAACTCAAGTTGAACCACTTCCTGAGGACGGGGAACATGCTGCCCTGGGGCTGATCGCCTCTGGAGCGTTGCGGCCCGAGGGCCGACCGGTCTGCAGGCGCGTTTCGTGTCGAAGCGGGGACGACCGGTTCCCGTTTCGGCGGACCGGTCAGCCGAAGACCATACCGGGGAGCGACGGCGAAGCGGAGCTCTTTTCGCCCGCCTGTCGTCCGAACCTTCGCCGGTTCCTTCTCGCCGCACCGTACGATTGCTCTCTTTCTCGCCATCTCATTTCCCGCAGCTTATCGATTGCCGTTTCACAGTTTGAAGACAGGCCGAGGCATAATCGCGATTTCGCCGAACGGACGAGCGGCGGCATTCGGCATCCGGACCCAGCGGGGTCCGGGGGGGGGGGGACATTCCACCCGGGGGAGGGAAGGATATGGAAAGTCGATTCCCCAA
>Ga0228536_1000704_pt1 | contig 51851 bp, 47 predicted proteins | sample SJ1Smetagenome_FD_168611 | JGI IMG/M metagenome (GOLD analysis project Ga0228536, IMG submission 168611) | Enriched culture of PCE-dechlorinating microbial communities from Ithaca, New York, USA - SJ1.S | ecosystem: Engineered > Modeled > Simulated communities (microbial... > Unclassified...
CAAAATACCAGACCCTTCAAAACCCCTTGTATTCACAACCATTTGTAAGATTAAATCAGATTAGTTAAGATTCACTTCGTTTGAATTCCACGACTTACAAATTTCCCAACCCCCCTGAGAAGATTAAGCCACCCCTCACCCCTTAACAATACTCGCCTTTTTACCTGGAACGTGAAACCTGAAACCTTGAACCTTCTTTGAATGCCGGAGGCGGGGCTTGAACCCGCATGATCGCAAGGATCACCGGATTTTGAGTCCGGCGCGTCTGCCACTTCCACCACTCCGGCGTGCTTAATATTACGGGGTTTATCCGACCTTTGTCAACCATTCTCTTCGGGAAGATCGGGCCCGAAGACATCCCATAAAAAAGGGGCCCGTAGGCCCCTTCTCGTTGTGCGTTATAGGTGCTTCTTAGAAGAAGTACCAGGCGCCGAATCTGTAGACATCGGCTACGCCAGTGCGGTCGGCATTACCCGTGCCCACGCTGCCGGTAGTGGGGTTGCCGTATCCGTTGTAGCCCGTGTAGTTCCGGACCCACTGGATACCGAACCTGACAGCCTGGTTCGCATCCCACAGCAGGTTTGCGCCGTAGCTCTGGGTCATGTTGTAGTTGTTGACGGCGGTGGTGATGTTCCGGGCGTAGTTGCTGGCGTTATGTTTCAGATACCCGTAGTTGCCGTTCAGCTGGAGGGTGTCGGTGATCCACCATGACAGGTTCGCCTGGAGGCCGAAGAGTGTCGGGGCGGCGTAGGTGCCGTCGGGCCTCTGGTAGGAGGCGTAGTTGGAGTCATAGAGCCAGCCGCTGCCGTTCAGGTTCTGGCCAACCCAGAAGTTACCGTTGAGGAGGACGGACATTGCCTTGTTGCCGGCTTTCTCGGGAACGATGGGTACTGAATACCGGAAGGCCACTGCCCAGGAACTCAGGGTGTCATCCCTGTAGTCGTTGCCGGCTGCGGTCAGGTATGTCGTGCTCGTGCTGTTGTCTTTTCCATAGTAGCCGCCCAATGCGAACTTCAGGTTGTGGGGGCCGATCTTGCCACAGCGGTCGGTCCAGTAGGCAACCTCGCCCTGGAGCCCCGGCCAGCTGCTTCTGGCGAAACCGTCATTGGACTGACGGGTACGATTCGGAAGCGCCTGTGACCACTCCGTCGCGGAGGTGAGGCCGAACATGGCGTTGAACTCTTTCGTGAAGAAATAACGGAAAGCGATCTGGGGAGTCCTGATGCCCTTCAGGTACTGGGCATAGTCAAGGATGCTGACCGTCGGGACGTAGTAGGGCATGCCCCACTGCTGCCAGTTCTGGCCCATCATCAACTCTGCAGACTGCCAGTTCAACTTCATGAAGGCGTGCCTGAGCTGGAATCCACCATACTGGTTGCCCGTTGACGTGCCGCGGAAGTCGCCTTCGATGAAGGCACTCGTCTTGGCGCCCCACAGGTCGGGACCCTTGATGAGGAAATTGAAACGGGTCTCAGCACCGCTCATGAAGGTGTTGCCGTACTCGTCGGCAAGGACCTTGCGACCGGATGAGCTTGACCGCGCAGCGTTGACCGCGTCGGCGTTGGCGTTCTGTGTGGTCCAGCCGAGGTCGAACTTCACGAAGCCGCCGAATGTGACATCGTACCTGCTTGTCATGCTGCCCGCGTTGCTCACTACAGGAATAACGAGGAACAATGCAAGCATAACCAATACTAACTTCTTCATTCTTGCCTCCTTAAGATTTTTTTTCGCATCCTTATACATAATGATCGCCACTACACCTCCTGAATTAAGTTTTTTTAATAATACCAACCCCCCCTAGTGCTGTCAAGGGAAAAATTAATATCCTTTAATAAAAAGTCCGGGCTATAGGTGATGGGTTATGGGTCATAGGAGGAGACTATGGAATTTCATCCTCAATACGGCCGGCGCCCATCACCTATCACCGATAACCCATCACCCGTCTTCAGCATTTTGCCCGTCACCCACAGCCCCTCTTTTATGCTATACTTTTTACCAACTAATCCAAGGAGGGGAACATGGAACCGAAAGACGTACGGCTGCAAGGGTTGTTTCAGACATATGGAAGGACGATCATCCTGCCCTACGACCAGGGGCTTGAACATGGGCCGCGGGATTTCTTCAATGCCAGGTACGCCGAGGACCCCCTGCACATAATCGATATCGCAAGGAAGGGACGGTACAATGCCGTCGCTCTTCATATCGGGAATGCCAGGCGGTACTTCAAAGATATGTACAACCAGGTACCCCTTGTCCTCAAGGTGAACGGCAAGACGGAAATACCCTCGGACGACGAGCCGCTCTCCCCCATCACCGCCACCATAGACGAGGCGCTCCAGTTGTCGGCGATCGCCGTGGGCTACACGCTGTATATTGGCTCACCGAGACAGGACGAGGACATCGAGCAGTTCACCTACGTCCGGGAAGAGGCCCACAGGGCAGGCCTTCCCGTCATAGTCTGGTCCTACCCGAGGGGCAGTGAGATAGAGGCAAAAGGCGGTAAGAACAGCCTCTACGCCGTTGAATATGCCGCCCGCGTCGCCGCTGAGCTCGGCGCCGACATGATCAAGGTCAACGTCCCGAACCCGAAGAAGAACCCCGCCACGCCAGCCCCGTACCGCGATTTCGAGACGGACCAGCTGGAGGCCATACGGAGGGTGATCGCTACCACGGGCGGAGTTCCCGTGATCTTTGCCGGCGGTGAGATGGTCTCCGACGAAGACCTTCTCTCCAAGGCGAGCCTGTGTATCCGTGCAGGCGGGTCGGGCTTCATCTTCGGGCGCAATATCTGGCAGAGGCCGCTCGACAAGGCACTTGAGATCACCCGCAGCATCAAAGAGGTGATCAGAACGGAAAGACCGAAGAAATAGTACGGAGGTCCCCATGAAGCCCTTCCGGGTCCTCGATCATGACGCCGATATCCGTCTCGAGGTATACGGGGCCTCACGAAAGGACCTTTTTGAAAACGCAGCCGGGGCCATGCTTTCGCTGATGACCGATCGCGGAAAAGTCAGCCCCGCGCAGGAAAAAAGGATAACCGTTCCGGGCAACGGGGAGCTCCTCGTCAATTTCCTCAATGAGATCCTCTTTGTCTGGGATGTGGAAAGATTCCTCACGGCCGAAGTGGCCGTCTCCTTCGAGGGAGACGGCCTCACCGCCTTTTTGAGGGGTGAGCCCTTCGACGAGGACAGGCACAGCATCGAAATGGAGATGAAGGCCGTCACCTACCACAAGTTCGCCATAACCGAAAAAGAGGGGATATTCAAGGCTACCATTATTATAGACGTATAAAGACCGTTTTCGGGTTCCGGGCAAGAGACAGTTGCGCGTTCCGGGTTAAAGACCGGGGAATCCGGTTCTGTCCGGATCAGTCTGGAACGTGGAACGTGGAACCTTCTTCCCGGGAGGTGAGGCATGAGCGAAGGAGAAAAGATACTCGAGAAGGTCGATGACAACCGTTACAGGGTCAGGAGGACCGGGGCCATGCGGGTTGACGGGATCATCTATATCGATGAGGAGTTGCTCGGATATCTCGGCACCGACGAAAGTATAGAACAGGTCCGGAATGTTGCCACCCTTCCCGGGATCGTCAGGGCGTCCATTGCCGTGCCCGATATCCACTGGGGCTACGGTTTTCCCATAGGCGGGGTGGCGGCTTTCGACGTCGATGAGGGCGTCATTTCTCCCGGGGGCGTCGGCTACGACATCAACTGCGGTGTCCGTCTTCTGCGCTCCGGGCTGAGCACGAAGGATGTGAAGGAAAGGTTGCCGGTAATCGTCGAGGGCCTTTTTCGTAATATTCCCAGCGGCGTCGGCTCCCGCCGGAAGGACCTTAAGCTCTCTCACGGTGAGCTTAAGGGTGTCCTCGAGAAAGGGGCACGGTGGGCAATAGCGAACGGTTTCGGCACGCAGTCGGACCTCGAAAACATCGAGGACCAGGGCTGCCTCGATGAGGCCGATCCCGATGCCGTTTCCGACAGGGCGTACCAGCGGGGAAAGGACCAGCTCGGTACTGTCGGCAGCGGGAACCATTTCGTCGAAGTTGGCTATGTGGCGGAGATATTTGATGAGACTGCAGCCGAAGCCTTCGGCCTTTTCCGTGACCAGGCCACCATCATGATCCACACCGGATCCCGCGGTCTTGGTTATCAGATCTGTGATGAATCGATACGGCAGATGCTGGCCGCCGCCGGAAAATACGGCATACCCCTCGTCGACCGGCAACTGTGCTGCGCCCCCTTCGATTCCCCGGAAGGACAACGTTACTTTTCGGCCATGGCGGCCGCCGCCAACTACGCCTTCGCAAACCGTCAACTCATAACGCACTGGGTCCGTGAGACCTTCGAGACCGTCTTCACCGCAAGCACCTCGTCGCTTGGCCTCGGGCTCGTCTATGACGTGTGCCACAACATAGCCAAGAAGGAAACACACAGGGTGGAAGGCAGGGACATGACCCTCTGCGTCCACCGCAAAGGTGCCACGAGGGCCTTCTCCCCGCACCATGGTCTCGTTCCGGACAGGTACAGGGAGGTGGGACAGCCCGTTCTCGTTCCCGGTGACATGGGCAGGGCCTCCTACGTCCTCGCGGGAACACAGCGAGCCATGGACGAGACCTTTGGAAGCACCTGCCACGGCGCGGGCAGGATCATGAGCAGGAGTGCGGCCCTGAGATCCGCCAGAGGACGGTCGATTATCAGGGAAATGGAGGAGCGCGGCATCTGCGTCAGGGCGGCAAGCAAGGCGACGCTTGCGGAGGAGATGCCTGAGGCCTACAAGGACGTATCGAAGGTCGTTGAGGTCGTCCACAGGGCCGGGATCTCACGGCTCGTGGCAAAGATCGTCCCTCTCGGATCCATAAAGGGGTAAGGACCGCTTAAACCGCTTGAACCGCTTGAACCGCTTGAACGAAAAAAAACAAACAGAAAGCTCATACCGTCAAAGGGGTGCGACTTTTTTCGGAAATAGTGAGGCCTTGAACGTTCAAGCGGTTTTGAGCGGCTCAAGCGGTTGCAACGGTCTGTATAATAATGGTATTAACAGGTATGGCGGACAAAGAAGGACTTGTCATTGTCTTTACCGGCGACGGGAAGGGAAAGACCACGGCGGCGCTGGGCATAGCCCTTCGCGCGCTCGGCCGGGGGCAAAGGACGGTCATCTTCCAGTTCATGAAAGGCCGGGAGAGATCGGGGGAGCAGATGCTCGACAGGAACACCATCCCCCTCATCGAGGTCCATGCCTTCGGCGCCGGTTTCTTCCTGGAAGGCGATGATCCGGCACCCCACCGCGAGGCCGCCGAAGAGGGATGGCGGGCCGCCGAAAAGGAGCTTGCCTCCGGCAGTGCCGGCATCGTTGTCCTCGACGAGATATCCCATGCCGTCAACCACGGCCTGATCCCCGCGGAGCAGATCGTTCGTTCGCTCATGAGCAGAAAAAGCGGGCTTCACGTGGTCCTCACCGGCCGTAACATGCCCCGCGAGCTTATTGACGTCGCCGACATGATCACGGATATGAAAGAGATCCGCCACCCCTACCACACCGGCAGGGGACCCGTTCTGGGGATAGACTATTGAATCAACAATGACCAACCAGGAAATCAATGACCAATGATCAAATTCCAATGACCAAGAAACGATACAGGCGTTCCGTTCTGTCCTGACCTTTGTTCAATTGGTTATTGGTGAATTGGTCATCATCTTTTTCATTGGTCATTGGAATTTGATCATTGGTCATTTTTGCTTCCCTGGATTGTTCCAAAGAGCCAGCATGTCCGTTGCCGCAGGCTTCCTGTGGACAGGCGTGGGTTGTTATCCCTTCCTTATCTCCTCGCCATCCACACGCTCACAAAGATAATCAGTCCCCCGACAAGCTGGGAGACATGGAGGGTCTCGCCGAGAACGAAGTACGCCGCCAGCGCCGCGAAAACGGGAACGCAGTACTGGTAGATCATCGTCCGGGACGCTCCTATCCGTGCCACCCCCCGGTACCAGAGGAAGAAGGCGACAACCGTCGAGAGAACGATTGAGAAGACGATGATGAGCCAGCCCGTCATGGAAAGGCGCCCCAGTTCTCCCGCATCGAAGAAGGATGGCACGAAAAACGCTAGGAGGACAGAACCGGCTGTCATGCTGTAAGCCGTCACCTTCAACGGGGAATGCCTCTCCAGGAGCGGCTTCGACAGTATGGTGTAAAGGGCCCAGAAAAGACTGGCGAAGAGCGCGAGGACGTTTCCGGTAACGTCACCCCGCAGAAGGACGTTCCAGTCCCCCTTCGTCATGAGAATGTAAACACCGGCGAATCCGGTAAGAATGGCAAAGATTCTCTTCTTCCTGAACTTCTCATAGCCGAAAAGACTGCTCAGGAAACCCCCGTAGATGGGGGACATGTTGATGAGGATCCCCACGTTGACGGCGGAGGTGTATTTCAGGGCGAAGGTGAAAACGAACTGGTGGAGCGCGACACCCACCGCCCCGAGCAGGATGAGCCGCCACATATCCCGGGGGGGCACCTTTACATCTTCGAGAAAAAAGAGTAAAAGAAATAGGAGAAGGCTCCCCGTAATGAACCGTACCAGTATGAGATTCACCGGGGACAGGTCGCCCAGGAGATACTTGACGGCCACGAGGTTCACACCCCAGATAACTGAGACGCTAAGGAGCAGGATATCTGACAAGCGTTCGCGTTCCACGCAGTTATTCTTAATTGCCGTGAAATGCTTTGTCAATCCTTAACCGCGAGAGGCCCAAATTAATAATGGAGAGTGCGATGGACCCCAGGGAAAAAATGATCTTTGCTCTCGACGTAGACCGTTTCGAAGAGGCACAGCAGCTTGTCATGGAGTTCAAGGACCACGTGGGCATGTTCAAGGTGGGCAAGCAGCTCTTCACGCAGTGCGGACCCAAGATAGTCGACTACATAAAGCTGAAGAGCTCAAAGGTCTTCCTTGACCTCAAGTATCACGACATCCCCAATACCGTGGCGAAAGCCTCCGTCGAGGCGGCAAGGCTCGGCGTCGACATCCTGAACGTCCACGCCTCGGGGGGGTTCGCCATGATGAGCGAGGCCAAGCGGGCCCTGGTCGAGGCGGGCAAGAACCCCGGCCTCGTGCGTCCCAGGATCATAGGGGTAACAGTCCTCACGAGCCTCGATGATGCGGAGCTGAAGAGGATCGGCTTCGATATACCCGTCATCGAACTGACGAAAAGGCTGGCGCTTCTCGCGAAGGAGGCGGGGCTCGACGGCGTCGTCGCGGGGGGAAGCGAGATCGAGATGATCCGGGAAACCTGCGGTGGAGACTTTCTCATCATCACGCCCGGGGTCAGGGTCGAAGACCGGAAGGACGACCAGAAACGCACGATCACACCACAGGAGGCGATAAAGAGGGGGGCCTCATACATCGTCCTCGGCAGGGCGGTCAGGGACGCGTCGGACCCGAAAGCCCTCTTGAGAAAGATCACCGGTGACATACGCGATGCCCTTTCTGTTTAACAGGAACAGCATCAGGGAAGCCCTCAGGAACCATCCGGATAAGGCCCGCAGACTTCTCGTCCGGCAGGGCCACGAGAGGCTCGCGGAGGAGTTGATCGAGGAGGCGAGAAGGCAGGGCGTGGCATACCGGGTCCTCCCCTCCGAGGCCTTCGCGAAGAAGTGCGGCTCTCCCAGATCCCACGTGTGCCTCGAACGCGAAGACTTCGTCTACACCGACCAGGATACCTTCCTCAGGCGTATCGATACCATGGGCTCCGTGTTGCTGGGAGCGCTCGATGGCGTGCAGGACCCCCAGAACCTGGGGAACATCGCCAGGAGCGCCGCCTGCATGGGCGTCGATGCCCTTATCCTCCCCAAAGACCGTTCCTGCGTAATAAACGATACGGTGGCCAACATATCCCGGGGGGCCACCGAGTTCCTGGAGACCGTGAGGGTGACCAACCTTTCGCGATATCTTGAGGCCCTGAAGAAGAAAGGGATCTTCTGCTACGGCCTCGATGAACGGGGCGGAGCGGCACTGCGGGAGGTCGACCTGACGGGGCCCGTATGCCTTGTCTTCGGCGGTGAAGAGGGCTTGCGCAGGCTGACAAAGGAAACCTGCGACGCCCTCGTGAGGATCCCGACGAATCCCTCGTTCCCCTCACTTAATGTGGCCACGTCCTTTGCCCTTGCCTGCTATGAGGTGACAAGGCAGAGGCCTTGACGGACCCTTTCCCGGTCTGGCGGCTCAACGGCGTTCTCAGCCGGAATTCGAATCACCCTGGATAGAGCATGGACCTGAGAAAGATCTTTCGGGAAAAAGAAATCCGCGTCCTTATCGCCGAGAGCTGGTCGGTGAGCGCACCCATGACGCTCATCATGGTATTCGAATTCCTCATCGGGATAACAGACATCTACGTCGCCGGCAGGGTAGGCAAGGAGATACAGGCTGCATACGGGTTCGTCATCCAGCTCTACTTCGTCTTCATTATCATAGCCAACGCCCTGACGACGGGAACGGTATCGGTCATCTCCCGGCTCTTCAGCTCAGGCGACAGGGGGGATCTCGGGCGGGCCATCTTTTCCATATTCATCGTGACTGCCGCCGCGGGCCTTATCTTCGGCATACTGGGGATCATTCTTACGCCCGGACTCATCACCGTCGTGAACATCCCTGCCCCCCTCAAGCCTCTCTCGACACCGCTGGGACAGATATACGCGGCGGGCCTCATCTTTCATTATATACTCATCCATACGAACGGCGTGCTGCGCTCCTGCAAGAAGGTGCGCCTTTCCCTCACCACGATGGCAACAGTCTGCGTCTGCAACATAAGCCTCAATTTCCTTTTCGTCTTCGGCACTCCCCTCGGTTATCCCGGGATCGCCCTGGCCACCGCTTTGAGCACCCTCGTTGGATGCCTCCTGAACCTGCGCCATCTGCGTCCCTTCGTGCCACCGTCCGCCATGGTCTTCGCGGCAGGGCGTGTCAGGGAGGTGTCCGGGATCGCCTGGCCCTTCGGCCTCAGCCAGGCGCTCTGGCAGGTGCATTCCATGGTTCTTTACCTGATATTGAGTTCCCTGCCGCGACACAGTATAGAGATCCTTGCGGCATTCTCAGCCGGGCTCAGGATCGAATCGGCCGCCTTCCTCCCGGCGATAGCCTTTCACATGGCAAATGCCGTCGTCACGGGCAACCTTCTGGGAGAGAAAAGGGCCGCCACAGCCTTTCGGGCGGGCCTCGTCACCGCCCTGATGGGCGTCGGCCTCGTCGTTCTCATCGCCCTCGGGGTGGTGGTGGCCGCCCCGGGCCTCGCATCCATGCTGTCGGACAATGCCATCGTTATGAGAGAAACAATGACGTATCTCTACATCAACATGCTCGGCGAGCCTTTCATGGCCCTGTGGGTGATACTCGCGGGGGCCTTAAGCGGAGCGGGAGACACAAGGAGCATGATGTTCATCATTGCCGCCTGCACGTGGCTCGTCAGGGTCCCCTGCTGCTATATCCTCGTCGTCCTCATGGGATTCGAGGCGCACGCCGTATGGTGGACAATGAACCTGTCGCAGGCCATCGCCGCCATACTCATGTTCAGAAGATACATGGGGAAGAAGTGGCTGCCGGGTCCTCCCGGCTGAGCCTTAGAAATTCTTTTTGAAGCGAAACCGCCAGCCGTCGTCGCGCGATTCCAGGCCCCTGTCGTCCTTGCGCTCCAGAACGAGGGCGCGACCGACCATCACTTCGCTGGATTCCGAAACCTTGACGCCAAGACCCACGTCCGCCTTGTGTTCCTTTCTTGGCTCCGGGGTCATGTTCTTCTTGTTGTCGAGGTCCTCCACCCTTTCAACGGCAAGGCGGGCTCCGTCACTCTCAGGAGTGCTTTGCTGCCTGCTTTCTTCGCCGGCCCTGTCCTCGAGCACCTCGAGGGTATAGACAGTGGAACCCTTTCCGCTCGACCCCGAGGGTTCAACGGGCTTCAGCCGGATATGACTCATCTTCTCCGGTTTGACCTCCTTGGTCACAACCCGGTATCCGGTACCGTCGAACTGAAGGCAGCCATGAGGATTCTTTACGGCCGAAACTTTGGGGAGATCGTCGGAGGCCACGACCGCTTTGTCCTTTGTCTGCGGGTCCCCCACGGGCAAAGGATCCGATCTCACGGCACTGACGGTCAGAAAGAGAATGACTGTGGAGAGGATAACTACGCGGAACAGATAGGGCCTCAGGAAGACCATGATATGACAATTATAAAGGAAGTTGAAAAAAAAGCAAACTTTTTGTATGCTTAACCTGCCATGGGCGAGACCGCGTATTACTATAGCACCAATAACCCGGCGGAACGCGTCAATTTCCAGACTGCGCTCCTTGCCGGTATGGCATCGAACTACGGGTTGTACATGATAGCCCGGGAGGACATCCCCGTTCTGCCCATGGAGCGCATAGAGGCCATGAAGGGCATGACGTACGCCGGCATAGCCTATGAGGTTCTGGAGCCCATCCTCGGACGAGAGGTGCCTCCGGAGCGGCTGAGATCGCTTCTCGATGACGCCTACGATGTCCGGAAGATCCCCACGCAGGTCCGGACGGTCAAAGGGCAGACGCACATAATGTGGCTCACCCGGGGACCGACCTATTCCTTCAAAGACTATGCCGCGCGGTTCTTCGGCAGGATGCTGAATCACTTCCTCGGTGAGAGGGGATTGAGAAGGGTCGTCATCGTGGCAACAAGCGGAGACACCGGGGGAGCCGTCGCCGACGCCCTCCTTGGTCTTGACAACATCGACAACATCGTCTTCTATCCCGGGGGGTCGATCAGCGAAGGCCAGCGGCGGCAGATGACCACCCTGGGGCACAATGTCCACGCCTTTGAGGTGAAAGGCGATTTCGATGTCTGCCAGGCCCTCGCCAAGAACATCCTCGGTGACGCGTCCTTCGCCCTCGAACTCTTCGGCGACCGGGAGCGCTTCACCTCGGCAAATTCCATCAGTGTGGGCAGGCTCCTCCCCCAGGCAGTCTATCCCTTTTACGCCTACTCGCAGATAGAGACCTCTTCGGAACCCTTCATCGCCAGCATCCCCTCGGGGAACTTCGGCAACATGATGGGGACCGTGATAGCGAGGCAAATGGGGCTTCCCGTGGCAAAAATCATCTGCGGAGTCAACGAGAACACCGAGTTTCCCGATTTTCTCGCCTCGGGGACCTATACCGTGCGGCCTTCCATCAAGTCGCCGTCGTCGGCCATGATCGTCTCTCATCCCAGCAACCTGGCGCGCCTCATCGATTTCTACGGCGGTCACATATTCGACGAGCGGGACCCGTCAACGGGCAACGTGACGAGACCCGGCATCATCGACCGTATGCCCGACATGGACGCCATGCGGCGGGACATCGTCTCCCTCGGGATCAGCAATCCCCGCCATTTCGAGACGATGAAGGATGTCTACAAGCGTTACGGCATTATCCTCGATCCCCACGGGGCCGTGGGCTGGGCCGCACTCGAGGAGTTTCTCGGTGGAAGGCACGACCGGCCGGCTGTTATTTACGAGACGGCCGATCCCGGAAAGTTCCCCGACGATGTATACAGGGCCATCGGGGTGGTTCCCGAATTGCCCCCGGGCATGAAGGATCAGGCAGGCCGCCCTGAGCGCATCTACAGCCTTGAGGCGGAACCGGAAAGAACGCCCGCGGGACTCAAGCTTTCACCGGCACAGGTCAGCGAGGCAAAGGAAAAGATCAGGGAAATATACAACGCGTGAATCAGGGTGTTCCTTGAGTAGCCATACTGCCCGCCACCATGTACCAACCACCTTAAGACGTGCCGTGCTCCTTGTCTCTCTCCTGGCGCTGGCCGTCCTTTCCCTCCTCCCTGCCGGTTGTTTCTTCGCCGACAGCATCGCAAACATCGATGTCGCGAAGCTCGAAGGGCTGATGGAAAAGGAGGAGAGACTCCTCATTGTCGACAACCGGACCGCCCTCGAATACGCATCAGGTCATATACCTGGCGCCATGCACATTCCCCAGGAGGAATTCTACAGGCTGGCGTCCCTTCTGCCCCCTGAAAAGGACACGCCCATCGTCTTCTATTGCAGGGGATACGGCTGAGCCCCAAGTTTCAAGGCCGCGGTCGCGGCACGGAACGCGGGCTACACCAACGTCACGACCTTCATGGCCGGGTATCCCGCGTGGGTGAGGAAGGGCAACCCTGTAGAACGCTGAAGACGACGGACCCGCCTTTGACGGGCATTCCCGAAATGCCACATTGACATCCTCCTCCCCTTGCCATAGAATAAACGAAAACAATTTCCATTTAGGAGACCATGAAGGATCCTAGCCACATCCTGAAGGAACTCGAACTAAAAGCGACACCCAAGAGGCTCGCCATACTCGACATCCTGTCCCGTACACCGACCTATCTGAGCCCCGACGAGGTGTGGACAACAATGAAGGAGCGTTTCCGCGCCATCGGGCTCCCCACGGTCTATCGTAATCTCGAGGATATGGCGGGCGGGGGCGTCATCTCCAAGGTCATCCATCCGGACCGCAAGCTCTATTACTTCTTCTGCGGCAACAGGGAGCACCATCATCATTTCGTCTGCACCTCCTGCAGGAGAGTGGACGATCTCAGTTTTTGCGCCTTTGAGGAGATCGAGAAGGAGGTCTCACAGAACTTGAATGCCACCATATCATCCCATATCATGCAGGTCTTCGGCACCTGCAGCGACTGTTCGGCAGGCAAAGGAGGCTACCGATGAAACCGCTGCGGCCGATCATTCTCCTTCTTCTGGCCGTGCTTCTCCTCGCGTCCACTTCCTGCGGACCGGACGAGAAAGATGCTTCCGTCGGCCCCGGGAGGATCACCGTCGTCACCACCCTCTTTCCCCTGTATGATTTCACGCGGACGATAGCCGGCGACAGGGCAGTGGTGAACCTCATCCTGCCGCCGGGAGTGGAGGCCCACGCCTTCGAGCCGAAGCCGGGCGATATGGCGCGTGTCAATTCCGCGCAGCTTTTCATATACACCGGCAGGTATATGGAGCCCTGGTCGGAAGAACTGCTCAAGGGGGTCGGTAACAAGACCCTTGTCATCGTCGACGCGAGCCGGGGCATCAGGCTGATGAAGAGCGGAGAGGAACGCCACGAGGGCGGAGAGAAGGAGCATGGCCACGGGCACCACGACCACGGTGCCTACGACCCGCACATCTGGCTGGATTTCGGTAACGCGATGAAGATGGTCGATGCCATCACAGAGGGTCTCTGCGCCGCCGATCCTGAAGGGAGCGACCTTTTCCGGAAGAGCGCAGCCGCTTACAAGGAGCGGCTTTCCACGCTCGACGGAAGGTTCCGCCAAACCTTGGAGACATGCGGGAAGAAAACCCTCATCCACGGCGGCCATTTTGCCTTCGGGTATCTCGCGAACAGGTACGGCCTCGAGTACGTGAGCGCCTACGAAGGGTCTCCGAATGCCGAACCGACGGCGAGGAAGATAATCACTCTTAAGAAGAAGATGGACGAGAAGGGCATCCGTTACGTCTATTTCGAAGAGCTGATCAACCCGAAGGTTGCCGAACTCCTCGCCCGGGAGACGGGCGCAACACTCCTTTATCTTCATGGTGCCCACAACCTGACGAAGGACGAGTTCGAGAAGGGCGCGACCTTCATCTCGCTCATGGAGGGCAACCTCGAAAATCTCAGGAAAGGCCTCGAATGCAGATGACGGGTGTAGTGACAGCGGAAAGCCTGTCTTTCCGGTTCAACGGCGTCGAGATATTGAGCGATGTCACCTTTGCCCTGGAAAGGGGTGAATTCCTGGGAATCGTCGGGCCGAACGGCTCCGGAAAAACCACCCTTATCCGGTTGCTTCTCGGCCTGCTCAAGCCGACACGGGGTACGGTCACGCTCTTCGGACTGAGCACCGACGCCTTCAGTCAGTGGCGGAAGGTCGGATACCTTCCCCAGAAGATAGCGGCTTTCAACCCGAATTTTCCTGCAACGGTGGAAGAGATCGTCGCACTGGGACTGCTGGCGGGTAAGAGCTTCCCGAGGAGGATCGCGCGGACCGACAGGAGGTCCATTGATGAAGCCATGGCCCTCCTCGACATCACATCCATCAGGAACAAGCTCATCGGGGAACTCTCGGGGGGCCAGCAACAGCGCGTACTGATAGCCAGGGCACTGGTAGCCGAACCCGAACTCCTCATTCTTGACGAGCCGACGACCGCCCTTGATCCTGAGGGCAGGGAAAGGTTCTTTGCGACCCTCAAGACCCTCAACAGGCACAGGGCGGTGACGATCATCATGATAACTCACGACATGGGGACCATCGGCCAGCACGCATCGAAACTCCTCTATCTTGACAAGAACCTCATCTTCTTTGGCGGCTTCGACGATTTCTGCCTTTCCACGGACATGACGGAGTACTTCGGCGAGCATTCCCAGCATGTGATCTGCCACAGGCATGACCAGTGATGATAATTGACCAGGCCACAATGACCAATAACCAGACAACCGCTGAATCCGCCTGTGCGGATGGCTCGTCCCTCGCTCTGTTCTTCCATTGGTCATTGGCCGGGGGATCCCTTGGACTTTCTTGACCTTTTCAGTCACGGGTTCATACAGCGGGCCCTTGTTGCGGGCTGCTTCATAGCGGCTCTCTGTTCGGCGCTCGGGACATTCCTGGTCCTGCGCAGGCTTTCGCTGATAGGCGACGGGCTCGCCCACGTCACCTTCGGAGGCGTTGCCGTGGGACTTTTTTTCCAGACCTACCCTTTCTACGTGGCGGTCCCCATCGTGGCGGCAAGCGCCCTGGGGATCCTCAAGCTCATCGACAAGGCCCGTCTATACGGTGATGCCGCCATAGGCATCGTCTCCTCGCTCGGGATAGCGGGCGGCATTCTCATCGCGAGCGTGGCGGGCGGATTCAACGTCGATCTCTTCAGCTATCTCTTCGGCAACATCCTGGCGATAAGCTACGCGGAGGTGTGGACCTCCGTGCTTCTGTGCCTGTGCCTCATCGTCGTGATCACCCTCTCCTACCAGGAACTCCTGGCCATCACCTTCGACGAGGAATCGGCCAGGGCTTCGGGTATACGCACGGAGCGCATCAACCGCATCCTGGTCCTTCTGACGGCCCTGACCGTCGTCCTCGCCATGAGGGTCGTCGGGATCATGCTCGTCTCGGCGTTGCTCATCATTCCCGCCGTTACGGCTCTGCAGTTCGCCAGGGGGTTCAGGACGACGATCGTCATATCCTGCCTCAGCGGCATCTTCTCCGTGCTGGCAGGGATCACCGTTTCCTTTGTCGTCGATCTGCCCGCGGGTGCCACTATAGTCATGGTGAATTTCGCCCTCTTCCTGCTGTCCTTCACCGGTGCCCGCCTCAGGGGCCGGAGGGCCTCCCGCCGGACACCGGACACGGCCTGAACCGTCAGTGATCGCGATCTGCATTCCTTGTTGATAACTCACCGTATTTTCAGACGGATAGCGTCAAAAAAAGATTGACTCCCAACGTTGACAACATCATGGTGCAACATTATATTACGCTAGACGCGAAAAATTTCAGGAGGAGACGAAAATGGCAAGAAAAGTAATAGGAATAGACCTGGGGACCACTAACTCGGTCGTTGCGGTGATGGAGGGGGGCGAGCCGAAGGTCATTATAAATGAAGAAGGAAGCAGGCTCACGCCCAGCGTGGTCGCGTTCACGAAGGACGGCGAGGTGCTCGTCGGGCAGACGGCCAAGAGACAGGCCATCACAAACCCCGAGAACACCATATTCTCGATAAAAAGGTTCGTGGGAAGGCGGTTCAACGAAGTACAGGAAGAGATCAAGACCGTCCCCTACAAGGTGGTCGGAGATCAGGACGGCAACGTCCGTGTTGACGTTCGGGGCAAGCAGTACACCCCCCAGGAGATATCGGCCTTCGTGCTCCAGAAACTGAGAAAGTCGGCGGAGGCGTACCTCGGCCAGCAGGTCGACGACGCGGTCATAACCGTGCCGGCCTATTTCAACGACTCCCAGCGGCAGGCCACGAAGGACGCCGGAAGGATAGCGGGACTCAACGTCCTTCGCATCATCAACGAACCCACGGCTTCCGCCCTGGCATACGGACTCGACAAGAAGAAGGATGAGACCATCGCCGTCTACGACTTCGGCGGCGGCACCTTCGATATATCCATCCTCGAGGTCGGCGACAACGTCGTCGAGGTCAAATCAACGAACGGCGACACCCACCTCGGCGGTGACGATATCGACCAGAGGGTGATAGACTGGATCGTCTCGGAATTCAGAAAGGATCAGGGCATCGACCTCTCGAAGGACAGGATGGCCCTGCAGAGGCTGAAGGAGGCGGCGGAGCGCGCAAAGGTGGAACTCTCCGCGACGGTGGAGACGGAGATCAATCTCCCCTTCATCACCGCCGACGCCTCGGGCCCGAAACACCTCAACATGAAACTCCGGAGGGCGGAGTTGGAGAAGCTCGCCGACGACCTCTTCCAGAGGAGCATGGAGCCCTGCCGGCGGGCCCTCGATGACGCGAAGATCCCGAAGGACAAGATCGACGAGGTCGTCCTTGTCGGCGGCTCCACCAGGATCCCCAGGGTGCAGGAAATAGTGAAGGAATTCTTCGGCAAGGAACCCCACCGGGGCGTCAACCCCGACGAGGTCGTGGCCCTTGGCGCGGCCGTTCAGGCTGGTGTTCTGGCAGGCGAGGTCAAGGACGTCCTTCTTCTCGACGTCACGCCTCTGTCACTGGGCATCGAGACGCTTGGCGGGGTACTGACGAGGATCATAGAGCGCAACACCACCATCCCGACAAAGAAAAGCCAGGTATTCACCACCGCCGAGGACAGCCAGACGAGTGTCGAGATCCACGTCCTTCAGGGAGAGAGGGAGCTGGCCAGGGATAACAGGACGCTGGGGAGGTTCCACCTCATCGGCCTGCCGCCGGCGCCGAGGGGCATACCCCAGATAGAGGTCACTTTCGACATAGACGCCAACGGCATACTCCACGTGTCGGCAAAGGATACGGCGACGGGAAAGGAGCAGAGTATCCGCATCACCGCCTCCACGGGCCTGTCCGAAGATGACATCCAGAAGATGGTCCACGATTCCGAGACCCATGCCGAAGAGGACCGCAAGAGAAAACAGGAGATCGAGCAGCGCAACCAGCTCGACAACATCATATACACGACGGAAAAAACGCTCAACGAGAACAGGGACAAACTCTCCGCCGAGGACATCAGGACCGTCGAGGACCTCTTGAATCCCGCCAGGGAAGCCATCAAGAGCGGCGATGCCGACAGGATCAAGAAGGCGGCGGACGACCTGACCAAGGCCTCACATCAACTTGCCGAAACGCTCTACAAGAAGACCTCACAGGCAACGTCGCAGGGAGCTCCGGGCCAGGACGGCGGCCCGCAGCATGAGGCCCAGCAGGGCGGCAAAAGAGATGATGACGTCGTGGACGCGGAATTTGAGGACGTCAAGCGATAGGGGGAATTAAATGGTAATCGGCTTAAAGAACGACAAAAGCATAAAAGACAGGATGTTCATACCGGCGGAACTGCCCGTTCTACCCTTGAGGGGTACGGTGGCATACCCCGATCTTGTCATGCCTCTTATCGTGGGTCGCGAGAAATCGATACGACTCGTCGATGAAGCGATGAGCAAAGACAAGATGATAGCCATCATAACGCAGAAGAACCCCGATATCGAGGACCCCGGCCCGGAAGACCTCTATACCGTAGGGACCGTAGCCACCATCATGAAGATGGTCAAGATGGTCGACGGCAGCCAGAGGGTCGTCATACAGGGCCTGTGCAGGTGCAAGGTGATAGAATTCACCGAGGCGGAGCCCAACATCAAGGCAAACATCCTCCCTGTCTTCGAGGACTACCAGAAGGACATCGAGATAGATGCCATGTACATCAACCTCAAGAACCTCTACCGCAAGGCGATCGAAATGGCCCCGTACCTCTCATCGGAACTGGCCCAGATCGCGTCGAAGGTGGAGAACCCGGGCAACCTGGCCGACCTCATTGCCTCGACGATAAACATATCGGTCATCGAAAAACAGGAGATCCTGGAGAAGATAGACCTCAAGGAGCGGCTGAAGAAGGCGACGATCTACCTCAACAGAGAGGTGGAAACACTGGAGCTCAGCAGCAAGATACAGTCACACGTGAAGGAAGGCATCGACAAGACCCAGCGTGAGTACTACCTGAGGGAACAGCTCAAGGCCATCCAGAAGGAACTGGGAGAAAGCGACGACAAGATAAACGAGGTCGATGAGCTCAAGAAGAAGATAAAAGAAGCCAAAATGCCCGATGACGTGCGCAAGGTGGCGGACAAGGAGCTCGACAGGCTCTCGAAGATGAGCAGCATGTCCGCGGAATACACCGTCGCACGGACCTACCTCGACTGGCTGACGGAGTTGCCCTGGTCGAAGGCGACGGAAGACAACCTCGACATAGACGGGGCGTCTAAGATACTCGACGAAGACCACTACGACCTGGAGAAGGTCAAGAAGAGGATCCTGGAGTACCTGGCCGTGAGAAAGCTCAAGGCCGACATGAAAGGGCCCATCCTGTGCTTCGTGGGCCCACCCGGCGTCGGCAAGACATCGCTGGGCAAATCCATCGCGAGGGCCCTGGGGCGCAAGTTCATGAGGATATCCCTCGGCGGCATCAGGGACGAAGCCGAGATACGGGGACACAGGCGCACCTATGTGGGGGCCCTCCCCGGCCGGATCATACAGGGCATCAAGAAGGCAGGGTCCAACAACCCCATATTCATGCTCGACGAGGTCGACAAGATCGGCACGGACTTCAGGGGAGACCCTTCGAGCGCCCTTTTGGAGGTCCTCGACCCGGAACAGAACTTCTCCTTCAGCGACCACTACCTTGAAGTGCCCTTCGACCTGTCCAAGGTCATGTTCATCGCGACGGCAAACATGCTCGATCCCATACCGCCGGCACTGAAAGACAGGATGGAGGTCCTGGAGCTTCCCGGCTACACCGAGGAAGAAAAGCTCATGATAGCCCGGCAGTTCCTTATTCCCAAGGAGCGCTCCGAGCACGGTCTCTCCGAAGACCACATCGAGTTCGAAGAGGAGGCCCTGAAGGTCGTCATACGTTCCTACACCCGTGAATCGGGTGTCCGTAACCTGGAGAGGGAGATAGCCGCCATATGCCGCGCCGTAGCCAAGGACGTGGCGCAGGGCAAGACGGAAAAGCAGACCATCACCGCCGAGAGCATCCATACTTTCCTCGGCCCCATCAAGTTCTTCTCCGAGGTGGCGGAACGCACCAAGTATTCAGGAGTGGCCACAGGCCTTGCCTGGACACCCACGGGAGGGGACATACTCTTCATCGAATCCACGAAGATGCGCGGCAAGGGAGCCCTGTCGTTGACAGGCCAGCTTGGCGACGTCATGAAGGAATCGGCACAGGCGGCGCTGAGCTACATCAGGAGCAAGTACGGGGACTACGAGATACCCGAGGATTTCTTCGAGAAGAACGATCTCCACGTCCACGTCCCCCAGGGGGCAATCCCCAAGGATGGACCTTCGGCGGGCATCACCATGCTCGTTTCACTTGTCTCGCTCCTCACGGACAAGCCGGTCCGCAACGATGTGGCCATGACGGGTGAGATCACCCTGCGCGGCCTCGTACTGCCCGTGGGCGGTATAAAACAGAAGGTCCTCGCGGCACGGCGGGCCGGGATAAAGAACATCGTCCTGCCGAAGCTCAACGAGAAGGATCTCGAGGAAGTCCCGGAAAGCATCAAGGACGGCATGGACTTCAGGTTCATTGAAAAGATGGACGAAGCCATAGACATCTGCCTGGCGAACAAATAAAGACGTTCAAGAGTCCAGAGCAAAGAAGGGGGCAAGCAACAAAGCTTGCCCCCTTATCATTGAAACCAGCACCTGCTGTCACGTTCTATACGCTTTCGTTTATATCCCGGATGCCCCAGGAATTAGCTGAACCTTTAAACCCTTGAACCCCGGAACATCGCCTTACTTCTCCACCGCCTTTAGCTCAATGGTCCTGTCGGGTTCCAGGTTGGCGTTGTCGAAGGCGGCGTCATCGGGGAGGATGAGGGAGAATTCCCGGGAGTCGTCAATCTCCATCGTCGCTCTGTCGACGACAAAATCCAGCACATGGCCTCCCTTTTTCCCATCGGCACGCAGGAAGTGGAGGTGGTAGCCGGGCACGTTGACACCCTTCACGAAGGAGGGACACCAGAATCCCACCATTGTCCCGGCAACATCGGCAAAGTCGAAGACCGGCTGCGTCCTGACTATCTCCGTCAGCGGCCGGTACGGCTTTTGCTGCGCCGGGACGCTGCGCGTCTTCACCATCTTGAACCTCCCCGTTATCCTGACGGCGTAGAAGCTGTTCCGCGTGGGGAAACTTCCCGGTGTCTCTGAAGTGAAGACCTTGAAGTCCATCCCCGGCGTGAGGGGGGCGACCCTGTCCGCCTTGAAAAAGGTCACTGCCGCGAAAGGCGTCCTCACATCCGGACCGGGCCTTCTGACATCGCCCGTGCTGGTGACCTGGTAGAAGACACCGTCGAGAAGGACCATCTCCCCGTCGAGGGCGGCAAATGTCCCGAGGCCGAAATCGCCCTTCCCGCGCAATTCGCCGAGCGTGGTCGGGCCGTCATACACGCCCGTCATGAGCGCGTCTATCGTCGACACCTGCGTGATGGTATCCTCTCCGGCAAAAACCGGAACCGCCGCCAGGAACATAAGACAGGCGGCAAGCAACAACCTGAAAGAACGCTTTATCATTCCGACTCCTCCGTCACGGCGCCAGTTGCACCTGGTCGCCGAACCTCTTTGCCAGCGCTTCGATGAGCCCATCCACCTTCTCCTGAGATTCGAACTCCACCATCAGCTCACCGCCCTCCCCGACGACAAGCCGGCCGAAGGGCCTGACCACCTCGGAGACATCCTCGGGTTCAACGGTCCACCAGCCGCGGGTCCTTCTCAAGAGTTCCTCCCCTTTGAGTTTCTGGGGCGTTACAAGGTCTATGCTGCGGAACCAGGCCGTCCAGCCTATCTGCGCCGGCTCCCGCATGACCGGGGCCACCGGGTCGTGGTAGATCCTGCACCTGCCGAACAGACGCAGGCGGATCATCCGAGCACCTCATCCACGAGTCTTTTCAACTCCCCGTTTCCCGGCAGGGATGCGTCAGGAACCTCGACCCCCTTCATCGACAGTGCCCGGGCGAGGCAAAAGATGTACATCGCCGCGGCAGAGTCATCGCCCGTTTCCACGCCGCGCCGCATCGCGGCTACCCATGACCTTTCGAAAAACGCCAGGGCAACATCGCGAAAACGGCGAAGCCGGGGATCGACGGGCGAGATCCCCAGGGTCCGCAGAAACTCCTTCTGCGCCCCCTCGATCGCGGCAAACACCGTACGCATGTAGCGTATCCGGGGGTCCCGTCCCCAGGTATCGTCATCGGTCATGTCCGATCTCCTTCACAGCCGAGCCACCCTTCCCCGGCACGCGGGCACGGGGTGTGACGGCGGCATTCGCGGCAACTGCAATACAATAATGGAACCCTTCGCGGGTGTCAACCGTAAAGGCACCCCGCGAATGGCCACGACCGGCCGCCTCCAGGGCTTTTTCTCTTTACAAGAAGGCGACCGCTGGACCATACTTTAAGACCATGAAGAAGGCCTTATTCGCCGTCGCGGTCTTTCTCGCGTTCCTGTGCATCGGTTCCGCCGTGGGGTCCCGGTATGCCTTCGGTGCCGGGTCCACAGACATGTTCCTCCTTACCTTCGGCAAAGGAAGGATCGAAGTGAAGCTCTATTCCGACTATTTCTGCGGGGCCTGCAAGAACCTCGAACCGAACGTCGAATACCTCATCGCAGATCTCGTTGAGCGAAACATCATCTCCATAACCTTCGTTGACGCCCCTCTGCACAAGCATTCCCCTCTTTACGCACGGTACTTCCTTTATGTCCTCAACGCAAAGAAGGAAATAGGCCACGCCCTCAAAGCAAGAAGGGCCCTATTCGAGGCGGCAAAACAGAATATCTCCGATAGTGGTAAGCTGGAGAGCCTTCTCACCGCGAAGGGCTTCAAATTGAAACCCTTCGACGCGGCACCCGTCTTCCTGGTTCTCCAGGGGTACCTCCGCAGCGACAACATAAGGGCCACTCCGACGGCGGTCACCCTGCGGGGCGGCAGGAAAGAGGTCCACCAGGGCGTTCCCGGCATAACAGGGATGTTCGAGAGTCTGAAGTAGAACGGGTAGGGAGAGAACCATGGACAAGAAGGATGCGGAGAGAAGGAAGCTCCTCGAAACGGCGCGGGTGATAGCCGTCGTCGGCCTGTCGCCGGACGCCGCGAAGGCAAGCAACATCGTGGCGAGATACCTCATGGCCCATGGCTATCGGGTGATACCCGTCAACCCGGGACACACGGAGCTGCTGGGCCTGAAGTCGTACCCCTCCCTCTCCGGCATATCCGAAAGGATAGACATCGTCGATATCTTCCGCAAGACCGAGGATGTCCTGCCCATCGTGGAGGAGGCGGCCGCCCTCGAACCGAAAGCGATCTGGCTGCAGCTTGGCATCGTAAACGACGAGGCCAGGAAGATCGCCGAAGACAGGGGGATAGGCTTCGTCATGGACCTCTGTATCAAGCAGGAGCACGAAAGGCTCATCGGAAAGCGGGAGACAGAAGGCCCTGTCGGGGCTCCCTGACAGGGGCAAAGCATGAAGACGGCCCGACGGCAAGGGTTTTGTGGAGGAGCCCAAGGAAACCATGGTCAGGCAGCCATCCAAACAACATGCATCTTCCCGTGACGAAGCTGCCGACCTCTTTCTCAAGGGCGGGACCATACTCAACGTCTACTCGGGGGAACTGCTCACAGGCAACATCGCCATCCGTGGAGAGAGGATCGTTTACGTGGGCCCGTCGGAGCATCACAGGGGAAGGGACACGAGAGTCCTCGACCTTGCGGGCAGGACGATAGCCCCGGGATACATCGAACCTCACTTCCATCCCTGGGACGTATACAATCCCGTGTCCGTCGGTGAAGAGGCCTGCAGACGGGGAACGACAACCGTCTTCTGCGATGACCTTGTGTTCTACATGGAAATGGGCCCGGAGCTTTTCCAGGAATTCATGGGTGTCTTCTCGGACATGCCCATCAAGTACTACTGGTCGTTGCGGACGGCACCCCAATCCCCCATGCGGGACGAGAAGGAGGTGTTCTCCGTGGAGAACCTGCTTTCCGTCCTGGAGAACCCCCGTGTCCAGTCCATCGGTGAGATCACGCGATGGATGGAGCTGATAGAGGGCACCTCCGTGATACCCCCCGTGATAGCAAGGACAAAGGAATTGAAAAAGAGGGTGGACGGCCACACGGCAGGCGCCAGGTACGACAAGCTCAACCGTCTCGCCGCGGCAGGAATAGAATCCTGTCACGAAAGCATCAACGGCCAGAACGTCCTCGACAGGCTCAGACTGGGCTTTTACGTCATGCTCCGCGAGAGCTCCCTGAGACAGGACCTCAGCCTCCTTCTCAAGACCGTCGCCAGGGAGCGCGTCCTGACGGACCGCCTCCTTCTCACGACGGACGGGTCCATGCCGGAATACTACGACAGGCAGGGAGTCACGGACCACCTGATCCGGATAGCTTTGAAGGAGGGGATCGATCCCGTGAGCGCCTACCGGATGGTGACGATCAACCCTGCCGTCTACTTCGGGCTCGACCACAGGATTGGCGGGATAGCCCCGGGACGGGACGCCGACATGGTGGTCCTCGAGGACATCCACAAACCCACCCCTAAGACCGTCATCTCCCGTGGCAGGATAGTCGCGGAAGAAGGCAGACTCATCGAGCCCTTTCCGCCGGTGGACTGGGAAAGATACTTTCCCGGAGCTTCCTTCTCCAAACGCGACTGGAGGGCCCGGGAGGAACTCTTCCGTATCCCCTCCCCCTCCGGAATGTCCACCTCCTTTCCCGTCATCGGGCTCGCAAACCCTGCCATCACCCGGATCACGTGGGTCGACCTTCCTTCCCGCGACGGTTTTCTGGATTTCGATACTTCCCGGTATCTCATGGCGGCCCTGATCGGGAGGGACGGCGACTGGATAACAACGGGGCTCCTGGAAGGTTTCGCCGACGGCATCGAGGCGCTGGCATCCTCCTACAACACCGCGGCCCAGATCCTCGTCGTGGGCAGGAACGCCCGGGCAATGAGCGCCGCCGTAAACAGAGTCCTCGAAATAAAAGGGGGCATCGTGCTCTTCGACGGGGACGGCCCCCGCTTTGAGCTGGCCCTGCCGATCGGCGGCGTCATGTCTGACAAGGCCTTGCCGGAACTTGCCGGGAAAGAGAGGGAACTGCAATCCTTCCTTTTCTCAAAAGGATATCCCTACCATGACCCCCTGTATACACTGGTATTCCTGCCGAATGATTTTCTTCCCGAGGTGAGGGTCAACTACCGGGGTATACTGGACGTCAAGAACAACAGGGTCCTCTGGCCGAGGAGGGACCTCCTCTAAAGAGAACGACCGGCCTTCGGCCCGACGGGTCGGCCCGTCATTTGTTGGTGTAAAGGTACTTCCTGAAGCACTCTTCCCTGGCCTCTCTGAGAAGCCTGTCCAACCGCTCGCTGGAGTGCCTCGACAGTCCACAGTCCTTCGGTTTCCCGTAGACCTGACATGCGCGGTCCCAGTCGGAGACATGGGTGACCATGGCCTCCGCCAGGGCACAGATGACGACAACCACCCTGACTACCCTGTCCATCATCCCCGCTCCTTGCCGGGAAGCCGACGCGCCGGCGCTACTTCGCCCTGGAGATCAGATACGCGGCGTAACCTTCCTCGGTCTGCCACGCATCCGACACATTCTTGGGCAACTGCCCGTTATAGTGCTTCAGCAGATCCTGTCTCAGGCTCTGATAGTCCTTCTCGAGCCTGCGTATCCTCTCCTCCGCGTCGGCCTTCCTCGTCCTCGCCGTCTGCTCCTGTTCCCTGGCCTGGCGCGCCGAGCTTTCCTGGTCCACGATATCGGCCATGCTCATGCCTTTCGGTGTCCTGTCGGGATTGTTGTACTTGTAAACCTCACGGTGGGCGGCCACAAGTTCTGAATTTATGCTTCTTTGCCTCTTCAGGTACTGCGTCGTCGCCTCATCGAACCCGCCGCCGGCCGCCGGCGTGCTCCCTCCCGTGACCGTGGTCGGCGCCGGTCCCGTTCCCACGGGTCTCTTGTCCGCGCCCTCAGCCGCCCACACGGTACCTGCAAATCCAATCACCAAACAGAAAACGACCAACACCCGGTATATCTTCTTCATAATCTCTCTCCTCAGGCAAAAAGACTGTCGCCCGTAATTCTTGCTGACATTAGAAATATCATCCAATCGAAGATTTGTAAATTAAAGATTTGTGGAGCAGTATGCTCGGGGACGGGGACAAAGGTGGTCCCGTAAAGCACGGTATGAAAGGAACCTCGGAGTTTTACTGGCGCGCCCGCCGCGATTTGAACGCGGGGCCTTTGGCTCCGGAGGCCATTATCAGGGTTTTGTCGTTATTCGCGATATCATTAGCAATTCTTTTTGAGTTGTTGCTATTGCTGCCTCTGCACGTGATTCTTGTTGACACAGTATTACTCACTGGGGCATCATATTTCGGTGGCGCTGTTAGCAGGACGTTAGCAGGATTCAAGGGGGAGCCAAGTGACAGACAGAAAAAAAGCAAAGTCTACAACTCAGGTGCAACGCCACCGCGCCATCAAAAACCAGCGGAAAAGGAAAGATGGCACAGTGGAGATCACATACCACCCTGGTGTCTATATCAATGAACACACGACCCGCAAACACCGCGGTCAACCTGATGAATGCTATTATATCTGCTATCGACACAAGAGTAAACTCCGCTGGGAAAAAGTCGGCTGGGCCTCCGAAGGATACACTCCCGCTCTCGCCGAAAACATCAGAGCTGAACGGATCCGTGCAAAGCGTCATGGCGACGACCTCCCGGTAAAGAATAGGCCCTCCCCCCTGTTTAAGACAGTCGCGGAACGCTACATCCAGTGGCTGAGTGACAACCAGAAAGGTACCGTAGCCGAGCAGAACCGATACCACAATCATCTAGAAAGCCCTATCGGAAATGCACACCTTGACGAGATTGATCCTGTCGTTCTCGAGAAGCTGAAGAAGAACCTCTTTGGGAGCGGCCTCTCTCCCCAGTCCGTCAAGCACATCCTCGCCCTAGTCCGCCGCATCGTCAACAAGGCGATTGACCTCAAACTCTGGAACGGGACAAACCCGGTCCAAAAGGGAACCCTCCCCCGGGTCAGCAACACCCGGCTCCGTTTTCTCTCACAGACCGAGGCTCAGGCTCTGATACAGGCCTGTAACAAGCGGCTCCGACCGATAGTCATAACCGCATTGTCCACCGGAATGCGCCGGGGAGAGATCCTCTCGCTCACCTGGCCGCAGGTCGATCTTGAGCACGGCTTCATATTCCTGGAGAAGACGAAGAGCGGCAAGCGTCGGGAAATACCGATCAGCACCATTTTAAAGGTAACCCTTGCCGCCCTTCCCCGCGATCCTGAGGTCCTATGGGTGTTCTACAACTCGCGCACCAAGGAGCCATTGAAAGAGATAAAACGTTCGTTCACTTCCGCCCTAGAGGCTGCGAAGATCAAGGATTTCCACTTTCACGACTTGAGGCACACCTTCGCAAGCCATCTCGTAATGAATGGCACTCCGCTAGCTACGGTCTCTCGACTCTTGGGACACTCAGACATATCAATGACGATGAGATATGCCCACCTTGCCCCGGAACATCAAGCGGCCGCTGTTGACTCCTTGATGCCGCTGTTTCCTTCAGGGGACGGGTGTGTCAAGATGGTTGAGGCCGTGCCGCCGGCAACCGAAGAACTGAAGGGGCATAAGGCGGGGAAGGCGAAGAAAGCAAAGAAGAGGCCGGAGAGTAAGCCTCGAAAGAAAACTGCAACGAAGAAATAAGCCTCTAGGATACTCTTCGGGGAGTGAGTGCTAACGGAACATTCATCATGCTCCAAAACGCGCTCAGAAAGAAAGCCTGGCTATCTCATGGCGCCTGAGGCACACGGATGGGCCATGTTAAGGATGGCCTGCGGAGGCCTATAGGGAATATGATCCTCAAGATCGTTCGTCAGGGTTGTGGTGAATGCTGTGCCGCGGCCGTTACAAACGGACTGCAATCAAAACGCGGACTTCATTGATTTTAACAGCTGTTTCAGATTGTGGTCAAGTTGACCACAACATAGCTCATTGGTCTCTTAAGCAATGAAGGTAGGCGAAATCAAACCGATGCCGGATCTCATCAGGCAAATGATGCCCGACAAACCATCAGGACGCTGACTTTCCCAACACAAACAGTACTGCAAACCCTACGAATACTAATACCGTCCCCATAATTCTTACGGGGCTGATATCTTGATGCGATTACAGGAAGTGCCCATCACGATCCCAAGTAGTCTTTCCATCATTCCTTAAACGGTTATACGCAGCAACTTGCGTGAACAAGGCCACGATCGGAATACCAGCACCAAGCCCCTTTAACCATACCTGAAACGCTCTGTTCATTCCGTCGGAGTAAGAAAGCTTGTCTCCTTCCTGCCGTCTCAGTCTAACATTGAGAAGCGCTTTACCGCGTGTAGTGCCCCAGGTGGACAACATTATTGACTCAATGAAAATATACACGCAAGTGAAGATGAAGCCCAAGGCATAGTCGTTAAGCTTCGATGCTGATTCATATACGATTCCCAGAATAAATCCGGCAACCATGCTGAACAAGAACATATCTATAGTTCGTGCGAAGAACCTCACCCACGGACGAGCTTGAGGGCCTGAAGGTACAAACCCTCCTCTGGGCATTGGTGGTGGCTGCACAATAGGGGGAGGAAGTGAATCCTGAGGCACAAAATTCTCAATATCCCGTAATACCGTCCACTGAGGTAATTGACCGGGAGGGTCCATATTCACTTCCGGCATCGCCGGCTGTTTTCTTCTTCATGTAACACTATGATATCATGGCCTTTACGCGCGCCCCCTTGGAACCGGAAAAATTTCTTACAAAATAATCTTGACAAAAATAAGGATAATGTGAATAGTTTAACTGTACAACCATTAAACAGTTAGGTTCTTAGTACGGGCCGCAATAACGGCGCCAAAAAAAGGGGGGAGGTTTGTATGATTGAGAAGTGCTTCGCGAGTCTGAGGTCTACCGCGTATCGCCTGAGGTCGGTGAGAAAACTGCTCGAGACCGAGGTGGAGGTTAACCTGGAGCAGATGGCGGGGGTCCACAAGCATTTCGACGGGGCGATGTCCGTTTTCTTCAACAAGGTTCAGAGCTATCCCAATGCGAGACTCTTCACGAATCTTTACGACGGCGGAAACCTAATTGCCGGCCTCTTCTGCCTCCGAGGGTGCGAATCGACGCCGTGCTAGGAAGTGGTCCTAAAACCACCCAAGGTCCAACCCGAGCGGAACGCTGGGCGGCGGCAACACCCTTGCCACAGAAAGGTGGTCCTGGGGAGGTACGCATGTCACTCATAACAAGATGCTTTTCCGGGCACCTGATTTTTCGAGCTTCCAGATCTCTGCTGAGGTGGCGGCACTGAGCAGTTAGTTCAGCGAACACCGACCGGGTTTGATCGTCCTATTCTCACGCGATCGGGAAGGAATATTATGGAGCCCCCTCGGGGCGAAAAAGGCCCGGCACGGCACACCCGTCCAAAGAGGAGTTTGTCGTGAACCGGCTGCCCATGCGGTATAGAAGGAGGTGAGTGTTGAGAGGTACCCTGTAGCTGGACATAAAATCTGGAAAGGAGGAAGGAATGAAGAAATCAGCACTGGTTATGCTTGTGTTGCTGCTTGCCATCCCGACATTGAGCAGCGCGGGCAGCGTATCGAGCAGATACGATGTTACCTTCGGGGGATTCGTTCAGTACGACTTGGGCTATTCAACAAAGAACAGTCATGCGGACCCCATCGTCGCCCCGAGGCACAGCTCGTCGGACAGGGCGGTTCTTGCCGATGAGTACGGCAACACGTTTGCGACGGCCGCTGCAACCCGTTTCAACTTTCTCATCAAGGGACCCGAGCTCTGGGGCGCAAAGACGTCGGCCTTCATCGAGGGCGATTTCCGGGGCACGACAACGGGCAACCAGTATGGCGGCTTCCAGCTAAGGCATGCCTTCATGAGACTAAACTGGAAGAAGGCCGAGTTGATGGTCGGCCAAAACTGGCAGCAGTGGGGCATGCCCTACTATGCCGCGATGATCAGCAGCGGTGACTTCAACCAGTATCTTAAGGGGATCAGGACCCCCCAGATGGCGTTGCGGTACTTCTTTACCAAGGAGTTCAACACGATGTTCGGCCTCACTTCGGCCACGGAATGGTCCGACGGGACCCGCCAGTACAACGACGGTTATGCGAGGAGTTCCTGGCCGGGGTTCCAGGGCGAGATCGCCTATTGGACGGACCGGTGCGGCAAGATCGGCCCCAACAACCTGAAGTTCGCCCTTGGCGGGTACTACGGGAGGGATACGGAGACCTACACGGACTCGAACAACCCCGCCGACTACAAGGACGACACGATCAATGCGTGGCTCACAGCCTTTCGCTACAGTGTGCCTCTTATCCCCGAGCGAGGAGGGAACAAGACCATGGCCCTCCTTCTCAACGGCAACTTCTTCCTCGGCCAGAACGTAGGGGGCAATAACTGGATAGCCGGCTCGGCGACAACGAGCAACGGCTCCTATCTGCGGCCGAACAACGACGCTACGGCGCCAACGCTCTTCGGCATGTATGCCCAGGCTTCCTGGTGGCTTGCCAATAACCTGTGGGTCAACGGCATGTACGGCTATCTCAAGTACAACTACAGCGAGTACGGCCGGACGGTCAATCCCGGCCGGGACAAAATAAACATGAGCCAAAGCTACGGCGTGAACCTGCTCTGGGATGCAAACCAGGCTTTGAGGTTCGGCCTACAGTGGATGAGGCTCTTTACCAGGTACAACGGTAGTGGTACCGGCGGGAGCAATGCCACGGGCCCGGGCTTCGCTGATGGATACGGTACCATCGACCAGTACCGGTTCGCGGCATGGTATTTCTTTTGAGATGGAATCTATCTAATGTTGGAGGGGGGCCTTTTGCGGCCCCTTCCTCCATTCTTGTTCCTTGATAGGGCAAGATGTGGAAGACGTCCGGTGCTCTCCTGTTATCAGCCATTTGATGTTATACCTTCTGCGCCGGGGCGGCAAAACGGTATTGAGAGGCCTGGGTCCTAAGGGGACACCGAGAACACACCGGAAATACCCCCTACGCTCAAGCAAGCCCTTCCGGGCGTGTCGAAGCACAGGCCCCGAGGGCGGGCACTTGTAGCGCCTGCCTCTATTGCCGGGGCTAGTGTTCCACTCCCGTGCCTGCTGGCCGTCCCTTTTCAGGAGAGCGACTCGCACGGTCTGACCTCGACGGGTTGTCCGAAATGTTTCATCCAGACCTGTCTGATGCCTTCTTCCGGATTGGCAAGAATACTCTCCCGTGCCTCCAGAATCTGAAGTCCCACGGCGGTAACCGCCGAGCAAAATGAAGAGATCGAAAAGCGCGTCTGAGTTTCGAACTAGAGCTTGATGACGAAACGATTTACGGTTGCTGGAAGGTTAGACTGCAAATCCGGCGAGACTTCTGGGAACATCCACTACTTCAGAGCGTTGGCCCGAAACAAGCCATCCTATTTCAAGGCGTCACCTCGGTAATAATCCTCTTCGTTATTCTGTCGCAGATGCCCAGGATCCTCTCCAGATCAGGGGCGCCCAATCTGTCCCAGTGTATTCCGGCGATTACGACGGTTCTGCGATTCAGGCGTCTCGCCAGTTCCTCGGACATTGATTTGGCCACCGTATCTTCCTTGTGTCCGGGGAATGTGAAGACAGAACCTGTTGAGCTCATCTTTCCCTCATCCCTGAGACTCGGTCTCGGCTGGCCTATGCCGACTGCTCCGATGTGGAGCGCCCCGCCGCCAAGGACCACAAGGATGTCGGCGCCCATGAGGTGCACAACTGCGTTGATCTCATAATTGCCGTCTCTTTCCGCTATAGTGATCGTGTCCATCTGCCTTACGTTGCCCCCTGGGGTCAAGTTACCATACTCGTTGCCGGAAACTCAACGGAAGTTCCCCCATTAGTGAGGCAGGGGGCAACGACAGCCCCCTGCCTGCAAATGGGGTAGGGGGGTATATGAAGAAAGGCCGTAGATCCGGGCCTGGGATGCAAAATGACGAAGACCACTATCCTCAAACCTTTCCCAGCGTGTACAGGTGTTCGAGTACACCCGGCAGTGCCATGATGAACCACGGGGTATACTCGTGGGAACGAACCTTCAGATCCTCCATCAGCCGGGTTATCGGCATGAATCGGTGCTCTTCTATCTCGTCGTGGTTCGGCCTCACATCACCGTCATAGATTCCGAGGAAAACATGATCGACCTCGTGTTCTCCGTACGTGGCATCGTAATCGGCCGTGTAGTGGAACCTGAAGAGGGGTCTTATGTTGCATGCTATTCCGAGTTCCTCGGCGAGGCGTCTCTTTGTAGCCTCCTCCAAATCTTCGCCCTTCCTGGGGTGGGAACAGCATGCGTTGGTCCAATAACCGGGCCACGTCATCTTTGTCCTTTGCCTTTTGTGGATGAGCATCTCGCCCTTCGAATTCACGATGAAGATAGAGAAGGCCCGATGGAGAGTTGCCGGGATCAGGTGACAGGACTGCTTGTCCTTGAAGGCGATCTCCCTGTCGTCATCGTCGACGAGTATCAACATATCCCCGCAATCATCCATCTCTGTCACCAACGCCCCCGGTCGCACACGCCATACGGGACTCGGAAACATCCTGCAGGACGGTCAAACCCCGTTTCCCCGCATGGTCGTTGGGCGTCTCTTCGGACCCCCATCTCCTGAAAAGTTTACCCTCGATCGAAAAGAGGTCCAGGGCTTTCCCCACCGTCTGGTTGATGATATCGTCTATGGTTTGCGGCTTATGATAGAAAGCCGGCACGGGGGGCATGATGATGCCGCCCATTCTCGTGACCCTTGTCATGAGCTCGAGATGGCCCTCGTGAAGCGGGGTTTCTCTGACTATCATAACGAGCCTCCGGCGCTCTTTCAGGGTCACGTCCGCCGCCCTCACCACAAGATTCTCGTTGTACGAATTTGCGATCGCGGAAAGGGTTTTTATTGATGATGGCGCCACCACCATGCCATCGGTATGAAAAGATCCACTGGCGATGGACGCACCCACATCACGGACATCATGTGTAAAGGACGCCATCGACCGGAGATCGTCCATTGTATATTTAGTCTCGATCGACAGATTCTTCATGCCCGAATCCGTGATAACGAAATGCGTTTCAACATCAAGACCGGCAAGCGTTTCGAGCATCCTTACGCCGTATATGACTCCTGATGCTCCCGATATGGCTACGACAAGCCTTTTCATAAGAACCTCCCTCTTTGTGGCGAAGCCATGAGACGGGAAGATGTCCCGGGCATGGCCGGCGGTTCCGCCACCATCTGCCCGGACGTCATTCTTGAGTCCTCCACAACTTTACGGTGAGGAGGTTGTAGCTGTCCGGGCAATTGACGATTGCTTCATCCGTCCCCCAAGGGTAATTTCCCTCGAACTGCATGACATTCAGGGTAGGAAAGATGGCATGATAGAGAAAACCGCACATCCCGCCGGTATTGTAGCAACTCACCTCGAACTTATCGCCGACCTTGTGGCCCGCGTTACACTGGCCCTTCAGGCCCGTAACCTCTGCTTTGATCTTCCTTCCGAACATGGGATCCTTTGCCATTTGCTCGCCTCCTGTACGTTTTTATTCACAGAGCGATTGATTCCACCTCGACCGCCCTCTGAAGCGCTACTTTTTTCCGCCGGTTCATATACACTACGGGGGCCATGCAGCCAAGACCTATCAGACTGGTAAAAGATTCGGGATAAATGAGCAGAACCCCCCCCATGAAGAGCAGCGCCTGTTCCCACAATGACAGCGTTGTGAACAGCCATCTCGACACCACCGAGGAAAGGGCAATGACACCAAGTGTGCACGATGCGATCGCAATAAGAATTTTGACGAGTCCGCCTTGTAGCAGAATGGACTGGTCGTAAATCATGACGTAGGGGATGATAAAGCCCGCGATGGCATACCTGAAGGCGGCGAAGCCTATTTTCATCGGGTTGTCCTCCGCTATCGCCGCCGCCGCATATGCGGCGACCGCAACGGGAGGCGTTACCGCCGAGACGCAGGCAAAGTAGACAAGGAAAAGATGGGCCGCTATTATCGGAATGTCTAGTGTGGTTATCGCCGGGCCACAAAGGGTCGCCGTCAGGATGTATACAACGGGCAGCGGCATTCCCATCCCGAGCATGAGTGAGGCAATCATGGTAAGGAAGAGTGCCATGAACAGGCTCTGGTGTGAGAGGAGGACGACAATGCTCGCAAATTTTCCACCAAGCCCCGTCAGGATGATTATGCCGACCACTATACCGGCGGAGGCGCAAGACGTCGCGACAGACAGGGAGGTCTTCGAAGTCGCCTCAAATGCCTTGAAGAGGCCGGACAGGTTGATCCGTGTTTCCTTCCTGAAAAAGCTGGCAACAAAGATCAGGAAGGAGGCTATTACCGCACACATGGCGGGGGCGTATCCAACGATGAGGAGGGTGATCAGGACGCCAATCGGACCTATGTATTGAAAGCTTATGGGAATTGTTTTTGAAAAACTGGGCAGTTCCTCCTTCTTGAACCCCACAATACCCGTCCTTGAAGCCTCAAAATACACGATCAGGGAACATGAGAGAAAATAGAGAACCGAGGGAAAGATTGCAGCCTTACATATATCGATGTACGATGTCCCCGTCATCTCGGCCATCAGGAAGGCGGCCGTTCCCATTACCGGTGGCATCAGGGCCGCTCCCGTACATGACACAGACGTGATGGCCCCGGAAAATATGGACTTGAACCCCGTCTTCTTCATCATGGGAATGCTGAAGGAGCCCACCGTCACCGTACTCGCTGTCGGACTGCCAGTCATGGTGCCAAAGAGTGCCGCTGCAAAGTTTCCAATGTGTCCCGCGGCGCCTCGAAGGCGCCCCATCAACGACATCGATAGATCGACAAAGAATTTCGCGGCTCCCGAAGCCTCGAGAAACGCCCCGAAGAGCACAAACTGGATGACGAGCGTCGCAACTACGGCTATCGGTGTGCCATGTATGCCATCGGGGGTAACGTACATGGCCTCGACGATATCCCAGCTCGAGAACCCGCTGTGGCTGAACATGCCTGGCAGATGGTTCCCGAAATAGCCATAGAGGAGAAATAACAGGGCGATGCAAACGAGAGACCATCCGATGGTCCGGCGGGTTGTTTCCAACACCAGTAATATAGCCAGTATGCCGAGACCATACTCGAAATTGGTCAGTTCGCCCACCATGGTGGGACGCACCGACAGCTCCGGATAATTCACGACGATGTAGAGTCCAACGACCAGTGAGAGCGCCGCCAGACAGGCATCGAAGACCGTGATTCTCTTTCCTTTTCCCCTGAATGGAACATAGAGGAAGACAAGGCACATGAACAATGAGAGCGTGATCGCATAGTTTGCAAGGGGCCTGATAAGGCCAAAAAAACCGATATACACATGATACAAGGCCGTGCAGACCGCAATGACCTGCGCTACCTTCCTCATAACCGCATCAAATTTCATGGTCGCCTCCGTTAGGGGTACGGCTCACGTCAAGCCCGGGCGGTCTCGACAACAGGGCGACCCGGGGCTGCCCGCGCGGAGGGGCAAGCCCGGGCGCGCTTCTCATCCTGCTACTTCAGAATCCCAACTTCTTTGTAGAACTTTGTTGCACCTTTGTGCAACGGAACACCCCCCGTGGACACCATGAAGGAAGGTCCCAGGCCTTTCAAAACCACATGGATGGTAGAGAGGTAGGCGCGCCTTTCGTAGATCGACTTGGTGATTTTATAAACGAGATCCTCCGGCAGATCGGCCCTACATGCAAGAATATTGCGGGCGGCTATCGTCGGGACGTCAGCCTTCAGGAACTTGTACGCGCTGGCCGGGATCACCATCTTGCTCGTTCCGAACTCCCGGTTCAGGGCGTCTATAACCTTTTCACTCAAAGGGGGTATGGTTATGTCGTGCGTGCCAGAGAGCTCCACAAACTGCGTGGTTGGAACGGGACTGCAACCGCTTAACGAATCGAGGCTGTCGGATCGCATGAGATTGATAGATTGCCCGTAGCTGTTGTAGATAATCTTGCCGCCCCACTTTTGCAGCGTCTTGTAGTCGAACCCGTAGAGCTCGAAGACCTTTTCACATACGATTTCCATGAAATTCCCTTTTTTGTTCGGCGAGTGTTTCAGAGGGTATTTCCGCGACGCTATATCGGCAAAACTCGTTATTCCGGTCTTCTTGAGGATGACAAACTGGAAGGGTTCATCGAACAGGGCCGTGATGGCGACAACGTTCTTCATCGGCGTCTTGTAAGGTTCTCGACCCTTTATTGCGCTCATGGCCGTCGATGAGACGCCAAGGGCCAGATCGGACGAACCCTTTTCGAGACGGATGAAATTGGTTGCATCAGTGCCGGACGTGGTCGATATTGTGGAACCGGGAGGCAGGCTTCGCCTCAATACCTCGCCGACCCCTTCTGTCACCGCCGACCATGCGCCCCCCGCGGTCCCCCCGCTTATTACCAGTTTGGTCGGTTTTTCCCCTGCGACTAACGGCGGAACGGCCGTGAGAGTCATCAGGACAAGCAAAAAAAACAGACTGCCAATAAAGACAAAAACTTTTCCCATTGTTATCCCCCTTTTTTATGCTGGGCATTACGTGCCCTTCTCGAACAACTTCAAAAGTTCGTTTTTCGCTACCTTCCCGCGCTGATTCCGCGGTAACGAAGGCAAGAAGATGACCTTCTTCGGGACCTTGAAATCGGGAAGGCTCTTCTTGCAGTGACCTATTATCTCTTCGCTGTCTATGGTGGCCTGCGCCTTCGGCACTACGAAACAGGCGACCTCTTCCCCGTAGATAGGGTCCGGTACGCCGACTGTCGTTGCCTCCTGGACCCCGGGATGCTCCATGACGCGGGACGTGATCTCCATGGGAGAGATGTTTATGCCCCCCCGGATGATGAGATCCTTCTTCCTCCCCGTGATATGGATGTAGCCTTCCGCGTCCATGAACCCGAGGTCTCCGGTGATGAAACCTTCTGCAGGAAAGGGATCCAGCGACCCGTTTTCTTTGAGGTAACAGGATCCCATTGATTTTCCTGCCACAACCATCTCGCCGACTTCGCCGGGTTTGCACCTCTCTCCATTCTCATTCTGAAAGAAGACTTGCTTATGCTTCAGGGGCAGGCCAACAGAGCCGACCTTTCTCTTTGCCGGTGGATTCCCCACCATCCACCCCGCCTCGCTCATCCCCATCATCTGATTTATGGGGATTCCATACATCTCTTCGAACTTGAGATGGGTTTCCACGGGTAGCGGTGCAGAGCTTGAGGTGATGAACCTCAGGGACGGCACGTCATCTTTCCGGAGATCGACGCGTTCGTTTACCAGCATACTCAGGACGGCGGGGACCCCGGATGATACTGTGATGTCATACTTTTTCAACCAGCCAGGGAACTTTGTCCGGGAAAACTTCCTAGCGAAGTAGAGAGTGTTGCCCTTGAACATGCTGGTCAGGATGGAGAGCAACTGGGAAGAGAGCCAGTTGTACGCCCGATACTCCAGAACCCTGTCTTTTTCTCCGATGCCCGTTCGGTCGGAAATTTCGTCTACCATGTACAGGAGCGCCTGTCGTGGGATAAGGATTCCCTTCGGCAATTCCGTGGTTCCCGAGGTGTATACAATCTCCGCCGTATCCCCGTAGTCACCCAGGTGACCGCTGAAGGCTATGGGCCGGCTGTTCAGGGATTCCCAAAGTTGATCATCCGCTGCTTCATTACCGTAGAACTCCGAGAAGGTCAACCACCGTGCGGATTCTCTCCTGTTCCGGTCAAGTTTGAGATCTTTGTCGTAGAGGATAAGGTCCGTTTCCGCCAGGTTGGTGATCCTGTAGATGTTCTCTTCGCTTTCTTCGGAAAAGACGGGATTCAAGATCGCCCCGTATTTCAACGTCCCGAAATAAATGATCATCGTCTCTATGGAGTTCTCTCCGATGAGTGTGACCTTGTCCCGCTCTGTCATGCCGAGGTCTTTCAAAAAGTTGGCAAACCTGTTGCACCATTCGCACATCTCACGAAAGGTGATACTCTTGTTTTGGTCGAGACTTTCGATAAAAATCTTGTCCGGTTGATGACGGCTGTGATTTTCGATTATGGTATGCCAATTGACGTAGGTATAGTGCTGTCCGTCCAAGCTCATTGATAACCCCCTTCATTGTCAGAAACATGGAGGCATGGCACCCAAAGGGCCCGCCTGTCCCGGGCCGGATGGGCACCATGCCGATAAAGCCGTCAGAATCCTGTTCTGGCGAAAAGTTTTGCGTAATCCTGCTGCGGTTCCTTGCCCCTCGCGATCTCTTCGTCGCTGAACCACTTCTTCAGGTCGATCATCTCGACGGGGTATTTAGCCTTTTCAAAGGCGTCCACGTACCTAAAAGGAACCGTTGCGTCAAGGGCAATTGCGCCGGAGAACTTGATGTTGGTCTGAGTCCAGTCCTTGTCTCCCGCAGAGCTCCTCTCGGCTGGCTGGAAGGTCTGGCCGGCACCACCGGGAGAAACGACCATGATGTCTTCCTTTGCGTCGACGCGGGTGGCTATAGCCCACATCACGTCATCCATGCTGTATATGTCAATGTCGGGATCGACGGCAATGGCTATCCTGGCTCCAATGGAGCAGGAGAGCGCGGTGGAGAGAATGTTCTTCACAAAGCCTTCGTCCCGTTGCCTGCGCTTTTTCACCTGGAAAATGACCCCGCCCCAGTCGGGGATCGCCATGGGAATATTGGTGTCCACTGTGAGTCCGGGACACACACGCTCGGCCAACTCGAAGAATGTGGCCGTCCTCACCATGGTGTCGATGTTGTGGTCATCGTAGCTGTGAACACAGAGGGGATAGTAAATTGGCTTGTCCTTGCGGTGGGTGACGGCCGTGACATTAAACTTGTACGTTCTGTATGCTTTCCCCATATAACCCGACCATTCGGGATGGAAGGGGTAAACGCCCTGTTTCTGGTCCCGCTCGGCCAACTCGCTCTCCCATACCTTCTGCGTCGTGTCTAGATAGCCTTCGATCACGTATTCGGCCTGCGCGATGGAGTACGCATCGATGGTCTTCGCCTTCACGATATCGACGGGGAATCCCTGTACGCGGCCGGCGATGCCAAGTTCATCGCAGCCTGCCGGAAGGATGGTGTATACGAAGCCGGCGCCCGCCATGAGGGTGCACGCGGGGGGCACTCCCATGTTGATGGTGAGAGGGATCGGTTCCTTGCGATAGAACTTGGACGCAATCATGTCGGTGTGGGAGCCCGGGGAAATCTGGAAGGTCGAGAAATCAGGCCCCCGGAAGAACATGCGGTTGTAGCTGATGTGGGTGCCGCCCCAGAACCATTTTCCTGTAGCGAGGGTATTACCGCCGCCCAACGTCCTTCCAGGGTCGGAAGGAGTGTGTTTAATCATGGGAATGATCGGCCAGACATCTATATTCTTGTCAACCACGACTTCCTGGCAGGGTGCTTCCTTGACCTCGCGGGGAGGTAGTGGGTTGCGGATACCCTCTAGGATCCTCCACTTGAAGGTTCTCTCGTTTCCCGCGTCGTACAACTGGGCTACCAGATTCCCATCACCGTAGAGATTGGTGAAGAGCCGTCCGTTGGGATAACCCTTGACGTTGTTGAAGAGGATGGGCAGGCCACCGTCAAAGCACTTCTGGATACCTGTCATCTCGAGCTCGGGGTTGACCTCGACATTGGTCTCAAGAAGTTTGTTCGTTTTTCTCAGGTGATCGATTGTTGTCCTGAGGCTAGCAAGATACTCATTCGACATGATGAAACCCCCTTTTTAGCTTATTTGGATATTGAGTTCCATAACTGATAAACTGTTTAACAGTTTAATCATAGTACGTTTTACCCTGCTGCCATTTCGTTGTCAATAGGAATTTTTACTTTTTTGGAATTTTTTTAGTTATGCAAAAGCGGGGCTACGAGGGTCATTCTAAAACGGGTCCTGCTGCGGCCCTCGAGCGTGGCAGGCAGACCCCAGGGCCGACCTATACGTCTTCTTTGAGCCTCTTTAACACATCGACAACATGCAAATGCATCAACTTCGAAGCGCCCTCGCTATCCTTTTCCTTTATGCAGGCCGTTACCTTCTTGTGGAAGTCAAGGATGGCGCGATGATCGTCCAGACTGAGGCTGATCTTTTTGAACTCGTCATTGAGGATCATGGCGGTAGCGTCGATGATGAGGCACAGCATTCCATTCCCGGAAGCCTCCGCAACCGCCTGATGCCAGTCGATGTTGACCACAATGGGAACCTTATTGACTCTCAGGGATTTATCCCTTAGAGCGATCAGTTCCTCCATCTTCCTAATGTCGGCGTCAGTCCTTCTCTGGGCGGCCAGTGCAGCCATCCCCGGCTCCATGATCTCCCGCATTTCGAGAAGCTCGAAAAGGCCAACCTTGCTCATCTGTATGACGTCATAGAGGGTTCTCGAAAAGGATCGTATTGCTCTGTCGGTAACATAGGCGCCGCCGAGGACGCCGGTCTTGATGCTAACAAAGCCAAGGCGTTCCAACGACTTCATTGCCTCTCGTAAGGATCCTCTGCTGATATTGAACATTGCCAGAAGTTCTCTTTCCGAGGGAAGTTTTTCGCCCGGTTTGTATATGCCATCTATGATGCTCTTCTTGATCTGATAAACGACATTATCAGAAACCCGGCCTCTGGAAACCTCTTCAAATACTCGATCCATTGTTTCTAAACCCCTGTCAGCCATATAGAACTGTTTATGATACTACGTATAGCATTATCGACTTCCTACGTCAACCACAGATTCCGGCTGCACAAGACCAGGTATTCTGCACCTGCAACCAGCTGCATGGGGCGCCCTTTAGCGTATATTCTTGGGCGAAAACTGGATCCTCTCCACACTCTTCCTGTCGTCCAAGATGCGCATCGGCGCATCCCCAAGCTTGCATGAAGTTCTTGGATCTCCCGACCTCGGTAGGCCATGCGTTCGAGGAGCATCTCGTTGTTCCCCTTTTTCGTCACCGCCACCCTGATATAGTTCTCATCGAGGCCCTTGAAGTTCGAGCAGTCGCGCACGAGGATGCTCTGTCCTTTCAAACCCTTTAGGATCCGAGGGCAATCGCGGGACCGCAGTAGGTAGTAGTTCGTCCGGGAGGGGACGTGATCGATGCCAAGAGTATTGAGGTCTCTTTCAAGGCACTTCTTTTGCCATGGTGCATGCCCGTTCATACTCATTGAAGGTGGGCTGGGCAATGGACACTCTGGGAAGCGGCATGGCTCTGGGAAGCAGGTAGATCAGTTCCGTGCATCCGTTCCCGTAGAGGATAACAGACGGGTCGAGGTTCGAAAGCTGCCGAGAGCTTGTTTCTGAGTTCGGCCGAATCGGGGCCCGGGTAGTACTCGATGTAATAAAACAGGCCCTTATGGTCCGCAGGACCTCCTGCGGGGTGCCCAGAAGATTCATGGAAGCACTGAGGTCGATGATGTCTTCCCGGCTGACTCCGGCGGCGCGCCCATCTATCCTCTTTCCATACCGGGCCATCCAGAGACAACTTACCCGAAGTAATCCTGTCGGCGATCTCTTCTTCCTCTACCGGCCCATGCTGTTGCCCATCGAGAATGTAGAACCACAGCGCCATAATCCCTCCTTACTATGCACCGAAACTATCAACTCTTAAGGAGTAACCTCAAGGACTGCCGGTCACCTCCCCTTCCTTCCGTATCTGCTCGTACACTTCCTTCTGCAGCTGCTGGCTCACCACCTCGCGGAACTTGCCGTCGTTCATGAACTTGGCCGTGATATCCTCGTTCTGCTCCATCCGGTCGATGAAGATTCCCTCCAGCGCCTTCCTGAACACGTAACCGAAGTTCTCCAGGGTGTTCGCGTGGGCCGCCTGTCTCAGGCCGGAATCCGCCATCGCGTCTTCCTTGATGGAATCGAAGAACAGCTGATCTCCAGGCCTGAACTCGGTCCCGAACCTGTCATTGAGGATATCGATGAGCTTCGAGAGCTCGATCTGATCATCCCTGGCGACACCCGTCCCAACAGAGGTCGGACCCGCGATGGGTTGTTGGTCTCCCGCCTTGAGATCGATGGACCCCTCGGCGATCTTCTGCAGGCGATAGAACTTCAGCGCAACCTCGTCATCGAAGTGGTAGATGGGACCCCGGTCCTCTCTCGGGAGCTTCGTGACCAGGAAACGTATGTACGAGTACAACTTCTCCAGGTCCGAGTCCTGGAAGGGGATGACCTGGGACATGAAAGCGTAGAGGTTCCGGAAGGCGATGAGGGCCTTGCGGAACTCCTCCCTGTCCTCTTCATCGAGCTGCTTGAACCTCCCGACTGCAGGATCGATGCAGGCGTTCATGCGCGCGTGGTCGGAAGGGGTCTGCTTTTCCCTCGGCGTGTAGAAAACCTTGCTGAACTCCTCCACCTCGTCCTTGTAGTAGACCTGCTGGGCATCGAGCTTCGCCTGGAGCTCATAGAGCTGCTTTGCCTCCGCCTGTTCCCCGACGGTGGTCTGCTCGTAGTAGGGCTGAAAGGCATCGAGGATCTCCTTCGTCTCGTTCACGAAGTCGAGGACGAAGGTATCCTCCTTGCCGGCATGGGTCCTGTTGAGCCTCGAGAGGGTCTGCACCGCCTGGATGCCAGCGAGCCTCTTGTCCACGTACATGGTGTGGAGGAGTGGCTGGTCGAAGCCGGTCTGGTATTTCTCGGCAACGATGAGGACCTGGTACTCTTCGCTCCCGAAGCGCTCGGGGAGCTCCTTCTCCCGGATACCACCGTTCATGCTCACTTCCGTATAGGAGATGTCCTTCACGTCCGGGTCGATCACGGTCCCGGAGAAGGCCACGAGCGTCTTGATCCCCGCGTACTTCTTCTCCGTGATGTACTTGTCGAAGGCCTGCTTGTACCTCACCGCATGGAGGCGGCTCGCCGTGACGACCATCGCCTTGGCCCTCCCCCCGATCTTGTGCATGGTGAAGTGCCGGAAGTGCTCTATCATGACCTCCGTCTTCTGGGCGATATTGTGCTGATGGAGGCTCATGAAGCGGGCAAGGGCTCTGGCGGCCTTGCGCTTCTCCACCTTCGGGTCGTTCTCGATGGACTTTATCAGCCGGTAGTATGTCTTGTACGTCGTGTAATACTTGAGCACGTCGAGGATGAAGTTCTCCTCGATGGCCTGCCGCATGCTGTAAAGGTGAAAGGGTTGGGGCTTGCCGTCCGGACCGGGAACACCGAAGACCTCCATCGTCCTGTACTTCGGGGTCGCGGTAAAGGCGAAGAAGCTGATGTTCGGTTGCTTCCCCCGCTTGGCCATGGCCTTGAGGATCTCCTCCTCGTAATCGGGCAGGCCCTCCTGCTCGGCCTTCGCCTTCGCCTCCTCCTTTATGGCTGCCCCTGCAAGGACCCCCTTGAGCTCTGCGGCGGTCTCCCCGCCCTGGGAGCTGTGCGCCTCGTCGACGATGACGGCATACCTGCGCATGGGAAGCTCACCGACCTTCTCCGTGACGAAGGGGAACTTCTGGAGGGTGGTGATGACAACGGGCACCCCGGAACCCAAGGCCTCCGCCAGCTGCGTGGAGTCTATGTCGATCTTTTGTACAACGCCCTGCTTGTGCTCGAACTGGTAGATGGTGTTCTGGAGCTGCTGGTCGAGGACCACGCGGTCCGTGACAACGATGACGGAATCGAAGACCCTTTCGTCCTTGTCGTTGTGGAGGCTCGAGAGCCTGTGGGCCAGCCATGCAATGGAGTTCGACTTCCCGCTTCCGGCGGAATGCTGGATGAGGTAGTTCTTTCCCACGCCCTGGCCGCGGGCATCGTGCACCAGGGCCCGGACACAGTCGAGCTGGTGGTACCGGGGGAAGATCATCGTCTCGACCCTGACCTTCCTGTCCCCGAGCTTCTTCTCCTCCACCTGGAGGTGAATGAACCGCGCCAGAATATCGAGGAAGCTGTGCCTCTCGAGAACTTCTTCCCAGAGGTAGGCGGTCTTATAGTCCCCAGGGTTCTCGGGATTGCCGGCGCCGCCGTTTGAGCCCTTGTTGAAGGGGAGAAAGCGTGTGTTCTTGCCGGAAAGGCGCGTTGTCATGTAGACCTCGTCCGTATCCACCGCGAAATGGACGAGAGCGCGCTTCTTGAACTGGAAGATGGGGTCAGCCGGGTCACGGTCTGTCTTGTACTGTGTGACCGCGTTGCGCCAGGTCTGTCCCGTCATCTGGTTCTTGAGCTCCGCCGTCGCGACGGGGATCCCGTTGAGCGACAGGGTCACGTCGAGGGTATTGCCGTGCTTGGACGAGTACCGGAGCTGACGGGTGATCGCAAGGCGGTTGGCCTGGTAGAGATTCAGGGTGTCGGGGTTCATCCCGCTTGCAGGGGCGAAATAGGCCATGCGGAAGGTCTTCCCGAAGCATTTGAACCCGTGGCGCAGGACGGAAAGGCACCCTTCGTGCTCGGAATTGAGGGCCCGGCAGAGATCATCGAGGAGAGTCGCCTCTGCCTTGCCCTTCTGGATGGTGGAGAGATATTCCCATTCCCTGGGCTGGGTCTCCTGGACGAAAGAGATCACGTCCTGAGGGAAGAGGCCGTGCTCCTGGTCGAAGGCATCGGGGCTGCCTTTTTCATAGCCGGCCGAGGTAATCAGGTGGTGCTCGATGGCGGCTTCGAAGGCGATCTCCTTGTGGTCTGCTGGCATCCGTGGGCACCTCCGGTCACTTATTTGATGGTTTAATATTCTCTCGATGCTTCGTCAGGATAGCTCCAAAGTCTTCGTATGTCGTTATGTTCCTGCAGCGGGACTCGATCATCGATGCACGAATCACTTCTCCGGCAGCATTTGAATCCTTTATCCAATGGTTGTGTACCAAATACGGCTTTGACTGGAGTTCCATGAGCCTAGTGTATGCTATCAGGGCACCGGGTATCCGGTTGGAAAGCTTTTCACAGACGATCTTCGTGTAAAACTGGGCGATGCCTTCAGCGATTTTCAGATCGGTTTCCGCAAACGACCGAGTTTCCCATTTCCCGCCGTCTATGTCTTTGCCGAGATGCGAATAAGCATGGGCGAGCTCATGAATTGCCACAACTACAGTGAGAAATTCAACGCTGATATCCAGCATGGCGGCCATGGTGCCGATAACCATCCAGTATAGGTGAACGACGGGAATCTTGAAGAAATACGCGCCCAGTATGTCGTCTTCGATGCTCTTTATCTGATCTAGTAAGGCAAGTTTTTCGGTCTGCCGGGCCACGCTGTCGACAAATTCCCGGACCCTTTTGATTTCTGTGGGTGTAATTTTGTCTGGATCAACGAACCCTTCATCAAACAACGTTGTGAACTGCTCATCAAAGAAAGCCATGCCCTTTGCGGTATTGACGATAGAGGGTCTGTTCAATAATATCATCAGGCGGTTGGCACTATTGTCGGTTACAAGATCCTCAAATGGTTTGGGGAGGCCGGAGACTATCCGGACCGGAACGCTTTGCGTGCTATCTCCGACGGAAAGACGCAGACCAGTTTCGTTTCTCAGATAGTCGCGAATTATCAGGTTCCACTGCCGAAATGTCCGTTCCACTTTTTGCGATATTTCAGGGTCCCGAGCCTTCAGGAATGTCTCGATCTCTTTTACTCTTGCCAGAACTGCGGCGGATTTCTTCTTCTGACCATCAAAGGCACCGACACTATGATATTTGTCGGGATGACCCCAGGAATTCTCGGTCCAGCTAGCATTATGGGTATTGTCCGGCGTCATGAGGCAGGTGCCTCCTCACGGACATTGATCTTACCGGTAACAGCGGCTGATATGAGGGCGGTGCGGTATTCACGAAGCAGGTCGATGGACTTCTTGACTTTCTCAGTCAATTCGTCGATATGGGACGTCTCTCGGTCGAGGAAGGCCATGATGGCCTGTTGTTCATCAATCGGTGGCCTCGGAACAACCATGTTAGCGTAGCGTTCCGCACTGACATTCTGAATCGTAGCTTGGATAAAACTGCTTTTCAGCCAATCCCAATAATTGTTAGAACGGCAAAAGTAGGAACAAAACGTGGGCAGCATGCATTTGTGTTCAAGGCGGGCCCGAATAAGGTACCCAGCATATGCAGCACGACCCCAAGACTTCAAGTATAAGAAGGTCTTACCAACTGTCGCGCCACTGCGAGCAAGTAGCAGGTCACCATCACGAAGAAGATAGGGCTGAGCAATGTCCTCGGGAAGTGATTTGAATGTCTCCTCCCTCAGATTCCCGTTTTCGTTTATGTCAGTAATTCGCACATACCGTGGCCAAGCAGTTTCATCATATTCAGCAGATTCATTTGCCCCATATTGCAGTGGTTCATCCAACAGGAACTTGAACCGGATAGCTCCCCAGTGTTCTGGAATCTCCCCCAACCACTCGATTCCTGAGTCCTTCATCTTCACGTCCGGGTCGAGGCCCTTAGTGACGACGTGGCTGATGAGGGCGGAGCGCTTTTCCTGGAGGATCTCGATCTGGCGTTGTTTCTTGGCGATGAGTTCGTCGATGCGGGAAGTCTCGCGGTCGAGAAAGGCAGAGATGGCTTGTTGCTCCTCAGCGGGTGGCACCAGTGTGGCCATGTTTCCAATGAAATCCCAGTTGGCACGTGGCATCTTTGCACCGTAAGTTGAAGAGTCAACGGTTGAGATGAAATCCGGGTTGAGAAGATAGTCCCGCAAGAATGTCTGGAGCATTGTCTTCGAGCGCAAGACCAGCAATTCGCCCGAACATATTCCATCTTCTTCTGCAACGTGTACTTTCGCGAGATATGGTCTCAGTTTTCCAAATAACACGTCGCCCGTTCTGTGAGCACTGGCCTGTCCGTCATTTGGAGAACCGTCACTTGGAGCAGTGCGTTTTCCTGTCCAAGATTCAATATGTTCAAGTCCAGTATAGGGTAAATCTGACTCGCCACCGTCAACCTTGACATTTGTGAGGGTGGTACAGTATTTAAGGCGGCGAATTGCCCAGTGTTCCGGAATCTCACCCAACCATTCCACGCCGGATGGTTTGTATCGCTCGTATACCTTCCTCTTCATTGTCCATCCTTACTTGTTAACCATAACCTCTTGTTTCTTCAGATGAAACTCGACCTCGTACACCAAAAGCTCCACGTTTGGAACGGCCTCCAATGCATAGCGAAGGGTCTTTTCCGCCTCGCGGCATATGATCAGTCCGTGAACTTCTTCTCCCTCAACAGCCAGATGCTTCTTAACCCATCCCACATAGCGTAGTAGTTGGCCCACTGTTTGGTCAGAGGTCTGGTTGCGTTTCAGTTCAACGACCAGCCACTGAGGCTCTGTCTTATGTTTGAAAAGAAGGTCTATCCTGCCCACGTCACAGGGATACTCGTATCCAGCCTCTTCATCCCCTGGTTCTTTGTATAATGTCCATTCTTTTCCAAGCTCGATGTGTTGCCAATTGTCGCGAAGGAACTCATGGAGGTGGCGCTCTAATCCAAACTTCTGCTCTTTACCCACAGAAGACAACTCGCTCAATACCCCTTCTTCTCCCCCTCCGTCCAGGGGCTTTTCGGAACCCCCTTCGTCCATGTACCACCATAAGGCATCCAAGGTCCAGAGGTCGATGGCCAATGCATCGCGAAGTTGGAGCAGGATATTGTTGACCTTAACGTATCTGTTGCCGAAAGATTCCCCATGGTAAAAGTCCGGCCAGATCTCCAGTTGTTTCATGTTGGCTTCCGAGCGGTTGTTCCACACCCCGTACTGATCCGGGTAAGCTATCGTCAGAATGGCTGTGGCAATGTTCTTGCCCATGCCGGAAACCATGTTGACAGCCTCATCGAGGCGTTCTGATATCTGCCTGTTTTCATCGATTAGGATAGAGAGCGCCTTGCTGAGGGATGACATATTGGAACACATCCGAGATCCCTGCCGATGTAACCCCGTCCAATGGTGATTGTTATCAAACAGTAGGAAGCTGCGAAACTCATCTGCCGATATGTTCTTGACGTTTTCGTCCGTGAAAACAGGTTGATACCTAGCCAGTACGGCATCTCGAGGTACCACGACATCCTTGTAGATAGCAGAATGCTTGAAGTCCTCGATGATTCCTCGTAACTTCCCTATGACGTCTGGATGTATGGTTTGGCCCATTTCTCCTACCTCACTTGGTCACAGCGGACAGCATATCCGCTATCTCCCTCTCAATCTTCCCGAGATCCGCCTCGATCTCCTCCAGCGGTCGCGGTGGCACATACCTGTAGAAATACCGGTTGAAGTTGATCTCGTACCCGATCTTGGTCTTGCTGTGATCGATCCATGCGTCGGGCACATGCGGAAGGACCTCGCGCCTCATGTACTCGTCCACATCCTCCTTCAGGGGAACGTTCTCGTAGTCGCGCAGATCCGGGTCCGGTTCAGGGTTCCCCTTCCCGTCAACACACACATCCGCCGTCTCGTCACGTTCGGACAGTGCCATCAGGATGGCCTTGAACAACGGGGCCGGGACCTTCAAGCCTGCCCTGTTGAAGGCCCTTTTCATCAGGTCGGAGAACTCCTCCCGGTTCCTGACCACACCTTTCGATGCCAGTCCTGACAGGGCCTCGAGGATCGCTTCCTGGAGTTTCTTCCCCTCCTCGATCTCAGCTTCCATCCCTTTAACGTCCTTGCGCTTCTTGCTGGATGCGAGGCCTGCAAACGCGGTCGCCTCTTTCAGGCGGGCAAGCCGCCCCTCATCAACGGCAAAGTTGAGCTTTAGGGGCCTCTCCACGGTGATGCGGCGGTACCCAAAGTCCTCGTTGTCGAAGATACGGACCTGCTCGCCTTCCTTGAAGTCCCCGTACAGGCGGGTGATGTCCCCCCGCTGATCCTCGCAAACCTCGTTCCGCTTATTCCCCAGGGACCTGCGCATCTTCTTGAAGAAGGACGTGCCGTCGACAAGCTGTATCTTACCTTTACGCTTCGGTTCCTTCCTGTTCGTTACGATCCAGAGGTAGGTGGATATCCCGGTGTTGTAAAAGAGCTGGTCAGGGAGGGCCACGATGGCCTCGAGCCAGTCGTTCTCGATGATCCAGCGACGGATGTCGCTCTCACCGGAGCCGGCACTTCCCGTAAAGAGGGGGGAACCGTTGAAAACGATCGCCAGACGGGTACCGCCATCCTTCGGGTCCTTCCTCTTGCTGATCATGTGTAGAAGGAACAGCAGAGAGCCATCATTGATACGGGGTAGGCCTGCCCCGAAACGGCCTCCGAACCCCTGCTCTTCATGCTCGCGTTTGATGAAGTCGGCTTCCGGCTTCCACTCAACTCCGAAGGGAGGGTTTGCGAGCATGTACTCGAATCTGTGGTTCGGGAAGTGGTCATTGGTGAAGCTGTTCCCAAAGGCGATATTCTCGATCTCCTGTCCCTTGATCATCATGTCGGACCCGCATATGGCGTAAGCCTGTGCGTTGTAGTCCTGCCCGAACACCTTGAGGTTGGCGTCGGGGTTGAGTTCCCGGACGTACTCCTCCGACACGGAGAGCATGCCGCCCGTACCGCAGGCAGGGTCGTAGAGGGTCCTGACGATGCCCTTGGTAGTAAGGATGTCGCTGTCGGGCAAGAAGAGGAGGTCCACCATGAGGCGAATGACCTCGCGGGGGGTGAAGTGATCACCGGCCTCCTCGTTCGATGCCTCGTTGAACCTCCGGATGAGTTCCTCGAAGATGTAGCCCATCTCGAGGTTCGATACGACATTCGGGTGGAGGTCGATGTCACAGAACTTCGATACGACGAGGTAAAGGCGGTCTGCCTTCTCCAACCTCGCGATATGCTCCTCGAAACCGAAGTTCTCGATGATCTCCCGGGCCCGGGTAGAGAAGCCCTTGATGTAGTTGATGAGGTTGGCGGCAATGTTGGCGGGATCGCCCTTGAGCTTGTCAAAGGTGAAGAGGCTCGTGTTGTAGAAGGGCATGCCGGTGGCGCGACAGAGAATAGGTCCTATGTCCTTTACCTTGCCCCCTGAGAGCCTTTCCTGCTCCTTCAAGACCTTGTCCTTCGTGGGCTCCAGGACGCAATCGAGGCGCCTCAGGACGGTCAAAGGCAGCATGACGTCCTTGTACTGGTTCGGGCGGTATGGTCCGCGAAGGAGATCCGCGACGGACCAGATGAAGCTGGTTTTCTCGTTGAAATTATTCATTTAGCAGGCTCCGCGTGTGGTGGTTCGTTGATACTGGAAGTTGCAGGATACTTGGTGACGATTCGAGGTGCAGAGGGAGCCTGTTCATAATGCAGGTAGGCCGTTACGGTGCTGCAGTACCTCATCAGGAATCCCCCTGTCAACCCCTTGTGAAGGCTCCGATGCTTACCGTACGTTGAAATTACTGGAGAGCTTCACCGATATCGTACAAAATTCGATCAGAAATATCACGTTTATTATAGATGATGGGGGGTGACAAGGGGGTGGCATTGATGAACATTCCTTCAAGGACGGACTTGGCGCCTTTGAGCTATCTTCCCGTTTCCGTCCTTTTTCGGATTCCCCATCGAAAGGTTCTGTCTCGACCTCCCGGTCGTACCCAAAAAACAGCGCCTTTCGATAGTCTTAGCTCATAGTTCCACGACTTGAAGCCTTTTGGTCTCGGGTCCAGTGATGCCGGCAGATACGAAGACATCTCCTTGTTTTCGCTCCAGTTGTCTTCGACCACGTTATAATACGTCCATCCCAACCCGACGTCGCATAGCTGCCAGAAACACCCGTCCTCTGTCTCGAATATCAGAATTATCCTGCCATCCGGCAACGTGACATTCCAAGTCCGGACCACACGCTCCTGTTTCTTCAATCTTCTTTGTGAGGGAAGTGGCTCCATGGGCTCGTCTGATCCCTTACTCTCCTCTAACATTCTTTCTACGTCCTCATCCGATGTCCCGAGGTCCCTTCTCTTCTGAGCAAACCGTCGGGAACACGTTTCATCCAGTTCATGGAACCTTGCTGACATCCCGTCCAGCTCTTCTATCATCTGTTCCAGACCGGGAACCGTGAACATGAGATACGACCGTTCAAACCAGAAATGGTGAGCTAAAAAGTTTCTTACCTTCACAGCTTCCTGCAGTTTCTCAAACAGCTCATCCGGGACAAGAGGCGGTTTGAGCTGGTCGACAACGGCCCCCAATGTTAGAGAAAACGCAAAAGCTAGTCTTTCTTCAACTCGGGGGCGCGTCATGCCTTCCGGGCTTGGCAGTGCGGACAGGGCCAGGAAATTACAGGGCTCTCTATGCAGACATTCGCTGTGATAGTAAGCCAGTCCGAAGCGGGCGTAGACCTCTCTTATCAAATCTGAAAGAACATCCTGCTCTTCTTGCTTCTGCAAGCTCACCTTTCTAAATCGCTACCGGGCTGAAACCAGGCATTAGTTTGCGCATTGCCTGCTCAACAATCTCTTTGAAGCTTTCGGTTTCCTTGAAACAATTGTCATCATACTCATTTCGAACAACGGTCACTTCCATATCGCCTCTGCCTTGTCCGTCTCCACAGCAAAGTCAAGCGCGACCTCCTCCTCAGCCTGTCTCAGGTACATTCCGGTACGACGTCTTTCGGATCCGCCCCATCGGGAAGCATCTCTGGAGCGATGGCACCTGGGGCGAACGCATTGAAGTCTTCGCGCGCCGCTTTATCCCATGGCGGATGTCTGCGGCTTGAGTTCCTTCTCGCGCTGTTCGCGCAAAGCGTTATTTCTAGCTCCTAGTTCAGAGCGGTATTTGTCGATCTTGATTATGTCTTCCTCGATTTCTTTTGGATCAGGGCGGTTCACCGTCAATTCTTTGGACCTGTCATGACCAAGCATCCATTCTGAGCACTTTCCCATGCCGGAGTCTATCTTTCTGTAATCGTCTGTCTCCACGGTCACGGACTTGAGCCGCTGCGTCTGGATTTCCTTGCCGTGGCGTCTTATCGTGTTGTAGAGCAATGACTCTTCGACCAAGGCTTCCCATGTTTCCCTGAGGAGGGCATAGAGTGTCGCAGCTTTTTTGTTGTATTCAGGCAGATTTGTCTCATGAAGGGTTTTGACACGGTCCAATTCCTCCCTGAGATACTTAATCCTTTCTTTAATCAGCATGGCATGCCAAGGGCGGGCTGCCGTGCATATACCGACCGTGCCCGAGAGCCTGCATACAGTTTGCGGGTTGAAGCACACTTTGCCGTCAGTCTCTGCTGCATTTGATTCGAGGTCAAGGAGAAAGGCAATGTCATGGGTGAAGACTATGACCTGCCTGCTTTTAGCTTCCTCAACGAGGCGCTTTGCGATTTTTTCTCGGTAGATGTGGTCGAGTGAGCATACGGGATCATCCAGAACTATGGGGCATTCGTGATTTCCCACCTTTAGCTCGGCGAGGAATCCTGCAACTGCGACGACACAATGCTCCCCCTCGCTTAGAATATCAGACAGGTTCGTCTTTGGAGCCACCTGGATTCCCTTCAACTCCATCCTATGTTTCGTTTCTCCCTCCGTCCCGGAAGCCTTGAGGCTTAGGTCGAGGTGTGTTGCGCCCAGGTATTTCAGCTCATCCTTCAACCCCCTTAACAATTCAGGCGTAAGGGCTTCGGTTATTATCTTCTTTCCTTTTTTTGTGACTGACGCGA
>Ga0228536_1000705_pt1 | contig 51848 bp, 44 predicted proteins | sample SJ1Smetagenome_FD_168611 | JGI IMG/M metagenome (GOLD analysis project Ga0228536, IMG submission 168611) | Enriched culture of PCE-dechlorinating microbial communities from Ithaca, New York, USA - SJ1.S | ecosystem: Engineered > Modeled > Simulated communities (microbial... > Unclassified...
GGATGCCGGCCTGATGGAAAACCCGGACGCCGACCAGCTCTCCGAAATCGCCCTGTCCTCTGCCAAATCCTTCCGCCAGCTGACGGACCTGGAGCCGACTGTGGCCATGCTGTCCTACTCCACCTACGGTTCAGCCAAAAATCCGCTGGTCGACAAGGTGGTCGAGGCTACCCGCCTGGCCAAGGAAAAGGCGCCGGATCTGGCACTTGACGGCGAGCTGCAGCTCGACGCTGCGATCGTCCCCTCGGTCGGCAAGAGCAAGGCTCCGCAGAGCCCGGTCGCAGGCAAAGCCAATGTCCTGATCTTCCCGGACCTCAATGCCGGCAATATCGGCTACAAGCTGGTCCAGCGCCTGGCCAAAGCCGAGGCCTATGGCCCGGTTACCCAGGGCATCGCCCGTCCCGTCAACGATCTTTCCCGCGGCTGTTCTGCTGACGACATCGTCGGCGTCGTCGCCATCACGGCCGTCCAGGCCCAGGAGGCTTAAGCCATGAATGTACTTGTCATCAATGCCGGCAGTTCTTCCCTCAAATACCAGCTCATGGATGCCCAGAACGGCGACGTCCTGGCCAAGGGCGGCGCCGAGCGCATCGGCCTCGACCATGCCATGATCAAGCACACCAGCAAAGGCTGCGACTCAGTTACCTTGCCGATGGACCTGCCCAATCACAAAGTTGCCGTCCAGGCAGTGCTTTCCGTCCTGACCTCTGAGGAACACGGCATTATCAAGGGCATGGACGAAATCGACGCCGTTGGCCACCGCGTCGTTCATGGCGGTGAGAAATTCGCCTCTTCAGCCCTGATCACTCCGGAGGTCAAGCGTGCCATCCGTGCCTGCTTTGACCTGGCCCCTCTGCACAATCCGCCGAACATGACCGGTATCGAAGCTTGCGAAGAGGCCATGCCGGGTGTCCCCCAGGTGGCTGTGTTTGATACCGCCTTCCACCAGACCATGCCGGCCAAGGCCTACATGTATGCCTTGCCTTATGAAATGTACGAAAAGCATGGCGTGCGCAAATACGGCTTCCATGGCACCTCCCATGGTTATGTTGCCCGCCGCGCCGCTGAGATGATGGGCAAGCCTTTCGAATCCGTCAACATCATCACCTGCCATCTCGGCAACGGATCCTCCATTGCCGCCATCGAGAAAGGCAAATGCGTCGATACGACCATGGGGCTGACCCCGCTGTCCGGCATTTGCATGGGCACCCGCAGTGGTGACATCGACCCGGCAATCGTGACCTTCCTGATGGAAAAAGAAAAGCTCGATACCAAGGGCGTCGACAACCTGATGAACAAGCAGTCCGGCGTGCTCGGCATTTCTGGTGTCAGCAGCGACTTCCGCGACCTCTATGCTGCAGCTGGCGAGGGCAACAAGCGTGCCCGCCTGGCCTTGGACATTTTCAAGTACCAGTGTCGCAAGTACATCGGCATGTATGCTGCCGCCATGGGTGGAGTCGATGCCGTCGTCTTTACAGCCGGTATCGGTGAAAACACCGCCGACATCCGTCAGGGTGCCTGTGAAGGCTTGACCTACATGGGCTGTGAAATCGATCCCTATCGCAATGCCTCGGTCCGTGGTCGTGAAGCTGTCGTCTCGACGGATGAGTCCAAAGTCAAAGTGCTCGTCGTCCCGACTAATGAAGAACTGGCCATCGCCCGTGAAACAGCCCGGATCTGCGGCTTTTCGATCTGAGGATTTGCTCAGACTAACCTGATCTTGGACACCTGAGGCTGCTTCCGACCGGTTCGGGGCAGCCTCTGACAATCCCCCAAACACCATTTGACAGCCCCAAAGGAGAATGAGCCTCATGGCCAAGCAAGACAAGCAAGTTGAAGCCATCACCGCGATGGACCAGGATTTCGCCCAGTGGTACACCGATGTCGTCCTCAAGGCAGAGTTGATCGACTATTCCTCTGTCAAAGGGTGCATGATCCTGCGCCCGTATGGTTATGCCATCTGGGAGAACATCATGCACAACCTGGACCGGATGTTCAAGAAAACCGGCCATGAGAATGTCGCAATGCCGATGTTCATCCCGGAAAGCCTCCTGCAGAAGGAGAAAGACCATGTTGAGGGTTTCGCACCGGAAGTTGCCTGGGTGACCCATGGCGGCAGCGACAAACTGACTGAGCGGCTTTGCGTCCGGCCAACTTCAGAAACCTTGTTTTGCGACCATTATGCCAATGTGATCCAGTCCTGGCGCGACTTGCCCAAGCTTTACAACCAGTGGGTTTCGGTTGTCCGCTGGGAAAAGACCACCCGGCCGTTCCTGCGCACCACCGAGTTCTACTGGCAGGAAGGCCACACAGCCCACGCCACGGCCGAAGAAGCCCAGGAAGAAACCCTGCGCATGCTCGAGACCTATGCCACTTTCTACCGGGACTATCTGGCGATTCCTGTCGTCCGCGGCCAGAAAACGGACAAGGAAAAATTCGCCGGTGCTGTTTCTACCTACACCGTCGAAGCGATGATGCATGACGGCAAAGCCCTGCAATCTGCTACCAGCCATTATTTTGGCGATGGCTTTGCCCAGGCTTTCGGCATCCAGTTCACCGACAAAAACAACAAACTGTCCTATGTCCACCAGACATCCTGGGGCCTGTCGACCCGCTCGATCGGGGCGATCATCATGGTCCATGGCGATGATAACGGCCTTGTCCTGCCACCGCGCATCGCACCGATCCAGGTTGTCATCGTGCCGATTGCTGCACACAAGCCGGGTGTCCTTGACAAAGCCCGTGAAGTCGCTGCCACCCTCGGCGAACAGTTCCGGGTCAAGCTCGATGAATCCGACAAAATGCCAGGCTGGAAATTTGCCGAGTACGAGATGAAGGGTGTGCCCCTGCGCCTCGAAATAGGCCCGCGTGACCTTGAGAACAACCAGTGTGTGGCCGTACGGCGTGACAACGGCGAAAAAACCGTCGTTTCCCTGGACCAGCTGGACAAGACCGTGGCGCAGCTGCTCGACGCGGTCCATGCCGGACTTTATGCCAAAGCCGAACAAAGCCTCAACTCCCGCATTTATGATGCGACTGACTGGGATACCTTTACCCAGCTGATCGCTGAAAAACCGGGATTTGTCCGGGCCATGTGGTGTGGCGATCTCGATTGTGAATTGAAGATCAAGGAACAGACCACTGCCACTTCACGCTGCTTGCCTTTTGGCCATGAAGCCATCGGCGAAACCTGTGTTTGCTGCGGCAAACCGGCCGATCAGCTGGTCATCTGGGGCAAAGCCTACTGAGGCGTCCACTTGCGCCAGCGCGATTCATTCTATGTCACGTATACCCTGGCCTTGACCGGGGTGTGGATTGTGCTTCACGACAAGCCATCCTGGCCCGTTTTTGCGGCTGGGGTGGCTGTTTCCGTTTTATCGCTCCTTTTCACAACCCGGGTCTTGCAGCCTGATCCACCATTGACCGTCCATTCTTTCCATCCAATCGTCCTGGTCCGTTATCTGGCAGCTCTGGTCATCCAGATTTACCTGTCTGGTTTTCAGGCCATCTGGAAAATTGTCCGCCGGCAAGACTCTGTCCGGATCGAACGGTATGATGCCACCCTTGAAGACGAGTTACCCTTTGTCATGCTGGCCAATGCTGTGACACTGACGCCTGGGACAGTCACCCTTGCGACAGAAAACCGGACGCTTCTGATCTTGTGCTTTGCGCCTGCCGATCCTGCTTTGCCTTCCGGAATCAAACCTGGTATTGAGAAAATGGAACGGATTCTCAAGAGGGAACGGGTACGAAAGGAACGAGCATGAGTTCCTATCTGTTTGCCATCCTTGCCATTTCCGTCCTGATGGTGCTGGTGCTCATCCTCATCATTCGCGGGCCATCTGTCTGGGACCGTTTGCTCGGTTTGAACCTGTTTTCCTCGAAAATAACAGTGGTCATTGTCTTGCTTGCAGGATGGACCGGGCAACCGTATTTATTGGATATAGCCCTGGTCTATGCCGTCCTGGGTTTTATCGGCACCATCCTGATGGCCAAATTTGTCGAAAGGCGGTGAAGCAGATGACAGACTTTTTCTCCTGGATCCTGATCGTCCTGGCTCTGCTTTTCATGGCTCTGGGTATCGCTGGTGTCTACCGCTTCCGGACTTTCTATGCCCGGATCCTGATCACAGCCAAAGTTGAAACCATGGGATTTCTAACCATGATGCTAGGCATTCTGGTCCAGACTGGCCTGAGTTACTACAGCTTGCGCCTGATTCTGGTCCTGCTGGTCGTCCTGGTCACCAATCCCCTGGCAACCCATGCCATTGCGCGCTCCGCATACCGGAGTGGCCTGGGCGGACTGGGTCAGACTTCTGCCGATCCGGCAACAGTACATGACGAACCAGGGGCGGAGGGAGACTGATGGAGCAGGTCTTCCTCGTCAGTCTGGTCGTGTTTGCCATCCTGGCCATCCAGACGCACACCTTGCGTCATGCAGTCATCTATCTGAGTGTGTATTCTCTGGGATCCTCTGTCTTGTTTCTGATCTACGGTGCTCCTGATGTGGCTCTCGCCGAGGCCATCATCGGCAGTGGCCTGTCAGTTGTATTCTACCTGGTGGCACTGAAACGCCAGCGGTTGATGACGATTTTCCTGATCGAAGATGATTCGCTTGATCCAGAGTGGCAAAAAGAACTGGCGCGGCTGCTGCGCGAGATCGAACACCTGTATGCAAAAAAAGAACTCCAGTCCCATGTGTTCCGGACCGATCTGGACCGCATGGCCATTCTCGCCCAACGGGATTATGACTTGCTGATTGCAGTAGAAAAGGGCCAGGTCTGGATCTATGGTGGTCAGGAGGATTACCAGATGGATACACTGGCTGCACACCTGGCTGAATTGGACCTGGCTGGTTTGCCGGTTGCGCTTATCCGGCTGGAGAAAGGAGCCCAGCCGACATGAAGCGATGGGTCAAAGCCTTGCTCATGATGATTTTGACAGGTGCTGTCCTGACAGTTTATCTGCAGCTGCATCAGGCAACCTCTTCTCCCGCGACTGACTTCTATCTGAATAACAGTTTGCCAGACACGGGGGCTGCCAATGCGGTGACCGGCATCTACCTCAATTACCGGCTTTATGACACCTTGTTTGAAACCTTGCTGCTGCTCGTCTGTGCTGCGGCCATCATCCACCTGTCCTGGCGGGGGACACGCCGATGATGTACCAGGACAGCCCCATCATCCGCGTCGTGATTGGCCTTTTGAACCCGCTGATGCTCCTGCTGGCCATTTACCTGATCTTCAATGGGCACTCTTCACCCGGGGGTGGCTTCCAGGGTGGAGCCATCCTGGCGACTGTCTTCATCAGCCATTATGTCATCTACCCTTATGAAGACATCCGGATCAGGACCCTGCAATTCATGGAGAAAATCCTCTATCTGGCCTTGGTCCTGCTGTCCGTTCTCGTTGTGATTGTGCTACCCGTGCAACTTTCATTGTGGCAAAACCAGTTGTACATGACCATCATGAACATCCTGATTGGATTCAAGGTCGGTGCTGGCCTGACCTTGATCTTCCTGCGTTTCGTTTTTCATGAAGGAGGGCTCTAGATGCAGTGGATCAATGGTGAAAACATCAGCCTGGTCTTGTTTTTCATCGGTGTCTATGGACTTGTCGCCCGGCGCAATATGGTCAAGGCCATCATTTCCCTTGGTGTCATGCAATCCGCCATTATCCTGTATTTCTTGTCGGCCGGGGTGTCTGTTCATCCGGTCCCGCCGATCGGTGACGTTTCAACAGCCGCTGCTGTGGCTGACCCCTTGCCCCAGGCCATGATGATCACAGATATTGTCATTGGCATCGGTACCACGGCAGTTGCCCTGACCATGGTCATCCACCTGTATCACCAGTACGGGACAACCAACTGGCTGAGGGCTAAATGGAAACGGAAGGGTTGACCATGCCTTATTTGATCTGGCTTGTGGTCGGACCGGTCTGGATCGGAACGCTGGCCCTGCTGCTGCCAACGCGACTGTCCCGCCTTCTGGTCACCCTTTTTCGGGGTGTCCTGTTTGCCCTGTCGGTCTGGGTATTCCTGGGGATCCGGCAAACTGGCATGGTCGAGCAAACCTTGGGCAACTGGCCTGTTTTTGCCGCGATCACTTTGCGGGCTGATTTTCTTGCGATCGATTTGATTCTCCTGACAGCCCTGGTGTATGCCCTGGCAGGCTTGTATGAATGGAACCGGGCAGAAAAAGACCGCCTGTTCCTGTTCTTGTTTATCTCTATGCAGGGTCTGATCAACGGTATTTTTCTTTCAGGTGATTTATTCAACTTGTTCGTCCTGCTGGAGGTTGCGACTCTGGTCAACAGTGTCCTGATCATGTTTAAAAAAGACAGCCAGGCCATGTACGATGGTCTGATTTACCTGTTGGTCAACACAGTCTCCATGTCTTTTTTCCTGATGGGAACGGGCATCCTGTATAAAGCAACAGGATTGCTCGATCTCAAGTTGCTGGCCGGCCAGATTCCTGGCCATCCTGATCCGTCATCCTTGCTCCTGCCCTATGTATTCCTCATGGTGGCCGCCAGCCTCAAGTCTGCCCTGATGCCGTTGTTCTCCTGGCTGCCCAAGGCACATGGCACACCCAGCGCACCGTCAGCTGTGTCAGCCGTGTTATCCGGTATTTACGTCAAAAGCGGTGTGTACCTGTACGAGAGGTTGCAAACTGTCTTTTCCCCTGTCGTGGACACCAGGGAGCTGTTCCTGGTCCTGGGTTTCATAACGGCAGTGGTCGGCTTCATCCTGGCTTTGATGCAAAAGGACATCAAGCTGATCCTGGCTTACCATACCGTCTCCCAGATCGGCCTGATCATGATCGGCCTCAACCAGGGCAGTGAACCGGCAAGCTTTGGTGCGTTCTACCACATCATCAATCATGCCCTGTTCAAATCAACCTTGTTTCTGGCTGCAGGCCTGATCATCCGCCGATACCAGACTAGAAACCTGTTTGAAATCAAAGGCGTCTTCCGGACCATGCCCCTTACAGGAGCAGCAACAGCACTGGCAATCCTGGGTATCACCGGTGCGCCTTTTTTCAACGGCAGTGTCTCCAAATACTGGATTGGCTATGGCAGCACAGGGAGCTGGCTGGAATACGGCCTGCTGCTCATCAATTTCGGCACGATCTTATCCTTTACCAAGTTTTCAACCATCTTGTTCGGCCCCAAAGCCTGGCCTGGAAAGCGGAAAGGCATTCACACGACGGACTTGCTTTCAGAAGGGGTCGTTCTGTTCATGGGTATTCTGTGTTTGCTTGGTGGTGTGTTCAGCGAATCCTTGACCACCGTTCTTTTTGGCCTGCCCATGTCGATCGGCGCAACCAGTTTTCCCACAAAAACTTTGATCTTTTTGCTGCTGGTGATTGCCGCTGCTGCCCTGTACTTTGGCCTGCTGAAAAAACGTGCCTGGCTGAAATCCTCTGGCCGGTTTGAATTGACTTTCAATGGCATCGTGGCCAGCCAGGCCGGATTTTTTACCTTCCTGCTGCTTTATGTGGTCTGGCAGGCCCGGTAGAAAGTATTATCCACGCATCCCGCTCTCTGCCCCGGGCAGGTCCAGGTCATAGTTTGGCTCCACTTGGAGCGTTTTGCCAGCCAGATGGGCGATGCTGCCTGTCCGGATGGCTGGCGAAAAGGTTAACTGGCAGGCAAAGAGCTGTTGGCGGCTGAGGGCCCCCTGGCGACCCTTGAAGAAGCGGTTATAGGCATTGCGCCCATATTTGCCGTCACCCAGCAGGGGGTGGCCAAGATGCGCCAGGTGAGCCCGGATCTGGTGTGTGCGACCGGTGACCAGTTCCACTTCGAGTTCACAAACTGGCTCGCCTTCAGGGCCAAAACCCGGAAACCGGCGCAAAACCCGGTAACGGGTGATGACCGGCACATCGCCAGGTCGCCTTTCATCGTGAATGAAGACTTCGTTCTGGCGGGCCCGCTTTTCCAGATAGGCTTCAATCTGGTAAAACTCGAGTCCGTCAGCGGTTCGGATCTTCTGCCCCGTTTGTGGATCACCTCTGACCAGGCAGTGATACCGTTTCGTGATCTTGCCCTGCTGCATCAGTTCCATGACCGCGTTCTGGATATCCTTGTTGCGGGCCAGGATGATCAAGCCCCCTGTATTGCGATCAAGGCGATGGCACAAGACCAGACCAGGATCCTTGAAATCTGACCTGACGGTATCGATCAGAGTGTCTTCCTCTTCATCCTGGGCGTTGGCTGTGCCATGGACAACGACCCCTGCCATTTTATTGAGTATGAGCAGCGCATTGTCCTGATACACGACCTGGTAGGCAGGTGTGCTGCCTGCCGATACCGCCTCACTCAAGCCGCTCCGTTCATCCTCCGGATTGGCCTGGTCGGGCAGGTATAAATCAATCACATCCCCGCAGGCAACGGCCTGGTCCGTCTGAATCTTGCGTCCGTTGAGGCGTACATCCTTGCGGCGCAGTGCTTTGTAGACCTGGGCCGATTTCAGCCCCGGTACCGATCCGGTCAGGGCAGGGATGACTCGTCTGGCTGCCTGTTGTTCAGTCATGACAATCCGATGGTGGATCATGGACACCCTCTGCCCTTGAAGATCTTGTCCAGTATCCATTCGACAAGACCTGCTGCAACCAGCACCAGCCAGGCCAGGGACCAGCCACCGGCCAGCCCCCAGAGCAGGAAGACTACGATGGCGACTAACCAGAGCATCAGGCGCACGATTTCACATGGCATCGTCCTGTGATAGCGAATGGCAATCGACTCCGGCACGGCACGGCCGGATACAAGACGGCTGCGTTGCCAGAACGTTGCAGCGATGGCCGGCAGGAAAATGATGAGGGGCAGCAGCGCCACGCGCCAATTGGTCATGAAAGCAGTGGCAAGGACAGCCATCAGCCCAGCAGTCGCCAGCACCAGCCCGGCGATGGTCCAAAGCCTGGCCGCATAGGCCAGGATGAAAGGGTCGATGGAATCAGGAGATAAACGACGAGCCATGGGCTTGGAATCCTTATCGTGCGATTGTTGACGCTATTATACCGCTGGATGGATGCTTTATCCATTTTTCCCTGTGTCAAGAATGACAGGGGGCCATCCGGCGGCGAGTTCCGCAGGCGCGCAAGCGACGAGGCTGTCTGAGCAAGCCGGATGATCCCCCTGGGTTCTTTGCTTGTTTCCGTGAAAGGCATGTAAAAATGCAGCGGATTCCAGCAAGAGTGTGGCCATGGGGCATGGAAGATTTGAGGAAAGTTTTTGAGACGTGCCAGTTTTGACGGCAGGTCTGGTTTGCTTTCACATCATTGAAGCTCCCTGGCCGGCAGGTCTGGCACCATGGACGGAACATTCCCTCCGAACATGTCACGCTTTTCACAGTAACATCACGGGGAAAAGCAAAGAGCCTCCACCTGCCACTCCTTGACCACCTCCGGTCTCTGGGCTAAACTGAATCGGATATTGACCCGGTCGCTGGATGGCTTGTTCCTGCTGTCCATGTGCCGGTGATCGAGAGGTGTATCGTATCAATGGCGATTCGGAAAGTCCTGGTTTTATTTGGTGGTGTGTCGACGGAACATGTGATCTCGTTGCGTTCGGCTTTCAATATCGTCGGTGGTCTGCGCCGGGCTGGCTACTCAGTCCAATGCACAGGAATTGCCCAGAATGGTGACTGGCTGGCCTATACAGGACCGGATGAGGCGATCCTCGATGGTTCCTGGGAAAAAATGGCCCGGGAACAGACCGCTGGCCAATTGCCAGTCCCTGTGCGTTCACCGCGTGAATTTATCACCCAGTTCCACGCCCAGCTGCCCGATGTGGTTTTCCCAGCTGTCCATGGCATCAATAACGAAGATGGCACCTTGCAAGGTCTTCTGGAACTGTCAGGTATTCCGTATGTTGGCTGTGGTGTCCTGGCATCGGCTGCCGGAATGGACAAGCTCCATGCCAAAATCCTTTTCAAGGCAGCACGCATTCCACAGTGCCGCTATTTGGCCGTCACTCGGTCTGAGATCGAGCGCAATCCACAAAGGGTTGCCAGCCGCGTGGAAAGCAAGATCGGATACCCCTGTTTCCTCAAGCCAAACAATGGTGGATCCTCAGTTGGCACCCAGCGGGCCGACGACAGTACCAGCCTGGTGGAAGCCCTGAAGATTGTCAGCCAGTTTGATAACCAGGTGATCGTCGAGGAATTCGTCCGGGCGCGCGAGATTGAAGTCGCCGTGATGGGCAATGAATCTCCAAAAACAGCCGTGATTGGTGAGGTTCGCACCAGTGAATCGGTCGAATACTACGATTACGAAGCCAAATATTTCAAAGCTGACGGTGCCGAAGTTCTGGTCCCGGCTGAATTGCCGGCTGAGCTGGCGGCCAAGGTGCGTCGGCTGGCGATCAAGGCGTACAAAGCGCTTGGGTGCAGAGGCTTGTCACGCGTGGACTTTTTCCTCGAACGCGATACCAATCGCCTGTTGATCAATGAAATCAATACCCTGCCGGGCTTTACACCGATCAGCATTTTCCCCAAAGCCTTTGCGGCTTCCGGTGTACCACTGGAGATGCTGGTCAAAAAACTGTGCCAGTACGCCGTCGCAGAGAAAAAATCACGCACGAGGCAGGAGCAGATATGAATCCAGCCCACTTGCCGATCGGGGTTTTTGATTCAGGCCTGGGCGGGTTGACTGTCCTGCGCGCCATTCATGAACGGCTGCCCTGTGAAAGCACCATCTATTTTGGCGATTCCGGCCGGACTCCCTATGGCACGAAATCCAAAGACACCATCATCAAATATTCCCTGCAGATTGCCCGTTTTTTGCTGGAAAAAAAGGTCAAGATGATCGTGATTGCCTGCAACACCGCCAGCTCGCATGCATTTGAGGCTGTGCGCAACTTCGCCCCGGTGCCGGTGATCGAAGTGATCACGCCGGGCGCAAATGCAGGTGCAGCCGCGACGACCAACCAGAAAATCGGCATCATCGGGACCAAAGGAACCGTCAACAGCGGTGTCTATGTCGAAGCGGTCCGTGCCGCTTCGACGGATACCCCCCAGATCATCCAGCAGGCTTGCCCTCTGTTTGTCGGACTCGCTGAAGAAGGCTGGTGGGACCATCCGGTCAGCCAGGCTGTGGCGGATGAATATCTCCAGCCGCTCAAAAAGGCTGGGATCGATACCTTGATCCTGGGCTGTACCCATTATCCATTGCTCGTCCCAGTGATTGCCCGGACGATGGGCCAGTCCGTCCGGCTGGTCAATGCGGGCTCCAAGGTGGCTGCCCGCGTCGAATCTGTCCTTCACAGCCAGAATTTGCTCAATCAAGGTGATGCACCAGCCAGTCATTCCTACTATACCAGCGATGATGCCCGGCAATTCCAGGAATTGGGCAGCGTTTTCATGGATCAACCGATTCTTGCCGCTGGCTGCATCGATATTGAACGTTACTGAGGAAATCCTGCCATGATCCACAACAATGCCATGATCACCATCGAAGGCCAGCAATGGGGGGCGGACGAAGAACCCCAGGCCATTCGCCTGACCACAGAAGGCCAGTTGTACAAGAAAAATGACAGCTGGCTTGTTGCGTACGATGAAAGTGAAGCGACCGGCCTTGACGGGACGCGGACCACCATCCGGGTTGATTCGGATGGCACTGTGACCTTGCTGCGAAGCGGCAGTCATGAGATGGAAATGGTCTTTGTCCAGGGCAGCCGCCATATCACCAACCTGGCGACGCCCTATGGCAACCTGGCCATCGGAATCTACACCACCAAAGCCCAGTCAACGCTTGGTGCAGATGGTGGGTCCATTCATCTGGGCTATTCCATCGATTTCAACCAGCAGGAAACGGCCACCCAGAAACTGGATCTGGAAATTCGCTTGAAAGGTTGACAGATACCGTCCAGTCTGGGATAATGTTGTTCGCGTGTTTGGAGGTGTCCTGTGCTGATTGATATCTTGCCGATTTCACATCATACAGGTGATTTCCTGGAACTCGATCTGGCCCCAAGCTCAGCTGAACTGGGTTTGGACCCTGGGGACACTGCCGGATTCTCGGCAATTTCGTTCTCCGGGCGGATCGAAAACACCGGCAAGGGCAGTTATCGCCTGGATGGCAAGCTTCACGCCACCCTGACAGAACCCTGTGCCCGCTGCCTCGTCCCGGTGACCAGTGACCTGGCTGCCGATGTCGCCGAGGATTACCGGCCAGGCCTTCTTGCCACCAATACCGGCCTCGATGAGGAAGGGTATCGGTACGAGGGACATGTGATAGATATCCGACAGGCGCTGCATGACAATCTGCTGCTTTCTGAGCCGCAAAAGATCGTCTGCAGTCCGGATTGCCAAGGCTTGTGTCCAGTCTGCGGCCAGAATCTCAACCTTGGACACTGCACGTGCGGGGATGATCATCCAGACCAGGAGTCCCCCTTCAGTCAATTGAAACAACTGCTGCAGGATTAGCCGGACGCTAACCTTGCGCACAACATGGAGGTGAATTGGAATGGCAAACCCCAAACGGAAATGGTCCAAGGCTAGAACTTCACGGCATCGCTCTCTCTGGAAATTGAGCGTCCCGGGGCTCGTTGATTGCCCGCAGTGCCACACGAAGAAAATGGCACACAAGGTCTGCAAGGCTTGTGGCTATTACGCTGGCCGCGAAGTCGTCAAGGTGGCTCAGTAAGCTTCTTTTGACCCTTTTAGCATTGCGACGAGAAGAAAAGGCAACAGAACGATGACGCAGCGGGGATGAGTATTCGGACTCGCTGCTTTTTCTATGGAAGGGGACTGACATGCCCAGGAAAGAGGGCCAGCTGATCAGAGGCTGCCAGCCAGGCAGCATCGCAGAAGAACTGGACCTTGCAGCCGGTGACCGGTTGATTGCCATCGATGGCCAGCCGGTGCGCGATGTGTTTGACTATCGCCTGCGCCAGCTTGCCGAAGAACTCGTCGTCCGGATCGAGCATCCGGATGGTGCTGTCGTCGATTATGAAATCGAAAAAGACGAAGACGAAGATCTCGGCCTGGAGTTTGAGGAAGCCCTCCTCGATGAATGCACCCACTGCCACAACAAGTGTGTCTTCTGCTTCATTGACCAGCTGCCCAAAGGAATGCGCAAGACCTTGTATTTCAAAGACGATGACCTGCGCCTGACTTTTTTGACCGGTAACTACGTCACCCTGACGAATATCACCGACCAGGAACTGGACCGCCTGATTGCCTACCGGTTCTCTCCGATGAACATCTCGGTCCATACCACCGACCCGGATTTGCGGGTCCGGATGATGAAAAATCCCAAATCGGGCCAGATCATGGAACGCCTGGAACGAATTGCAGCTGCAGGGATTGCGCTCAATACCCAGATCGTGCTCTGTCCGGACTGGAACGACAAGGAAGCCCTGGAAAGAACATTGCATGACCTATCCTCGTTGCGCCCCTCTGTCCAGAGCATAGCCATCGTGCCGGTCGGAGTCACGCGCTTCCGCGAGGAGAATCATCTGGCTCCGATGCGACCTTTTACAAAAGAGGAATGCCAGGCTGTGATCGAGACCGTCCAGCGTTACCAGGTCCACTTCCTCCAAGAGGCGAACAGCCGCATTCTGTACGCATCGGACGAATTCTACCTGCGTGGCGGGGTGCCCTTGCCGGCGGCTTCGGATTATGATGATTTCCCCCAGCTGGAAAACGGCGTTGGCATGGCTTCGCTTTTTGCTGCGACGCTTGAGGCCCACCTCTCGGGTGAGAGGCCGATCCCAGCCAGAGAACCGCTGTACGCTGAAGGCAGATCCTTCGAACGCCAAACCAGGGGCCAGATCTGGCTGGTGACCGGCACACTCGCCGGACCGATCCTGGAATCAGCTGCCCAGGTGCTGAGCCAGGCGATGGAGATTGCTGTCACTGCTGCTGTAGTCACCAACCACTTTTTCGGCGACACCATCACAGTCACTGGACTATTGACAGGACAGGACGTGATCCGGCAGTTGAAGCCAAACCTTAAACCAGGCGACCAAGTCTTGATCCCAGCCTGCATGCTCAAGGCAGACAGCCCTGTTTTCCTGGATGACATCACCCTCGAAGCCCTGGCCAATGAACTGGCTGTTCCGGTCCATGTTGTCTGGGCAGATGCCGAGGGTCTGGTCAGCGGCCTTAACTGGCTACATGCAAAAAGGAGTGCACCTCTATGAGCAAACCGATTGTAGCGATCGTCGGCCGGCCCAATGTCGGCAAATCGACCCTGTTCAATTACCTGGCAGGGGAGCGGGTTTCGATCGTTGACGACGAACCGGGTATCACACGCGACCGGATTTATGCCGATGCCGAATGGCGCGGCCGCCCCTTTTCGATCATCGACACCGGCGGTATCGAGCCCAAGACCGACGACATCATCTTGCGCTCCATGCGCGAGCAGGCGCAGATCGCCATCGACACAGCCGATGTCATCGTTTTTGTTGTCGACATCAAGGCTGGCCTGACGGCAGACGATGCAGAAATTGCCGAAATGCTCAGGAAATCTGGCAAACCGGTTGTCGTCGGAGTCAACAAGGCAGATTTTGTCGGCGATACACCACCCGATGCCTACGAATTCTACAACCTCGGCCTGGGCGATATTTTTGCGATTTCCTCAGCCCATCGCCTCGGGATTGGTGAACTGCTCGATGAAGTCTTCACCTATTTTCCGGATTCTTCTGAACACGAAGGGGATGAGGAACGGATTTCGGTGGCTGTCATCGGCAAGCCCAATGCTGGTAAATCCTCTCTCATCAACCGGATTCTCGGTTTTGAGCGTTCGATCGTGTCCAACATCCCTGGCACCACGCGCGACGCGATCGACTCGGACTTCTCCAACGAGTTTGGCAGCTACCGGTTCATCGACACCGCTGGCCTGAGAAAAAAGAGCCGGATCGATGAGAGTGTCGAAAAATACAGCATGATCCGATCCCTGGCTGCGATCGAACGGGCACAGGTCTGCCTGATCCTGATCGATGCCTCCGAGGGCGTGACCGAACAGGATACGAAAGTGGCTGGTTATGCCCACAATGCCGGCAAGGCGTCGATCCTGGTCATCAACAAATGGGATCTGGTCGAAAAAGAAACCGGCACGTTGGAAAACTACGAGCGCCAGGTACGGGAGAAGTTCCCTTTCATGGCCTATGCCCCCGTCGTGTTTATTTCTGCCAAGTCTGGCCAGCGTGTCCATCGCCTCTTTGAAAAGATCAACGAGGTCCATAACAGTGCCAGCCAGCGCCTGACGACCGGCATGCTCAATGACTTGCTGAACGAATCGACCGCCATGGTTCCGACGCCCCAGGACAAGGGCCGCCACCTCAAGATCTACTATGGCACCCAAGTCGGGGTCCGGCCGCCGCAATTCGTCCTGTTCGTCAATGACCATCACCTGATGCATTTCTCTTATGAACGGTACCTTGAAAACCAGTTCCGCAAAAATTATGGCTTTGCCGGTACGCCGATCTGGATCATGCTCCGCGACAAGAACAAAGAAGATTAAGGAGAACCTCCGAACGTGTCAACTGAAATCAAGACCCTGCGCAACATTGCCATCATTGCCCACGTCGACCATGGCAAAACCACCCTGGTCGATGTCATGCTCAAGCAAAGCGGTGTCTTCCGGGACAATGAGCAGGTTGTCGAACAGGTCATGGACTCCAATGCCCTCGAACGGGAGCGTGGGATTACCATCCTGGCCAAAAACACAGCAGTCCGCTATGGCGATTACCGGATCAACATCGTCGATACCCCTGGGCATGCCGACTTCGGTGGCGAAGTTGAACGCGTGCTCAAGATGGTCGACGGTGTGCTCCTGGTCGTTGACGCCTACGATGGTCCGATGCCGCAGACACGTTTCGTGCTCAGGAAAGCCCTGGCCATGAAGCTGCAGCCGATCGTGGTCATCAACAAGATCGACCGTCCGGATGCCAGGCCGCTGGAAGTCGTTGACATGGTGCTCGAGCTCTTCATCGAGCTGGGTGCAGATGACCACCAGCTTGACTTCCCGATCATCTATGCCTCGGGACGCAGCGGCTACTCCTGCCTCGACCTCAAGGATATCGAAGGCGACAAGAAAGACCAGGCGGATTTCCGCCCCCTTTTCGAAGCCATCGTCGACCACATTCCGTGCCCCAAAGGTGAGCCTGAGGCCCCTCTGCAGCTGCTGGTTTCCAACATTGACTACGATTCCTACATCGGCCGCATTGCCATCGGCCGGGTCGAGCGCGGGACCATCAGCCAGAGCCAGACCGTCACAGTCTGCACCTTCAATGACTCTGCGACCAAGAATGCCCGAGTGGTCAAGCTGTTCCGCTATGAAGGCCTCAGGCGCAGCGAAGTCAGTGACGCCCAGGTCGGTGAAATCGTCTGCGTGGCAGGTATTCCCGAGATCAACATCGGCGATACCGTCTGCGCCCAGGGTGCGGCGGAGCCGCTGCCTTTCGTCGACATCGACGAACCAACCATCGCCATGACCTTCTCAGTCAACGACAGTCCGTTTGCTGGCCGGGAAGGCAAGTTCGTCACCTCGCGTCATCTGCGTGACCGTCTGTTCCGCGAAATGGAAACCAATGTCTCGATGCGGCTCGAAGAGACTGATACCACCGAATCCTTCATCGTCAAAGGCCGTGGTGAGCTCCACCTTTCGATCCTGATTGAGACGATGCGCCGCGAAGGCTATGAATTCCAGGTCTCCAAGCCGAAAGTCATTGTCAAGGAAGTCGATGGCGTCCTCAGTGAACCGGTTGAAATGGTCATGATCGATGTTCCGGAAGATTTTGTCGGTGCCGTCATCGAAAAGCTGGGCCGCCGCCGCGCTGAACTGACCAACATGCTGCCGCCGGAAAAGGGTTATTCCCGCCTGGAGTTCACGATTCCGTCGCGTGGCCTGATCGGTTACCGGACCGAGTTTTTGACCGACACCAAGGGCAATGGTATAATGAACAGCGTTATCAGCGGGTTTGAACCTTGGAAAGGTGAAATCGAGACCCGGTCCCACGGCGTCCTTGTCGCCTGGGAATCCGGCGATGCCGTGGCCTATGGCCTGTATAACGCCCAGGAGCGCGGCAACCTTTTCATCGGTGCCGGAACGCCCGTTTATGAAGGCATGGTGGTCGGTGCCAATCCCAAAAACGAAGACATTGTCGTCAACGTCTGCAAGAAAAAGCATGTCACCAACATGCGCGCATCCGGCTCGGATGATGCGTTGCGGCTCGTCCCGCCGGTCCAGATGAGCCTTGAGCAGCATCTGGAGTTCGTCTCGGACGACGAGCTGATTGAGGTCACCCCCAAGACGATCCGCCTGAGAAAGCGGATCCTCAACTCCGAGATGCGGGCCAAGCAACGCTCGCGCAAAAACGACTGATGAGGTAATATGCTGGCTCGCCGCGTCAAACGCACCCTGATGACCGTTGTCACAATTTTTGTTCTGCTGGTGATTTCCGCCATCGGCTTCTATTTTGGCATGACCTATGTCATCTCGCAGAACACACGCTTTGACCAGCTCGATGCCGAGTTCTTGAAGCCCGAAGACGAAAACAAGTTCAAAATCGGCAAGGACACCAAGGGCGCGATCGAGATCTACATTCCCCGCGCGGCAGATACGGCAGATATCGCTGAAATTCTCCAGGATCGCAAGGTGATCAGCAATCCGCTGGTTTTCACGGTCCTGTCGAAATTCAATGGCTTTGATGGTGCCTACCTGGCTGGAACGCATTATGTCACGGATGACATGAGCTATGATGAGATCATGTACATCCTGACCCAAAAGCCGATTGCCGTCCGGGTGACGTTCCCGGAAGGCCTGACTTACAGCGAGGTCAAGGAACGCCTGGCAGCTGCTGGTGTCAGCTTTGATGAAAAGCGGCTCGACAGCCTGATGAAGAATCCTCAGCTATTCATCGACTACCCGTTTGTTGCTGCCATTGATCCGAAGCCAGGCCGCGATTGGCTGCTCCAGGGCTACCTCTATCCGGACACCTACGAATTTGACATGAACACGGATGAAGAGACCATCATCCGCACCTTCCTCAACAATGCCGGGAAAAAACTGCAGGACAAGTATTTCGACCAGGCTCAAGCCCAGGGGATCTCGCTGGATGAGGCCATCACCCTGGCCTCGATCATCCAGATCGAGACGTCCCTCAATGAGGAAATGCGCACGATTTCCGAAGTCTTCTGGAACCGATTGGATCGGGAGATGCCCCTGGGAACGGATGCGACCATCAATTATATGCGCAAGGAAGCTGGCCTAGAAACGAAACTCTGGCTGTCCCAGGCGGACATTGATGCCATAACAGGTCCATACAATACGTACACGAATCAAGGCTTGCCACCAGGACCGATCTGCTCGCCGGGTGATCTGGCGATCAAGGCTGCCCTGTGGCCGGCCAGCCACGATTACCTCTACTTTGTCTCCAAGGGAGACGAGACAGGCAGCAGCGACTTTTCCTATACGCTCGATGAGCATAATGCCAAGGTGGCCAAATACCAGGCTGCCAGTCTGGATAACCAGGAAAATAATGGCTGACCGATCTGTCCGGTCAGTGCCAGGAAAGCGGCCGGAGCTTCTCGCCCCGGCCGGTGACCGGAAAAAACTGGAGACCGCCATCGCCTATGGGGCTGATGCGGTCTATCTGGGCAGCAAGCTGTTCAGCCTGCGCGCCCAGAGCGGCAATTTCACCTTGGAAGAAGTGTCAGATGCCATTCAGTATGCCCATGCGCATCAGGTCAAGACCTATGTCGCAGCCAATATCCTGGCCCATCCTGCGGACATGCCTGCCCTGCGTGAGTTTATGCGGGCGATCCGTCCAATCGGCCCGGATGCGCTGATCATTTCCGATCCTGGGATTTTCGCCGTAGCCAGGGAAGAGGCCCCGGAAATACCCATCCACATCAGCACCCAGGCCAGTGTAACCAATGCCGAATCCGTCCGTTTCTGGGCTCGACAGGGTGCCTGCCGCATCGTCCTGGCCCGGGAGCTGGGCCTCGATGAAATCAGGGCCATCCGGGACCTGGCACCGCCAGAGATCGAGCTGGAAGCCTTTGTCCATGGCGCGATGTGCATGGCTTATTCCGGGCGCTGCCTGCTGTCCAATTTCCTGACTGGCCGCGGGGCCAACCAGGGGGAATGCGCCCAATCCTGCCGCTGGGAATACGAAGTGCGTGAGGTCAAGCGCCCTGACCAACCCCTGCTGATGACGGAAGATGAACGTGGAACCTACCTGATGAATTCGCGCGACCTGTGCATGATCGAGCACCTGCCCGCGCTGCACGCGGCAGGAATCGACAGCTTCAAGATCGAAGGCCGGGTCAAGAGCGCCTTTTACGTGGCAACCGTCGTCAAAGCCTACCGTGAGGCCATCGACCAGTACCTGGCCGATCCCGGACACTACACGGTCGATCCGGCCTGGTTGTCTGACCTGAGCAAGACAGTACACCGGCCATTTGACACCGGGTTTTATTTCCACCGCCCTGCTGAAGACTCCAAAATCTTCCTCCAGGATACACAAGTTCGGGAAGCGGCTGTTATCGGTGTCGTCGAAGCCTACTTGCCAGACAGTGGCCTGGCATTCGTCCAGCAGCGCAACAAAGTCAGTGCCGGTGAAACGGTTGAACTGGTCCAGCCCAAGGGCCGCCATCTGGAGCTCGTCGTCCAGGGATTGCTGGACTTGGAACGCCAGCCCATCACCAGTACACCCCATCCGAAAATGTATTATTTCCTGCCCGTTCCCCAACCTGTCGCACCAGGGTCTTTCATCCGGCGACTGGGAGACAAGGACACCCCGAGTCAGGACAAGGGAAAATGAAAAAGCCGGTGTGAGCCGGCTTTTTGATCGTTCAGTCAAAAATCCTCGATAACAAGTCCCCGATCATATGGCGCAGTTTCTGGTCAAATCCGAACTGGGCCATGATTTCCTTGGCGATGACCAGGATAACCGGTCCGACGAGGATACCGCCCAGGCCGTAGGCAGCCACACCAATGATCATTGAAAACAAGGTGGCCATCGGATGAAGGCGCAATGCATTGCCCAGGATCGGCGGCTCGATGAAGCGGCGGATGACCGAGACCACCAGGAATGTGATCAGGGCACCGATGCCGCCCCAGAAATTGGCATTGATGAACTGGTAGATTGCGATCGGGATCATGGTCGCACTGATACCAAGGACTGGCAGGAAATCGACAATAGCCGCCAGCAGGGCAAAGACCACGGCATAGGGCATGTCGATCAGGATCAACCCGACCAGAACCATGGCAAACGTGATGATCAACAGCAGCATGTAGCCACCAATGACACGCAGAAGTGTTTGCGACAGGATGTTGAACAAGTTGACTGACTTTTGCAGGAATGACTTGTTGTTCAGGCTGCGGTCTAAAAAATGGTAGAGATTGGCACTGTCAGAAATGAAATAGTAGCCAGATAGCAGAATGACAATGATGGCCAGGAAAATGGCTGGCAGATTGCCAACGAAAGATCCAAGGCTGTTCAGGAGCGTGGTGGCCAATGATGGGATGGCATTGACCAGACCTGTCTGCCATTCGACCAGGGACTGCTGGATCACGGCCAGTGTCTGCTCATCGACAAAACCGAGCAGATCGGCCAGATGCCGCACCTGGTCAGTGACGACGGTAGCAATATCTGTCTGGCTGAGGAACTGGGGAACATAAGTGGCGAGCTCACGCAACTGGGTGATGCTGATGAAAATGATCCCGGCAATCAGGGCAATCAATGCAATGACCAGGATGATGTAGATGGCTACAGCCCAGCGGATGTTCAGGAGGGCTGCAGGGGGGGTGGAAGTGTCTTCCGGCTTTGCAGCCGAATCCGGGGTGGAAGCTGTGTCATCCTTGTTTTTCGAGCCGGATCCGTTGGCGATCGTCTGTCTCGTGCCAGCTGGCAGGGCTGACGGAGGACGGGGCGGATGGAGCCGGTTGGCCAGGGCGATGGCGCTCCTGGCAAGGACCAGACCGGCTACAAAGGGCAAGAGCAGGATAAACAGGCGAAAACTGAGATAAATCAGGGCAATCGCCAGGGCAGAGATCAGGAGGTACTTGATGATGGTGACGATTGTGGCCAAGTCGCGTTGCACTTTACCGGATTCTGGCATGGATGCCCCCTTGTGTGTCACTGCCTGGATTTTTCAGACGGACTGGTAGTACGTCACTCCAATTGTAGCAAGAAGCACCAGCAAAGCCAATGCAAACAAGAGTCCACCTGGCAGAGAAACACGGGCGGCCTGTCCCGATCCAGGCAACCTGGCTGGCAGCTTGTTCTGCAGTCGCCCCATCAGGGCCAGCAATGGTGTCAGGGCCACGGCAGCCAGGAACGTAGCGATCAGGGACGCGTAAAAAATCGACTGCGTGGAGCGGGTCGGCAGGTTCAGATACTGGGCTGTCAGGCGGGGCAGGAGTGGCGTGAGGACAATCAACGTCAGATTGAGTGATGCATGAGCCAGGATGCTGGGTAATAGACTGCCACCGTGGGCTCGCAGGAAACCGAGCAAAAGACCGGCCAGAAACGGTGAGACGAGGAAGAAGGGGTCGTTGTGAAACAGGGCAAAGGCGGCAGCTTGCCAGAACACGGCCAGTCCCGGTGCCAGTTGGGCCCCCAGGCTACTCAGGATGACGCCACGAAACATCAACTCTTCGATCAGGGCAGGAGCTAAGACACGGATCAGGATCAGGGTGCCTGCGACCATCCAGGGCTGCTGCCAGAGATGAACCAGGTAGTCATCGCTGTTGTCCGGTCCGGGCATTTGCCACCCCAGGCGCAGCATGAAATAGACCGAAAGGTTGTTGAGCCCGTGGAACACGACTGCAGCCGGAACTCCGATGACGGCTGCCAGGATCAGGCTGCCATCGCGGGATCTGCCACCCCAGACATCCTGGGCCGGTATATGGTCGATCAGGATGACGAGCAGGGTCGGCAGGAGGATCAGGCCACCCTGCATCAGGACCGCGCGGCTGACTAGACCCTGAAGGGAGCTTTGCGTCAGCCATCTGGTCCAGGAAGTCTGCGCCATGGCCGCCAGCTGCAAGGCCAGCGTCAGGACCGTATGGATGATCAGGAGCGTGCCAGCTGCTGTGCGATTCATTGGAACTGGCCCAGATAGAAGGACCAGAACCGTGTGATTTCTGGTTCGAGCAAAAAGACCAGCCACGTCGCGATGACAATGAAGGGGCCAAACGCCAGTGCCCCGTCTGGCTCAGCGTCTGAAGGCTTGCGGGGTGCATATTTTTTAACCAGCAGTGGAATGGCAAAAAAGGAGGCAGTCAGGAAAGACAGGAAGACAAGGCTGGCAGCCAGACGGTGATCGAGCATCCAGACACAGGGAATGATCAGCTTGACATCGCCCATGCCCATGGCATCCTGGCCGGCGATCCGGCTGCCAATCCAGCCAATCAGCAGAAACAGAACCCCGGCCAGCACACCGGCCAGGAGGCGAAAGCCCAGCTCGGCAAAAGACCAGCCCTGATGCCCTGTCTGGACCAAGGCGTGAACGAGCGCCAAGAGGGCCAGTCCAGCAGTCAAAGGATCCGGAATGATCCTGGTTTTCCAGTCGGCAAGCAAGATCACCAGCATCAGGAAGCTGGAAAGCACATAAAGGATGAAGAGCACCAGCGGTTGAATGCGCTGCCACCCCGCTGTAACCAGGATGGCTGACAGCATAACCAGGAATAGCCCGTCGGGCAGGAACCTGGTGCGTTGGCCCGGCTCGAGCTCCGGTGGCACAACTGTTTCTCCATACTCGACCAGCCAGGCAGATGGCAGGCGGCGATAGGTCAGCCAGGCCCATAAGCCCATGAATCCTCCCGGGATGAGCAACAGGAAATCAAGCACATTCATGGTGTATCACCTCGATGTTCCTATCTTAAGCGATAAGGACCGGGGTATACAATCCGGGAACCAGCTCGAAGCGTGTCCATTGCGTGTCCATTTGCAGGGGGCCCGTTCATCACGCGCGATCGATTCCGGGGTGTTCGAATATCCTGGTGTGTTAAACGTGTGTTAAACGAATGACAGTTTTGATTGACGTTTTTTGACAGCAGGGCTTATAATGGGCCGTGTTAGTTAGAGTATCGATGAATCGATCCGATCATTTTCGGTCATTTAGGAGGACATTCCATTGACGACTGTTGAACAGGTTAAAGATAAAATCATCACTCACTTGCGTTCTGAATATGCCCACCAGCCGGATACGGCCAGTCCGTTCGAGTTCTGGACAGCCTTGTCCCGGACGGTGGTCGAAATGCTGGCTGATCGCTGGGAGACTTCCATTGCCCATTATGCGCGGCAAAAGCAAGCCCATTATTTTTCAGCCGAATTTCTCGAAGGCCGTTCTCTGGTCAATAATCTGGTCAATCTGGGCCTCTACGAAACGGTCCGGGAAGCTGTCGCCAGTCTGGGCTTCGACCTGACAACCCTGGAAGAACAGGAAAATGATGCCGCTCTTGGTAATGGTGGCCTGGGCCGACTGGCTGCCTGCTTCCTCGACTCCTGTGCCACCCAGAACCTGCCTGTTACCGGTTATGGCATTCTTTACCGTTACGGCCTGTTCCGTCAATCGATTGAGAATGGCTTCCAGAAGGAGTATCCGGACGTCTGGATGGAACGTGGATACCCGTTTGTTGTCCGCCGGGACGAGGAGAAGGTCCTGATCCACTACAATGATATGGATGTCTTTGCCGTCCCGTATGATATGCCGATCACCGGATTCGGCACCGACAATGTCAACACCCTGCGCCTCTGGCGCGCCGAGCCTGCTGTAGAATTCGACTTCAATCTGTTCAATTCCCAGCGTTTTGACGATGCTGTCCTGCACAGGAACCGGGTCAACGACATCTATCGGGTCCTGTATCCGAATGACACGTCCTATGACGGCAAAGTCCTGCGTGTCCGCCAGCAGTATTTCTTTGTCTCCGCCTCGCTGCAGAGCATCATTCGCGAACACCTGAACATGCATGATGGCAATCTGAAGAATTTTGCCGAATGGCATAGCATCCAGCTGAACGACACCCATCCGGTCATCGGCATTCCGGAACTGATGCGCCTCCTGATGGATGAGCATGGCATGGGCTGGGATGAAGCCTGGGCCATCGCTTCGAAAACCTTTGCCTACACCAACCACACCGTCATGGCTGAAGCTCTGGAAAAATGGGATATCAGCATCTTCCATTTCCTGTTTCCGCGCATCATGGAGATCGTCAGCCACATCGACCAGCTGTTCCGCCAGGATATGCAGGCCCGGGGTATGCAATACGACCGGATCAACTATCTGGCGCCTCTGGGTGACGGCAAGATCCGCATGGCCTGGCTAGCCTGCTATGGTTCTTTCTCGATCAATGGTGTCGCAGCTTTGCACACCCAGATCCTTAAAACGGACACGCTGCGTGATTTCCATGAACTTTGGCCGGAAAAGTTCAGTAACAAGACCAATGGTGTCACACCCCGCCGCTGGCTGAGAACATGCAATCCAGAGCTGTCTGGCCTGCTGACCGGGCTGGCTGGCAGTGATGCCTGGGTCACCAGTCTGGAAACACTCAAAGACCTGGAAAAATATTCAGCAGATGATTCGGTCATGAACCAATTCCTGGAAATCAAGCGCCAGCGCAAAGTGAAACTGGCTGATTTTATCTTGAAAAACGAAGGGATCAAGATTGATCCGGACTCGATCTTCGATGTCCAGATCAAGCGCCTCCATGAGTACAAGCGCCAGCTGCTGAATGCGTTTGAAATCCTGTCCACGTATTTCCAGATCAAGGACAATCCAGCCGTGGACATCCATCCGCGCACGTACATTTTTGCGGCCAAGGCTGCACCCGGCTATTTCAAAGCCAAGGCGACGATCAAGTTTATCAACGAAATTGCCCGTCTGGTCAATAACGACCCGGATGTCAAAGACCGGATCAAGGTCGTCTTCATAGCCAATTACAATGTCTCGCGCGCCGAGATGATTTTCCCGGCATCGGATCTTTCTGAGCAGATTTCGACTGTCGGCCTGGAAGCGTCCGGAACCGGCAACATGAAGTTCATGATGAATGGTGCGCTGACCATTGGCACGTACGATGGTGCCAACATCGAGATTGCTGGCGCTGTCGGACCGGAAAATTGCTTCATATTCGGCCAGAAGGTCGAGGACTTCCATGCAGCCAAAGGCTATTACAATCCGCAGTGGCAGTATAACAACATCCCTGGTCTCAAGCGCTGCGTCGACACCCTGGTCGATGGCACATTCAACGATGAGGGTACAGGCATGTTCCAGGACCTCTACAATGGCCTGCTCTACGGCTCCAACTGGCAGCCGGCTGATCCATTCTATGTCCTGGGTGATTTCGACGATTATCGCAATGCTCGCCAATACACCGACCGCGTTTATCGCGACCGCCTCGACTGGGCCCGCAAATGCTGGGTCAACATCGTCCGTAGCGGCTTCTTCAGCTCCGATCGCACGATCCACGACTATGCCAGCGAAATCTGGAAAGTCTCCAGCGCCAAGATCTGAACCAAGACCCCAGGGATTATCGTTCGCAGAGTCCACTTTTGGTGCAAGGTACCGAGAGTGGACTTTTTTTCGCCGGGAAGTGCATGTTCAGAATGGAACGTCTTTCGGGTTATAATTGTCTTGATCATCAGGCGTAACATCACACCGGGGGACCATCCATGCGCAGGAACATCTTGAACTGCATCAGCACCATCGATGAACTGGACGTTTCAACTTATAACCGCCTCAGTCTGGGTGTGGAAATCCAGGATTTCACAGAACCCAATCTGAGCGAGGCTGAAATTGAGGATCTGGCCCTGCGCTACAAACGCCTGTTGAGCGATTTGAAGCAGCCCAAATCGCTGCATGGCCCGTTTCTTGATTTAAAGCCCAGCAGCCCAGATCCCATGATTCGTGCCATCAGCCAAGAAAGATATTGCAACGCTTTGCAGATCGCCGCTGATCTGGAGGCCGATTACATCATTTTTCACAGCCAGATCAATCCCCAGCTGAACGAACCATTTCTGGCTGGCCTGAACAATCGCCAAAGCCGGGACGCCTGGCTGGAAATCATCGGACAAGTACCAGATTTCCACGGCACAATCGTCATTGAAAATGTCTTTGAAAGCACCCCCGCCATGCTCAAGGAACTGATTGAAACCATTTCTGTGCCCAACATCAAGGTCAATCTCGACATCGGCCACAGCAAGCTCGGTACCGCCCCTCTGGATGACTGGATCCGCGAGTTGAAAGACCACATCGCGTATATCCATCTCCACTCCAACAATGGCATCCATGACCAGCATATCAAAGCGCCGCAGGAAGAAATCGACAGGCTTTACCAGTTGCTCGACCGATACGCCATCAACCCCGCCATAGCGCTCGAATACCCAATCCAGGATTTGGATGGAGAGATCCGGGCGATCCTGGCCGATTGAGCCGCTTCTGGTGCCAGCCCTCGCAAGGCTCCTTGATCTAATTCCGTGAAAAATAGCAAATTAATGCAGCCTTACTGCCAACAATGAAGGCCAACCTGGAACCGTTGGTGATGGTAGCAGATTTGGAGTCAGCCTCATTCTGAGGCGTGACACATTCGGTGGAACTGTGTGTTAATGGTGCCAGACTCGGCGCGAGGGATGGCACCGTGGGCGGAATGTTCCGGATTTGGGGTCGGAGGTACGGCCAAGCCTGGCACTGTGGGCGGAATGTTCCGGATTTGGGGTCGGAGGTGGCGCGAGGGGTGGCCCTTTTTGAGGAATGTTCACGATTTGGGGCCAGAGGTACGGCCAAGCCTGGCACCTTGGGCGGAATGTTCCGGATTTGGGGTCGGTCCACTTTTGGGGAAGATCTGTAATGCGCTTGTCAAGCCTACAGCCGCAGACGGTTGACGCCTCGTCGAAAATGTTCCAAAAAAGTGCTCCGACATAGCGGCGGAACTTTCCTTTCCTATGTCGGAGCACATAAGTGGAAGATCTTGGCTTGATCTGGAGAAGCTTACTGCCGCAGGCGTCTTCGGACCTCCCGGAGTTGTTACCGTTTTGGTGCACCGACCCCAATTGTGGAAAATTCCATCCAAAGTGCCAGACCTACGCCAACCCCTGGCACCAAATCGTGAATGTTCCGCCCGCGGGACCAACCTTCGCGCCACCCCTGGTGCAGATTTCGGCAATTGCCGATTTTGGGCGCACCCTTCGCGCGACCCCCTTGTCGCTTAATAAACTTTTCACGGTAATAGATAAAGAGCCCTCGCAAAGCTCTTGATCATTGTCAGCCCAGTCGTGCTAAACTGATAAAAGAACTGCGCGGCACCCTGGTGAGTACCGCTCAAAATGTGAACAAGAGGTAGGTTATGAGCAGATGTATCCGTTGTGGCAAGGAAGGGCAGGGCATTCTTTGCCGGCGATGCTCGCGCAAGGCCGGGCGCCTGGTCGATGATGTCAAAAAGGATAGCGGCAAGTATGTCGGTGTAGTCGCGCTCGCTGCGCTGGGATCCCTGGTTGGCTACAAGGCGATCCAGCATTGGAAGGGGCGAACGGCAAAATGAAACCCACTGCCATAGTCTATCAATCGATCATGATGAAAACGATGAGCAGGTTCATGGGTCCAGCATTGGAGAAAAAGGATGGGAAATCCCCGGAAGAGATTGAAATGCTGGCCATGCTCAAGGACGGCGGCGATTTCGTCAGTGAGGATCATCTGGAACCGCTCATGGCCTGGTACAAGGCACAATAAAGACCGCCCCCGGTGCCAGGCACCGGGGGCGGTCTTTGTTGATTCTAAGAATGACTAATTTGCAGGTGGGGTGTAGATGATCGATCCTGATGTGCCACCTTCTGGCAAAGCATAAGTGACACCATCCTTTGTGATCTGATCGACAACGAATGTGAAGGTCAGTGAAGATGTGCTCGCTTTGACCTGATCCGAAGCCAGGTTCACCGTGCCCGCAGTATCAGTGATGCCGGTATCGAGATCGGTTGTGGCATCGATCCAATGCCCAGTTACCGTAGCTCCGGCAAGAGGATCACTATCCAAAGAAGCGGTGACTGTAGCCGTGGCCCAGACAAAATAGTTTTTGCCGGCCTTCTTGCCAGATGTCGCCATTACAATGTTTACGTCCAATTCTGGATTCTCCGGCGGAGGTGTGGCTGGATTGACGGTGATGCTGACAGTGGCTGGATTGCTATGCAATTCACTATCAAACACGCTGAAGGTAAAGGAATCATCACCGGAAAATTCTGCATTAGGCGTGTAGGTGAGCGAAGGGGCAGTACCTGACAGGACGCCATGAGCAGGCCCCGTAACAATCTCGTAAGTTAGTGAATCCCCCTCTGGATCGCTACCAGTCAATGTAATCGTCACAGGTGTATTGAACATTGTTGTTACCGACTGAGGATCTGCAGTTGGCGCTGTGTTCTCATCTGGCGGAGGCTCGACCGTTGCATTCAGTGCCTTGCCTGCATCGACCAGGCCATAGCCATACAGATCATCTCGCCCTTCTGCGCCGAGATCGAGTGCTGTGGTCTGCAGAACTGCCTGTACTCCAGCTGGATTGTTCGCAATCCCTTTGGCGATGACCAGGGCGGCGACACCGGCGACATGCGGGGATGCCATCGAGGTGCCCTGGAAGAAATAATAGCCGAAGTCACTGACCACTTTGGTGGTGGGATTGAAGGTGTTCTGGAGAATGCCATCCTTGTAGCCATCACCGTTCTGGTCAACGTTAACGTCACCACCGGGTGCGACCAGATCAAGGCTCGAGCCCCAGTTGGAGTAATAGGCGAGGGTTTTGTCCACACGCGTAGCTCCGACTGCGATGACATATTCATCATATGCGGCAGGATAGCTGACTGTGCCTGTGCCATCATTGCCGGCAGCAGCGACGATGGTAACGCCATTGCTATGGGCATTCGCCAGCGCATTTTCAAGTAGGGTGGATGGATAAGGACCGCCCAAGCTCATATTGATCACGTCTGCCCCGTTTTCGGCGGCAAAATAAATTCCATTGGCTATGGCGGTATAGGTGCCAGAGCCCTTTTTATTGAGGACTTTAACTGGCATCAGAGAGGCGTTGTAGGCGATGCCCGCGACGCCGATGGCATTGTTTGTGCTCTGGGCAACGGTGCCGGCCACATGTGTGCCATGGCTATTGTCATCGTTGGCGTGGTCGTCGTTGTTGACGAAGTCATAGCCTTTGACAAAATGTGTACCGGCCAAGTCCGGGGCCAGGACAAAATTGCCATAATTCTCATAAGCGATGCCGGTATCGACGATCGCCACGATCACATCTGCTCCGGTCGATTCCGTCCAGGCAGACTCCAGGTTGATGCCGCCTTTGTCTTCAGTGGCAAAATTCCACTGGAGTGCGTAGTACGGATCGCTGGGGGCGGCAAAGGCCTGCGCGTAATAGTTAGGCTCGGCAAAGACCACATCCGGCCTGCGAGCGTACTCCTGCACCTTTTCCTTGACCCTGCCCTCTGGGACTTTGATCACCTGGAAAGGTTTGTGGTCATTCTTGAATTTGACAACGATTTCATCCGGGACAAATGCAGCATCAGATTTCCCCAGGTTTGCATACACCTGCAAGGGATCTGAAGCGGCACTGACCGCTGAAATGGGGAGAATTGCCACGAGCATGAGTATGACCAGCATGTAACTGGCCCATGCTTTAAACCGCATACAACCACCTCCTCGGGAACGATTTCAAGTGCAGACTGAATGATCAATTTGCATTTAAAAATAAAGAGCTATCACTATTATTATACACCCGATTACGCCATCAGAATTATTACAGGGTCAAACAGCTCTTTGCTTGTCCCCTTACTCTTTGCCGCCGCGGATCCAGCGGAAGGCGGTGGCCTTTTTGAAGAGGCGCAGAGGCAGGGCGAAGATGCTTTGCTCATATTCTGCACTGATCTCGCCAGTCACGGGGGGAGCGGCCAGACGACGGATCCGGTGATGGACCTGGCGCATCAGGTGCTGGCGTTTTCTGACCGACATCTGGTTCATCTGCAGAACGATCGCTAGGAACAGTTGGGCTTCAACGGTGCGCAGGAACGCACGGTACGGGCGTTTCCAGGTCGTCCAGAGTTGCTGGTCCCAGATGAAATGACGCACAATATCGACGGCTTTGAGATAGTCATTGACATTTTTCATCCGGAAATTGCCGGTGATACCAGTGCTGCGCAGGCAATAATGGTAGACCGGCTTTTGCTGGATTGCTACCCGGCCGGATTTGATCAAAAGGCGCGAAGTTGTGGCCACGTCCTCGTAATAGATCGAGGGGTAGGAAATGTTGTGGTCGGCAAACAGTTCGCGGCGATAGAGCTTGTTCCAGGCAAAAGCGGGGATGCGCAGCAAGGTCAATGACATCTGGGCGGCTTCTTCACCGGAGAGGTTTTTGTGCATGGTCAGCATCCGGAAGGGGATCTTGATGCCACCGCGGGGGAAATCGATGTAGAAATTGCCCATGACGATGTCGGCCTGGCGTTCCTCAGCCAGATCTGCCAGGCTACTGATGAAATCGGGCTCGACATAATCATCTGAATCGACCAGGGCGATGTATTTGCCGGTGGCCAGGGCGATGCCATTGTTGCGAGCTGCGGCAAGACCCTGGTTTTCCTGCCAGAGGGAGCGGAAAATTGGATAACGGGCTTCGTAGCGGTGAATGATATCGCCACAGCCATCGGGCGAACCGTCATTGACCAGGATCACTTCCAAGGGGCGGTAGTCCTGGGCCACCAGAGAATCCAGGCAACGCTCGAGATATTTTTCGACTTTATAAATTGGCACTACGATACTGACCAGGGGTCGTTCCATTGCCATACCATCCTGACTTGCCTGACTTGATTGGTGAGTCATCAGCACCCTGTACGGGCGCTGTTTGTTGCCGGGCTGCTAACAGTGTATCACGCATTTCACACGAGATCCTATATAATGAAAGCAGAGAGCGAATTCCTTATGTCTGGGCGGACTTGTCTGCCTGGTTCTTCTAGAGGAGGTGTCTGCAATGCCTGCAATTGCCACTTCTGCCACGGGAACAATCGCTTACCAGGGGCCTAAGACGCTGTTCCAGCTTCTGGTGCATCTGCTGCGGCAAATGGTCAAAAGCCTCAAATGGCGACTCCTGTTTGCCGTCCTGACCTTCATCCTTGTTTTCGTCGTCCACACGTATCTGATGGTTGTCGTCAATGACACCATCCGCATCGTGGAGCAAAACCGTTGGTTGGCGATGATTCTGAACCTGGTCAAAACAGGTCTGACCGAGCGGGCGGCAGCAGGCCAGTCCTTCAACAGCCTACTGTTCTGGATGCTACTCTCAACGGTCGCTTTTGGAACCATTTCCCGGCTCATTTCTTTTGGCTTCAAGCAGTTTTTCAAAGATCTGGGCACGATGATGGACCAGCTGTTCCATCTTCGGGTCCAGGGCAGTAGCGGCAAATCGGTGCCCTACACCCTGGTTGGCTTCAGCCTCGCCATGCTGGCCGGGATTTTCATCCTGAACAATGCCGCCTGTCTCATGCTGGCTATTTTCTTGTTTCTTGCCGTCAGTCAGCGCGAGAGAAGCTTTCTGATCCTGGTCCTGACCTTGGCCAAATCCGACCTGCAGCGCTTGTTCCGGGTCAAGAAGCGCAAGATCTTCAACCTCGATGCGTTTGCGGTCTTCGTCTGGGGGCTGATCCTGGGCCTGTTGTTGTCCGGCCTGATTCCTCCGGTCATCTTTGGTAAGACAATCGTCAGCACGGTGGTGAAGATCTTGATCTTTGTGGCGATTGTCGTGATTGCCAGCCTGAATCAGGCAAAAAAGAAAACGGCCGCCCAAGTGGTTCTGTTTCTGGTGATCGCTTCTGCCCTGGTGCTTCTGCGGGACATGAATGTCTGGGCAGACGATTCCGGCTGGTCCGAAAGTGGCCGCAATATCCGCGGCTGGCTGGCCAACAGCGGCACACCGACCGCCCTGATGCTGAGTCTTTCACCAGCTCTGCTGTCGAGCCTGGCCAATGTCCTAGGCCCGATGTTTCCCAATTTCATGCTTGGACTGATCAAGAACCCGAACATGAATCCGTACGAGTACATCCGCAACAATCTGACCCCTGAGCAGTTTGCCGAAGTTCGTGCACTGACTGAACAGCGTCACCAGCAAAGTGTGGAGCAGCTGCTGGCAGAAAATTCCAATACCAATTTCATCAAGGACTTCCTCAGCGGGGTCTATAATGATGTCTCGGAACTGGCCCAGGCTTATGCCGATTTTCGCCGGACCCTGGAAGTTGATCTGCCGCAGTATCTGGCCGAGAATCCGCTCGAGGCCCTGAATAATTCCTGGCAATTTGTCCGTGGCGTGGGTGGAGCCGTTGGCGATCTGGCCAGTGAGGGCATGAACATCCTGAGGGATCTGGCCAGGGACCCGGGCATTTTGCTGGCGACGATGGAGATGACCGCATCCGACCTGGTCAATGACCCGATCGGTTCCGGGCAGAAAGTAGCATCGACCTTGTATGAAATGTCCGGTTTGCAAGACATTGTCAATTGCATGGATCCAAACAAGAGTGCCACCGAGCGGGCCGGCCTGTATGCGATGGGCGTGATCAAAATGTATGGCCTGATCGACGGTGCCGGGACGGTGGCTGACACCAGCCGGGCCGCCCTGAACCGCCTGTCTACCTACGCCGATGACCTGATCCGGGCGGCTGGAGGCACCCCGGGTGGGGCTGTCCGCTCCGCCGATGACCTGGTCCGCTTGCATGCGGGTCTGCAGCGCACGGCAGCGGGGCGTCAGGCGGCTGAGGATTTTGTCCATGCAATCCGTTCGGGCGGCAGTGAAGACGACATCCTGCAAAGAATCCTGAACATCCAGCAGGACCGCAGCTCGATCCGGGCCCTCAATGAGCTGGCAAGGAACAGTGATGAAGCAGCCGCGGCTGTACAGCAGTATAATCGCCAGTTGCAGAATCTCTTTGACAAGGTTGACCGGGAAGTCAGGGAAGAGCTGGCCACGCGCCTCGCCTGTAGCAGCGATGATCTCCAGGTGGTTGCAGCTACCAATAAGAGCGGCCAGATCAAGATTGGCTTTGACCGGGATGTGACCATCCGGCTTAATGGCCATGACATCAAGCCTAGCCAGTGGGACGATCTGTACCGGCAGCGCCTGTATGAAAATTCGCGGGCCTATTTCCCAGATTCGATGACGCCAGATGACGTCATCCAGCGGCTCGACCATGCCCTCACCGATAAATTCCATCCGGAAGCCTATGGTGCCAACGAACGGGCCCTCGACTTGGCTATCAATCGCCAGGCCCACATGATTGCAGATGCCGAACAGGTCGGCAATGCCATCACGTACAAGGGCATGAAGCATTTCGACGAAGCTGCCAAGTTCCGCACTCTCGATCCGCTGCGTTTTGAAGATGAAATTTCCGAGGGCATGCGCCAGTTGACCAAGCAGTGGGACAACCAGGTCATGCCGGCAGCTCAGCATTTCAACGCCTCGGTCCAGTCGAGCCGGCTCAACCAGGCGATCGACATCATGAAAAATGTCAACAATGGCGTGCCAACAGTCGAAATCGAACGCGCCCTGCAGGCGATCGGCTACACCAAGGAACAGGTTGCGCTCGACCTGGGCAAGCAGTTTGAAACGATCGTCAAACTCGGCCGCCAGATCCATTGATGGATCTGGTTTGAGGGAGTCGTTGTGCTGGTAACTGGCAGGTCCGTCCGACTGATCCAGATTCTGGTCGCACTGGCCGTGCTGTCGCTGCTCACATGGTACCTGAACCTAAGCCATGCCGCGATGGTGGCACTTCAATCCGCCCATTCTGGATTCGTCGTGATCGATCCGCCGGAGGAGGTCTCAGCATTGGCGATCCAGGGTGATATAATCTGGGCCGGTGGCGTCGAGGGCCTGTTCCGGATCGACCGGCACACGTACGAAGTCATGGCCCAGACGCCAGAAGAGTCCGGCTTCACCTACACACGGGCGATCCTGGTTGATCGACCCGGACGGATCTGGCTGGGTCATGATCAAGGAGTCTCCTGCCTGGCCAATGGCCAATGGCAGACACTGACCAAAAAGGACGGATTGCCGGATAACCGTGTCAATACCCTGGCAGAGGATCCGTCGGGCCTGATCTGGGCCGGAACCTGGGGCGGTGCGGTGCAGATTGCACTGCCTGATGATGGCACAAAGTCGCACATCAAGCGGACTTTCACCCGGGAGGATGGCCTTGTGAGTGACATGGTCAATGTCATCTTGCCCGATTCTTATGGTGGGATCTGGTTTGGCTCCTACAACAGTCGTGGCGGCATCAGTTATCTGGCTGCAGATGGCAACTGGCATTACTGGACGGTGGACAACGGGCTGCCGCATGAGTATGTCACGTCGATCTACCAAGACCAGCTGCAGGAAGTCTGGGTGGGAACGGGATTGTTGGGCGAGGGCGGAGCAGCCATTTTCCAGTACACGGATGGGGCGTGGTCCCTGGTGCGAACGTTGTCCAAAGACGACGGCCTCGCAGGTGAAAAAGTCCGGTCGATCTTCCAGGACCAGGCTCAGCGGATGTGGCTTGGCTCTGAGTATGACGGTGTTGCAATCGTCGATCCCGATGGCGTGACCATTCTTGACCGGACGAGTGGACTATCCGACAACGAAGTTAAAGTGATGTTAGAGGACCAGGACGGCCAGCTCTGGCTCGGAACGCGCTATGGCGTCACGGTGATTACAGAACATCAAGACGCGATCAAATGATGCCTATGTACCAGTCCCAATCGTCTCCAACCACTCGTAGAGCTGTTTTTCCGGCAAGGGTTTCTGGATCAGATAGCCTTGGAAACAATCGCACTCGATCGATGCCAGATAGGTACGCTGTTCCTGTGTTTCGATGCCTTCGGCCACCACATTCATGTCGAGCAAATGACCGATGGTGATGATTGAACGGGTCAGGGATTTGGCTTTCGGATCATCGAGCTGATTCTGGATGAATGAACGGTCAATTTTCAGAGTCGACATGGGCAGTTCTTTCAGGTAGCTCAGGGAGGAATAGCCGGTGCCAAAATCATCGAGGGCAATGCGGATGCCTGCGGAACGCAGGCGATCCAGTTTGGAAATGATTTGCTCAGTGGTTTTCAGGAAGGCGGATTCGGTGATCTCCAGTTCCAGGCAAGTCGGATTGAGTCCGGTTTGTTCCAGGATTTCCAGAATATGATCGACAAAATGGTCTTGATGAATCTGGATGGAAGAGATGTTGACCGAAACATAGAAGGTCGATTGTGATCTGGCATTGAGTTCGAGGATGAAGTGGCAGGCGGTTCTGAGCACCCACTCACCGAGTGGGATGATCAATTGGCTTTCTTCAGCAGCTTTGATGAACATCAGGGGGGAGACTCTGCCATGACCAGGACGATTCCAGCGCACCAGCGCCTCGAAGCCACAAATCTTGCCTGATTTGGCAATCAGCTGGGGCTGGTAATGCAGCTCGAATTCCTGGTTTGCCAAGGCCTGGCGCAAATCACGCTGGAGCAGCGTCTTGGCGATCACTGCCTGTCCGAAAGCCGGATCATACACTGTCGCGATGCCGCGCTGAATGGATTTGGCATGGTACAAGGCCGTATCAGCATTTTTAAAGAGCTCATCAAATGTTTCCCCGTGTTCTGGGTAGCTGACAATCCCGCCACTTGCGGACAGGTTGAACACATGATCCGCAATAGCCAGCGGTTTTGCGATGCGTTCCAGCATGCGTGCAGAATCAGGACAAACCGCAGAGTTGGCACTGGGGATGAACAGGCAGGCAAATTCATCGCTGCCAAGATTGAAAACCTGGGTGTGGCTTTCCATTTCGAAACGATCCAGCCTTCGGGCTATTTTTTGCAGAACCTGGTCACCAATACCATGGCCAAAGGCTTCATTGACTTCCTTGAAATCGTCGAGATCGAGGAAGAGAAAACAAAAATGGTCCACACTGGGATCTGAAATCAAATGCTCGACTGTTTCCTTGAACCGGTTCTTGTTCGGTAACCGGGTGACCCGGTTGACATAGGCCAGGTCTTCGATTTCGGCCAATTTGCTTTGCAAAGTGATATTGGCTGCAGCCAGTTCATCGCGGGCTGATTCCAGGTGGCTGAGGCTGCGTTGCAGGTCGCTTTTCAGCAGCCGGATGACCGTCTGCATCAAACGGAACAGGCCGGCGAACAAAATAAGAACCAGGATGACCGAAAAAGCAATTCGCCAGTTACGGATCCGGATATAGTCAGCCGTGTGCTCGTAGAAATATTTCGTATAAATCTCTTCAAAAACACCGCTGCGCTTGAGTTCACTGATCCTCTGGTTTATGAAGCTGACGAGCTCAGGGCGCTTCTTGCTGATGGCATAGGCATGGGCCCGGGGATAGAGCTCTGTGAACTGGGCGACGACGGGCCCTTTGTGGCCTTCCCGGATTAACAGGTTATCGAGCAATTGTTGATTTTCGAAAATAACGTCGATCGCACCTGTTTTCAAGTCATGGATGGCACCATTCAAATCATCATAGGCGACATACGTATCGATGGTGAGTTCATCGCGGAGCACCGATTCGGAATAATAGCCTCGGCCAACTCCCACGCGCAGTCTGGCCAAGTCCTCGAGCGTGATTTTCCGGAAATCAGAGCGGGTGTAGACGGCAATGTATGAATTAAACAGTGGTACTGAAAAGAGGACTTCTTGCTTGCGCTGCTCGGTCACCGCAATGATGCCTGCCAAATCGATCTCGCCGGAAACCAGCCGCGGATAGACCTGGTCCCAGGAATCGGTCGAATAGTCGAGTGTGTATGCATCGGAATTAAAAATGATGTTGGTCAGATAGGGGTCGAAACCGTACAAACTGCCGTCGGTGGTATAGGAAAACGGTGGGTAATCCCTGTCAACCTGGTAGTTTACCGTCTCAGGCTGGGCATAGACTGTCTGGGGAAGCCACAGGATCACAACGATCATCAGGAAAAATGCCAGTCTGCGTCGCATGATGTTCCTTTCCTGCATGTTGTTATGACATTCAAATGGTTTGGCGTTATTCCTATGGATTCAAGTATATCATGACACCGCCAGCGATGATAACAAAGCATCGCATGTCAAAATTTTCAGTGTTATACTAGTCTTCAAACCGAGCTGGCCGGGACATCAAGGCCCGGCTCGACCCAGAATGGCCCGAGGTTTTCAACGTGGAAAATCGCTACTTGCAAAAGCAATTCGAAACGCAGCAATATAAAAACCAATCGAACATCGTCTATATCAGCACCGTGTTTTTGTGTGCCATCCTGGCTTCGGTTTTTTTCTTACTGGTCGGCTGCCCACTGGTGGCGGTCCTGCAAGTAATGGCAGTCCTGGTCTCCGGACTGGCAATCTGGCTCAATCGCAGGCAACGGTATGGCCTGGGCTCTTTGTTTTTCATCAGCCTGATCTCGGGGATGTCCGTTGTGGAAGTCCTGCAATTTGGTCTCACTCCTGGTTTCCAGTATTATTTTTTCAATATGGCCGGGCTGATCATGTTCACCAACTGGAAACCCTGGCAAAAGTGGCTGGGTGTCCTGCTCGAGACCGTGATGTTTATTTTTGTTTTTTTCATGGCCTTCAACCAGACCCCTCCCGTGCAGATGAGTCAGGGGATGACTGGATTTTTCCACACGCTCAATGTTGTCCTGAACATCGCAGGTGTCACAAATTCGGCCAGCTATTACATCATGATCGCCACCAACGCCCATCGCCAGGTCAGCAATCTGGCGATGAAAGATTATTTGACCGGCCTGATGAACCGGACTTCGTTTGACGATTTCATGGCTGAGCTAGCTTCAAACCTGCAAACGCAAGGACATGGACTGGCGATCCTGATGCTGGACCTGGACCATTTCAAAAAAATCAATGACACCTGCGGCCATCTGTGCGGTGATGAACTGCTACGCCAGTTCGCTGCCATCCTCAAGCAGAGCATTCGATCGGGCGATCTGGCTGCCCGCTATGGCGGTGAGGAATTTGCCGTAGTGGCACAAATCGATGATCCTGCTCAAGCCCGTGATCTGGCCGAGCGTTTGCGCCGTGATGTTGAAGAGATGGCTTTCCTGTTTGGCGGTCAGGCAAGAAAAGTAACAGTCAGCATCGGCGCTTTGTTCATACCGTCTCAGGCAGACATCCAGCAGCACGAGGCCTTGGACAGGGCAGACAAACTGCTGTACCAGGCCAAGGCTGAGGGACGAAACCAGGTGGCTTTCGATATTTGGCCAATTTCGCCCAACAAATCGAATTGAAAACTCAACAGGTGAAAAGCACGGGAAACGAATGAGGAGTGGCCATGACAGATCATCATGATTCTCATAATCCAGACTCGATCCAGATCAATCTCAACCATCTTTTTTCACTGGACATGGTTCTGGTCGCCGTATTCAGTCGTCATGGCTTGCTATTGAAAGCCAACCGGGCCTGGGATACAATCCTGGGCTACCCGGTTGATCAACTCCTCGATCAACCTTTCATTCTCTTGATCCATCCGGATGATGTTACATCGACCCAGTTGGCGATGTCCCGGCTGAATAAACAGGAAGATGTGGCTGGCTACATCAACCGTTGCCGCTGCCAGAATGGATCGTACCGTTTCATGGAGTGGAATGCCCAGATGCGGGATGGTCTGATCTATGCCATCGGCCGGGATGTCACGGAACGCGTCCAGGCCAAAGAACTGCTACAAGCTGAGCATGAACGCATGGAGGCAGCCATCTGGGGCAGTAATGATGGGATCTGGGATTGGGATTTGCGTGATGGCAGTGCCTATATGTCCCCTCGCTGGATGGAGCAGGTGGGTTTTTCCAATGAGGAACTGCCCAATAGTCAAGATTTGTTTTACGAACTGCTTCATCCGGAAGATCAGAAGCGTGTCAAACACGTTCTGGACGATTATCTGCAGCACCAGGTGGGTCTCTACGATATCGAATTCCGCTTGCGACACAAGGACGGTAGCTACCGCTGGATCAGAAGCAGGGGCAAGGCCTTTTGGGGAGCCGACGGGACGGCTTACCGGATGGCGGGATCCCATACCGATATTACAGAGCGCAAAAATATAGAGGTTGCCCTGCTCAACAGTGAAACCAAGTATCGCTTGATTGCAGAGAACATCTCCGATGTGATCTGGATTCTCAACCTTTCCCTGATGAAATACACCTACATCAGCCCATCCATCTACCGCCTGAGAGGGCTGACGGTCGAAGAAGCCATGGCTGAAAGCATCGCTGATTCACTGATGCCGGAATCTCTCGAGCAGGTGTCCGCGCTTCTGAAAGCAAATTTGCCCCGATACAGCGCCAATCCGGAAAGCGACGCACACTATGTGACTCAGGTGCAACAGCCATGCAAAGATGGAAGAGTCATCTGGGTAGAAGTGTCAACCCGATTCCAGATCAATGCCGACCAGGAAATTGAAGTGCTGGGCGTAAGCCGCAGCATTGAAGAGCGCAAGCGGCAAGAGCGGCAGATCGAGCTTCTAAGTTACCACGATCAGCTGACGGGTCTTTTCAATCGGCATTATTACGAAAAAGTGGTCAAAGAGTGGTCAGGGTCGCAACGGCAGGATGATTCTGTTTCGCTGATTGTCGCAGATGTCAACGGACTCAAATTGGCCAATGATGCGTTTGGCCACGAAATGGGCGACCGGCTCCTGCTAGCCTTTGCCAGCGCTCTGAGGAAAGTCTCCCGCCCACAGGATATGGCTGCCCGGCTGGGTGGCGATGAATTCGTCTTGTTCATGCCAGCAACATCAGAGACTGAGGCAGAACGGATGTTCACAACATTGACTCAGGTCTGCCAGGAAGAATCTATTGATTTTCTGGATCTATCCGTTTCCATGGGCGTTGTCACGATCTCAAATGGCGTTATGACCATCCCAGATGCTTACAAAGTGGCTGAGGATGCGATGTATGAACAAAAAATGATTGAAGGTGAGCGCTACCGGAACAACATGGTCCACCAGATGGTCAACCAGGTCCTCCTGTCTCATCCGGTCGAAAAATCCCATGCTGATCGAGTTGCCCAGATTTGTGTGCGCATCGGCAAGCTGATCGGGCTCAATACCGGACAGTTGAATGCGCTGGAGCTGGCTGGCCAATTGCATGACATCGGCAAAATTGGCCTGGATCCAGACCAGGTCTCTTGGCATGAGCATGCTCAGGGCAAAGATTCAGACGATCTGAAAAAGCACGTCCAGATCGGCTATTATATCCTGCATTCAGCCAGCCAATATACCCATATTGCCGAGGCAGTGCTGGCGCATCATGAGTCCTTTGATGGGCAGGGATATCCCAAGGGACTCAAGGGCCAGGAAATCCCGCTGATCGCCCGGATTCTGAAAATTGCCAATGACTACGAGATCCTGGTCAGAAATGGCTTGTCTGTCAACGCTGCAGTCGAACACATGGCCCAACAGGCAGGGCGTGACTATGATCCAGTCCTGATCGAATCATTCATCGAACAGGCGGTTTTTTTCGATGGTGCCATCCGACCTGTACAAAACGGTCTGCAACACGGAGCACTGACGGATGTGTTTGAACAGCCTTGGAATGGCCAGGTGAATGACCAGGAACTGACCGACAAAGTCGCCGGCATGATTTCCAATCACCAGTTGGACGATGCTCTGTCCGGTCTGGTGTCCAACCAGCGGTTTTTCGAAGCGTTCTATCAGTTCCATAAAAAGTCCGAAGCTGCCCTGACTCCGTTCAAGCATGTGTTTGACCATGCCAACTATGGCTTGAGCATCAATGAATTAGATGGCACCTTTCTGTACATCAATCCCTATTTTGCCCGGATCCACGGCTATGAGCCCGAAGAACTGGTCAACAAAAAGATTGATCTGTTCCATACACCCGCTCAGCTCAAGCGGGTCTTCAAATTGGTCGGAAAAATCATCGAGCAGGGCGGTTTCCAGGCTGAGGAGGTCTGGCATGTGGATCGCTTCGGGCAGGAATTCCCGATGCTGATGACGGGCATCTACATCGAAGGCGATGTAGAACGGGGCCAGAAACCGTACATGGCTGCGACATCGATTGATATCCGCGAGATCAAAGCCAAAGAAGCCGAGATCCTGTATTTGAACCAGCACGATCCTCTGACCGGGCTTCTCAATCGCAATGCCCTCAACTCGCTCATGGTCGAAACCCATCATGAGACAGTCTCCCAGGCCCGATCGATCCTATTCATCAACATCGACAAATTCAAGTTGGTCAACGATGCCCTGGGTCACCAGGCGGGTGATGATCTGCTGGTCCAGCTGGCTGGCCGGATTGTGGCCATGGTTGGTGCCAAAGAACACGTGTACCGCTACGGCGGGGATGAGTTCCTTGTCCTGCTGCCATCGCTGAATTTGGATGAGGTCCTGGCCATGGCCAAATCGATCCAGCAGTTGATTGTGCGCCAGATCGATATCCATCACTCAGCTGTCCTGATTACAGCCAGCCAGGGCATCTGCATTGGCCAGCCGGGACAATCTCTTGAACAATCCATCACCCGGGCAGAAACCGCCCTGTATGAGGCGAAAAAGAAACGAAATACGATTGCCATCTACCAGGATACGATGGAAAAGGCCCGGACGCGTGATGTCATTCTGGAGCAGGACCTGCAGTTTGCGTTGGAACAGAACCAGTTCGAGCTGTTCTACCAACCGATCTTCAATGTCCGTACGGGCCGGATCGACCAGGCTGAAGCGTTGCTGCGCTGGAACCATCCTGTCTTTGGCCGGGTTCCACCACTTGACTTCATTCCGATTGCCGAGCGGACACGCCTGATCATCCCGATCACCGACTGGGTGATCCGGCAAGCCTGTGCCAAGATTGCCGAGTGGTCCCGGCTGGGCATCGCAGGGATCATGGTCAGTGTCAATTTGTCCATCCTGTCGATTGAGAATCGCGGTGATGAACTGGCCGATTTCATTGCGGCTGCCATCGCGGACTCTGGCGTCTCGCCGTCCCGGCTCAAACTGGAGATCACAGAAAGCACCCTGGTCAATGACTTGGACGAGATCGTCGCTGTTTTCCAGAAGTTGAAACAGATCGGGGTCAAACTGGCTCTCGATGACTTTGGCACAGGCTATTCGTCTTTTGGCTATATGAAAGACTTGCCTCTCGACATCATGAAACTAGACCGGTCGTTGATAGGCAATATAAACGTGAGTGAGAAGGAGCAGATGATCGTCGGCTCGATGGTCACCATCATCCATGGCCTCGGCCTCGAAGTCGTCATTGAAGGCGTTGAAACCAAAGAACAGCTCGACTGCATCATGACATTCGACTGCGATTACATCCAGGGTTATTATTTCAGCAAACCCTTGCCTGCGGATGAATTTGTACGCTATTTCTTCTCGCAGACCGACCAGTTCCGCGATCATTTCCTTTCAGCATACCCAGCCCTCCACTCCGAGGTGCATTTGGACTGGCAGGAGGACTGGAACAGCGGCAATACCCAGATCGACCGCCAGCACCAGGACCTGATGCAGGATGCAAATCGCCTGGTCCGCCTTGCACTGGAAGATAAAAGTCCGGAAAAACTGATCCGGGAACTGGATTTCATGATCGAGCATATCAATGAGCACTTTGCCTATGAAGAACAGGTCCTGGAGACAGTTGGCTATCCAGAGCTCGAAGCCCATCAGAAAGAGCATGAACGGCTCGTGCGCGAGCTTCTCCAGCTCAAACAAAGCTACCTGCAGAAAACGGTGCGTCCGACTGTTTTCTTCAGTTTCCTGGTCGACCAGGTGATCCTGGGTCATCAGATTGACGAGGATGCGAAATATTACAGCTGGACCCGGTAGTAGCCATTTTCCCGCGCAGGATGACTGTCTTGAACCGCCAGCCCTGGGCGGTTGCGACAGCTTTGACCTGTTTGGGAATCGCACCCAGATCGAGCTTGACCTCATAAGCCTTGCCATCGAGTCCGTACTGGACCAGCTTGACTTTGCGGTAGACGGTAGTGCCGGACTGGAAAGATTCGCTGCTCGAACTGCCGAAAGAAAAACCAGAGCCAGTTTCTTTGGTCATGCTGTAGTAATAGATCGTCTGGTCAGAGGCGTCAGCACGGACCAGCCCTTCGAAATGGATCTTCTTGTTTCCACCCAGCCAGCTGGCATTGAGAAATTCTGCCGTGATGTCGAGATCACTGTAACCACCTCGCTGCACCGGCAGATTCAAGGTTTGCAGCTCGTGTTCGATCTGGGCCAGTAATTTATCGCGTCCTGCCATTGGAACATCCTCCTGATTGATCGACCAATAGTATTTATTTCAGTATACGCCGAGCTGAGGGCCATGCCTATTGGAGGCCCTTCGCTATCCGCAATGTTGTGCCGGGAGCAGTCCCTAGGCAAACTGGCCTGATCAAACGAAACGATTTCGTCCAATTCGTTCAGGCCAGTTTGCGCAGGGATTTTCAATCAGAGCTCTGAATTCCTCGTTTACAGCAGATCCATTAGCCATGACGGTTGATTGTTGCCTGCCAAAATGATTAAAATACAAGCATTGATCGATCCAGCCCATCAAATCGCGGAGGCCAGATCATGAGTGCGAAAGCGGCAAAGACACCCCACCAGGCTAAACAACGGCCGGAACAGTCCGTGCCAGATACATCACCCGGACTGGATGCCACACAGACCACCATTGGCCTCATCCGGCTGATGCTTGTCAGTGCTTTCAAAAATGTGCCCAAAATGCTCAAGGGCATGTTGATCCAGGGTGCAATCGCGTTTCTGATCGTCTTTTTCATCAACTTTTATGCCATGGCGATCAAAAACGAAGGTTTTTCCATGTCCCTGCCGGTAGACAGTCCATGGTATCCGCTCTTGAACATCGGCGATAACCAGGCTGCCTTTTCAGCTTTGAGTTTCCTCTTCATGTTTGTGCTCTCGACCCTGTGGGGGCGGATCCGTGGCCATGGCGTCAAGCAGTTCTTCCATGAGATCTTCAGTGTGCCGGGCTGGACCGCACAGTCCCTGCGAGAGACGGGACGATTTTCACTGCCAGTGCTGGCAGTCTCCAGCGGCCTGATGTTGTTCACCAGCCTGTTCATCCAGAACCGCTACCTCTACATCACCTTCGCGATCGGTCTTTTTTTCGCCTATGCCGCCGGCAATGCCGATTTTTCCATGCTGCTGTTCCGGGCGATCTGGTCTGACCTGCAGCGCTTGTTCCGGCGTGGCCGGCCAGTCCAGCCGGCGCATACCGGTTCGATCGCCCTGACCATGCTTGGTTTCATGATCGGCTCGATCGTCTTGTTTTATTTGCCTAAGCAGCCTGTCCTGCCCATGGTGCTTGGCGCCCTGCTGGTCATTGTCGGGATCCTGCTCTTCCGTAGAAAGATCACACCCCAGACGGCCGTCTTCATCCTCGGCCTGGCGGCTGTTTATGCACTCTTCTCCGAACTGGACGTCCGCGTTTTGGCGGATGATGGTGGCTGGCAGGAGGGGGGAGGCACCTTATCCTCCTATGCGCGCAGCCCAGGCGCAGCCGAGGTCGTGAAGACGGGCGTCAGGCCCGGCATACTCGGCACCATGGGCAGCATGCTCGGCAGCATCTTCAGCACGGGCTACAATGCTGCCGCCAGCGCAGCCCGCACCGCCGTCAATGCCGGCAAATATGTCGGCGGCAAAGTCGTCGACGGTGCCAAATACGTTGCCAACACGGCGGTCAGTGCTGGCCGCGAAGCGGTTGCAATCGGCCGCGATTTGCTGAATCCTGAGATTATCAAGAACACTGCGGTGAACATCAAAAATGAACTGGTCAAAACAGCCGGTATCATTAAAGATGGGGTTGTGGCGGTTGCTGGTGAAGTCAAGCAGGCGGTGGTTGATGTCTATAACGACCCCCAGATCCTGGTCGACACGATCAAAGGGACTGCTGGCGACATCAAGGACGGCGTCGTCACGGTTGTCACGGAGACGGCCCAGGCGGTCAAAGACATCTATAATAACCCGGAGCTGATCCTTGATACCCTCAAGGGCAGCGCTGAAACCGTGAAAAATGTCGTTTCGAATGTGGCATCTGCCATCTACACGACTGTTACGGACCCCGAGAAGGCCTGGGAATTTGTCAAAGACGCCGTTGGTATCAAGGATTTCCAGAACTCCTGGGATCCGAACAAGCCCCTGATCACGCGCATCGGCAGTGTTTTGACCGGTACGATCAAGCTGGGTACGACCATTGCATCGGCTGGACAGGCTGGGGCAGCGATCAAGTCTGGGGTCAAGGCGGCTGGCAGTTTCGTTGATGACGTAGGACGCATTGTTGGTTCGGGTGTGAAGAAGGGTGGCAGCCTGGTGGACGACGCTGCCCGCGCAGCGGCTGGAACGAAAAAAGTTGTGACGGGTGTGCCCAACAAGCTGCCTGTCAAACCGGGCGCTGGCTATACGACCTCTGGCAAACCGGTCAAGCTGGGCGGCATCACAGACAAGTCAGCCAAGGCCATCCAGACCGTCGCCGATGACATGGGTGTCCAGATCCATACCCGGCCAGTCACCGGCAAGGCCAAGGATTTGCTGGAAAGCGGCAAGGCCCTGCCCAAGCCGATGGAGATCAAGGCCAAGACTTTGAATAAGATCGACGAGCTGATCGGTGGCCCGCAGGGCCGTGAAGGTGCGGTTGGGATTTTCCAGCCGAAAAAACCACCGGAAAACATCATGAACAAACTCAGCAAAGAAGTGCGTGAACAAATCGAGGAGCGCTTTGAAAAGCGGGCCAAGGAATACACCAAATACATCGACGAACTGAAAAGCAATAAGAACGTCGAGATCATCGACAACATCATTTATGACAAAAAGACAGGCAAAATATTTACCGGAGACGTCGACATTTACGACATCACCAATTTTGACGGCTCACCTTTGCCAGAGCACATCAAACAGCAGGTGTGGCAAAAGCTGGAAAAGATTGGTCCATCCAACGTCAAGCACGGCAACCTGACCTCGTGGAACCTCAAACCTGAAGACCCCCACTTTGATCCCGAAGCCTTTGAAAAGATGATCAAAGATGGCATGAAGACTTACATCAACGACGAAGGCAAACTCGTCAATGGATCCGGCGTCACGTCCTTCAATCCACTCAATAACCCAACCCATAGTTTTGCCAATTGAAATCTGGACGGATCAAGATCAGGCAAGGAGACGCTTATGACATCAAACGATCCTGCTGTATCACGCAAATACGTGCTCGACCGGATTTTCCAGCTGTTCCAGCGAGCCGAAGTGGCAGAGACTGAGGCAGGACTGGATTCTGAAGCCTATCGGGCCCTCAGCCAGGAAACAGCCAGCCTCGTGGACCAGTACATCGCCACAACACCGATTGTGCCGTTGTCGCGCTGCCCTTTTACGGGCGATGTCTTCAGCCACTCCCTGGACACGGGTGGACTCGACGGCCTGTGGTGGAACAGTGACTCCCCCCAGCGGCCGGTCGAAGACCTGTTGCCGACTTTTTATGCTTTCAGCGGTGCCATGAAGTTGGCCCCCGCGCTCGAGGTTGCTCCTTTCATTGCCGAACCTGGACCTGGCCGGCCCTTTGTCAGCCCGCGCTTGCTTTCCTACCAGCAAATCAAGGCAGTCCTGTCCACGGTGCAGATCGGGCTGCACACGGGCTATGTTGTAGCCTATTTTGCTGACCCGATGTTGTTTACAGAGCCCCGTCTCAGCGACTGGGGCAGCAACTGGTACCGTTACACGGATGAGACAGGCCTGTCCTGGATCAACGAGGGACCTTCAGACGACTTGCGGTCCTTTGACCTCGCGCCCTGGATCCGCTCGGGTCAGCTGCTCTGGATCAAACCTGGCGATGCATCGCTGACTCTGCGCAGCGATCTGGAAACATGCCCCTACCTCGACCTGGATGGTCCTTTAGACAACCAATTCGTGCACAATGGACAGGTCTGGACGCAGCAGGCTGGCGAGCAAGCCAGTGAATCCGACTATCCTTTCACCCTTGAAGACATCAACCAGCTCTTGGCAGCTGATAAACAGGGAGGTTGAACATGGCTGACCCAATCACAGGAACCACTTTCCAGATCCCCCAGGCTGACGTGAAGGCAGCACTTGACCACCTGAGACTTGAAACGAACGCGCTGTCGCCGCTGGCCGTCTTGCTCAAGGGGCAACAGTTCACGCCCGCCCTTGCGTCGCCAGATCTTGCGACTCAACTCAACCAGCCAGCCCTGCGCCAGATTCTGGCCATTGCCGCCGCCCCCGACTTGATTGTCAAATGGCGCATCGGCGGTGGCAGTGTTGACTTGATGGAATTCACCTTGGCCCGCAACAAAGGCCAGGGCCAGGCGCTGGTCCTGGTGGCCGGGGCAGAGTCGTCGAGCATCCTGTTCCGTGTGTTTGCACAGATGGCTGATTTTGTGGCCTGGTTCATGGCAAGCTATGCCGGCAAGAATGACCAGACGGTGGCCAATTACATCCCTCCGACGGTTGAGCTGGGCGAGCTGGTCTATCTGCTGCACGCCATCGATGCATTCCGGATTGCCTCTTTCAGAGGCATGCTCGATTACCAGGCTGGCCAGCGACCGACCCTGAGTCTTGATGAGTTTACGAACACGATGCAACGATCGGTCAAGAGCCGTGACATTCGCTGGTTGCTGCCAGCCTTCCTGATCCTGACGCCAGGATTGGATCCGGCAGGCTTTGACCTTAGTGCGGACAAAACACGGATCCTGATGGACAAAAGTTTCCTGGCAACAATCCAGACTGTGGGCAATTCGGAACAGCGCCTGGGATTTGCCGAAGCAGGCCAGACCATGGGGGTGGAATTCTACCGGACCTGGCTGGTAGCCGCTGGACTGGAAATCACGGTCGCTACACCCGGTGGCATCGCCGCTGTCGAACGCCTGTTCCTGGCACCGACGGCCCTGGCCAACCACTGGATCCAGATCCAGTCACCAGCTGCGCCCGGCCAGACCGCTCGAGTCAACCACCAGGCCCTGACCTATGACCAGCTGCAAGTCAAGCTGAACCAGCTTTTTGAGCAGGCACTGGCTCTGCCGGTCGTACCGTTGGCTTCGGCTACACCCGCCAACCCCGTGCAGCCAGCTGCTGCAGCGCCAGTGTCGATTGCCCAGTCTCCGGGCCAGCCGCAGGTCCAGGCTCAGCCGGTTGCAAGCCCGTCCGGTGTCCGCTTCTGTGCCAATTGTGGCAGCCCGCTGCAGCCAGGTGCCAAATTCTGCAAACAGTGCGGGAACAAAGTCGGTTGATGCCACTTGCACGCCCCTTCAATGTTAAGCGTGCTCCGAACTATTTTTTAAGAGAATGAGAGGTAAAACATGATCGTGAAGCCATCCGGACGAATCCTGCTCCTGGCCCTCGCCCTGGTGATGAGCCTGGTGTTGTTGCCCGCTTGTGCCCCACGCGACAAAACGGTCACCGTCTATACATCCGTGGACCGTAATTTTTCAGAGCTGGTTTTCCAGGACTTTGAAAAAAAGACGGGCATCAAAGTCATCGCTGGTTACGACACGGAGGCCAGCAAAACCACCGGTCTGGTCAACAAGCTGATCGAGGAGGCAAACAACCCGCAGGCCGATGTGTTCTGGAATGGAGAGTTTTCCCAGACCATCCTGCTCAAGGAAAAAGGGATCCTGATGCCACATGATTCGCCCGCTGCAACTGATATCCCGGCCAAATACCGTGATCCGGAAGGCCTGTGGACAGCCTTTGGCGGCAGAGCCCGGGTCATTCTGGTCAACACCCGCCTGGTAGAGCCAGCCGATTACCCGACACGCTATGCGGATTTCCTGGCCGATCGATACCCGGCCGACCAGATCGGCATGGCATATCCGTTATTTGGTACGACAGCCACCCATGCGGCTGCCCTCTATGCCCATGACGGTGCCGATGCAGCCCAGGCTTTCTTCCAGGCTCTGCAGGACCGTGGGATCCGCATCGTCGATGGCAATGGTGTCGTGCGCGACCTGGTGGTCGATGGCCAGTTGATGTTCGGGATTACCGATACGGATGATGCCCTCGGCGCCGTCGAACGTGGCGATCCCGTCGCCATTGTAGTGCCGGACCAGGGACCCGGTGAACAGGGCACCCTGATCGTGCCCAATAGTGTCGCCCTGGTCAAAAAGAGTCAGCCGAATGAAAACGCCCAGGCCTTCCTCGATTACATCCTGAGTCCGGAAACCGAAAAATACCTGGCGGAAATTGGCTGGATCCAGGCCCCAGTGCGCGATGTGGGCTTGTCTGCCGTGGGCGGCGTCGACTGGAACCTGGTCAGGACCATCGATGTTCCCCTGAGCCAGATCTATGAGCAACTGGAACCGTCACAATCAGCCTTGAAGCAGATTTTCATCCGGTGAATCGCTTCACGTACGCCGGCAGAGCGCGTCAGACAAGATCGGCTTGGCCGGAGCGTTTCGGGCACTGGCCTTTTCTCCTCTTGATCTGGCTGCCGCTCGCGGTGCTATTCGTCCGGGCAGCAATGGGCTTGCCAGAGCTGGCTTTGCGGGACGGACGCCTGTTTGACTGGGCACGCGAAGCTTGGCTTCTTATCAAAACACTGGTCTATGCCAGCAGTGTCGCAGGGACTGTCTGCCTCATCGGTTTTTTGACAGCCGCATATGTTATCGGCCCTGGCCAGCGCCAGATCCGTAGCTTGACTTTCCTGCTTCTGATATCCCTGACCATCCCTTCCTCTGTCCATGCACTGGGCTGGCTGAAATGGCTGGGCCTCATTCGGCAATTGGGCTTGGACGGGGTGGCCAGCCGTGGCTGGGTGGTCAGCTGGCTGGTCCAGAGCATGGCGATGTTGCCGGTTGGCCTTTTGATCATCGCCGGAGGTGTTCTGGTCCAGAATCGAGAACATTTTCTCGCTGCCAGGCTGCTCGGACCTGATTCTCGCTTTGTCGTGAAGATTCTGCCTGGCTTGTTGCGTCCACAGCTCCTGGCAGCCGGCGCAATCGTCTGGATTCTGACCTTGAATGACTATGCCATCCCCTCAATCTTTTCCGTCAATACCTATGCGATCGAGATTTTCGTCGAATATTCCAGCAGTTACAGCCTGGCGCGGACGATCCTGAAAAGTCTGCCGCTGGTACTGTTGCAGACGGCTGTGCTCACCATCATCCTGAAGCTGGTGCCACAGGTCTTCCTTTCTGGCCGCCTGCAGGATTTTTCCAGTCTGAAGGTCCGATTCCCCCGCTCCTTGGGCGTATTAGCTGGCCTGGGCTCTTTGCTGGCTGTGCTGGCGGCAGCGATCCCCTTGAGTGTGATATTTCTCAGCAAGGAGATGTGGCTGGATCTGGGCCTGACGTTTGGCCAGTCTGTCACAGACTACCTGACAAGCCTTGGCATCAGCGCCCTTGCCATTGCGATCGGCAGTCCTCTGGCGTTGTCGATGGCCCGCTGGATTCATGCCCGTGGCGTCAGCCGCAAGGGTCTCTTCCTGATTTTGGGACCGGTGGCCATACCGGGTACGCTGACTGGCATTGCCCTGATCCATCTGTTCAATCACCCCTGGAGCAACTGGATCTACAACAGCTTGCTGTTGCCGGTCCTGGCCATCCTGGGCCGGTTTTTGCCGTTTGCCGTCCTGGTGATCCTGGCCTGGCTCCAGCGGCTCGACCGAGAGCTGATCTGGGCTGCCCGGCTGCTCGAACCAGATGATGCTCGGACAACGCGCAAGATCCTGATCCCACTCCTCGCACCAGGGATCGCTACCGGTGCGACACTTCTTTTCTTACTGGGGCTCGGCGAGCTGGGTGCAACCGTCCTGACAGTTCCGCCCGGCTTTTCCACCCTGACGATCCGCCTGTATAATTATCTCCATTACGGGGCGACGGACCGGGTACTGGGCTTGTCATTTTTGATCATCCTGACGATTGTCCTGATCTGGGTACCGCTCTTGTTCTGGCAAAGGAGCAGACGATCATGATTGAACTGCAAGATGTCTCTAAAGCATACGGAGATCAGGTTGTTCTCGACCGGTTTTGCCATGTCTTTGCCACGGGTTCGTTCACTGCGATCTCTGGTCCATCCGGGATTGGCAAAACGACGTTGCTCCAGGTCATCGCCGGACTGTTACCGATTGAAAAGGGCCAGATTGTCCTGGACGGCCAGGTGACCAATGCCCAGGACCAGATCCTTCATCCCTCAGTGCGCCGGATCGGTTTTGTTTTCCAGTTTCCAGCCCTTTGGCCCCATATGACTGTCCGCCAGAATGTGCTTTATGGCCTGATGCACCAGCCACGCTCTCTGCAAGAGGAGCGCCTGGCTGAAATCATCACAGCGCTGGACATCGCTGACTTATTAGACAAACGTCCTGCTGAATTGTCAGGCGGGCAAGCCCGGCGTGTCTCCCTGGCCCGCACGCTGATCACGCACCCCCGGCTGTTGCTGCTGGATGAACCGCTCAATAATCTCGATGCACGCCTCAAAGATCAGGTTCTGGCGATCGTAGCTGATTACAGGATCAAACAGCAGGCAACCGTCCTCTGGGTCACCCATGATCCCGGTGAAGTGTCCGGTCTGGCTTCTGCTGTCGGACAGTTCAACCCTGGCGGGCTGGTTTGAAAGTCTGACGACAGGACAGAGGTGGTCATGCTGCAGAAAGTGATCCTGATTCTCATGGTGGCGGTCATGCTCGGCGGGATTTTCGTGCTGGTCAACGGGGATCCAACCCTGGTGGCCAGTGATGGTCCCGATGCTGGCACTCAACTGCCGGCAGGCGTAGACCAGGTGCTCCAAGGCCATGAATTCTCCAGCCTGGCTGTCATGGATTGGCCGCAGGGACGAGCCATTTTTGCCGGTGGTATCCAAGGCCTGTTCCGGATCGATCCGGAAACACTGGAGACAAGCGTGGTTACGGATCAAGGCCAGGCTTTCCGGTCAGTCCGGGCCTTGCTGGTGATCGATGAACAGCTCTGGATCGGCCACGAACAGG
>Ga0228536_1000707_pt1 | contig 51595 bp, 41 predicted proteins | sample SJ1Smetagenome_FD_168611 | JGI IMG/M metagenome (GOLD analysis project Ga0228536, IMG submission 168611) | Enriched culture of PCE-dechlorinating microbial communities from Ithaca, New York, USA - SJ1.S | ecosystem: Engineered > Modeled > Simulated communities (microbial... > Unclassified...
GGCGGAACGATGGCGACGGCTGCGGCGGCGATGCCCACGGCGGGAGTGTACCATCGGGCGAAGCGGGTGAAGAAGCGCTCCGTGGGAGATTTGCGTTCCTGGGCGGTCTCCACCATGGCGAGGATGCGGGCGATGGTGGTCTCCCGGAAAGGGGCCGTCACCCGCAGAGTGATGCTCTCCGCAAGATTGACCGTTCCGCCGAAGACGGTGCTTCCCTCGCCGACGCCCACGGGAACGGGCTCACCCGTGAGGGGGGACTGATCCACCCGGGAATGCCCCGAGAGGACGATGCCGTCGAGGGGGATCTTCTCGCCGGGCTTTACCAGGAGCACGTCTCCGGGAAGCACCTCTTCGGGCGCGACCACGCGCACCCCCTTTTCCGAGACGAGGGAGGCCGTGTCGGGCTTGGTGGCGAGCAGGGCCGAGATGGAACGGCGTGACCGCGACACTGCCCGCTCCTGAAGGAACTCGCCCACGCGGTAGAACAGCATGACCCCCGCCGCCTCGGGAAGTTCGGAGAGGGCGATGGCCGCTACCGTGGCCAGGGACATGAGGGTGAATTCACTGAAGAGATTTCCTCTGGCAATGCTGTCCACCGCGGCGTGAAGCACGTTCCAGCCGCAGAGGAGATAGGCCGCGAAAAGCAGTCCCGCAGCGAGGGATGCCCAGGCCGGAAGAAAGGCGTCGAGAAAGAGCCCCCCCGCGAAAAGGAGTGCCGCTCCGGAGAGGACGAGGAGTTCTCCCCGGGATGTGCCCTCGCTGCCGGAACCCGAACAGGCGCAGGAAGTGCACCCGTCGTTTTCGGCGTGTTCGGAGGCGTGAGAAGAGCCGTGCCCTTCGTCGTGGCCGTGAGACGCGTGGTCATGGCTGTGGCCGTGAGACACGTGGTCGTGCGTGTTCCGCTCCCGGAAGCCGAAGGTCATGCGTTCGAGAGCGCAGAAGGGGCAGTAGGCATGTCGTGTCATAAAGAGCACCTCTCAGTCGTGTGTCGTCGTTCTTTTCCGGAGCTTCGGCAGGGAGGAGGCGGAAAGAACACCGAAACGAACCTGTTTCGCCACACCCTTTCGAGATCGTCCTGAAGTTATGATACCCTAACTTGCCTTTTCCCGCCAGAGAGAGCGCCTCGAAAGGCTTCGAAAGAGAAAGATCGTGATGTGTGGTGCCATCTCCGGGCAGAACATCCATTTTGTCGGACGCCGCCCCGGAGTCGTGGCTTTCCGGTGGACGGCCTTTTCGCGCACGGTTGTCCCCGAGTACGGAGACGGCGGCCGAATGACGTGTCTGGAATGTTCCTGAGGTATAATGCGCGAAGAGTTTTTTGCGAGGGCTTGTCGGGTTGCGCACCTCTCCGTGATACGGAAGGACGCGGAGGGCGAAGGGAGGAGATTCGGTGACGGAACGGGAAGGAAGGTTCCGAAAGGGATCCGGCGTGATGCTGCTTCTGCTCACGGTTCTGGCGAATGCCGTGGCGAACGTGAGCATGAAGCTCGGCATGGCCGACAAATCCGCGTCGGTGGAAGGAGGCGTCGTTTCCACCCTGACGGCGATTCTCCTCTCTCCCGCAGTCCTGCTGGGCTTCATGTTCTTTGGGGGGGCTTTCGTGCTCTACAGCGCCGTCCTCTCCCGGATGGATCTTTCCCTTGCCTACCCCGTCATGTTCGGCGGCGTTTCCTTCATCGTTCTCGTCGTGGGGGTCTGTTTTCTGGGAGAACCGGTGACGCTGCTCCGTGCTCTGGGTATGGGGACCATCGCCTTCGGCATCGCCTTGGTCTCCCGGAGCGGATAGTCTTGCTCCCTGGCGGTGGCGGGCCTCCGCGAACCCCTGAGTGGAGTTTGCAACGGACCCGGAAAGGCCGTGTTCCGCCTGAGGCGTCGAGCCGATGGAAAAAATCGGCCTCCGCACTGTTCTCGCGACAAATGGTGTTCTTGGGGTCGGCGGATGTGCCGGGAGTTCGCGCTGTTTCTGGAAAAAACTCCGAAGATCGGTTTTTCCCCGGAAATCACCCTCTCGGATTGACAAAAACCGGTCGGTCTATGTATGGTTAGGCAAGGAGTAGACTAGGTCGCCTTACCTTGGGTAGCCTGGTTGGGCCTTACGTTTCAGCCGGAATGTTTTTCCGTGAGCACTCTTTCCTTGAGAGCGAGAAGGAGGTGTGCCGTGAGAGTTGAAGCCGCGTCGTCTCCGTGGATGGTGAACGAAGGTGCGTTCCCCGACGATCCCCGCGTAGGGCGGAGCCGTGTACCGGAGGAGCCAGAGCAAACCGCTCGAGCCAATGCAGCGGGAGTTCCCGTGGCACCAGAGGCATCGCCTGCCTCCGGTGGAGAACCGTCTTCGCGGGAAGCGCAGGCAACCCTTCCCTTTTCCGGACCGCAAAAGGGAAGTGAGAGTGGTGCGATGCCCGCGCAGGCAGGCGAGGACGGCCTGAAGGCGCTCGCGGAGGAACGCACCAAGAAGCGCCTCGGTCTCGAACCCTGTGAAACCTGTGAGAATCGGAGTTACCAGGATGATTCGGACGATTCTTCAGTTTCTTTTCAAACTCCCACAAAACTGACCCCTCAGCAGGCGGCGGCTGCCGTGCCGGCTCACGAAGGGGAACACGTGCACAACGAACAGGCCCGGGCGGACCGGGAAGGGCGAAAGGTGATCTCCCAATCCGTGCGCATTCACACGTCCATCTGCCCCGAATGCGGCCGTGTCTATGTTTCGGGAGGGACCACCACGACCGTCACCGCGTCTGAAACTCCCCGGGAAAATCCCTCTGTCGGGGAAAACGGCGCTTCTTCTCTCGATCTCGTCGCGTAGATCAAAAAAAGGAGCTGACGCGTCATTCGGATCCGAAAGGGACTTCTCGTTGTCATAGTGTTTTCCCTCGTCCTTTTCGGAGGAACGATTCTCTGGTATTCTTTCTGGCCACGCCCCATCGTCTTGGGCGTGGCGTACTGTACCGCTCCGGGAAAACATGTCACGGAGGGGCTGATGTTTGCTGCGGCGAAAACCTACGTGGAGTGGCACAATCGGTTCCGGGAGCCCAAGATCCGCCTCGAAGTGGCTTCCTATCTCCAAAGCCCCGTGGCGGCCCTGCTGGAACTGCAACGCCGTGGCGCCGTGGCGGTGCTTGGCTTCACGACTTCCGACACGGGGCTGGATGCCGCCTCCGTGGCGGAACGCTTGGAGATGCCCCTCATCGCCGTTTCGGCCTCAACCTCCATGCTCGCGGGAAAGGACGACTGGTTCTTCCGCGTCCAGCCGAGTACCCGGGCCGATTCCAGTGCCTACAGCAGACTCTTCCGTTTTCGGAGCATCAGGACGCTTGCGGTGGTGGCCACCTGGGACAACGCGCCCTATGTGCTCGCCTTCGTCCGGGATCTCTACGTGAAGGGTTCTCCCCGCATCCTCGGTCCATTTCTGCTCTCCGAAATTCAGCAGGCCGACGGCGCTCTGGCCGCACTGAATCCCGACGGCATTCTGGTGGTGGGGCCGACGCCTTTCTCCATCTGGGCCTCCCAGCGCGCGACGAAGCTCTGGCCCAGGGCGGAGCTCTTTCTCTCCCTCTGGTCCGTCACAGGGCTTGGTTTCCGGGAATATTCCCTTCTTGACAGGCCGTTTTTTTTCAGCACCGCCTTTTCTCCGCTGGCAATCTCCGAGGAACATCCCTTCGTTGTCGCCTGGCGGGAGGAATATACCGCGGATGTCACCTTTACGGTGCACCGTACCTTTCTGGCCCTGGAGCTCTTTCGGCTTGCCGTCGAAGATGTGGAACGGGGAAACGCCGCGTCCTTCCGGGAGTCCCTTGCCATGTCACGCCACATCGAGGGTCCCGGAGGCGATGTGATCATGGACCGCTATGGAGATGCCCACGCGCAGCCTCGTTTTTTCCGGTGGGACGGTGAGAGACTCCAGGGGGTTCCGGTGCCATGAACTCCTCCCTTGTGCGGTACCGGAGACAGGTGGCGGGTTTTTCCCTCTTCGTCGTCGTCGGGTTTTCCCTGCTCGCTCTGTGGATTGCCTTTGCCGCCACGGTGAGAAGCGGAGAAGAGGAACTCGCCCGGGACGCACAGCGGCTTCGGAGGGAGCTGTCCATCCTTTTCGAGGCCCAGGTGGGGCTTCTGGTCGGGCTCCGGAACGGAAACGACGGAGAAATTCAAGCCCTGCAAAGGCTTTTGCCTCCCTATGTCGCGTTTCTCGCCCGATGCACCCCCGCCGGAGAAATCCTCTCCGTTCTCCGCGGCCCCGGCATCGAGGGCGCGAAATTGCCCTGGAAACTCCTCTTTCCCCAATGGAATCTCACGTCTCTTCTCTGGGAGAGCGATCGCTCCATGCTGACCTTCGCGATTTCCCGGGGCGAGGAGCGGCTCCTCGCGGGCTTCCTTCCCGAGCAATTGCTGGCAACACTGGATCCGGGATTCTCGGAGCACTGCTTCGGAGTCCTTGCCGGCGGCGGAGGCGAGACCTTCGTGGCCTGGAACGGCAGAGAACTGTTTCCCTCCGGGGGGCTTGTCTCCAAAAGTTTCGGCTCCAAAAACGGCACCGTGCGGGAGTCGGTGGGAACGCTTTCCGTGCAGGCGACGGCCTGGCCCCTTCCGCACGGCCTGCGCCTCGTGACGGGGCTTTGGATGGATCGGGTCTATGCGTTGGCGCTGAAACAGGGTGTGCTCGTCGGTGGGGCCTTTCTGCTCGTCGCCCTGGTGTTGGTGTTTCCCGTCACGAGAGCCTTCCGGAAGGTCTCCGTGGAGTTCGAGAGAATGGCGGTCTCCCTCGCGACCCTCCAGGAAAGCGTGCGCCTCGCGCCGGATCCCCTTCGGGCGCTGGATGTGGTGCAGCGGGAATGGCAGTTGCCCGGGGCCGGAATGGCCTTCGACGAAACACGGAGGCTTCTTGAGGCTTTCCGCGGCCTCATCGAGGAAATCGGAAGCCAGGCGGAGGAACTGGCCGCGCTCTACCAGGAGACCACAGCCATGCAGTCCGAACTGGAGGATGTGAACCGGGACCTGAAGGCAGCCCTGGAACAACTGGAGGAGCTGGCCCTCTTCTCTCAGACCGCGGTGGAGGCCCGCTCCACGAAAGAGGCGGCGACACAGCTTCTGTCCTCTTTCACGGCCTTCGGGGGCGCCCGGTGCGGGGGCATGGTCCTTCTTCGGGATGAAAAACCGACGCTCGTCTCCTATGAAGGCGATCCGGAGGCCGAGGAGGAGCTGTTGCGTTACCTGAAGAGTGCCGATGTCAAGACCCTTGTCCGGCCGAGCGGGGGGGGTGCTTCCAGGAGTTCCCGGGCGAACGGCTTCGATGGAGACGGAAGACACTGGTACGTTTTTCCCATTTCCTATCTCGGCGCGGATATCGGAGGGCTTTTCCTCGCCGAAGAGGGACCGAGGGGAGCTGTCCTGGGAAAGGTGCAGAATGTCATCGCTCTCTTCGTCCCCCACGTGGGGGGTATTCTCCGCGCTCACCTCCTGGTGGACGAGATCCGCCGCTCCTATCATTACCTCGCGCTGCGGCTTCAGGGGCTCACTGCCACCTATCACGACGAGACGGGAGAGCATCTCCAGCGTATCCGCGCTCTCTCGCTCTTTCTGGGAGAGCGCATGGGCCTGGACGAGGAGCTTCTGGAGGATCTCGCCATGTACAGCATGCTGCATGACATCGGCAAAATGAAGGTTCCTCATGAGATCCTCTCCAAACCGGCTCGCCTCGACGAGGCGGAGTTTTCCGAGATCCGACGTCATACGCTCTACGGAGTGGAACTTCTCGGTGAATCGAGATGGCTGGACATGGCGCGGGACATCTGTCTCTATCACCACGAGAAATGGGATGGATCGGGATATCCCGAAGGGCTCACTGGAGAGGAGATTCCCGTCGTGGCCCGCATCGTGGGATTCGTGGACGTCTACGACGCGCTTCGGTCGCGTCGCTGTTACAAGGAACCCTTCTCTCACGAAACGGCCTGCCGTATCATCACAGAAGGAGACGACAGAGTCCGTCCCACGGATTTCGATCCCCGTATCATGGCCGTGTTTCGTGCGCATCACACCCAGTTCGACAAGATTTACGAAGCCTACTCTCTTCTTTCCTGACGGCCTCACAGGCCTTCCCCTGCTCCCGATGCCTTCGACGGAAAGAGGGTGTCTCCATTTTTTCGACACGTCCCCATCCGTGAGGGTTTTTCCTGGGTCCCGGGGCTCTCTTGCCTTTTTCGTACCTACCGAGATACACTGAAAACAATGCGGAACCGCATCGCCGTTCCATCGGAGCGAGATGTGGAAGGTCTCTCTCGTCAAAAGGAAGCGTAGGCGGAATGTGGTACAATTAAAGCGCTATCAGAGCGCACACTTGGCAGAGAAGAGGTGGCGGGCATGAGACGAATCGCGGTGGTGGTGGTGCTTTGTGCGGTTGTTTTGTGTGCAGCGGCGGCCCTGGCGGAGGAGTTTGCTCCCGTTCTCGAGCAGACGGACAAGGCCAAGATCAACTGGACCGACGGCTTCGTGGAGGCTACGGGGCAGGCTGTGGCGCCCTCGGACAAGTCGGGAACGGGGCAGGGGAAGCTGCTTGCCAGAAGGGGCGCCATCGTGGATCTCCAGCGGAATCTCCTGGAGTTCGTCCAGGGAGTGAAGGTCAACGCCGAGACGACGATGCAGGACTTCATGGCCAACGACTATGTGAAGACCGAGGTTCACGGCACGATCAAGAACGTGGAGGTGGTCGATTCCAGTTGGGACGGAGAAATCTACACCGTGGTGGGGCGCATTCGCCTGGGTGATCTCCGCAAGGCCGTGACGCCCGCGCTTCCCACACCGCCTACGCCCAAGAAGGACCCCGCCCCGGTGAAAGGCAAGAGCACGGGGCTCGTCCTCGACGTGCGTCATCTTCCCCTCATCCCGGCGATGACCTTCCGGGTTGTGGACGAAAAGGGAAAGGTGCTCTACAGTCTCGACTTCGTGGACAGGGAGCGTTTTCTCTCTTCGGGGCTCTGCGAGTACCAGACCAACATGAACTACGCCACGGGAGTGCCCCGGGTCACGGACAAGCCCACGGTGATCAAGGCGAAGAGCCTGGTCGGCCCGAACAACGTGGATATCGTCATCTCCAACGGTGATGCCGCGAAAATCCCCGGCGGTTACGATTACCGCATTCCCTGCCGTGTGGTGGTGGTGAAACGGTGATGTTTCCGCCTGCGGAAGGATCGCCCGCCGGCACTGCGGTGCGGCGGACCCCGGGAGGTCTGGGGCTTTTGGTGTCCCTTCCGGTGATGTTGTTCCTGCTCTTGGCTCCGGCCCTCGTCGCGATGGCGGCGGAGTCCCAGAAGGACATCGTGGTGGACGCGGAGGGATCCGCCCTCGTCGTGAACGGCGACAAGGCGCACGCGAAGGAACAGGCCAAACGGCAGGCCTACCGGGACGCCCTCGAAAAGGGCATCGGCGCCTATGTGGAAGGCATCACGGAGATGAAGGATTTCGAGGTGGTGAAGGACAAGGTCTTCTCCAAGGCCCAGGGGCTCGTGACGGACTTCAAGATCGTCCGGGAATGGGTGGACGAGGAGCAGGTCTATCACATCAGGGCGAACTGCACCGTCTCGACGGTGAAGCTTGACGGGGTCCTCGGTCCCGTGGTGATCGACGCTCTTGGCAATCCTCGGGTGATGGTCGTGGTGGACGAGAGCATCGACGGAGAGAACCCTTTTCTCTCCACCGTGGAGGGGGAAGTCCTTGCGGTGTTCGAGAAGGCGGGATACTTTCTCGTGGATCCTCAGACGGCCAAGGGACTGCACGCCCGGGAGTACGATCTCGCCAAGGAGACGGGAGACACGGCGAAGCTGCAGGAACTGGCCAGGTCCTTTCAGGCGGACGTGATCATCTACGGACGAGCCCAGGGAGTCACGTACGCGAAGCAGAAGGTGGAGGGTGTTTCCGTCTTCGGCGTTCGGAGCCAGCTCCAGCTCAAGGCCATCATCACCCAGACGGCCTACATGCTGGGCACGGAGACCCCGGAGTTCAAGGAACGGGGAACCTCCGCCCAGGACGGTGCGGTCAAGGGACTTCGGAAAGCTGCGGCGTCAGGGGCAAAATCCCTCGTGCACAAGGTGGCCTACAGCCTTGTGAGCGGTAGTTCGGGCGGTGTGCCGGGGCGAACCGTCAAGGTGCTCGTCACGGGCATCGGCTTCTCCGGAGCGCGTGCGCTGAAGGCGGGGCTTGAGGAGACGAAGGGGATCACCGCCGTGTACCAGCGGGCTTTCGCGAACAGAAAACTGGAACTCGATGTGAACACCGAGGGAAACGCGGAAGACCTTGCCGTGGCGCTGGAATCCCTTGGTCTCGAAATTTCCGCGTTGACGGCGAATACCATCGAGGCCACAGCCAAGGAGTGAGCGCCGTGAAAACTTCGGAAAAGAAGAAATGGGAGAGTGGGGCGATCCTCGCGAGGATGCCGGAAAAGTTCCTCGTGGTGACGGTTCTCCTTTTCGCCCTGGGCGGAATGGCATGGGCTGCCCCTCTCTCCGAGGGGGACATCGTGCGTATCTGGCGCAACAACGGAGCCGTGCAGGGTGTCCAGGAATTTCACTTCGGCGTCGTGGACTGGCCGAACCGCGTCGTCGCCGTGGAGGGGCGCGGGCCGGTTCCATGGAGCACGGAGCCCAACGCACGTCTTCTCGCCCGGCGGCACGCCGTGGCGGATGCCCAGCGGAGGCTTCTCTACCTGCTCTACGAACTCCGTTACGGCCTTCCCCGGGGCATCGACTCCATCGCGGTGGAGGGGCATGTGGTCATGGGACATATCTACCAGGAGGGACAGGACGAACAAGGCTACTGGGTGGATGTGGAACTCCCCCTGCAGCGTTTTCTCGAGGAATGTGTGATCTGGAAGGCCCGCGCCAAGTGATTCCTTGCCGGGGCCGCGAGTTGTGCGGAGGTGAAGGGGACTGATGAGGAAGAAGGGGAAAGGTGTTCTCGTCCTGGCGGTTCTGTTTTTGTGCCTGGGCGTGCTCGGGGCGTATGCCGAGGCGGCCATGCGGATGGCCGTCTCCGATTTCGAGAACAACGCGGGAGCGGGGTCCGAGGTGAATGACGCCGTGCGGCGGGCCATCACGGACATGCTCATCACGGAACTCGCAAAAACGCCGGGAATCCAGGTGATCGAGCGGTCACGCATCGAGGCTATCGCCAAGGAGCAGCGCCTCGCCATGTCCGGCCTCGTGGAGGGGTCCACGGCGGTGCAGGTGGGACGTCTCCTCGGTGTGGAGAAGCTCATCACCGGCGCCATCACCCAGTTCTCCTTCAAGCAGAGCGGCGGTATCATTCCGCTCCCCATCGGCGGCTTCGGCGGCGTCGCCGTGGGAAGCAGCACCGCCCACGTGACGCTGGACGTACGCCTCATCAACGTGGAGACCGGGGGCATCGAGTGGACCACCCGAGCTTCGGGCGAGGCGGACCGTTCCATGGGGGGTGTCATGCTCGCGGGCGTGGCCTTCGGCCAGTCCGAAAACGGGGGTATCCTCTCCGCCGCCACCTACAACTGCATCCAGAAGGTCGTTCTGGCTCTTCAGGGTCGCCTTCAGATGACCCAGACGGTGAGTTCCTACAACGTCATCGACGTGCGAGGGGCGAACAACGTGCTCATCGACGCGGGAAACGTGAACGCCAACACCGTGCTGGGGCAGTTTTTCGTGGTCTTCGCCGATGGGGCTCCCATTCTGGGAGTGAACAACGAGATCCTCGGAGTGGAGCGCATGAACCTCGCGGTGCTCAAGGTGAAAGAGGTCCAGGCGCGGTACGCCGCCTGCGAGGTGGTCAAGGGAAGCGCGGCGGAGCTGCAACGGGGCGATCAGGTGGCGCTCCTCTATGATTCTCCGGAGAGCGTGCGCATTTCCAGCCGGATGATGGCGGACCTGAAGAGCGATTCCGGAAAGGGCATCATTTCGGACCCTGCCACGCTCCCCGGAGGCGCGCCCTCCCAGGCCCCCCTCCAGACCACGCAACCCGCACAGCCTGCGCAGACCACGGTGCCGTCCACACCGACGACTCCGGCGCCGCAGGTTCCCCAGGTCGCCTCGGCGGGAGGCATTGCGGACACGTCGGAGGAATCGAACGTGATCGATAGCTATCCCATCGACGCAAACCAGAAGAACTCCTTGAAGATAGCCCATCGCGGAGGATACACGAACTATTCCAAGGGAAACTTCTCCCAGGCGCTCAAGATGTTCGAGCACGCGGTGAACCTCTATCCCGGAAACTATCTGGACGCCTACTGGGCGGCCCGGACGGCGCACAAGATGGGCAATAAAAAGCTCATGAACGAATGGCTCGACAAGGCTCTCGCGGTCAATCCGAACTACAAGCCCGCCATCGACTACAAGGCGAAGTTCGGCAAGTAGACGGAGCGACGGGCGCGTCGGTTCCGGAAATGAATGAAGGAGGACGTCGCATGAACGGTCATCGATTCGGTATGTGGCGCATCGCCTGCCTGCTCGGTGGGGTGCTGCTTTTGGGGATGTCCTGCGCGGCTTGTGCGGAACCCCTCCCCAAGGGAAAGCCCATCGCGATTCTCATCAGCGAGACCTCCGGGAACATCCTCAATCCCGGGGCGGCCGTGGGGACCGCCGAGGCCATCGTCAAACAGGAACTTGTCGCGGCGGGCTATCCCGTGGTGAACGAGGAGCAGCTGACCAAGATCCGCCGGAGCAAGGCCGCCGCGCTCGCCCTGAACGGTAACGTGGACGCCATCCTGAGCCTCGGCAAGCAATACGGCGTACGGATCTTTCTCTCCGGAAAGGCCTCCATGCACACTCCCGTGCTGAACGACTTCGGCTTCTACACGGGAACGGCGGCCATCGCGGTGCAGGCCTACTCTGCGACGAACGGTAAGTACCTCTTCGCCGACACGGTGACGGGGAAGGACATGGGAGCGACTCCGGACGAGGCGTCCCAGAAGGCCCTCATGGCCGCGGCGAGGCTCATGGCGAAGAACGTCATGGCTGGTGAAGGCGCTGCCGGAGCGGGACCGGGAGCACCCCAGGAACCCGTGTCCTCCACGGCGCAAAAGCTTTTCGTGACCATTGCGAACGCGAGGAATTTCAACGTGGCGAATCAGGTACTCAGCGCCTGTCAACAGCTTCCCCGCTGCAAGGATGCCAAAATCACCGGATTCGGCGGCGGCAATGCCACGATAGAAGTGTTGTACATGAGCAGCGCCAAGGATCTTGGTGACGCCCTTTCTCGAAAGGGTATTCCCGCGACGGTGGTGGGCATTTCGGGCAACACGGTGCAACTTCAGGCACAGTGACCGTTCTTACACCCGAGGTGCTTCCCTGGGTAATGCGGAGAGAATTTTGTTTTCCGGTTCCGCCTTTGGGCGGGCAGATGACGACGACGAGGGAGTGAGGCTCGATGCGCAAGATGGCGGCTTGTTTTGTTCTTGCCCTGGCGGTGGTGTTGGGCGTGGCCTTCTGTGCCGCGGCGGAGGTGCAGCTCTTCGTGGACAAGCAGACCGTCCGGGTTCACGATCCGGCGCTGAACACTCAGTCCATCCTCAACGATTTCCAGCCCAAGGGATGGCGAACGCACAACTATCTGGCTCTCGCCTGGAACGATACCGCGTCGTGGATCTACGACATTCGCACCCACCAGTGGCTCTCCCTTACCGGATTCGGCGCCGTGGCGGGGGTGCTCTCGGACAACTACGCCATGGTCTGGGAGCCCAAGCGGGTGGCCATCTTCGACGCGAAGGACCGTCGCTGGATCGTCAGCGATTTCCTGATGGACCAGATCACGACGCCGCTTATCGCCCGGGGCATGGGAGCGGCGGTGACACTCAAGGAGTTCGTGGTCTTCGATCCCGTTCTCCGGGAGTGGAAGATCCTGAACGATGTCTATCCGAAACAGGCCATCATCGGCGACAATCTCGGAGTCTGCTGGAACGAGGCGGACGCCTTCGTGTACGACACGACGGTGCACCAGTGGGTGGAGAAGCGGGACATCCGTCCCCAGGCCTGCATCGTCGAGGACTACAAGGTAAGCATCTACACCTCGGACCGGATCTTCGTCTACGACGCCATGAAGCACCGCTGGACGGATCAGCCCAGGTAGAGGAAGAAGCCTCGGCCGGAGGCGGAACGTCGTGTCCGGCGGAGCATTCGTCTCTTCTCCGTTCTCGGAGAGGAGGCGTTGGAGGTGCGGGTGTGGATGCCTCCGGAGCGATGCCGGCAAGGGCAACCGAAGGGCGGAAAGGTGAGCGACTCTCCCTTTCCGCCCTTTTTGTCGCATTCCTGTAACGAAGTCCGGTTTCCGTTGGGTATAATGGGGCGGAACCCATCGTACTTCCAAGAGGGCATACAGGTCGAGGAGAGGTGGCATCATGGACGACGGACACAGGGAGAACAGGTCGGCCGCGGCGGTGGATGTGGAGGAACTGCTCTCTCTCTGCGATGACGACGGAGAGATGTTGGACGAGTTGTTGCGGGCTTTTGCCGAGGACGAACCTCGCCTTTACGCTGCTTTGGAGAGGGCGCTCCATGCGGAGGATTTCGAGCATCTGGCGAAAAACGCCCATGCCCTGAAGGGTGTTTTGGCCGCACTGGCGGCGATTCCTGGGCGAGATCTCGCCCTCGCGCTCGAGCGGGCCGGAAGGAACGCGAATCTTGAAGAGGTGAGGCGGATAGTGCCGCTTCTCCGGGAGGAGCTGGATCGGGTTTCCCGGGCCCTGCATGTTCTGGAGGGAGCGTTGCCTCATGACACGTCCGCCTGATGCGTTGAGAGCGGGACGCCGCGTTTCGGCGGTGTCGTTTCCGTGCTTTTTTCTGACGGTGCTTTTTTGGGGGCTCGTCGCTGTTCTGCCCGCGGGGGCGGCGGATGTGACCGTGCCGTCTCCGCCTTCCGGTGCGCGGGCGCTTATGAAGGACGTCAAGGGGTGTGCCCTCGTCATGGATCTCCACACGGGAGAGGTTCTGGACGCCTACAACCTCTCCAGGGCCGTGGGGTACGAATATCCCTCCACGAGCGTTCTCAAGCCCGTTGTGGCTCTGGGGGCGCTCCACTACGGCGTGCTCTCGCCGGAGGAGAAGGTGGAGGGGGACCGCAAGAAACTGCTCAAGCAGTACGGCGATGCGATGCGCTCCTATCTCAACCGGGATCTGGGTGCGCTGGATCTGGGGAGTGCCATGGCCGCAAGCGACAACCTTTTCTTCTACGTCGTGGGGGAGCGCCTGGGAGAGGAGCGGGTCCGGACCCTCTACGAATCCTTCGGCTTCGGCAAGGCCACGGGGCTCGACCCGACGAAGGAGAAGCCGGGGCGCATTCCCAAGGGGCTCACGGGAGCCGAAAGGCTCCATTTTCTCGGGTGGGGAAGCAAGAGCATGCGCGTCACAGCGGCACAGCTCCTCGTCGCTATGGCCTCCTTCGGCAACGGGGGCTACCGGTTGCGCCCCTTTCTTGGGCCCAAGGCGCCGAAGGTCGTGTCCCGGATCGCTGCCGAAGAAGAGTTCGCCCAGGTTCGCAAGACCCTCCGCCGGGTGGTCACCGAAGGGAGAGGCAAGAGCGCGAACCGTGATGGCTACAGTGTGTACGGAAAGACGGGGTCGGTGTTCCTTCCCGGGACCACCACGCCTCTCGGCGTCTTCGCGGGATTCACCGAGGGTGCACCTCGGGACGTGGCGTTCGTGGTGATCGTGGAGGGAGCTTCTGCGCCGAGGGCAGTACGCCTTGCGGGAAAACTGCTCGATTCCCTGGAGAAGGCGCTTGGCGCCACTTCTCGTATCGGAGCGAAGGAGTCGGAGCGATCATGACGGCCAAGGACAAACGCAGGCAGATCAAGCAAGAAGCCCGTTCCGCAAAGACGGAAAAGCGTCGCGACGGCAAGGAGGGCGTTCCTGCCGTGTCCTCTCCGGAGAACGGGCGCGAAAAGAGCCCGGTCGAGAGGGGAATCTACGGTCCTGAGACGCTCTTCAATCGTGAACTGAGCTGGGTGGCCTTCAACGGACGTGTGCTTGAGGAGGCTTTTCGGGAGACGCATCCTCTCCTGGAGCGCCTCAAGTTTCTCGCCATCTTCACGAGCAACCTGGACGAGTTTTTCCTCATTCGCTTTGCCGGGCTTCTGCGGCAGGTCGCCCAGGGGGTGGAGATTCCCTCGCCCGACGGCATGACGCCCCTTCGGCAGATCACGGCTCTGCGGGAGGCGATTCTCCCTCAGTTGGAAGAGCAGCGTCGCTGCTGGAAGGAGCGTCTCCTTCCCCTGCTCGCCCGGGAGGGCATCCGCGTGGAGGAATATCCCCGGGTCCGTCCCGGCGCACGCAGGAAGCTGGACGCCTATTTCGAGCGGGAAGTCCTGCCAATTCTCACCCCCCAGGCGGTGGATGGAGGGCGTCCCTTTCCGCACGTGTCCAGCGGGAGCCTGAACCTCCTGGTGCTGCTCCAGGACGAACAGGAGCGACATCGTTTCGCCCGCCTCAAGATTCCCCGCACATTTCCCCGCTTCGTTCCCGTGGAGGAGGAGGAACAGGAGGCCCTGTCCGGAACGGCGCGGCGCCTCGCGGAGCGGAATCCCTCCACCTTCGTGTGGATCGAGGACGTGGTGACGGAAAATCTGGACGCGCTCTTTCCGGGCTTTCTCGTGAAGGGTGCCTGGCCGTTCCGGGTTTTGCGGGACGCGGATCTGGAGATCCAGGAGGACGAAGCGCCGGATCTCCTCTCCACCGTGGAGGAAGGGGTGGAGCAGCGTTTCTTCGGGGTTCCCGCCGCACTGGTGGTGGGTGGCGAGATGCCCTCCGAGGCGAGGAGCTTTCTTGTGGAGCATCTTGAAGTGGCCCCCTATCAGGTCTTCGAGGTGGAGGGGCGTCTCGACTTCTCCTCTCTGATGGAACTCTACCGTCTCGACCGGAGCGACCTCAAGGATGCACCCTTCCTTCCCGCTGCGCCGAAGCTCGATGGGGGAGCGGAGGCCTTTCCGGAGCTTCTTCGAAAGCGGGATCTCCTGCTCTTTCACCCCTACGATGCCTTCTCGCCCGTGGTGGATTTTCTCCGGTGGGCCTCGCGGGATTCCCAGGTGCTCGCCATCAAGATGACTCTCTATAGGGTGGGACAGAACTCTCCCGTGGTGGAGAGCCTCATGGAGGCACGGCAGAACGGCAAGCAGGTGGCGGCCCTGGTGGAGCTCAAGGCACGTTTCGACGAGGAGAACAACATCGTCTGGGCCCGGGCTCTGGAGCGTGCGGGGGTGCATGTGGTCTACGGCCTTTCGGGGCTCAAGACCCACGCGAAGATGTGTCTCGTGGTGCGCCGCGAGAACAAGGGAATCCGCCGCTACGTGCATCTCGGCACAGGGAACTACAATCCCTCCACGGCGGGGATCTACACGGATCTCGGGTATTTCACCGCCGATCCCGACATGGGAGAGGACGTGGCGGATCTCTTCAACGTCATCACCGGCTACGCCAGACGCGAGGCCTACCGGCGGCTCCTCGTCGCACCCACGACGATGCGGGACGGGCTTGTCTCCCGTATCGACCGGGAAATTCGGAAACACCGGGAGGGGGAGGGAGGGCGCATTATCTTCAAGATGAACGCCCTCGTGGACGAGGCCTGCATCGCCGCGCTCTACCGGGCCGCCGCGGCAGGGGTCCGGGTGGATTTGCAGGTGCGGGGGATCTGCTGCCTCTGTCCCGGTCTTCCCGGAACGGAGAAGACGCTCACGGTCACCTCCATCGTGGGACGCTTCCTCGAACATTCCCGGCTCTACTATTTCCGCAACGGTGGCGCGGAGGAACTCTTCCTCGGCAGCGCGGACCTCATGCCCCGAAACCTGGATCGCCGGGTGGAGGTGCTTTTCCCCGTACTGGACAGGGAACTGCTCCGCACGCTCGTGGACCAGGTCCTGGAGGTGCACCTGAGGGACACCGTACATGCCCGGCTCCTCGGGCCGGACGGGATCTACCGGGCGCGGATTCCCGCCGAGGGAGAGATGCCCGTGAACGCCCAGGCGACAATGCTTGCAGGGCGGGGAATCCTGTACGGGGAACTCACTCCTCCGGCGGTGTCGGCGCGGCTTGCGTCGCCTCTTCCGGAAGCCGGCCCCGGAACGACGAGAGTTGTGCCTGCGGGAGGTGACGGAGCGTGACGACCGCCTCCCGTTTTCCCGGAGCCTGCGGGTACGGTGCACAGGTGGTCCTCGAGCGGCTCGCTCCGCTTCTGCGCGAAGTGGAGGGGGTGCGTCGCAACGAGGACCCGGAGTGCCTGCACCGCATGCGCGTGGCCTCCCGCCGGCTGCGCAGCGCCCTGCTCCTGCTGGAGGGATGTGTCCCTCCGGAGACGCTGCGTTCGTGGCGCCGCGCAGTACGGCGCCTCACGCGGATTCTCGGAGAGGCCCGCGACCTGGATGTGCAGATTCTCTTCCTGGAGGAGCTGCTCGGAAAGAGCGGGGCGGCGGGTGCCTCCCCTTCCGAAGAGAACGGAGCGGCGCCGGACGGCGCGATGAAATCGCGGAAGGACGTGGCGGAGACACTTCCCTCGGAGGCACTTCCAGGGGTGGAACGCCTCCGCCTCCGCCTCCGCACGCGGCGTGAAAGACGGCAGCGAAGCGTCCTTCGCGCCCTGGACCGCCTGGAACGGGAGGGGATTGTGCAGCGCATGGGGACCGTCCTCCGGGAGATGCTCGTGCGCATGGAGCTCGGCGAAGCGGATCGTGGCCCCTCGCTTCGGGAACCGGCCTTCCGGCTTCTCTCCCTGCGTCTCGAAGAAACGCTTGCCTTCGCCTACGTGGCGGACAACCCCGCCGACGAGGAGGGACACCATGCCCTCCGGGTGGCGGCCAAGCGCCTTCGCTATTCCCTGGAACTCTTCGCACCTCTCCTCGGAGAGGTCGGGGATTCCCTCGTGAAAGAGATCAAGGTTCTTCAGGACAGGCTTGGGGCACTCCATGACTGTGATGTCTGGCGGAGCTTCCTCCCTGCCTTCATCGATGCCGAGCGTCGTCGCACCCATCGCTACTATGGACACGGAAAGGCCTTCCCGCGTCTGGAGAAGGGACTCCTGTTCCTGCTGCACCGGCGGGACGAAGAGCGGGAGAAGCTCTTCGCGTCGTTCCTTGCCTGGTGGAGGGGCGCGGAGAAAAAGAACTTCTGGCAGCGCTGCCGCGAGGGAATCGCGTCTCTTCTCGCCGACGCCGGAAAGCTTCCGGCGACGGATTCTTCTTCCCCGATGGAGGTGGTGACGGAGTGAAGATCGCATTGCTCGGAGACATCCACGCCAATCTGTCCGCTCTCGATGCGGTGCTCGAACACGCCCGGAAACGAGGTGTCGGTGCCGTCTGGTGTCTCGGCGACTCCGTCGGCTATGGCCCCTGTCCCGACGAGGTGATTCGACTCCTCCGGAGAGACTACGCGCTCTGTCTCCGGGGAAACTACGACAACAAGGTCCTTTGCGTGGAGGAAAAGCGCGAGCGGTGGCTCCTCACGAAGGGAGAGGAGAAAGTGCTCGCTTTCCAGTGGGCCTGGGACAATCTTTCCCCGGAAAGCCGGGAATGGCTCGCGGGGCTTCCCGAGACGCTGCGCCTCTCCCTTGAGGGACATCGTATCCTGCTTGCCCACGGAAGTCCCGATTCCCCCAAGGAGTTCCTCGGGGAGGAAACGCCTCGGGAGCGCTTCGCCGAGATCATCGCCGACACCGGGGCGAACGCCCTCTTGTTTGCCCACACACATCACCCCTTTTGTGAACGGATCGACGGGGTGCTTCTGCTCAATCCCGGAAGTGTGGGACGCCCCGTGGACGGCGATCCCCGCGCCTCCTACGCGCTGCTCTCGGTGACGAAAAAAGGGATCGAGGCGGAGTTGTTCCGCGTTCCCTACGATGTGGACCAGTGTGTCGCGGCGCTTCGCACGGCGGGGCTTCCCGAGGAATTCGGAAACATGTTCCTTTCCGGAACCGATTTGGGAGAGGGGGCGCTCCGTTCGGAAGAGACCGAGGCGGAACGGTTTCGTGCGGAGGCGCGTCGAGTGGGGCAGAAATACGTGGACATGGGGGAGCACATGACCCAGGTGGCGGCCCTCGCGGTGCTGCTCTTCGACGAACTGGTCCCCCTGCACGGCTACGGTCCGGAGGAACGGCGTCTTTTGGAACTGGCGGCCCTTCTGCACGACATCGGTTGGTGCGAGGGGCGCATGAAGCATCACAAGTGGTCCGCACGGCTCATACTCGAGGACGAGGATCTTTCTCTCTCACGGCGGGAGCGTCGTCTTGTCGCCTGCATCGCCCGCTATCACCGGCGCGGGTTTCCTCGGGCGTCGCACCGCCTCTTCGGCACGCTCTCCGAGGAGGAGCAAGCTCTCGTGAGAGTTCTGGCGGGATTGCTCCGCGTTGCCGACGGGCTCGACAACTGTCATCTCAGCCTTGTCGAGGGGCTTTCCTGCACGATCCGGGATGATCGGGTGGACCTTCGCGTCGTCGCCCCCCAGTTTCCGCAAGGGGAGGACGAAAAGGCGCTTCGGAAAGGAGACCTCTTTCGGGAATGTTTCAATCGGGAGATCGCGATCACGTGGGACCTGCACCGTTGAGCGAGGCGGGGCGCGTCCTCGCCTTTCTGGATATGGGGACGAACTCGATCCGCCTTCTCCTGGTGCGGATCAACCACAATCGTTCCTACACGCTGCTGCTGCAGCAGCGGGAGGTCATTCGCCTCGGAGAGGGAGCCTTTCAGGAGGAGCGTCTTCAGGACGCCGCCATGGAGAGGGCGATCCTTGCCGCGCGGGGGTTTGCGGAGATGGCTCGCGCCTACGGTGCGGAGGAGCTGGTGGCGGTGGCCACGGCGGCGACAAGGGACGCGGCGAACCGCGAGGAATTTCTGGAGCGCCTCGCGAAAGAGGCCGGTGTGGACATGCGGATCATCTCCGGACGGGAGGAGGCCCGGCTCATCTACCTGGGTGTGGTGAGCGGCCTTGTCCTTGAATCCCGAAAGGCCGTCTTTATCGACATCGGTGGGGGCAGCACCGAGGTGACCGTGGGAGACCAGTTCGAGCACTACTACCTGGACACCCTCAAGCTGGGGGCCATCCGCCTTTCGGGGATCTTTCTCCGCCCCGACGAGACCGGCCCGATCTCTGAGGACCGCTACGCCCTCATTCGGCAGTACGTTTCGGGCGCGGTGGTGCGCACGGTGCAGCGGGTGCGGAATCTGGAGCCCGAGATCGCCGTGGGAAGCTCCGGGACTATCATGAACCTTGCGGAGATCACTCTCCGGAGGACCAGGAAGCGCCGTCTCGAGCGGAACGACACGGTACGCCTTGACGAACTCCGGGAGACCATCCGCATTCTCCGGGAACTTCCCCTGGAACAGCGTCGCAACGTGCCGGGAATCAATCCCGAGCGGGCGGACATCATTGTCCCCGGTGCGGCGGTTCTGGAGACGCTCCTGGAGGAAATGGGCGTGACGGAACTGATGGTGAGCGACCGGGGGCTGCGGGAAGGGCTTCTCATGGATTACCTCGACCGGATCGACCTCTTTCAGGGTATGTCCGTCCGGGAGCGGAGTGTCTTTCAGCTTTCCCGCTCGTGCGGCTTTGACGAGACACACGCCCGGGAAGTGGCCCGCCTTGCCCTGGAGCTCTTCGACAGCGGAGCTGAATCGGGCTTGCACCGTCTGGGCCGGCGGGAGCGGGAACTGCTCTACTACGCGGCACTTCTCCACGATGTGGGCATGTTCATCGCCTTCTCCAATCACCAGGAGCACAGCTACTACATTATCCGCAACGCGGAACTCCTCGGGTTCGACCAGAAGGAGATCGGCATCATGGCCGCGGTGGCCCTGCATCACCGGAAAAAGAGTCCTCGAAAGGACCATCCCGGCCTGACTGCCCTGGACAAGGACGAAAAGCGCCTCGTTCGGATTCTGGGGATGTTCCTCCGGCTTGCGGAGGCCCTCGACCGGAGTCACTCCGAGGCGGTGGAACGGGTCGGTTTCGGAAAAATCACGAAGAAGGAGGCCCGGCTGGATATCTTCCGTTCCAGGGAGTGCCAGCTCGAATACTGGGGTGTGCTGGAGCTGTGCGAAGGGTTCGAACGCGTTTTCGGGCGCGTGCTTCAGGTCAACCTTCAGGAGGGGAATTCCCTGTCGGCGGTCTCCGGGGAATAGCCTGGCACGGCATCGCCGCCTCGGCGCGCTTCGAGAAAGGTTTTTTCGCAGGCGAACCGCCTTTTTCCTGGGCGGTTCGCCTCTTTTTTACACCTCCGCGGCGTTCTCTGGAGAAACCGTCTTGGTTCCGCCATGCGGCAAGGGGCGCAGAGAGAACGTGGGCAAGCCCCATTGTGGGATTTCTGATTCGGGAACAACGCGTCCGACGTCGCTTTTTACGAAAGAGGCGTTATGTCCCTGCCGAAGAGAGCAAACGAAGCGTTTCCCTCGGGAGACGGCACTGAGCGTGCGCAAATCCGCGCGGGAAGCCTTATCGGTCCCTCTCAGTCCAGCCAGCGCTCCACGTTCTGGAGAAACAGATGATGGAGACGGCGCGTCGCCGGGCCGGGTCGGCCGTTTCCGACAAGGATGTTGCCGATCCGGATGACGGGCATGACCTCCTTCATGGAGGAGGCAAGAAAACACTCCTGGGCAATGCGCAGTTCTTCGAGCCTGGGGGTGCGCTCCTCCACGGAAAATCCCGATTCTCTGGCGAGGGTGAGCACTACCTGGCGGGTGATGGAGGAAAGAACCCGGGAGAGCGGTGCGGTGACGAGAACACCCTCTATGGCGAGGAAGACGCTGCTCGATGCGGCTTCGGTGATTTCTCCGTCGGGGCAGTAGAGGGCCTCGAAGAACTCCGCTCTCCCTCCCTTGGCGACGGAGGGGGCGAGGTAGTCGATGGTCTTCACCGAAGGGTGCGGGCGGGGTTGGGGCAGGGGAAGAAGGGCCACTCCGTCCTGGTAGCAACGGTCGTCGAAGCGGCGAACCGGCTCGAAGAGGACGAAAAGCCTCGGCGAGGGGAAGGTCCCGTTCCGGTTTTCGTCGCCTCCGGTCAGATAGGGGCGCACGAGGACCTCGCCGTCGCCGTCCATGCGGGAGATGCCCTCCCGGATGATCCGGCGCAGCTCGTCCATGCTCAGAGGAGGCGTCATGTGCACCTGTTCCGCCGAGGCGAAGAAACGCTCCAGGTGAGGAGTGAGCGCGAAGGGGCGTCTGCCGTAGGTGCGCAGGGAGTCGAAGACGCCGATGCCTCGCTGGATGGCCAGATCCGTCACGGGGAGGCACGCCTCCCGAAGGGGCACGTAGGTTCCGTTCAGATAGCAGATGGACATGGAGATCACCTCGGAAAGAAATTGGTTCGTCTCCGTCACGTGTGTGGAATCGGCCTGATTCGCCCCGTTCCCGAAGGGACGGGAGAGTCGCGCCGATGGTTTCCGAAGGGGCGGAGTTTCCTGAGGGAGTATAGCAGGAACGGGGCCGAAGGGGCAGCACTTCTTCGCGAAAACGTCGCCCGTGGTCTTCCGGGGGCTGTTGCGAGGTTGGAAAAGGCGAAGGGCTTTCGCCTGCTGCTACGCTACGCGGACGGTTTTTTGTCCTTTTGGCGGGCTTTTCCATCGGGCGGCTGCGGAGAGAGAAAAAAGAGAAAAACAAGACGGACAATGGAAGTCCGTGTAAAATTCTGAAAGAAGAGCGTTTACCCGGGAAACGTAAAGAGCGAGTTTCGCGAGGGCATTTTGCCGGATTCTGGGTGCGAAATGCCGAAGGCAAGCAACAAAGAACGTGGAGAACGGGGAGGTTTTGCAACGATGAAGACGAACAAGTTCGCGCTGCGTTTCGTCGCTGCGGCGACGATGGTGTTCCTTCTCGCGGGGGCGGCCTGGTGTGCCGACGTGGCCCTCACGTCGGTGGGGCAGAGTCCCGATGCGACCATGGTTAAGGTGGTCCTGAAGAAGCTCAAGGTGGAGAACGACCACGACAATCTGTTCACGCCGGAGAAGCTTGCCGGGCAGAAGGTGCTCCTTGCCGTGGTCGGGGGCAGTTCAAAGGGACTCGGTGCCGCCGGAATCGACAAGGATCAGGAGAAGGCCCGGGCCGTGGGCCTGATCGAGGCGGCAAAGGGAAAAGGAATAAAGGTGCTCGTTCTCCACGTGGGTGGCGCGGGACGGCGGGGACAGCTCACGGACATGTTCATCGAGGCGGTGGCCCCCCTTGCGGATGCTCTGATCGTCGTCAAGGGAGGCAACGATGACGGTCTCTTCGGGCGCCTCATCGAGGGGAAGAATGTTCCCTTCACGGAAGTTCCCACCGTGCGGGATACCGAGGGACCTCTCGGGGAATTCCTCAAACAGTGGGGCGTCCTGTAGGTCGCGGCAATCATGGACTGGTTCTGGCCTGAAGGGTTTTACACCCTGGTCATGGTGGGGGTGTTCGTCCTCGGGGCCTTTGCCCTGAAACTGCCCATCGCCGTGGCCATGTCCCTGGCGGCGGTTTCGGGAGCGGTCGTGGCCGGGGATGGCATTCCTCTCCGACATCTCGTGGAGGGAACCTTCGGATATCTGGACACGATCCTCATCATCGCCTCGGCGATGATTTTCATGAAGACCGTGGAGCGCATCGGTCTTCTTGAGGCCGTGGCGGCCCGGATGATCCGCCGGTTCCGCTCCTTTCCGCTGCTGCTCTCCCTTGGCATTCTCCTGCTCATCATGGTTCCGGGAATGATCACGGGTTCCTCCACGGCGGCGGTGCTCACCACGGGTGCTCTCGTCGCGCCGGTGCTCATCCGACTGGGCGTGCCGGTGCTCAAAACCGCCGCAGCCATCGCCATGGGCGCCATCTACGGCATGATCGCCCCGCCCATCAACCTTCCCGCCATGATCATCGGCGGCGGCATCGACATGCCCTACGTGGGCTTTGCCCTGCCTCTCCTGCTCTGCACGCTCCCTCTGGCGGTGGTGACGGCCCTTCTTCTCGTCTATCCCGATCTGCGGCGCTTCAAGGGGGACGAGGCGGCGCTGGAGGAACAGCTCCGGGAGATGGAACGCACGCCTCTCACGCCGCGCCTCTTTCTGCCCATCCTCGTCCTCGTGGTTCTTTTGGGAGGCGAGACGTTCCTGCCCGGAGTCTGGCCGGCTCTTGGCATGCCGCTGGATTTCCTGCTCGCCGCCCTGTCAGCGTTCCTCACGGGACGGCGCTGGAATCTCCTGGAGACAGCCACCTCCGCCGTTGAGGACACCCTCCCCGTGATGGGCATCCTCATGGGCGTGGGCATGTTCATTCAGGTCATGACGCTCATCGGTGTCAGGGGCTTCGTAGTGGTCTCCGCGCTGGCGCTTCCCGCGTGGCTTCTCTACGTGGGCATCGCCACGTCGCTGCCGCTCTTCGGGGCTGTCTCCGCCTTCGGCGCCGCTTCGGTGCTCGGAGTGCCTTTCGTGCTCGCGCTGCTCGGCAAGAACGAGATCATTGTGGCTTCGGCCCTGTCTCTCATCGCTGGACTGGGGGATCTGATGCCTCCCACGGCGCTCGCGGGCATCTTCGCCGCCCAGGTTGTCGGGGAGAAGAACTACTTCCGGGTCCTGAAGCATTGCGTGATTCCCGCCGTCCTCACCGCGGCCTGGGGGATCGCGATCATTCTTGGCGCGTCCTTCGTGGCGGGCGTTCTCTATTAGGGAGGGTGGGACATGACTCCGATCTATCGCGGCATTGTCGCTCTGGTCCTCTTCCTCGTGCTTCGCTGCATGTTTCGGGAGAAGGACTTCTGGAAGCAGGTCACGGGGGCTCTCGTCCTGATCCCCTTGGTTCTGCGCCTGCTTTTGCTCAAGTAGGGGAGGCGATCCGGTGAAGATTCTGCGCGGTACTCCCGTCACCGCACTCGTTCTTCTCGTTCTCGTGGGGGCGGTGTCCTTCCTGGCCGCCCGGGAATTTCTCGCCATGCGGGTTCCCGACGTGGTGGTTCCGGCTCCCGGATACGAGACACATTTGCTTTCAGAGTGGGAACCTTCTCTCAAGGGAACTCCGGCGGACACACCCGTGTACATTCAGGCGGGGAGCGAGCCGGGCGGAACGGTACTCGTTATGGGGGGCACCCATCCCAACGAGCCCTCCAGCTCGCTCACGGCGGTGCTCTTTCTCGAGCGTGCCCGGGTGAACCGGGGGCGCCTGGTGGTGATCCCCTTCGCGAACATCATGGGATTCTCCCACAACGATCCTCAGGAGGCGTCGCCCCAGCGGCTTCACTTCACGCTCGCCGACGGTTCGGTACGCACCTTCAAGTACGGATCGAGAGCGACGAACCCCATTCATGCCTGGCCCGCTCCGGACGTGTACATCCACCCCCAGTCAGGGCAGGAACTGTCCGGGAAGGAGAAGAGCAATCTCAACCGCGCCCATCCCGGCACGCCTGATGGGGATCTCACGTCCAGGCTTGCCTATGGGCTGCGGCAGCTCATCGTCAAGGAAAAAATCGATCTCGCCTTCGACCTTCACGAGGCGTCGCCGGAATACCCCGTGGTCAACGCCATGGTGGCCCACGAGCGGAGCATGGAACTTGCCGCCATGGTGGTCATGGAGCTGGAGGGGGCGGGTATTCCCATGCGGCTCGAACCCTCTCCGAAGAATCTCCGCGGCCTTACCCACCGCGAGTGGGGCGATTTCACGGAGACCATGCCCATTCTTCTGGAGACGGCCAACCCCAGCCAGGGACGTCTCCGGGGGCGTACCGACGAAGATCTGGTCCTCACCGGAAGGGACAAGTGTTACACGAAGGCCGCTGCGTTGGGGCGTCTCTTCGTTCCCTACGACGGTTCCCAGAGCATTGAATTGCGTGTGGCCCGTCATACCGCGACGGTGAAAACCTTTCTGGACATGCTCGGTCTTTTCGACGAGGCGAAGGAGGTGGACGTGGAGGGCATTCCGACCTATGAAGAGCTTCTTGGACAGGGGTATGGCGCGTTTCTGACGCCCCTGCCTCTGAAAGACGCCTCTCCGGGATCCCAGGGGTAGTTCAGAGAGCCTGGACTGGGGGCGGGGGGCAGTAAAAGAAAAATTCCCCCGGAGATGCGGACAGGACTGAGAAGGAGGAGAGAGCGAATGAAACGGTACGGAATTGCGGTGGTGCTCGTTCTGTTGACGGCTCTTCTGGCCGGGTTCGCCTGGGCGGAGCCGAAGCCCGACGAAATCTACGCGGAGAATGGCATGGTGTCCTCGGCCCATCGCCTGGCGTCCCGGGCGGGTGTGGAGATTCTCCAGAAAGGCGGCAACGCCATCGACGCGGCGGTGGCCACGGCTCTCGCGCTGAACGTCGTGGAAGCCAACGCATCGGGCATCGGCGGCGGCGGTTTCATGACCGTCCGCTTCGCCAAGACCGGAGAAGTGGTGGTTCTCGATTATCGGGAGATCGCGCCTGCGTCGGCCACGAAGGACCTGTTCGCCTCCGAGCAGGCCAAGACGGAGAAATGGAGTCAGCTCGGCGGCAAGTCCGTGGGTGTCCCCGGATGGCTCGCGGGCATGATGACCGCCCTGGAGAAGTACGGCACCATGAGCTTCGCCGACGTCGCCCAGCCCGCCATTCGGCTCGCCGAAGAGGGGTTTAGCGTTGCCCCCATGCAGACCCAGATCATCACGGACGAGCTGGACAAGATCCTCGCCTACAACGACCCCGCCAAGGTGGCCTTCCTGAAGGACGGTCTCCCCTACCCCACGGGAGAGACGCTGAAGCAGCCCGCACTCGCCAAGACCTTCCGCCTCATCGGCGAGAAGGGGATCAAGGCCTTCTACGACGGCCCCATCGGCCAGGCGATCGTTGACGCGGTGAACGCCTCGGGTGGCGCCATGACCATGAAGGATCTCAAGACCTACACGGTACAGGTGCGCAAGCCCGTCGAGGGGACCTACCGCGGCTATGCCATCTACTCCGTGCCCCCTGCATCGAGCGGCGGCACCCACATCGTGCAGCTTCTGAACATTATGGAGAACTTCCCCGTGAAGGAATGGGGACACAACGGCCCCCGGACGCTGCACTTCCTCGCGGAGGCCATGAAGCTCATGTATGCGGACCGCAGCAAGTACATGGCCGATACAGCTTTTGCAAACGTTCCCCTGGAAGGACTCGCCTCCAAGGCCTACGCAAAGACCCTTGCCGAAAAGATCAAGGCGGACGTGGTTATGCAGGAAGTCGTTCCGGGCGATCCCTTCGCCTTCCAGGAGAAGAAGAGCGCCTATCTCGCGGGCGACCCGCAGGAGCGGATCTCCACGAGCCACTTCTCCGTGGTGGACAAGGAAGGGAACATCGTGGCCTCCACGAATACCGTGAACTACTTCTTTGGCTCCGGCGTGTTCGTTCCGGAGTACGGATTCGTGCTCAACAACGAAATGGACGACTTCTCCAGCAACCCCGAGAGCGTGAACGCCCCCGAACCGGGCAAGCGGCCTCTCTCCTCCATGTCGCCCACCATCGTCCTCGACCCGCAGGGGAAACCCTTCATGGCCCTCGGTTCCGCGGGTGCGACCCGAATCATCACCGCCGTGAGCCAGATCATCATGAACGTGGTCGATTTCGGCATGTCCATGGACCTCGCCATTGAGCAGCCCCGTATCGCGAACCTCGTCTCGGGCGGCAAGGCGGCCCCGCTCGCCGTGGAAAAGGGCATCTCTCCGGAGACGATCCGCTTCCTCGAGTGGCGCGGGCACAAGGTGGACGTGAAGGATTTCGGCGGCTGGTTCGGAACGGCCCAGGGCATCCTCTTCAAGAACGGCAGGATGAACGGTGGAGCCGACAGCCGGCGCCTCGGGGTTCCCGTGGGGTACTGATCACCGCTGGTTTCCCTGGGGTTTCCGAAGCGGAGCATGGTAAAGAGGGAGGGGGGCGCGGGCGTATCGCTCGCGCCCCCTTCCCTTAGGATTTTTCCCGCTTTGGAGTGTTGCTTCGAACGCAACAGAAGTGGAGCCGGCTCCCGACAGACCTCAGTCGGAGTACATCGTCCGAGGCATTTTCGTGGCCTGTTGCAAAGGAACGACGGACTGATGGAGCACGCAGTGTTTGCGGGAACGATTTTTTCGTGTGAACTTTTTCTCCAAAAGCGTCGGGAAAAAATCCATTTCCGGCGCGGGGCTTTTTTTTCGCAGGGATCTTTCCCCGCCACGTGCGGTTTCGTATTGAACAAAGAGCTTTGTTTGGTTTACAATACGAGGCGTTTCGACTCTGGAATCCCCGGGGGAAATCCGCCGTCCCTTCAGCGTTTCCTTCTTGAAAAACCCTTGTGGGATCCGAAGAAAAAGGAGAGATGCAGTCATGGGAGCCACAAAGGTTGTCATTGCCCTTGGAGGAAACGCGTTGCAGGAGGCAGGAACACCTCCTACGGCGGAAGCCCAGCTCGATGTGGTGCGAAAGACCGCTGCCCACCTCGCCGAGATCAGTTGCCGCGGCTACGAGATGGCGGTCGTGCACGGAAACGGACCACAGGTGGGGCGCATCGTTCTCGCCCAGGAGACCGCCGCGGCGGCGAATCCCCAGACGCCCGCCATGCCCTTCGACGTCTGCGGTGCCATGAGCCAGGGATACATCGGCTACCACATACAGCAGGCCCTTCGGGACGCACTGCGGAACCGGAACCGGAACGTTCCCGTGGTGACCCTCGTCACCCAGGTGGTGGTGGACCCGAACGATCCCGCCTTCAAAAATCCCACGAAACCCATCGGCCCCTTCTATTCCGAGGCGGAGGCAAAGTGCATCGCCGAGGAGAAGGGATATGTCGTCAAGGAAGACGCCGGGCGGGGGTGGCGCCGGGTGGTCGCGTCGCCGGAGCCGAAGAAGATCACCGAAATTTCCGCGGTGAAGCGTCTCTGGGAAACCACCATCGTCGTCACCGCCGGAGGCGGTGGCATTCCCGTCATCGAGAACATGGACGGTTCTCTTACGGGAGTGGCTGCAGTGATCGACAAGGATCTGGCCGCGGAGAAGCTCGCCGAGGAGATCGAGGCGGACATCCTGCTCATTCTCACCGAGGTGGACAAGGTGTGCCTCGACTTCAAGAAACCCACGCAGCGGGTTCTTTCCTCCATGACCGTGGCGGAGGCGATCTCCTACATGGATGAGGGGCATTTCGCTCCGGGAAGCATGCTCCCCAAGGTGATGGCGGCCATCAAGTTCGCCCGGACCTTCCCGGGGCGCAAGGCGATCATCACCTCCCTTTCCAAGGCGGTGGAGGCCCTCGACGGCCTGGAGGGCACGGTCGTCACCATGGCGTGACGCCCCGGGAGGAGTGAAGGACTGTGTGTGGGAGCGGAGCTGCTGCGGAGATGCCAGCATGCTTCCGCTCCCTTTTTCGTTGCCACGGTGCAACGACGGGATGTCGTGCCACTTCCACTGCGGCAAAATGCCAAAAGGATCGGGACAAGCAAAAGCCACAGTGCCGTCATCCTCGCCTTTTTCGGCGCGAGAGCGAAACCGTCAGCGTCGTGCTCGATTTCGGTAGGGATGAGCAGACTGTTCGTCTTCTCCAGCTCCGGTTGTGTCACGTTCTTGATGAGCAGGAACAGACGCTCGTCTTGATTCGATCGTGGTTTGTCCGCATGGTAGAAAAAAGCGGGTAGTGCGTAAGGATTGGGGTTGTGTGGTGTGGTGTAGTGCAGTGTAGCGTAGCGTATTGGTATCGGTATGGATTGTAGATGTAACCGCCATTCCGTTTGTCGCAATTTTTATGGAAAATCCTCCGTTGCATCTCCGCCGCCGGACCTGTAAGGTAGAGCAAAAGCTGCGCCGAGGAGGCGATGTTCATGTCCTTTCCTGTTTCCGTGGAGGGAAACGGTTCTCTGGAGAGTGATTCGCCCGTTGACGGAATAGGTGTCCTGAAAACGCTTCCCTTTCCGGAGCCGCACAAGGTGGTGGCCTGGAGGGTGAACAACTTCCTCCGCTCCCTCGCGTGGAAAGTCGATGGTGCCGCGTCGGTGTCTTTCGTGGACACGTCCTCCTTCGAGGGGAGCGACGTCTACCGCCGGACCCTGAGCTTCCTGCTCGTCCTGGCCTGCAGGAAAGCTCTGGACGAGGACGTGGTGATCCGTCATTCCATCAGCAACGCCCTCTACTGCGAGCTCGCGGGCCGGGCCGCGACGGAGGCCGATGTGGACCGCGTGCAGGATTTCCTCCGTCACTTCGTGGAGATGGACATCCCCATCGTACCGGAGATCCACACGCTGGATCGCGCAGTGGACCTCTTTCAACGTCAGGGCAACGAGGACAAGGCACGCCTGCTCAAATGGGCGGGGCACGATCCTCTGGTACTCTATCGCTGCGCGGACCGGTACGCCTACTTCTACGCACCTCTGGCTCCCTCCACGGGATATGTGAAGACCTTCGACGTCATGTTCCACGATCCCGGCATGGTGCTCCGCTGTCCCTCCGTGATCTCGCCCGACGAACTTCCCCCGTTTCAGGCTCCGCGCAGTCTGGTGGACGTGTTCCGGGAATACGGCGAGTGGCTCGACATCCTCGGCGTGAGCACCATGGAGAACCTGCACGAGCAGGTCGCTGCGGGGAAGGGGCTGGAGCTCATCCTCATCTCCGAGGCGCTTCACGCCCAGCGTCTCAACCGCATCGCCGAGGAGATCGTCGCCCGGGGTACCGTCCGGGTGATTCCCATGGCCGGGCCTTCCGGATCGGGAAAAACCACCACGTCGCGGCGGCTGCGAACCCAGCTGCAGGTGGCGGGACTGCACCCGGTGACCCTCGAACTGGACGACTATTTCGTGGACCGTGAACGGACCCCCCGGGACTCCCAGGGAAACTACGATTTCGAAGCCCTGGAGGCGCTCGATCTGGAGCGTCTCGGCGAGGATCTGCACGCGCTGCTCGCCGGGCGGGAGGTACTGCTTCCCAGATTCGACTTCCGCGCCGGAAAGAGCCATCCCGGTCGGAGTCTTCGCCTGAAGGAGCGGGACGTGCTCATCATGGAGGGCATTCACGGGCTGAATCAGCGCGTTGTCGGAAGCCTTCCCCCCGAAACGGCCTTCGGCGTCTTCGTCTCGCCCCTCACGGGAGTGAGCCTGGACCGGCACAATCGCACGAGCACCACGGACAACCGCCTCCTCCGGCGCATGGTCCGGGATTCGAGGACCCGGGGAAAATCCCCGGAGGTGACGCTCCAGCAGTGGCCCTCGGTGATCCGGGGTGCCCAGAAGTATATTTTCCCCTACCAGGAGCACGCGGATGCCATGTTCAATACGGCCCTCATCTACGAGCTTTCCGTCCTCAAGGGACATGCGGAGCCGCTGCTCCGGACCGTTCCCGAGACCTCTCCCGTGTTCGGAGAGGCCCAACGGCTCCTCTCCATGCTCCACTTCGTTCCCTTCATCCCCGAGGGCAATGTGCCGAACGCGTCGATCCTCCGGGAGTTCATCGGCGGAAGCTGTTTCGGCGACTGACCCGGAGGAGAAAAGAGCGGGGAAAAATGGTATTTCCACGACTGTGAAAGCACTCTGGCCCCATGGAGACCATTTCCCGGGAGAGGAAAAAAATCGTGAAAAAAACAGAAAAAACACGTTTGTTCCGTGTATTCGAGAGAACGGAGGAGGAAAGGTTGACAAAAGAGAGCAAAAGAGACTATGCTGCTCATGTGATGAGCAGCATATCGAGAGTCCCGGTGGAAAAGCGCGTTGGTATTGCCCCGGAGGAGTGCGTCTCGTGAGTGCTCCGTTCGGTTCCGCAGCGGCATCGTTTCCGGGAGGAGGCGGCATGGGACTTCTGCTGGACGACAAGACGCTGCGGATTCTGGAGATCCTCTCCGACAGCTCCGAACCGATGGGTTCGTGGAACCTCGTGGAGCTTCTGGAGGGAAGGGGTATCTCGGTCAGTCCCGCCACCATCGGGCGGACGTTGAATCGGCTGGAGAGCCTGGGATATCTGGAAAAGGAGAAGTTCAAGGGACGGGTCATCACGCCCAAGGGCGAGGAGGCGATTCGCCTTTCCCAGGAACTCCGGGAGCGGAATTATTACAAGGAGCAGCTCGACGCCATCATCAACACCAACGTGCTGCAGAATTTTCTCATGGTTCTGGAGGCCCGGAAAGCCATCGAACGCTCCACGGTGCGCCTCGCCGCGGAGCGGGCGAACGACGCGGAAGTACGGCACATGGAGGAGATCCTCGAACGGCAGAAGGAGCTCCGGGACCAGGGAGGCAGCATCGCCGACGAGGACCGGGCCTTTCACAAGGCTATCGCCGCCGCCTCAGGAAACAAGGCCCTGGAGATTCTCTACGCCATCATCTCCATGTCGGGGCAGCAGTCCCGCCTTTTCGAGCATCTGCGGAAAAAAGTGGCCTCTCCTTATGTGACGGGGCATCTCAGAATCCTGGAGGCCATTCGGGACCACAAGCCGGACCGGGCGGAGATCTGCATGGTGGAGCACCTCGACGGACTCATGGAGGATGTGAACGCCTACTGGCATCACTATCATCCCAAGTAGGCGAAAAGGGGAAGAAAGGCGCCTTGCGCGACCGCAAGGCGTTTTTTCAGAACATTTCATTGCTACTCATGAGATGAGCAGCACGATTTTCCCGGAAGGAGCGCGACGAACGTGGACGGAGACAAGGCATTCGACGCAATCGTCATCGGTGGGGGCATCATCGGTCTTTCCTGCGGCTACTATCTCTCCCGTGAGGGCAAACGGGTGCTCGTTCTGGAGAAGGGCGAGCCCGGCTGCGGCGCCTCCGGATCCTGCGACGACATGATTCTCTTTCAGTCCAAGAAGCCCGGGGTGCTTCTGGAGATGACCTTTTTGAGCCGCAATCTCTACAGAACGCTCGAAGCGGAGCTCGACATGAAGGTGGAATTCCAGAACCTCGGAGGCATGATTCTCATAGAGAACGAGGCGCACCTGGCGATCATGGAGGATTTTGTCACCCGGCAGCGGGCCTGCGGCCTCTCGGTGGAGATGCTGGATCGGCGGGAAGCGCTGCGGCGCCAGCCCTGTGCCGGTCCCTCCATCGTGGCCTCCACGTATTGTCCCGACGATTCCCAGGCGAATCCCTTCAAGGTCATGGCGGCCTTCCGCGCCGCGGGTGAGCGGAAGGGCATGCGTCTCCGCAAGCGTGCAGCGGTGACGGCCACTCGTGCTCTTCCCGGAGGCGGATGGGAGGTGGCCACGGAGACGGAGCGTTATCGTGCCGATCTCGTGGTGAACGCCGCCGGAGCCTGGGCGGCACAGCTCGCCGCCCAGATCGGTCTGGAGCTGCCCATCGTGCCCAGGCGCGGACAGATTCTCGTCACCGAGGCCGTGGGGCTTCCCGGCGAAACGAACGTCTGGAGTTCCGAGTACATCGTCTCCAAGCTTCGCCCCGACATGGCCGGGCGGGACGAGCGTTCCCGCAGGCTCGGGCTCGGATTCGCCTTCTCCAGAACCTGGCACGGCAACTATCTCATCGGCAGCACCAGGGAAAACGTGGGGTTCGACAAGAGAACCACCGGAGAAGCCCTCGACGCGGTGGCCGCGAAGGCGGTGGAACTCTTTCCCATCCTCGGCCAGGTCCACGTGGTGCGCTCCTTCTCCGGTCTCCGTCCGGCCTGCGTGGATGGGAAGTGCATCCTCGGCGAGTCGCCCCGGCATCCCGGCTATTTCATCGCCGCCGGGCACGAGGGGGACGGCATCGCGCTGGCTCCCGTGACGGGGAAGTTCCTCGCGGATCTTGTCTGCGGACGCAGGACAGAACTGGATCTGACGGAACTGCACCCGGGGCGTTTTATCGACGCCAAGGTAGCGTAGGGGGTTTTTCGGAAACAGCAGACTCTCTCAACGTGTGCGTGTCGGGCGGATGCCGCCGGAGGCGGTCGGCCCGGTTTCAGGGATGCTTTGCCGAAGGAGGAGCGGGCCCCTCTTCCTGCGGAGCGGTCATGGCGTGTGGAGACGACGGAGGTGCCGCGGGCGTGCGGAAATGCCGCAATCTCTTCGTTCCACTCCGGCGGGAATGCGTTGCGTGGATTTTTCCGCCGGCGACGAGGTCGGATCGGTCATCGACGTGTCGGATTTTTCGGACGGCCCGATGATCCCCGGAGAACGTGAAAGGGGAGGATCGACTCATGGCATTGGGCACCTGGTTGTGGATCATCACCATAGGCTTCTGTCTCGCCTTCCTCGTCATTTCCTGGAAAGTGAAGGACAAGGCCACCTCGAGTTACGCGGAATATGTCATCGGCGGCGGAAGTCTGCCCTTTTTCCTCATCTTCTTTACCCAGTTCGCCACCATCATGGGGGTGGGAAATTTCGTGGGCCATGCCGCCTCGGGAGCACGGGTGGGGTTGCCCCACATGTTTTTCATCCTTGGAGAGCAGGGATCCAAGATCATCTTCGCTCTCTTTTTCGCAGGGTTGGCGGGACGCTTCACCTACAAGACCGTGTCGGAAATGATGGACGATCTCTTCGTCCGGGACCGGGTGACCCGCATGCTGGTGGGACTCGTCGCCTCGCTCATCATGATCGCCTGGGTGGGCGGACAGGGCAAGGCCTTCGGCCACATCTTCAGCGTCATCACCGGCGCGAACCCCACCTGGATCATCCTCTTCTTCTCCGCGGTGTTCATTCTCTACACCACCCTTGGCGGCATCTATTCCGTGGTGTGGACCGACTTCCTCCAGGGCATTCTCATGTTCGTCTTCGGAGCGGTGTTCTACTACTACGCCTTAGCCCCCGTGGATTTCAGCCTCACCCAGCTGGCGACGAAACTCGCCGAGGGAGGGCACGGCAATCTCTGGGCGGTGGAGCATGTGAACACCATGTCCCTCGTCACCATGTTCGTCACGGGATGCATCGGCATCCTCGCCGCCCAGATCTACTGGCAGCGCTGTTTCGCCGCGAAGGACGGGCGTACCGCCCGGAACGGCCTGCTTTACAGCGGCATCATCGCGATTCTCATGGTGATGCTCACGGCTCTCGTGGGTATGGTCATCGTGGCGGTGAACCCTGAGATCCTGGGCGCGGACGGCAAGCTCGCCGCGGATCCCATGTCCTGGTTCCTCCAGAGCGCACACATTCCCACCTTTGTGGCGGCCATGATCTTTGCGCTCATTCTCGCCGCGGGCATGTCCTCCGCGGACTCGAATCTCAACTCCGCGGCCACGCTCATCGTGAACGATCTGATTCTGCCCCTCAAGAAGGACGCCACGGACCAGGAACTGGTGCGCTACGTCACCATCGCCACCGTCGTGGTGGGCATTTTCGCGGCTCTGGCCGCCCTTTACGCCACCACCATCATCGGCCTTTTCTCCAAGGCCTATTCCATCGCCGGAGGAGCCCTGGTACCGCTGCTTCTCGTGGGACTTCTCTGGAAAAAGCGCGCCGGTGAGGAATTCCGTATGGGAACCAGGAACAGCAACATCACTCCCTGGGGGGCTCGAACCGGCATCGTCGTGGGAGGTGTGCTCACCCAGATGGAAGCCCTCGGTGCACACCGAAATCTCATCGCCCTCGGGGTGTCCGCTCTGCTTATCGTGGTGGTTTCCCTGTTGACGAAGGAAAGCATGGAGGAGAGTTCCCTGCGGGCTTGAGGCGAGGCCCCCGCACAAAGAGAAACGTGCCCCGTTCCGGGCGAGGATGATCGGTCCGGAACGGGTTTTTTCGAAAAAGCACGTCGCCCCGCGCGGGCGAAAAACGAGAGTTTCCCCGCAATCGACGAGGTGTGTACGTTCAAAGCGCTCCTGCCCGCCGTTTCGTCCGGATCTCCCGAAAACCGAGCCGTCCGCTTTCTTCGGAGGGGGCGTGCCCATGGAGTGTTGCCGGAGAATCGGTCGCGCCGAGAAAGGACATTCCCGCCGGAAACGGGTGAAAGAAAAACGTGACGCGACGAAGCTCTTCGTCGCACCGGCGCTTCCCCCGGAGGGGAGTGAAGAAAGGAGTCTGATGGACATGCAGGAATGGGGACGATTGATCACCGCGATGGCGACGCCCTTCGACGCCGCGCTCGACGTGAACTACGCCGAGGCGGCAGCTTTCGCGAAAAAACTTGTCGCCGAGGGGACCAGTGCCCTCGTCATCGGAGGGACCACGGGGGAGGCCCCTACGCTGTCGGAAGAGGAGAAGTGCCGTCTCTTCCGGGCCGTGAAGGAGGCCGTCTCCGTGCCCGTCATCGCCGGCATCGGAACGAACTGCACGAGGAGCACCGTCGCGATGGGGAAAAAGGCGGCGGAGTGTGGCGTGGACGGCGTGCTCGTGGTGGTTCCCTACTACAACAAGCCGCCCCAGCAGTCTCTGTACGAGCATTTCAAGGTCGTGGCCGAAGAGGTGAAGTTGCCGGTCATGCTCTACAACGTGCCAGGCCGGACCTCGTGCAATCTCACGTCGGACACGGCGGCGGCCCTCTCCCGGGTTCCGGGCATCGTGGCCCTCAAGGAGGCGAGCGGCGATCTGGAACAGACCACGAGAGTTCTTCGGGATGCCCGAAAGGGATTTTCCGTCTACACCGGCGATGATCCGCTGACGATTCCAACCTTGGCCGTGGGCGGCTACGGCGTGGTGAGCGTGGCGGCCATGATCGCGGGTCCCCGAATGAAGCGCATGATCGATGCCTTTTGTGCCGGAAACGTCGCGGAGGCCGCGAAGATCCACCAGGAACTCGCGGAACTCATCAAAGCCCTCTTCGTGACCACCAATCCGATTCCCGTGAAGGCCGCCCTCGCACTTTTGGGTGTCCCCGTGGGAGGGTATCGTCTGCCGCTCACCGAAGCGACTCCGGAGGTGGTGGAGACGCTTCGCGTCGCTCTGGAAAATCTGGGGCTTTTGTAAGGGGGATCTTCGGGCCATGACGGAACGGATCGGTTGCGGACACAATGTCCGAGGTGTGGACGCGAAGAAGGAGGTTTTCGAGGGATGACGTTTTCCCGAAGATTCGGAAGGCTCCTACAGGTGGATCTCACCTCTCGGAGCGTGGAGGAGTTCTCGGTAGCCCCGGAGGAGGTTCGCCGCTTTCTCGGCGGCAAAGGGCTCGGAATCCGGCTTCTGGAGGAGTTCCTGCCGCCGGGAACCGATCCGCTGGCCCCGGAGAACCTGCTGCTTTTTCTGAACGGTCCTTTCACGGGGACGCCTTTTCCAACCTCGGGGCGCTTTGCGGTGATCACCAAGTCTCCCTTGACGGGGCTTTTCACGGACAGCCACGCCGGAGGGTTCTTCGGTCCCGAGCTCGCCAAGGCGGGGTGGGACGGCATTGTGATCCGCGGCGCCTCTGCGGAGCCGTGTTATCTCTGGATCGACGATGACAGGATCGAAATCCGAGACGGGGCGTTCCTGAAGGATCTTCCCGTGAGCGCCAAGGTGGAGGCGGTCCGGGGCGCCACGTCCGAAAAGGCCCACGTGGCCTCCATCGGTCCCGCCGGGGAACGGCGCGTGCGCATCGCCACCATCACCGTGGATCGTGACGGCGATCCCTGGCGGTCCGGCATCGCCGCCCGGGGTGGTCCCGGAGCTGTCATGGGCAGCAAGGGGCTGCTCGCCGTGGCGGTGCGGGGCACGGGAAACGCACCCCTCGCGGATGCGGAAAAAATGCGTGCGCTGGCGGTGCGGATGAACGCCGCCATGCGGGAGAGTTCCATGATCCGCATCCGCCGCACCGTGGGGACCTCCTTCTGGGTGGATTCCATGAATCGGGCGGGGATGCTCCCCACCCGCAATTTCCAGAAGGCGTCCCTTCCCTTTCACTACGGGCTCACCGCACCGAATTTGCGCTACTACACGAAACGGGACGTGGCCTGTTTCAACTGCACCATCGCCTGCGGCAAGGTGGCCCGTTTTGGTGACGTGGAAGCGAAGGTGGAGTTCGAGTCCATCGCGCTTCTCGGCAGCAACGACGGCATGAAGGACGTGGCGGAGGTCGGACGGGCGGTGCACTGCTGCAACGAACTTGGCCTGGACACCATCTCCGCCGGGGTGGTGGTGAGCTTCGCCATGGAGTGCGGCGAGAAGGGGCTCCTCTCGGGCGTTCCTGCCTTCGGAGACGGGGCGGGACAGCTTCGCCTCCTGGAGGATCTGGCCTATCGGCGCGGCGCGGGAGAACTCCTCGCGGACGGCGTGCGCCTTGCCTCGGAGAAGATCGGCGGAGGGAGCGAGTCCTGGGCCATGCACGTGAAGGGCATGGAGATTCCCGGATACGAACCCCGCGGTGCCTGGGGCATGGCTCTCGCTTATGCCACGTCCGACCGCGGAGCGTGCCATCAGCGGGCCTGGACCAGCCGGGCCGAGATCGACGGCGAGCTTCCCCGGTTCTCACGGGACGCCTTTCCCCGGTTCGTGAAGGATGTTCAGGACGAGCGCGCCGCTGCCTATTCCCTGGTGGTGTGCGATTTTCTCCCTATGACGACGGAGGATCTGGAGGAGGGGCTCGCCGCCGCCCTCGGAGAGCCCTTTTCCTACGAGGAGTATCTCCGGGCGGGGGAGCGCATTTGGAACTGCATCCGTCGCTTCAACCACCGGGAGGGAGGAATCTCGAGGTGGGACGACACGCTGCCGCCCCGAATCCTCGAAGAGGCGCTCGAACTTCCCCCCGGGCTGGAGCGGCGCTCCGTACGGCTTACCCGGGAGGACCTGGAGGCCATGCTCGATGCCTATTACGCCCTTCGTAGGTGGGATGCCTCGGGATTGCCCACGGCGGAAACGCTGCGCGCCCTGGAAGTGTGAAGCTCAGGGGCTCCGCCTCCGGCGGAGCCCCTTCTTGGGGGTGCGTCCTAGCTCTCGAAGGTCCCCTTTGCAAGAAGGGTGCCGTTTCGGAGCAGGATGCGCCCCCGGGCGAGGACGGAGGAAATGTGCAGGGTCGCCCGGTCCAGGAGCACGAGATCCGCATCGAATCCCCGCCGGAGGATCCCTTTGCCGGGGAGCTTGTACACCGTTGCGGGTGTGGAGGTGACCACGGGAAGTGCCTCCGCCAGTGGAACGCCCTCGGTGAGGACCGCCTCGCGCACGGCCTCGAAGAGAGATTCCACGCTGCCCACGGTAAGCCCCTTGAGTGTGCCTGCGGCGTCGAAATCGGGGAGGCTCCCCTGTCCGTCGGAGCTGAAAGAGATCCGTTCCGACGGAACGCCGGTCTCCAGGAGCCGCCGCAACGCCCCCGCGCAGGACACCTCACCTTCTTCCAGGAACTTCCGGGTCGTGCTCGTGGTGAGATCCACGAAGCCTCCGCCCTGGGCGTAGCGAATCCCCTCCTCGAAAAGGCGGGGATTTCTGTTCATGTGCGTGGGCAGAAACTGGGAGAGAGGAATCTCCGTCTCCGCGCAGATCCGCCGGAGAAAATCCAGTCCCCGGAGGCCGTCCCCGAGATGGACGTTCACCACCCCCGCCTTTCCTGCGAGCATGCCTCCCACCCGGGCCGCTGCGGCCACCTTCGCCACCTCTTCCACGGATGGTTGTGAGGAGCGGTGGTCCGAGAGGGCGATTTCTCCGACGCCGATGATGCGGTCCACGAGGACGAGATCGCCTTCCACGGAGCCCGTGAGGGTCTTCACCGGCAACTGGTAGGAGCCCACGAGACACCAGGCGCTGATGCCCTCCTCGACGAGCCCCCGGGCTTTCGCCACGAGGTTCGCCGTCGTTCGGGTCACGCTGTCCGTTCCGAGAACGCCTACCACGGAGGTGACGCCTCCCCTGACGAGAGAGGAAAGAACAATCTCGGGCGTGCGGGTGGCGAACCCTCCCTCTCCGCCGCCGCCGCAGAGATGCACGTGGCCGTCCACGAAACCCGGAACGGCGAGCAGGTCCGACGCGTCCAGCACCTCCAGATCCGGCAGCGTACCATTCTCAGGAAAGTCCTGCCCCATCCAGGCGATGCGCTCTCCCGCCAGAAGAATGTCCCTTCGGCCCAGTGGTTCCGGGGCGTAGACCGTGGCGTTTTTCACGAGTACGAACATGGTCATTCCTCCCGTCTCACCGGTGCGGTGTTCCACCGGTGGGGTTCTCGGTACCCTCCCCATCCTACAGACCCCGCTCCTTCTCCGCAAGACGAGAGAACGAGGGACTGTTCCGAAGGGGACGAAACCGATAGAATGCGTAGGGGGTCGGAAGCCCCGCTTGTGCGTCGTTCCGTCGGAGGAAAAAGAGTGCTTTCCCGTAGTCGGGCGACGAGGTGACCTCGAGGATCGTGAGGAGGAAGAGAATGCGGGTGTGCATGATCGGAACGGGATATGTGGGGCTCGTCACGGGAGTCTGTCTCGCCGAGACGGGCAACGATGTCTGGTGCGTGGACATCGACGAGGCGAAGATCACCCGGCTGAACGAGGGGGAACTTCCCATCTACGAGCCGGGTCTCGAAGAAGTGCTCCGGCGCAACCTCAAGCAGGGGCGTCTCCACTTCACCACGAGCCTGGAGCAGGGTGTCCGGTCGAGCCTTTTCGTCTTCATCGCCGTGGGAACCCCTCCCGGCGAGGACGGAAGAGCGGACCTGCAGCACGTCCTCGGCGTGGCGGAACAGATCGGGGCGTGTCTGGACAGCTACAAGATCCTGGTTCTCAAGTCCACGGTTCCCGTGGGGACCACGCTTCGGATGAAGACTATCGTGGAGGAGGCGCTACAGCGCCGGGGAAGGCGGGACATCGAGTTCGACGTGGCCTTCTGTCCCGAATTTCTCAAAGAGGGATCCGCCGTGGAGGATTTTCTCCATCCGGATCGGGTCGTGGTGGGCACGGAGAACGGGCGCACCGCGGAGTTCCTGAAGGAACTCTTCGCTCCCTTCATCCTCCGGGAGAACAGCCTCTTCGCCATGAGCATTCCCAGCGCGGAACTCACCAAGTACGCCGCCAACGCCATGCTCGCCACCCGAATCAGCTTCATGAACGAACTCGCGGCGTTTTGCGAGACCGTGGGGGCGGACATCGAGGAGATTCGCGTCGGCATCGGCTCGGACAGCCGTATCGGTCATGCCTTTCTCCAGGCCGGGCTCGGCTACGGCGGGTCCTGCTTTCCCAAGGACGTGAAGGCCCTCATTCATTCCGCCCGGGAGAAGGAGTACGACCTGTCCATCCTTCGGGCCGTGGAGGAGGTGAACCGGCGGCAGCGGCAGGTGTTCCTCGACAGGATGGAGTGCCATTATGGAGGCGGAGAGAACCTGGCGGGGAAGATCTTCGCCCTGTGGGGGCTGAGCTTCAAACCCAACACGGACGACATTCGGGAGGCCCCGTCCCTCTTTCTGGTGCGGGAGCTCCGCCGCCTCGGCGCGTCGATACGGGCCTACGACCCCGTCGCTGAGGCGAACGCCCGGGCGCTCCTGGGAGACGACCCCGGCATCGTCTACACCGAGGACTGTTACGACGCCCTCTCCGGAGCCGACGCCCTTCTCCTCGTCACCGAATGGCCCTTGTTCCGGCATCCCGATTTTGACCGCATGAAGTCCCTGCTTCGGGAAGCGGTCATCTTCGACGGGCGGAATCTCTACGCGCCGGATCGAGCCCGTGCGATGGGATTCGTCTGCTACGGCATCGGCAGAGGAGGCGTGTGACCCGGGCCGGACTTGACCTTTGCCTCCGGAAGAGATCTCTCCCCCGGCTCGCAAGCGCAAAGGGAAACACCGTCGAAACACTGCCGATGCAGTGACTTGTGCGGTGGCCGGTTCTCGAACTCGCGAGCACACGGAAAAACCGCCCTTCCCGAAGAGAGGGAAAAATGGGGCCTGTCCCCGGCCTCGAAAAGGTCTGCCCCTCTCACTTTTACGAAAGAGGGCCATACGTCCTTCGCGCACGAAAGAGCGCCCCGCTGCGGATTTTTTCACCGGCGGGACGCTCTTTGGCTTTGTGGGGAGTCAGGCGAGGCGGTGCATCCAGGGGACGATGGAATCTCCCTGCAGGGCCACCGTTCCCGCACGACCGGGAAGTGTCCCCTTTTCGACGGGGCAGAGGGGGAGCCTTTCCGGCTCGACGGCGCGGGCCACGTCGTCCAGGGCGGTGAACCGGACTCCCCTCGCACGGCACCCCGTGAGAAAGGACTCGAAGAGGGCGAGCTTGCTCAAACCCTCCATTTCAGCGTGGACGGTGTGGACATGGAGGATGTGGTCCTTCGGGGTCCTCGGTGCCGGAGTTTCCTGTGCGGCAGAGGGCGCCGGCGCTCGCCGGAGCAGTGCCAGGTAGGCGTCGCCCAGCGAGGCGTCGGTGGTTCCGGGGGCGCCGAGGCATTCATCCAGGGTGGGGAGCGTCGTGGGAATCTGCACCGTGCGAAGCGCTTCTCCCTCCGCGACGGGAAGGAACGGTTCCCTCCCCCTGCAGTCGCTGCAGTAGAGAAATCCTTTGCGTTCCTGCATGCGGAGGCTCGCCTCCGTGACCTGCCATCCCGGAGCGGCGCAGGAGCGGGGCGGCCTTCCCGCGATCTTTTCGAAGAGACCGCAGGCACGGTCGAAATCCGCGGCGAGCTCCTCCGCAGGAATGCGGGGCAGGAGATCCTGCCATTTCACGTGATCCCAGGCGTGGATGCCGCAGTCGTGGCCGCTGCGCACGGCGTCCCGGAGCATCTGTGGATTCGGGCCGGCGATGAGAGGGGCCGGAAGAAGTGTGCCGTAGAGGAGTGTCTTCCATCCGTAGGTGCTGGGTGCTTTTGTGCGGCACATCTTGGTCAAGAATCCCGGGCGGAGGAGACGCCGCACGGCCTTGCCGGAGTTGTCGGGCCCCAGGGAGAAGAAGAAGCTCGCCCGAATCCCCGTCCGGTCGAAGAGACGCAGCAGATTCGGTACGCCTTCGCGATGCCCTCGAAGAGTGTCCACGTCCACCTTGATGGCCAGACGCACCGTCATGCCCATGCGCCACCGTCGCCGAGATAATAGTGCACGGTGTCCCGGACGATGTCCTCCAGAGTTCGTTTCGGACGCCAGCCCAGCAGGCGCTCCGCTTTGGCGATGCTGGGGACGCGGTGCTGCACGTCCGCGTAGCCCTTGCCGTAGTAGTCGTCCTCGGGAATGTCCGCGATGACCGCCGCTGCCGCGAGGGGGGCGTATTTCGGATAGGCCGCAGCGGCGTCCCGGACGAGGTGGGCCAGTTCCTTTACCGAGGCCTGATTGGCGGGATTGCCGATGTTCAGGATCTCCCTGTCGAGATTGTTCCGCTCGTTCCGGACGATGGCGAGGAGAGCGTCGATGCCGTCGTGGATGGAAGTGAAGCTGCGTCGCTGCCTGCCTCCGCCGACGAGATGGAGCGGTCTGCCGTGCACGAGGTTGAAGAGAAACTGGGTGATCACCCGGGCGGCTCCTTTCTCCGCATCGGCGGGCTCGTCAAGCCGGGGGCCGGTCCAGTTGAAGGGACGGAAGCAGGTGAAGCGAAGTCCCCGTTCCTGCCCGTAGGCGGCGAGGACCCGGTCCATCATCTGTTTGCTGCAGCTGTAGATCCAGCGCATCTTGCTCACCGGACCGAGGACCAGGAGGGATTCATCCTCGGAGAGTTCCTTGTCCGGGCAGAGCCCGTACACCTCGGAGGTGGAGGGGAAGAGCACCCGTTTGCTGTGGGTCACGCACATGCGGACGATCTTCAGGTTCTGCTCGAAATCCAGTTCGAAGACGTAGAGGGGGTTCTTCACATAATAGGCAGGCTGGGCGATGCCCACGAGAGGGAGCACTACGTCGGCGGCGCGGATCCGGTCCTCGATCCAGGCGCTTTCGGCGAGAAGATCTCCCTTCCGGAAGACGAAGCGGGGATCGGTGAGGCAGTGCTCCAGGTGATGCGCGTGCAGGTCGAGAGCGGAGACGGTCCAGTCCGTCTCCGCGAGAATCCGCTCCGAGAGATGGCTTCCGATGAATCCGTTGGCTCCGAGAATGACCACGTTCATGCGTCGTGACTCCTTCCATTCCGTCGGTTCGTGTCCGTGTCCTCTTTTGGGGAGAATGTCCCTTCGCACGGCGGCGCGTCGGCCCGGTCCTCCCTGGGGCCGAGGCGTTCGCCTTCGCGGAGGTTCCGTGCGCCGAAGGCCATCCCGTCCATGTCCTCTTCTCCGGAGAGCAGGGGTGTTCCGGCGACGGAATCGCCCCACTGCACCAGTTCGAGACGTACTGCCGTACCGTTTCCGGCGAGCACCCGGAGCGGTGCCGTGGACAGCACGGTGCCGCAGGGAAAGGTCTTGGGGATGGCGGGGTCCTTTTCCTCGGGGAAGCACCGCCAGACGAGGAGCTTCCGCCCTCCCGCGAAGGTGAAGGCCCCTGGAAAGGGACGGGTCACGGCGCGGACGAGATTGTAGATCCGTTTTGCCTCCCAGGTCCAGTCGATGTGGCCGTCCTCGGGTCGCCTGCGTCCGAAGGTGGTGGCGAGAGCGGGATCCTGGGGAATGCGCGGTGCTCGTCCCGCCGCGAGCAGAGGCCAGGATCGTTCGAGAACGGCCACCGCCGCGTCGGCCACCTTGAGGGCCACGTCCTGGGCCGTATCCTCGAAGAGAATGGGAACCCGCTCCTGATCCACCAGGTCTCCCGCGTCGGCGCTCTTCACCATGTGGTGCAGGGTTGCGCCCGTCTCCGTCTCCCCCATGAGAACCGCCCAGTTGACGCACGCCCGTCCCCGGTACTTCGGCAGCAGGGATCCGTGCATGTTGAACGCTCCGAGCCCCGGCAGGCGCAGAATGCTCTCGCCGATCATGTCGCGGTAGTAGAAAGAGAAGAGCAGGTCCGGGCGGAGCGCACGGACCCGTTCCTCCGTCGGAGGGCCGAAGAAGACGGGAATTCCCGCCTCCAGAGCGGTTTGCGCCACGGAGTGGAACCAGATGGTTTCCTTCGGGTCGTCCTCGTAGGTGAAGACCCCCACCACGTGTGCGCCGAGACGGAGGAGCGTTTCGAGGCAGCATGTGCCCACCTCGCTGTAGGCGAAGACCACGACTCGTGGTTCGCGCTCAGTCACGGCGTGCCTCCTCTCCTCCGGCCATGCAGGCGAGGGGCTCCTTTTCCGGCGTTTCGTCCTGCCATGGCATCGGAGGCGGCGTACCGCACGGTTCTCCCTCGTAGACGGTTCGGATGACGAAGCGTGGTCTCCGCCGCACTTCCTGGTAGATGCGTCCCACGTATTCACCGGCGATGCCCACGGAGAGCATGGTGATGCCCATGAGGAAGAAGTTGATCGCCAGGAGGGTGAACACGCCCTCTGCCTCGGGGCCGAGGAGAAGACGTCGCGCCAGCAGGAGGAGCATGAGGAGGAAGCTGGGAATGGAGACGAGCATGCCCAGAAGCGTCACGGCCTGAAGCGGAACCAGAGAGAACCCCGTCATGAGATCGAAGTTCAGTCGAATGAGGCGGTAGAGGCCGTACTTGGAGGTTCCGGCGTTGCGCTCCGCGTGGTCCACGGGGATTTCCGCGGGATTGACGGCGAATTTCTTCGCCAGGGCGGGGATAAAAGTTGTCGTCTCCGGACAGGAGTTGATGTAGTCCACGATGCGCCGCGCATACCCCCGGAGCATGCAGCCGTAATCCCGAAGCCCCAGTCCGGTGATGCGATTGGTGATGCCGTTCACCATTCGGGAGGCGACTTTGCGGAAGAGGGGGTCCTGTCGATCCACGCGATAGGTGCCCACCACGTCGTGCCCCGCTTCGAGGAGCGCCACCAGGCGGGGAATCTCCTCGGGGGGGTTTTGCAGGTCCGCGTCCATGGTGATCACGAATGCGCCCCGGCTCTTCTCGAATCCGGCGAGAATGGCCATGTGCTGGCCGAAGTTGCCGTTGAAATCCACTACCCGCACGGTCGTGGGATGCCTGTCCCGGTAGGCGAGGAGAAACGCCAGGGAGCGGTCCCGGCTGCCGTCGTTGACGAAGAGCACCTCACAGGAGCGCCCCAGCCCTTCGAGGACGGGGGTGAGACGCCGAAAAAGTGCCGGGAGTGATTCCTCCTCGTTGTACACGGGGATGACGAGGGAGACTCTAACGTGCGCGCTGGTCATACGATCTTTCGCCTCTTCTCTGCGTGAATGGGGGTACTGTCCCTTCCGGTGTGTTCCGGTCGTTTCGAAGGAGAAGCGTTTTCCTTCGGAGGCGGGAACGGAAGGGGTTGTCGCCGTTCGAGTGCCCCGGTGGGTCCTCTTCCGGGGTCGTTCGGGATCACTGGGCTCCGTCGGCCCTGTTCAGAACGACGAGCTGGTCCCGCATGGCTTTCCCCAGGATTCTGCCCGGCGGAAAGCCTTCCTGGAGCAGCATTTCGTACCGGGCCTCGGGAAGGACCATGAGCACGCGGTTCTCCCCTTCCCAGATGCCGCGGAAGGTTTCCCGGCCGATGAACCAAGTGGTCTGGTTCTCCTGGCGGTAACCGAATTCGAGTTCCCCCAGATAGTCCACCAGGAGAATCCGTTCCTTCAGGTAGAAGGGGAGTCCCTGGTGGTATTCCCCGACATTGGCGACGAGATCGCCGGGTCTTCGTTCGGTTTGGATGATGCCCGCCAGCTCTTTCGCGGAGAGGATGGTCCCGTAGAAGCGGAAGAGGGGTTTGAAGGCCATCCCCTGGAGCAGTGCACAGAGACAGAGCACCGTGAGAAGAGAGTGGTAGCGGCGGCGGTACCAGAAAAACCAACCGAAGAGCGTTCCAAGGGCCATCGTTATTGCCACGGGAACGCCAAGACGAAGCAGTTCCTGTGCGGGGAAGCGGTCCTGGAAGAACGGATAGGCCACGAGAGCCGCCGCAAAGGGAAGCGTGAAGAGGGATGCGCAGAAGAGACCGAAGCGAAGCGCCCTGCTGGAACCGAGGTAGCTCCAGATGTCGAGGCTTCGTGCCGCCAGAAGCGCCAGGGGCGGAAAGACGGGAAGAATGTAGGGGATCAGCTTCGACTTGGAGAAGGAGAAGAAGAGAAAGATCACCAGGAACCAGATGAGCAGATAGGCGCCCACCTCCTGGTCCTCACCCCGTTCTTTCGTCCCGAGGATGGCATCGCTCGCGCCGGTGAGGGTGAAGCCCGTCCAGGGAAGGAGCCCTGCGAGCAGAATGGGGATGAAGAACCACCAGGGTTCGAATCGGCCGTGCACGGTGGTGGTGTAGCGCACGAAGTGCTCGTAGATGAAGAAGAAGTAAGGGAATTCGGGATTGCGGAGGCTTACCAGGGTGAACCAGGGAACGGTGACGAGCAGGAAGAGAAGGATGCCCGACAGGCTGAGGCTCTCCCAGATGAGGATCCACCTCCGCGTGTAGGCGATCCAGCAGAAGATGACGATCCCGGGGAGAAGAAAGCCGACGAGCCCCTTGGAGAGGGTCGCGAGACCGGCGGCGGTGTAGAAGACGAGCAGCCACCCCCGGTCTCTCGTGATTCCCAGGTAGTAGCTGAACAGGGCCACGGTGAGGAAGAAGGTGAGCGTCATGTCGATGATGTTGATGTGCGCCATGGCGAAATAGGCAAGGGACGTGCCGAGGATGATCCCCGACAGAAAACCCGCCCGTCCGCCGAAGCAGGTGGCTCCGAAGATGGCCGTGACGGCTACCCCGGCGAGAGCGAGAAGGGCCGGGACGAAACGAGAGGCGAAGGCGTTCTCCCCGAAGAGTTTGAAGGAGAGGGCGGTCAGCCAGTAGTGGAGCACCGGTTTCTCGAAGTACTTCACGTAGTTCAGACGTGGCGTGACCCAGTCCCCCGACTCGAGCATCTCCCGGGGGATCTCCGAGTAGCGGCCTTCGTCGGGTTCGAGGAGACCGTGGTTTCCCAGAAAGGAAAAATAGAGCACGCCGACGAGAAGCAGGAGAAGGCAGAGGATACCTGTGCGCAGGCTGCGTTCCATGATCTCACCCCTGTTGCAGTGTTTCGGCCGGTCCGCCCGCGACGCCCCGGTCCTTCCATCTCCTGGCCAGGTAGACGAAGGGGGTGTCGGCGAGGGCCACGAGGAGCTTCAGAACGTAGGTGCTGCAGAAGATCTGGGCCAGCACCGGCCAGGGATAGATTCCGGCGAAGGCGATGGAGACGAAGACCGCTGTGTCGAGGAGCTGGGAGACCAGCGTGCTGAAGTTGTTGCGGATCCAGATGTGGCGCACGTGGGGAAAACGTTTTCTCCAGAAGTCGTAGGCCCAGACGTCATGGTACTGGGAGATTCCGTAGGCGGCGAGGCTCGCCAGGGCGATGCGGGGCATGACGGAAAAAAGTGCCTGCATGGGTCCCTGAGCGAAATCGCTCTCGTGGGGAATGTAGAGCAGGGCGAGGTTCATCGCCGCGGTGGTGAAGATGAGGGAGAAGAAGCCGATGGCCACGGCCTGCCGTGCGGCGGCCTTGCCGTGATTTTCCGAGAGGATGTCCGTGGCGAGGAAGGATGTCCCGTAGATGATGTTTCCCAGGGTCGCCACCATGCCGAAGAGGGAGACGGTCTTCATGACCTGCATGTTGGCGAGAATGGCTGCCATGGCCACCCAACAGTAGAGCCCCGTCTTGCCCCACAGCCGGTAGGCAAGGCTGATTCCTCCGAAATTGCACACCAATGTAACACCCCAGAGCAGTTCGTTCGTCATGGACGCCCTCGGCCTTCCTTTCATTTCGTCCGCAGGGGCAAGGCTTCGCTGCCACCTCTTCCCAGACCGTTTCTCATCGTTACGGAAATCTTATCACGAAAAGCCGGCGCGACAGGACACGCTTCAGTCATGGTCATGCAAAACCGGGACAGCCGCCCCGTCTGGGCATGTCGTCCCGGTCTGTCCGCGCTTCCGCTCCGGAGAACGGAGACGCCGCAAGCCTCCTGCCGCTAGAACTGAACCTTAGGAACGGCCCGCTCCTGGGCGTCCTCGATCTCGAAAAACGTGGACTTCTGGAAGGCGAACATGTTCGCCACCAGGTTCGACGGAAAGGATTCCACGAGAATGTTCTGGTTCCGGACGGCCCCGTTGTAGTAGCGTCGGGCCATCTGAAGTTCGCTCTCCACGGTGTTGAGGTTTTCCTGGAGCTGGAGGAAGTTCTGGTTCGCCTTCAGGTCCGGGTAGGCTTCGGCCACGGCGAATAGCTGGCGCAATGCTCCGGTGAGCCCGTTCTCCGCCGTCGCCTTTTCCGCGACGCCCGAGGCGGAGATGGAGGCGGAGCGCATGCGCGCCACATCCTCGAAGATCTGCTTCTCGTGGGTCGCGTACCCCTTGACGGTCTCCACGAGGTTGGGAATGAGATCGTGGCGCCGTTTGAGCTGCACGTCGATGCCGCTCCAGGCCTCCTCCACGAGATTTCTTCCCCGGACGAGACGGTTGTAGGCTCCCATGAACCACAGGCCCGTTCCCAGGACCACTACTGCGAGAATGCCCAGTGCGATCATGCTGTGTCCCCCCTGTTCCTGCTGTCGTTTCCGTCCCCCGCCGCCCCTGGCTTCGACTCGGCGACGCAAAGACCTTCAGTGCATATCATGATCCATAGCATACCACATCTTACCAGCCGCCGCCTCCACCTCCACCTCCACCGCCGCCGGAGGACCCCCCTCCGGAATCCCCGTCGGAGAAGCCCGAGGAGGATCCGGGAGGAACGGAGGAGACGGCGATGGTGGAGGCAAGGGCGTCCCCGAAGGAGGAAACGCTCCGGGTGAGATCCTCCGTCATCCAGGCCGTGGCAGTGCTGTCGTGCCACAGCGGAACGTAGGTTCCCTCCTCGACGGCCTTTCGGAGCAGCTCCGCGAATTTCGCAGACCAAGCCACTTCGAGGTCGAGGGCGAGCGCATAGGGGAGCAGCGCCTCGAAAAGTTCCGGCGTGCGCTCCGGCGGATGGAGCAGCTTCAGCCGCTCCTCCTCGGCGGTTTCCAGATAGAGGGCGAATCCCTCGATCTCGTCCTGCCGCTTTCTCCCTTTTTCCGTGCGGGCCGGAAGCAGTCTCCGGAAGAGGAGGAGCGCGGCGGCGAGGCCGAGGGCGGCGAGTGCCGCGACAAAGGAGACAGCCAGCGCGGTGAAGAGAAAGCCCCCCAGGAGGAGGAGCAGCGCGCCCAGAGCGAAGGTTCCCTTGAAAAGCAGGGAAACGAGGGTGCGGCATCCGCCGCAGGAGCGGAAGAGGTGCAGGGTGTTCCGGAAGATCCGCAGGAGGGTGACGCAGAGGAGCGCCGATCCGGCACTCCACGCCGTGCCCAGGAGTCCGAAGATGATCACGTCGTGGGCGACGCCCCCCAGAAGTGCCGCCAGAGAGAAGAGGATCAGGAGTGCCACCGCCAGGACGATACCCGCGACGAACCACCCCGTGTTGGTGACGAAGTTGCGTCCCTCGTGGCGTTTCTGCAGGGACTCCCTCAGTCCGGCGGCAGCGGCGGAAATGACGGCCGCGTTGTCCGGATGCAGGAGGAGCGTCTCCGCTTCCCGGAAGAGCGAACCCAGGAGACGTCGTTCTTCCTCCCAGAGCTTTTTCGCCTTCTCGGCCTGCCGGGGTGTCTTGCCCTGCTTTTCGGGCATTTCCTCCGCTCTCCCGGGGAACTCCGTGTCGGAGAACGTCTCTTCTTCCTTCTCGGGGTTCTCTTCTGTCTCCGGTTCCGCCGCGGAGGGACGTACCCGGGAAATACGGTGGAAACGGCCCTCCCGTTCGATGCGGAGCAGACCCTTGGAGGCGAGGGACAGGAGAACGCAGGCGAAGATCTTTGGATCGTAGCCGAGACGATGCAAAAAGCGCACCGACGCCGGAGAGAACCCCTGAGGTGGGGCGAAGCGCGGCACGAGGAGCCCCGGTTCCGGATCCCGGCCCCGTTTCCTCCAGACAGCGCTCCAGAAGAGGGGTACCAGGAGAAAGGTGAGGACGAGTGCCACGTCCATACCGTAATCCCGGAAAAAGAACGCACCGATCCAGGGAGGTGTCACATGTCCCTTCGGCCAAGCTACGGCGATGCTGAGTCCCTCCTTGGGAGCCAGGGGGCGGGTGGTCGCAAAGGATGCCGTGGCTCCTTCCAGCTCTCCCAGGAAATTCTGTTGCCGGGAGCCCCGAGAGCCCGTCCAGGCGTCGAGGGACAGTGCCTCCGCTCCCGGAGGGAGATGCACTTCCGCCGCAACCCGGAGGATCGGAAACTCCCATCCGTTTCCCGTGACGTTCCAGTACAGTTCGTCGTGCGTGGCGAAAAAACCGAGCTGTCGTGACGTTCTGTAGGTGATCTCGTAGGTGTGTCGCCCCGGTTGCAGAAGGATATCCCGTGCTCCCGCGTAGATGCGGAGTCCTCCGGAGATGTTCTCGGTGAACCAGGGTTCATCCTGCCCGTTCCGCCGGACTCCCGTCACCGAGAGGGGAACCGTGTGCGGGCGGCCTTTGTCGGGGCGGTAGAGGGTAGGGATGTCCCGGAAAATGCCCCGCCGGATGCGGTCGCCCTCGGCGTCGACGGTGATGGTTTCCACCACGGTGAGACTGCTGTCTTGCTTCACCGTGATGTTGCTTTTGTATTCGATGATGTGTTCTTTGCTCCAGGCGGCGTGTCCCCCGTGGCCGTTTTCGGAAAAGGGGAGGAGCAGAAAAAGGAGGGTGAGGAGAGGCAAGAGGACCGGAAAAAGCCTGAAGCGGCTTCTTCGGTGTTCCTCGTCGTTCTTGCCTTGTCCTCTTTGGAATCGGCGAGAACCGGGTGCCCCCGCCACAGCTTCTGTGTGGTTCTCTTTACTGGAGACGTGGTTTTGTCTTATCGCTTCCATGGCGTACCTCCCCGTGCTTCCGCCGCGGGCATAGCCGTGCCGGTACGCTCCGCCGGGTTTTCAGTGCGGGTGTTCCGCATACGTCACGTCGGGCGGAGGTTCCGCTTCCGAAAAACCATACCACGAATCGGTGCACCGGTCCCGTGAGGGATGCCTCGGAAAAGGCCGATTTTTTCGGAAGTCGGTTTATTTTTTTGTGTGAAATGAACAGGGGTTGACAAGAGAGGGCTTCGCTGGTATATCTATCTCGTGCCGGGAATCGCCTTCGGAAGAGATGAAGCGGCCCGGCGCCGCGACAAAACGAAGAACATGGGGGTTTTATTCATGGGTTTTGTTCTTTCCTGTTCCGCCCGATTGAGATGACTCTGCGAGAAGCGCGGCTCTCTCCGGCTTGGAGCGATGTCCGGAGAGAGGGGCTTGCAGGGGCACCCAAGGGAGATGGACAGGGGAGGTTTTTTGTCATGTGGATGAAGGACAGCGAGGGAAACTGGTATCTTTCGCAGCAGGAGCAGATCGATTGCGGTCATTCCGTTGAAGGTTCCTGGCAGAAGAACGAGAAGGACGGAACATGGCATTATGAACTGAAGAGCGTGGAGAAGCAGACCTGTCACGTGCCTCTTCCTCTCGTTCTGTCCGAAGGAGTGGAGTTGCTTCCCGAGGCCATCTGAGGTGTTTGTGGCCTTTGTTCCTCTCGCGGAAAGATTTCGCGGGAGGGCTCCGTCGGAAAAAATGCTTTTCTTGAGCGTCGTCGCTTCCGAGCGGCGACGCTTTTTTGTGCCTGCGCCTGTCCGAGAAACGCCTTCGAAGTATGCGTGCGAGCCGTACCGGCGAAAAAAGAGAAAGCAAAACATCCCTTGTTGGCGAATCCGTTCCGCTTCGCTACAATCGTGAAATCCGTCACCCCATTTGCGCCAAGGAGGAAAAAATCATGTTCATTCTCGTCATCGGCGGTTCCGACGTCTGCAAGATCCCCGGCCTTTCCGCCGCGGGAGCGAATCCTCAGGTCGTCCCCTTCACGGCTCCTGCGGATGCGGACATGCTCCGATGGGGACATCCCCGCATCGTGGACGTGGTTCCCGTCGATCCCCAAGGACATCCCACGCCGGCCGTCATCACCCGGGCGTCTATCCTGGAGGCCGACATTCCTCACCTCACTCTCCGTGCCGGATCATATCTGCCTCCCGCCTGTCC
>Ga0228536_1000709_pt1 | contig 51530 bp, 43 predicted proteins | sample SJ1Smetagenome_FD_168611 | JGI IMG/M metagenome (GOLD analysis project Ga0228536, IMG submission 168611) | Enriched culture of PCE-dechlorinating microbial communities from Ithaca, New York, USA - SJ1.S | ecosystem: Engineered > Modeled > Simulated communities (microbial... > Unclassified...
ACCTGGTGTATACTCTCCACTGAAGTAATCTCCTGCTGCTGGTTTTTTGTGGGTTTTGGTCGACACACATTCTACCACGTAGGGGATTCTTCTTTTAATTTTCCACCGAGAACTACTTTACACTAACCAGTGGTAACTTTTTGACCGACGGCGGATCGAAAACTGGGTTACAATGAAAAAAACAAGACCTTGGAGGACCTGTAACCGATGCCCCTGCTGACATACTCCCCCTATACTTTGAAGAACCTGAATTTGAAAAACAGGATTGTCATGCCGCCGATGTGCATGTTTTCCAGCGATGAAAGTGGCATGGTCAAGGACTTCCACCGCCTGCATTATCCGACCCGGGCGCTGGGCGGGGTTGGCCTGATCATTGTCGAAGCCACCGCTGTCACAGCCAATGGCCGGATCTCGAGCCAGGATCTCGGCCTGTGGGAAGACAGCCAGATCGCTGGCATGAAAGGCCTGGTCGACCTGATCCACCAGTTTGGCTCCCGGACGGCCATTCAGCTGGCCCATGCCGGACGCAAATGCACCTCGAGTGACCCGGTGATTGTTGCCCCGAGCGCGATCGCCTTTTCGAAGGAATACCGCATGCCCCATGCCCTGACTCTGGCCGAAATCCCCGGAATCGTGCAAGCCTTCCAGGATGCAGCCAGGCGTGCACGGACAGCTGGTTTTGATGCCGTCGAAATCCATGCCGCCCACGGCTATCTGCTCCACGAATTCCTCTCCCCGCTGACCAATCAGCGTACCGATGCCTATGGTGGATCGACTGAAAACCGGACACGTCTGCTGCGCGAAGTGCTCACTGCAGTCCACGCAGTCTGGCCGAGTGACCGTGCCATTCTGCTGCGCATATCAGCAGCAGACCATGCCCCAGGTGGGATCGACCTCGATGAGGCGTGCCGCATCGTCGACGCCGTCAAAGACCTGGCCGACCTGGTCCATGTCAGCACAGGCGGGCTTCTCGAGACTCCGATCCAGATCTACCCTGGCTATCAGGTCAGCTATGCCGATGCGATCCGCAAACATTGCCAGGTCCCGACCATCGCGGTGGGCCTGGTCACCCGCCTCGAACAGGTTGAAGAAATCCTTGGCAATGACCGGTCCGATCTGGTTGCCCTGGGACGCGAGCTTTTGAGAAATCCCTACTGGGTGATCAACCAGGATGGCCGGACTCGCCAGGTGGAGCTACCCTATCCCAAGCCCTATGAGCGAGGTCGCGGATGAGCGCCCGTTCGGCCATATCCCTGAGTCCGGAACGGGTTGAAAGGCTCCGGGGATATCTTGCCGGCCTGTCCGATCCAGCCGGGCTTGCGGTCAGTGGTCAGGATTTGTTCCGCCGCCACCAGCAAGACCTGGAATCCGTCACGCCTGTGGAGCTGATGGAGCTGTTCAATGGCCAGCTCCAGTCCGGCCAGACTCCGGAACAGATTTTCCAGTATCTCGACAAAGTGATCAATGCGGTGGGCCATTCTTTGCATGGCCATCCTCTCCCCCAGCCTGAAACGGGCACGTTCCTCCATCTCCTGGCGGCCGAAAATGAGGCCCTCGAGCAGCGTCTGGGGGTGATCCGGAGCCTGCTGCTGCAGTGGACCGGTACCTTGGCCACACACTTGGGTGAGCTGGCCACTGCGGTCGCTGATCTGGCAGGTGTTTTCCACCACTACGAAAAAATCCAGAACATCTTGCTTCCGATGCTGGAAAAAAGGCAGGCCCGTTTTCATGGCCTGGCGCTCCTCTGGGCCCTGCAGGATCATGCCCGCCAGACCGTCAAGGATATGACCGCTCAATTGCAAAATCCGGGTGTGACAGACGATCTGGTCCGCAAAGGACTGGGCCAGCTGTTCTTTGCCTTGCAAGGGCTGGTCAACAAGGAACAGTGGATCTTGTTCCCCATCACCGCAGAACTCTTTTCGGCTGAAGAACTGACCGGCATGCTGGCCCAAGCCCGTGAGTATGAGCCGTCCTTCTTGGCCCAGGACCAGTACCAGGTCTACTTTTCAGGCCAGGACTGGAAAGGGCTGATTTCTGACAGCCATCTGCCGGAGACAGATCTGCCCGGATTTCCGACAGCCAGCAGTCCTTCCGGCAAAAGCCAGACTTTCCTGAAAACACCCACGGGAGATCTGACCGCACAACAGGCAGAGGCCATTTTCAATGCCTTGCCAGTCGACTTGTCATTTGTCGATGCGGATAACAAAGTCGCGTTTTTTACCCGGCCGATAGACCGGATATTTCCCCGTTCGCCAGCGGTGATCGGCCGCGATGTCGATCGCTGCCACCCACCGTCCAGTGTCCATGTGGTCGAGAAAATCATCACGGAATTCCGCGAGGGCCGGCGTGACACAGCCCGCTTCTGGATCGATCTCAAGGGCAGGAAAGTCCTGATCGAGTATTTTGCCGTTCGTGATGAAGCGGGTGAGTATCTGGGGGTTCTGGAAGTCAGCAAGGATATCACCGAGATCCAGCAGCTGTCCGGCCAGCAGCGACTGCTCGACTGGGAATAATCGTCAGTCCTCGGCCATCAGGCCCAGGAGGCGGTCAATCCGGTCATAACCGATAAACCGGCTTTCGCGCAGCATTTCTTTGCCTTCGGCAAGGACCAGGATGGTCGGTACGGTGAAGACCAGGCGCTGGGCAGCCACTTCCGGGTGGGTGTCGATGTTGATATCGACCACTGGAACCTGGTGATCCTGCGCCACCTGCATCAGCCGGGGCAGCGTAGAATGGCAGACCGAACAGGTCGGTGAACTGAAATGGACCAGCAGCCGTGGCACCTGTGTGAACGCTTGCTCGATGCCAGCGGCAGACTGGGTTAAATCTATCACGGAGGGGGTCTTTTCCATGGGAGTGATCTTCCTTTGGTTTTGAATTAATTCTTCTCGGCCTGATAGTCGGCCAAGGCTGTTTTCAGACGGACCAGGATGGCATCGATCTGGTCCATCTCGGGGAGTTCTTTCGTGCTGAGCAGCGCCCTGGAATCGCGGACGGCTGCTGAGAGCTTCTGGCTGGCCGGCGAGAGCCCTGCGATGACGGATACCTTGCCAGCATCGTTCGAAGTCTCATCCGCCAGCAGGCGATCGGCCATCTGGACCGACTGGTACAACTGGTTGAAGCGCCCCATGACCGCGTGTTCCTGGCGCAGCTCCGTGATCAGGTCGAGCAGGGTCCATTTCTGATTGTGCGGGGTGACGACTGCCTTGAGATCGATCCGGCTGATCCCGTTTTCACGGAAATCCTTGAGCAACCGGTCGATGCGGGCGTCACTGAGGTCTTTCATCAACAGGACCTCGTCTGGGATCGGCTCGCCGTCGTAATCAGCGGAGCGGGGTGCATGCCCGGGCAGGTCGGCCAAATGGCCGATGGTCTGGCTGAGCATGGCATGGCTGATGGTCTTGGCCCGGATATTGAGCCGGGAGAGGATTTCCCGGATTTTCAGACCTTTTTCACTGGTGGTATCGAGCTGATAGAGCAAGACGAGTTCATCTTTGGCCATGGGTAAGGTTCCTTTGTGTTTCAATTGCGGACACCGGTGCAGAACAGGTGGCGCAGGTAAATTTCAAATCCTGGCAGGATTATAGCACAGGTATGGGCCTCATTCGGTCACATAATCACCCAGAGTAACAGTTGAGCCTTGCAATTGTGCCTGTGAAAAATACAATGGAGTCATGGAATCGGTTTGGCACAAACGTTTGATGGTTTCAGGCCTGGTCCTGGTCTTGCTTCTGGCTGGCTACAGCCTGTTTTTCCGCACCTATCTCGATGCAGACCGTTACCTGGCCATGGCGCTGGAGGCAACGGGTGATGATCCGACCATCATCAATGCCGACGAACCAGACTTTTCTGTCGGCTTTCATGAGGGTCGCCTGACCATCCATTTCATTTTCCAGACGGAGGCCAAGACAGGGATCGGATCGATCAGCCTCTACATCGATCCCTTCCGAAAAACCTATTTTGATGTCAAACGGAGCAATCAATACGCAGGCTTGCCCTGAAAAGGAGAACACCCAACATGCAATTGATCCGAGAAAATCGCCCCTACGAAGATTATCTGGCGGCCCTGTCGCCCGTAAATTGTGATGAACCCCGCGTGAGCTTTGTGGCCGAACACCTGATGGGCCGCCTGTCCAGCCAGCTGGAGAATCCGGAAGGTGCGCCCTGGTCCGATCCGGAGACAGCTCTGGTCCGGTTGACCTATGAATATGTCCGCGACAAAATTGCCAACTCCACGCCAACCACATCAGGAAAAATGACGTGGCGGGCGTCTGAAGTCCTCAACGAAAAGGAGGGCACCTGCTATGGCAAGGCCAATCTGATCGCCGCTCTCCTGCGCAAAAACGGCATTCCCACTGGGTTTGCCTACCAGTATCTGAGAGAATCTGCAGATGGACAGCTGGTTCTGCATGCCCTGAATGCTGTCTATCTGGAGTCGCTGGGCGGCTGGGTGCGGCTCGATGCCAGTTTCACGGCTGGTTCCACCCGCCAGTCACCACTCGAACAAGCCCCGGCGGAGTTCGCCGCCGTTGACCCCGATGCCCTGATCCGCCCTGTCCGCCCGGAATTGGGTGAAGACAACCTGCCGATCGTCTACGCCGAACCCGATGCTCAGCTGGCTGGTTTATTCAAGCATGCTACCAGCCTGCAGGAGCTCTGGGCCAGACGCCCGTCCCGCCTGGCAGGTGGTGAGCACGACCATGGGCAGGAAAAAGCAGGCAAGGAAGCCTCGCCTGCCCGGGGTGATTTGGATGAAAATTTCCTCGATGTTCTGTATGGCGACCCTGATGATGAAGCATTCAGCAGCTGCAGCGGTGGCTGCTCCGGCTGCTCCGGAGGATGCAGCATCGGCTAGGCGTCAAGCGTGCCCCTTGATCCAGAGATACTCGAACGGACCAAGCAAGATACGGTCGTTGTTGAAATCAACTGTCTTGCCGCTGACCAGGTCGGTCTTCTTGCCGAAGATCCCGACGCCGTGGAACGCATTGGTGTCGACCCACTGGCGGTCTTCGCTGTAGTTGCCGAGGAAAACCAGGGCGTCATCATGGTGGTATTTGACGAAGCTGTAGACAGGATTTTCATAGCATTCGATGATCTTGGCCGGGATATCGGTACGGAACAGCTCATGCTCAGTGCGGATCCGGATCAGTTTTTGCAGGGCCTGGAAGACTTGCCCTTCGCTGGTTGACAGGTCATGCCGGCGTTCGGCCCGCTCCCAATCGAAGAAGGGGCGGTGCAGCCAGCGGCTGTCGTGGGCCTTTTTCGGATCCTGCTTATAGGAATAGTCGTTCAAGGTGGCGATTTCATCGCCGCTGTAAATCAAAGGCATGCCGGATTCGGCCAGAAGCTGGGCGTGGATCAGGAGAATGCGCTTGATGGCGAGTTCCTGCTGGTAGAGATCCTGATTCTCCAGCGCCATCTCCAGACCCGCCAGGCTGGCCAGGGAGCCGCTGTTCCTGGCATCGAGGGTCTCGGGATTGAATTCGTACAGCTCGCCGCGCGAATGGCTGAAGGAATGGTCGCCCTTGTAGAAGCTGATCAGGTATTGCTTATGTGCCTCGGGACTGAAGCCCATTGCCTTGAGGATATTATCATTGAGACCCCAGCCGATGTCGTCGTGACAGCGGGCATAGGTGATCCAGCAAGCACTGTGCGGGATCTTGAAGCCATATTTGACGCTTTTGGCCATCAGGCGGGCATCGCGCGTGGCAAAGGTGTTCCAGATATTGACCATGTGGGCGGCGTTGTAGAGGACCTGGCATTCCTGGTGCTCATCGGTACCGAAATATTTGACGATCTGGAACGGCTCGACAATCGCCTCACCAAGCAGGACAAGGCTGGGGCAAACCAGGTCGACAATCAGGCGCAACATCTTGAGCAAGGTGTGGACCTGGGGCAGGTTGCGACAATTGGTGCCAAGCTCTTTCCACATGAAGGGGATGGCATCGAGACGGATGACCGAGACTCCGGTATTGGCCAGGTAGAGCAGGATGTCGGTCATGCGCAGGAAAACATCGGGGTTATGGTAGTTAAGGTCCCACTGGAATTCGTAAAAGGACGTGAAAACCCATTTCTGGATCTGCTCATAATACGTGAAGTTACCAGGAGCGACTTTGGGGAAAACTTCCGGGACGGTTTCCTCGAATTTTTGCGGGATATCATCTGTGTCGTACATGAAATAGAGGTCCTGGTATTCCTTTTCGCCAGCAAGGGCGCGCAGGGCCCATTCATGGTCCTTGGCCGTGTGGTTGACGACATAGTCGAGGCAGACATGGATGCCTTCGGCGCGCAGCTGGGCAACCAGCTCACGGAACTGGTCCATCGTTCCGAACCGGGGATCGATCTCACGGTAGTCCGCTACCGCATATCCACCATCATTCTCGCCTTCCCTGGCCTTGAGCAGCGGCATGAAATGGATGTACGTGATCCCGAGCTCTTTGAAATAGGGGATTTTCTCGATCACTCCTGCCAAGTCACCGGCAAACAGGTCGGTGTAGAGCATCATGCCCACCAGGCGGTTGGACATGTACCAGGAAAGATCACTCTGGTCAGCCTCTTTCAGCTCAGGGGGGCGGGCTGCCGAGGCGTCGGCCATGATCTGGTGCAAACGGTTGAGATGAGTCTGGCTGTCATGGGGATAGAGACTGCTAAAAAGATGTTCGAGATGTTCCTGTTTATGGGACTGGTGCGCGAAGTGTGAAGAGGCCATTGAAAATACCTGACCTTTCTCAAAATCTGGCAGCTTTTGGGAGAAAAGCTGCTGCCTGCCGCCGATCTGGGACGACAGGATGTTCTTATAAACAGTTTAATCAGCGCAACAGGGTGTGTCAATCGATTAACCGAAGCGTGGCCAGAATAGATCGGTCTGTCTTGGCTCGGCTTGATCCGTTATAATCAGGGTAACCAATTCTGGAGGTTTCGGCAATGAGCATGGTGTTTCCAGATTACACACACAGTATCCTTAACCTGGCCAGTTCGATCCTCAAGGCTTATGGCTGTGAATGCCACCATCCGAGCCTGCCGGGGCTCGACCTGGCTCTGGCTGAGCCGCATAAAAACCGGATTTTCCTGATCCTGGATGCCATGGGCGATGCGTTCGTCAAACAGCAACTGGCTGCAGACGGCTATTTTCGCAGCCATCAGGTCGATACACTGACTTCTGTCTATCCCTGCACGACGACTGCGGCAACAACCTCCATGCTGTCCGGACTTTCCCCGGCTGAGCATGGCTGGCTGGGCTGGAGCCCCTGGTTTCGCGAATATGGCCGGATCATCGACGTCTATCTCGACCGGGATAGCCTGTCGGGCCAGGAGATCAAGCCACCAGCCGGTGAGCTGATGCCTTATGAAGATCTCGGGCGCAAGATCTATGCTGCCACGCGCGGGGCAGTCGGGTTGCACAGGATCCAGCCCAATTTTGCCGAGGATGGCGTCGATACCTTTGACCAAGTGATCGAGCGCATGCGCGACTACGCTGCTCTGCCCGGACCGCAGTTGATCCTGGCCTACTGGCACCAGCCTGATTCACGGATGCACAATGAAGGGCCGTACAGTCCGGCAGTCCTCGCCGAGGTCCAGACTTTCGAGCGCCAGCTCTCCGCTCTGATGGAGGAATTGGACGATACGCTGCTGGTCATTTCTGCAGACCATGGGCAGGTTCCTGTCGAGCGTGAGGTCTATCTCGATGACCACCCCGAGATTCTCGAATGCCTGGTTGTCCCGCCGACTCTGGAAACTCGCGCCGTTTCGTTCTTCGTCAAAAACCACCGCCGGGCCGATTTTGTCGCGCGCTTCCAGGCGGCACTTGGTGATTGCTACCTCCTGATGGACCGTGACGAAGTCCTGGCCCGGGCATTATTTGGCCCTGGCCAGGCTCACCGCAAGATCGACGATTTCCTCGGCGATTTCCTCGCTTGCGCCACCGGAAACACCATTATCCGCTATCATGGCCGGTTTGAACGGACACGGCAGGTCTTCCATGGTCATCACGCCGGATTGTGCCCTGAAGAGATGCTGGTGCCGTTGATTGTAACAAAATCTGTTCGCTAAACAGTTTGATTTTGCAGCAATCAGCCGTTTAATGGATGAAAGGTTGCGTTATTATCAATTTCCAGATAAAATAGGTCCAAATTCGGATTATTAACAAAATGTGAACGTTTCCGAATAGATGATATTAACCAGGAGGCTCCAACTCATGATTATCAAAGTTGAACGGAAAATTTATAACACTGAGACGGCAGATCTGATTGCCGAGACCGCCCAGGGCAGCTATGGCGATAGCATGGGCTTTGAGGAAAAGCTCTACAAGCGTGGCCCGGGTGACTATTTCATCTATGGTCATGGCGGTGAAAATTCTCCTTACCCGCAGCCCGGCCTGTTCGTTCTTTCAGCCCAGGATGCCCGGTCCTGGCTCGAGCGTGTCGCTGGCGCAGAGGCTGTTGACAAGGAATTCAACGTTGCCAAGAAACCTGTCGTGAAAAAGGCCCCTGCCAAGAAAGAAGCAGCACCGGAAGTCAAAGCGGAACCCGAGGCGAAAAAAGCCCCTGCCAAAAAAGCTGCTGTGAAAAAGGAAGTTGCTGCTGAAGGTGCAGACGTGAAAGCCGCCCCTGCTACCAAGAAAGTTGCTGTCAAAAAAGTTGCAGCTGAAAAGGCTCCGAAAGCTGAAAAGGCTCCCAAGGCTCCGAAAGCGTAAGGCCAGACACCCCTATTCAAACGGATCCAGAAGGTCGTCTCAAGATGTACACTTGAGGCGACTTTTTGCGTGACAGAACAGGCTGTGTCAACGAGAGGGCCATATGCCAGGTTCCAGGGATCCCTGTACCCAAGAGCAAATGAAAAGGGCCATCTCGTGGAGACAGCCCTTTTATTGTCCGTGAACCAGCGTCCTGGCCGGGATGATGGATCCAAAACGAGCCTTAGGGCAGCAGGGAATCGCCCATCAGGAAACGGTCGCATTCGCGGGCGGCGGCGCGGCCTTCGTTGATGGCCCAGACGACGAGGCTCTGGCCGCGGCGCATGTCGCCGGCAGCAAAGACGCCCTTGATGTTGGTGGTGAAGGTGCCATGCTCGGCCTTGGCATTGGAGCGGGCATCGCGGGTGACACCGAGTTCGGACAGCACCGTGTCTTCAGGACCAAGGAAACCCATGGCGAGGAGGACCAGCTGTGCCGGCCAGATTTTTTCGGTGCCAGGGACCTCAACCGGGATCATCCGGCCCTGGGGGTCTTTCTGCCACTCGACTTCGATGGTGTGGACTTCCTGCAGCTGGCCGTACTCATCCCCGACGAATTTCTTGGCGGTGGTGAGGTACGTGCGCGGATCGTTGCCATAGAGAGCGATGGCTTCTTCCTGGCCGTAATCGGTTTTCAGGACGAAGGGCCATTGTGGCCAGGGATTGTTGGGGGCCCGGGAATCCCGCGGCCGGGGCATGATTTCGATCTGGTTGACTGTGCGGCAACCGTGGCGGATGCTGGTGCCGACACAGTCGGTACCTGTGTCACCACCACCGATGACCAGGACATCCTTACCGTGGGCAGAAATGGCCTGTCCGTCGGTCAGATCGGAATCCAGAAGGCTCTTGGTGTTGGCTTTGAGGAAATCCATCGCGAAATAGACACCCTTGAGCTCACGGCCTTCGACCGGCAGATCGCGCGGCTTGGTTGCACCACCACAGAGCACGACCGCGTCGTGTTCGGCTTTGAGTGTGGCGGCAGAAAGGTCCTTGCCGACTTCGGTCGAGGTGACGAATGCGACCCCTTCCGCGGCCATCAGGTCGACGCGGCGCTGGACAACGGATTTGTCCAGTTTCATGTTCGGAATGCCATACATCAGCAGACCACCGATCCGGTCCGCCCGTTCATAGACCGTGACCGTGTGACCCGCTTTGTTGAGCTGGTCGGCACAGGCCAGGCCTGAAGGGCCAGAGCCGATGACGGCCACTTTCTTACCAGTGCGCTGCAGGGGTGGCTGGGGTGTGATCCAGCCCTCTGCCCACGCTTTGTCGACGATATAGACTTCGTTGTTCTTGATCGTGACCTGGGGGTCATTGATGCCAACGGTGCAGGCGCCTTCGCAGGGAGCCGGGCAAACGCGGCCGGTGAACTCGGCGAAATTGTTCGTCTTCCGGAGGCGTTCCCAGGCTTCACGCCAGCGGCCGCGGTAGATCAGGTCATTCCATTCCGGGATCAGGTTATTGATCGGGCAGCCAGAAGCCGCGTTGTTGATCAGCACACCGGAATGGCAGAACGGGATGCCGCAGTCCATGCAGCGGGCTCCCTGGAGCTGCTGTTGTTCATCGGAAAAATGTTCGTGGAATTCGTTCCAGTCTTTGATGCGTTCGAGCGGCTGACGGTCCGGCGGCAGCTCGCGCTTGTATTCCATAAAGCCAGTGGGTTTACCCATGTGTGTTCCTCCGTTCCGTCAATTGCCGCTGGCCCGGGACAGGTCGCGGTTGTTGGCTTCGAATGCCGCCATGAGGGCTTCCTCACCGGACAGTCCGCTGGCTTCGACAGCCTTGATGGCATTTTGCATGCGTTCGTAATCCTTGGGCATGACCTTGACCAGGCTCGAAACCGTTCGGTCCCAGTCCTGGAGCAGGCGCGCGGCATGCTCACTGCCGGTATAAGCGACATGGCGTTCAACCATGGCCTGAATGGTGCGGATTTCCTCGGCGTCCGTCAATTTCTGCAAAGAAACCATCTGGGTGTTGCAGTTGCCAGAGAAGGTGCCGTCGCGGTCGAGCACGTAGGCGATACCACCGGACATACCGGCAGCGAAGTTGCGCCCAGTCGGCCCGAGGACGACGATGCGCCCGCCGGTCATGTATTCACAGCCATGATCTCCGACCCCTTCGACGACGGCGTTGACACCACTGTTGCGGACACAGAAACGCTCGCCGGCGATGCCGCGGACATAGGCTTCACCACTGGTTGCGCCAAAGAAAGCGACATTGCCGATGATGATGTTTTCCTCGGGGACGAGGGTGGCCTTGGCGTCTGGATAGACGACGATTTTTCCGCCAGAGAGGCCTTTGCCAACGTAGTCGTTGGCATCACCTTCGAGCTTGAGGGTGAGGCCTTTGGGCACGAATGCGCCAAAGCTCTGGCCAGCCGAACCACGGAAATGAAGGCTGATCGTGTCTTCAGGCAATCCGGCTGCGCCATGGCGGCGGGTGACTTCCGAACCAAGCTGCGTGCCCACGACGCGGTTGATGTTGCGGATCGGGAACGTGGCCTCGATTTTCCGGCCGTGTTCAATCGCAGCGCGGCAGAACGGAATCAGGATCTGCTGGTCGAGTGTCTTTTCCAGGCCATGGTCCTGTTTCATGGTGCAGGTGCGTCCCACCGATTCCCCGACTTGCGGCTGCCAGAGCAGGCAGGACAGGTCGATGCCGGTATGCTTCCAGTGGTTGAGTGCCTTTTTCGGCGACAAGCGGTCGGTGCGGCCGACCATTTCATTCAGGGTGCGGAAGCCAAGCTCAGACATGATTTCGCGCATTTCCTGGGCAATGAAGCGCATGAAATTGACCACGTAGTCCGGTTTGCCGCCAAATTTCTTACGCAGCTCGGGATTCTGGGTGGCGACACCGACCGGGCATGTGTCGAGGTTGCAGACGCGCATCATGACACAGCCGAGTGAGACGAGCGGGCCGGTGGCAAAGCCGAATTCCTCGGCGCCGAGCAGGGCGGCGACGACGACGTCACGACCGGTCAGCAGCTTGCCGTCGGTTTCGACGACGATGCGGCTCCGGAGGTCGTTGAGCATCAGGGTCTGGTGCGTCTCGGCCAGGCCGAGCTCCCAGGGCAATCCGGCATGGCGGATGCTGGTGATCGGCGATGCGCCAGTGCCACCGTCGTAGCCGCTGATCAGGACCACATCGGCGCGGCCCTTGGCCACACCGGCGGCAATCGTGCCAACGCCGACTTCCGAGACCAGCTTGACGTTGATTCGGGCATATTTGTTGGCATTCTTGAGGTCGTGGATCAATTCAGCGAGGTCTTCGATCGAATAGATGTCGTGATGTGGCGGAGGCGAGATCAGGCCGACACCCGGAGTGGTGTGGCGCGTAGCTGCAACCCAGGGGTAGACCTTCTTGCCAGGCAGCTGGCCACCTTCGCCGGGCTTGGCACCCTGGGCCATTTTGATCTGGATTTCGCGGGCGTTGACCAGGTATTCACTTGTCACGCCGAAACGGCCGGAAGCGACCTGCTTGATCGCGGAGTTTTTTGAATCGCCGGTTGGCAGCGTCTTGAAACGGGCCGGGTTTTCACCGCCTTCACCGGTGTTGCTGCGGCCGCCCAGGCGGTTCATGGCGATGGCCATGGCCTCGTGGGCTTCCTGGCTGATCGAACCATAGGACATGGCACCGGTCTTGAACCGGCGGACAATCGAATCGACGGATTCCACTTCCTCGATCGGGATCGGGTGACGGGCTGGCACGAATTCGAGCAGGCCACGCAAGGTGCTGCGTTTCTGGGTCTCCATGTTCAGGAGGTGTGAATATTCCTTGAAGGTGGCATAGTCGCCGTTGCGGCAGGCCTGCTGCAGGAGATGGACCGTCATCGGGTTGAACAGGTGGTATTCACCATTGCTGCGCCACTGATAGTCGCTGCCAGTCTCAAGACCCGGATTGACGACATTCGGATCAAAGGCTGCCTTGTGGCGATCGTTGGCTTCGCGGGCGATTTCCTCCAGGCCGATCCCGCCAATGCGGGTGGCAGTGGCCGTGAAATAGCGGTCAATGACGGCCTCGCTGATCCCGATGGCTTCGAAAATCTGGGCGCCCTGATAGCTCTGGATGGTCGAGATGCCCATCTTGGACAGGACTTTGACGATGCCCTTGATCGATGCCTTGATGTAGTGCGCGATTGCATCCTCGCGTGCAAGGCCGTTGAGGAAACCATCCCGGATCAGGCCGTCGACCGCTTCGAAGGCGAGGAAGGGATTGACGGCCGAAGCACCATACCCCAGCAGGAGGGCGAAGTGATGGACTTCGCGTGCTTCGCCGGATTCGACGACCAGGCTGATTTTCGGCCGGGTGCCCTTGCGGTTGAGGTGATGGTGCAAGGCAGAGGTTGCCAGCAGGGCAGGAATCGGGGTCAGGGCGGCGCTGACATCGCGGTCGGACAGGATGATGATGTTGGCACCGTTGGCGATCGCCTGGTCGGCAGCATCAAACAGCGCCTCGATGGCACTTTCGAGCGAACGGCCATCGCCGCCGGCGGCAAAGAACATTGGCAGGGTGGCGGCCTTGAAACCGGGCGCAGTGATCTGGCGGATGCGCTCGAGCTCCTGGTTGGACAGGATCGGGTACTTGAGCTTGAGGCGACGGGCATCAGCTGGTTCGGGATGGATCAAATTGCCAACAGATCCAATGTAGGTTTCGGTTGCGGTGATGATTTCCTCACGCAGGGCATCGATCGGGGGATTGGTGACCTGGGCAAACAATTGCTTGAAATAGTTGTAGAGAATCTGGTTGCGCTCGGACAGGACGGCGATCGGCGAGTCGATGCCCATGGCGCCCGTTGGCTCCATGCCATCCCTGGCCATCGGCAGGATGATGGTCTTGAGGTCCTCGTAAGTATAGCCAAAGACTTTCTCCAGCTTCTCGAGTTCTTCCTGCGGTGGCAGCGGCTCTTCGACGGCTTCCGGCAGGTCTTTGAGCGTGATCATGTGAGCGTCGATCCACTCCCGGTAGGGCTTTGCGCAGGCGATCTTCTCTTTGATCTCTTCGTCAGCAATGATCCGGCCTTCTTCCGTGTCAATCAGCAGCATGCGACCGGGCCGCAGGCGCTCCTTGACTACGATGTTTTCCGGCGGTATGTCGAGGACGCCGGCTTCGGAAGCCAGGATGATCATGTCATCTTTGGTCACATAATATCGTGAAGGCCTGAGGCCATTGCGGTCGAGGATCGCGGCGACACGAGTGCCGTCGGTAAAAGCCATGGCGGCCGGGCCGTCCCACGGTTCCATCATCATGGCATGGTACTCATAGAAGGCTTTTTTCGCATCACTCATCGACTCGTGGTTCTGCCACGGCTCGGGGACCATCATCATGCCAGCATGGGCAATCGAACGGCCGGACAAGACGAGGAACTCGAGGGTGTTGTCGAACATCGCCGAGTCAGAGCCATTGTTGTTGATGATCGGGAAGATCCGGTTCAGCTCGCCGCCGTAAACGTCGCTGGACAAGCCCGGTTCCCGGGCGTTCATGCGGTTGATATTGCCGCGCAGGGTGTTGATTTCACCGTTGTGGATCAGGTAGCGGTAGGGGTGGGCGCGTTCCCAGCTTGGGAAGGTGTTGGTGCTGTAACGCGAATGGACGAGGGCGATGGCAGACTCAAAGTTAAGGTTAGCCAGGTCGAGGTAGAAGGCGTCGACTTGTTCAGCTGTGAGCATGCCTTTGTAAACGATGGTCCGGCTGGACAGACTTGCAAAATAGAAATAATCCCGGTCGGCTTCACCTTTGCCGACGACCAGTTTTTCACAGCGTTTGCGAATGACATACAGGGAACGTTCGAATGCGAGATTGTCCAGTCCATCGGCTGCACCGATGAAGAGCTGGCTGATGTGGGGCCTGTTGATCCGGGCTGTGTAGCCGAGTGAGGACTCGTTGACCGGCAGGTAACGCCAGCCGAGAACCGTCTGGCCTTCCTCGAGGACGATGGCCTCGATCTTGGCCTGGACCGCCTTGCGTTCGTTGCGCTCGAGGGGCAGGAACGCCATGCCGACGCCATAATGGCCTTCTGGCGGCAATTCGATGCCGACCTGGGGACAGACCGAGCGGAAAAACTTGTCCGGGACTTGGAGCAGAATACCGGCGCCGTCGCCTGTATTGTCCTCACTGCCGGCACCGCCGCGGTGAGCCAGGTTTGAAAGGACTGTCAAAGCCTGGCGGACAATGGAGTGGGACTTGTGTCCCTTGATGTTGACGACAAAGCCGATGCCGCAAGCGTCATGCTCGAATTGCGGATCATACAGACCTTGCCTCTGGGGCAACCCCAGATTTTGATGCTGCATAAATCGTCCTCCTGTTTTCGAGCCATTGCGATCGCAAACAACCCCGCAATGGCCGGGATGAAATAGATCGCCTTTGATCTTGCAAAATAGAAAAGGACCATTCAGCTTATGTTGCCATAAAATGATGGTCCCTTGAGTATAACACCGTATTTTTCGCGGTTCAATTGATTTTTGTCAAAAAGTGATTTGCAATAAGAAAAGTTAATACTTGCAGAATGACTAAAAACTGGTCTGCTGGGTATCGGTCATGCCCAGAATCAGGCGAGGTCAAAACGCAAGCTGATATCAAGTGCTTTGACCGTGTGGGTCAGGGCACCGATTGAGATCAGGTCGATGCCGGTTCCAGCCAGGGCAGCAAGATTCTTCTCCCCCATGTTACCGGAAATTTCCACCAGGGCGCGGCCGGCAATCCGGGCAACAGCCGCTTCAATTCCGGTCTGGTCCATGTTGTCGAGCATGATGATATCGGCCCCACAGGCAAGAGCCTCATCCACCTGGATCAGGTTCTCGACTTCGACTTCGATTTTCAGGGTGTGGGGAGCCTGGCGGCGAGCCATGGTGACAGCAGCCGTGATGCCGCCTGCAGCCTGGATGTGGTTATCCTTGATCAGGATGCCATCCGCGAGATTGAACCGGTGGTTGGAACCGCCACCGGTACGGACCGCATATTTCTCAAGGACGCGCAGACCGGGTGTTGTTTTCCGTGTATCACAAATCGAAGCGTTCGTGCCCTCGACTTGATCGACTGCCCAGGCTGTCTTGGTGGCGATGGCTGACAGGCGCTGCAGGAAATTGAGCGCGACGCGTTCGCCGGTCAGGACACTGCGGGCAGGCCCTTCGATCCGGGCCAGGCGATCGCCCTTGTGCACCCGCTGGCCCTCAAACACTGAGAACTCCACCTTGACACTGGCATCGAGCAGTTCATAGACGCGGGCAAAAACGGGCAAGCCACAGATGACACCGGCTTCCTTGGCGACCAGGACCGCTGCTGTCTGTTTGTCGGCCGGGATCGTGGACAAGGTCGTGATGTCTCCTGTCCCGATATCTTCGGTCAGGGCGCGGATGATGATGTCATCCATCAAAAAAGGGGTCAGCATGGTCATTTCCTCCTTCTTGTTTCGGATTGGACTGGGCTGGGCCGGTTTTCGTCCATCCGGTAATGGGCGCCGATACTGTGGCGGCGTCTCAAGGCAGCCTGGACAATCGCTTTTCCAGTCACAGCCATCTGTGCTGCTTCCAATTCAGTCAAAGTGTGGACCGTCGTCCGTTCGCGCCGCTGGTGGATCGCATCCAAACCATGCAGAGCCGTCTGCAGGCCTTCTTTGCTGCGCAGGATGCCACAATAACGAGTCATCAGCTGGCGGATCTGCTGACGATCTTCAGCCGCTGTTGATTCAGCCACCGTGATTCTCAGATTGTCAGCCAGCTTTGTCGCACGCTGAGCTGAGTCTGCGGCCTGGGTCCGGGCAAAAACCACTGCCAGCGCTGCCAGGTCTGCCAGGTCGTGGACAGGTGCACCGTTGATGGCCTGGGCAGCCCTGCGGCCATAGACCAGACATTCCAGCAAGGAGTTGCTGGCCAGGCGATTGGCACCATAAATACCCGTGTGAGCGACTTCACCGCAGGCGTAAAGATTCTTCAGGGTTGTCCGGGCCTGCAGGTCCGTATCGACACCCCCCATGAAATAGTGTTGGACGGGCGTAACCGGCAGATAATCCCGGGCCATGTCAAGTCCTCGCTGAAGACAAGTTTCATAGATCATCGGGAACCGGCGCTGCAGAAAATCAGCCGGCTGATGGGTGATATCGAGGAAGACATGGTCGGAATCATCCTGGAGCATCTGGCGGAAGATTGCCTGGGAGACGACATCGCGCGGTGCCAGGTTACCCTGGGGATGGACCTTTTCCATAAACGCTTCGCCGTGAATCGAGCGCAGGATGGCACCTTCACCCCGGACTGCTTCGGAAATCAGGAAGCAACGCCCGTTTTCATCAGGTTCTGGCAATGCAGTCGGATGAAACTGGATGAATTCCAAGTCGCTTGTCGCTGCTCCAGCCCGGATCGAAGCTGCCAGGGCATCCCCTGTTGCAGGACGGGCATTGGTAGAATGCAGGAACAGCTGGCCAATACCGCCTGCAGCCAAAACCACGGCGCGGGAGCGGTAGAAACGGAACTGATCCGGAGTCAGCGAATTCAGGCTGATGATGCCGACAACTGCATTTGTATCGTCAACCACGAGATCGACCAGCGTCCAGTTGTCATCCACACGGATGTTAGGCTTTGCCTTGGCCAGCTCGACCAGGCGGCTGGTCATGTGCAGTCCCGTGGCATCGCCATGGCTGTGGATGATGCGCTTTCTGGAGTGGGCACCTTCCTGGCCAACGGCCAATTGGCCACTGGCATCGAGGTCAAAGGGGACGCCCCAGGACTGGAGGATGCGGATGTTCTCCGGACCTTCATCGACCAGGACACGCAAAGCATCCTTGTTGCACAGGTTGGACCCTGCTGCCATGGAATCGGCAAAATGCAGATCTGGTGAGTCGTCCTCAGCCACGGCCGCAGCAATGCCTCCCTGGGCATACATCGAGTTGCTCTGGTCGAGGCCGAATTTGTTCAGGATAACGATGTTCAAAGAGGGATCCAGTTGCAAGGCCGTGTACAGCCCGGCCAAGCCGGCACCGACAATCAGGACGTCGCAATCTTCACGGGGCAGGTCGGAAAACGACCCGCCATACAAATAGCGTTGCATCAATTCATCAACTCCACAAAACCTTTTGTGGCCGGAGGACTCTGTTGGTTACCTGGTTTCATCAACAGCCGCATCCAGCACGTCTTCAAGGCTATTGTCAGACCGCAAAGCTCCCGGAGAGAGTCCTGGAAGTTGACGGATACCGAGACGACGGAGGTCCGACGATGAGTCTGAACGCGTGCTCGGGCTCTGTTAGGGTGACTTTCAATTTACAACGCCAGGGGGTGAGTGTCAATCAATTCATGGCTGCCGATGATTCTCCATCACCAGGTTCGCAACGTATCAAGAGCCATTGCCCAATGGGCTTCTGTTGTGATAATCTGGCAATCCAGCCGAATCGGTGCCATTCATTGTCAATATTGATTGTTTACAGAGGACGGCTTCAGCTATACAATATCTAGTGTCTGATTGCTGCTAAAACTACTAAATGTAGTTAAAACTACTTTAAGTAGTTAAAACTACCTTAAGATAGTTTTGGCAGTTTCCATCTCACAGATGAACTTTCTCAGAACTGCCATTTTCATTCATCCACATAGACAGAACCATCAGGAGGTTGTCCCATGCCTACTCTGCCGTCCCTGCTCGTGCGCTATTTTACCAAGGAACTCGAACAGAACCCTGAAAAGACCGTGTACGATCTGTTTGACTGGGACTACAGCGATGTCCTGATCAAGGACCACAAGTCTGGCCGCATCCTGACAGACATGAGAAACCTCGAATTCCCTGTCCATTATTCCCAGAATTCACGCGACATCATCGCCTCGAAATATTTCCGCAAAGCAGGCGTCCAGGACTCCCCGACCGGCGGTGAAACCAGCATGCGCCAGGTGGCCCACCGCCTCGTCCATTTCTGGGTCTCCTCTTTGCAGGATGAAGGCATCCTGACGAGCGAAGAACAGGCAACCATTGTCTATGACGAGCTCGTTTATGCGTTTCTCAACCAGATGTATGCCCCCAACTCCCCACAGTGGTTCAATACCGGCCTCAAGCTCTCCTATGGCATCCAGGGTGGCAAGAGCGGCCTGTTCTATTATGATGAAGCCAAGGGCGAAGTCGTCGAATCCCAGGATGACTACACCCGCACCCAGGCTTCTGCTTGCTTCATCCTCTCGATCGAAGATAAACTCCTCGGTCCGCATTCCATTTCCGAGGAATATGTCACCGAGACCCGCCTCTTCCGCGGTGGCTCTGGTACCGGCACCAATTTCTCCTCGATCCGGGCCGAGGGCGAACGCCTTTCCGGTGGTGGCGCATCATCCGGCCTGATGAGCTTCCTCAAGGGTCTCGACCGCAATGCCGGCGCGATCAAATCCGGCGGCACGACCCGCCGCGCGGCCAAAATGGTCTGCCTCGACATCGACCACCCAGAGATCGAAGAGTTCATCACCTGGAAAGCCAAGGAAGAAGACAAAGTCATTGCCCTGGCCAAGATGGGCTATGATGCCGATATGGACGGCGAAGCGTACCAGACAGTCTCCGGCCAGAATTCCAACAATTCCGTGCGCATTTCCGACGAATTCATGAGCAAAGTCATCAGCCTTGACACTGATCCGGATGCCGAGCTGCTGCTCAAGGGTCGAATCGACAATCGTGTTGACAAGGCGATCAAGGTGACGGACATCTGGCAGAAATTCAATGAATCCGCCTGGCGCTGTGCCGACCCGGCCCCTCAATTTGATGACACCTTCAATGCCTGGCACACCTGCCCCAATGGCGAGGATGGCCAGACCTGGGCGAAGCACAACCGGCTTAATTCCACCAACCCCTGCGGCGAGTACGCCTTCCTTGACGATACCAGCTGCAATCTGGCCTCAATCAACATCCTGCGCTTCTACAATGCCGAGACCGAGCAATTCGACCTTAAGGGTTACGAACACATGATCACCCTGGTCCAGCTCGTGCTCGAAGCTTCGATCCACTGGGGCCATTTCCCCACCGCCGACATTGCCCGCAAGACCTGGCTATTCCGTAGCACCGGCCTGGGCATGGCTAACCTGGCGTCACTCCTGATGGAGATGGGCCTGCCCTATGATTCTGACGCAGCCCGTGCCCTGGCTGCTGCCCTGGTCGGGATCCTGACCGGCCGCAGCTACTACCTATCCGCCCTGATGAGCGAAATGGCCGGACCGTTTGCTAAATACGAGCTCAACCGTGAGCACATGCTGCGCGTCATTCGCAATCACGCCCGTGTCGCCGGCGCCAGGGCAGACGAATTTGAAACGCTGTCCTACACACCGGTTGCGGTGAATCATGAGCTGCTGGCCCAGCTCGGCCTTGACGACATCAGCCATTCGCTGCGCGAATCCTGGCAGAATGCCGAACAGGCCGGTGCTCAGCACGGCTACCGCAACGCCCAGGTTTCCGTCATGGCTCCGACCGGCACAATTTCCTTTGCCATGGATTGTGCGGCGACCAGCATCGAGCCCTTCTTCTCCCATGTCTCCTATAAAAAGCTGTCCGGCGGGGGCTTCATGAAGCTGGCCAACCCGAGCATTGGTGCCGGTTTGAAAAAGCTGGGCTACACCCCGGACCAGATCACCGACATCATTGACTACATCATGCGCGAAGAAGACGGCATGATCGTCGACGGCAAGATCGAAGGCGCCCCGCACCTCCAGGACGAGCACCTCGCCGTCTTTGATACTGCCAACCAGTGCGGCAGCGGCGAGCGCTACATCCACTACATGGGTCATGTCCTGATGGTCGCCGCCCTCACCCCCCTGCTCTCCGGCGCCATCTCCAAGACGGTCAACTTGCCCAAGGAAGCCACTGTCGAAGACTTCAAAGAGGTCGTGATCAAATCCTGGCAGCTTGGCGTCAAAGGCATCACCTTGTATCGCGATGGATCGAAATTCGCCCAGCCTCTGAACCTGCGCCTGGAGTCGATCAATCAAGATGTCGAGCTCAAGGATCTCAAGTATGCTCAACTGCTCGAGTATGCCGAGAAAACCCGCGAGCGCAACCGCCGGCTCGAAAAGCAGGCCGCCAACCCCCTGGCTTCCCGTCGCGACAAACCGGTTGGTATCCGCTCTGGCCACACCCACCCCGCCCAGGTCGAAGACGTCAAAATCTACACCACGGTCAACCGCAGCGCCAACGGCGAGATCACGGAAATCTACATTACGACTGACCGCGAAGGCACCCTGATCATGGGCCTTCTGAACTCTCTGTCCAAGACGATCTCTGTCATGCTCCAGTACCGCATTCCGCCGCAGAACATCTCCAAAATGCTGCGTGGCCAGAAGTACGAACCGTATGGCTTTGTCACGCGCCACCCGTACATCAAGTATTGCACCTCGATTTCCGATCTGATCAGCAAGATCATAGACATCGAAATCGGCGATTATTCGCGCTGCCAGGTCAAACCGGAAGGCGCTCTCACTGCGGCTCCCGGCGCTCCAGCCACACCCGCAGTGACTACAGCCATCACCAGCGCCCTGACGCTGCCTGTCCTGGACTCCAGCGAGTCTGAAGAAGATGAAGATGACGACAATGGCGAGGTCAATCCCCAGTTCCCAAACCTGCGCGAACCCGAGTATTCGACCGGCATCCAGAACGAGCCCGCGGCAGACGGATCCATCGAACTGACCGGTGAAGCCTACGTCCACGAAAGCGCCCGCGAAGCTGCCCGCACAGGTGAAAAACTTTACGACGGATCCACCTGCCCGACCTGCTCCAGCACCCGGATGGTCCGGAACGGCACCTGCAAAGTCTGCCTCGACTGCGGCACAACAACCGGCTGCTCCTGATTGCGTCGGACACCAATACAAAGGGAAGTAGCATGACGAACCAAGGCAAACCGATTTACCCGACTCCGGCCGAGCTCGAACAAGCGGCCAATCCGACGCCTCTGGCCCGCCAGATGACCAAACATCTGGAAACACCCCAGACCGGACTGATCCACATCTACACCGGCACTGGCAAGGGCAAGACAACAGCCTCGGTCGGCCTGACCGTCAGGGCCCATGCCCATGGCCTCCGTGTCCTCTTTGTCCAGTTCCTGAAAAACGGCCTCTCCGGCGAAATCGGCATCTTGCGCCAGCTGGACAATGTCCGCGTCCTCTCCGGCCAGGCCGACATGAAATTCACTAACCAGATGGAAGAGGATGACAAAATCCGTACTCGCCAGATGCACGAGGAATTCTTCGCCGCTGCAGTCACAGCTGCCCAGGCTGGTGAAATCGATCTGCTGGTCCTGGATGAGACCTTCGGCGCCCTGGCAACCGGATTGCTCGACAGCAACGAGGTGTACAATTTTCTCGTCACCAAACCGGCGGGGCTCGAAGTTGTCCTCACCGGCCGCAACCCGGAACCGCGCTTCCTTGCCCTGGCGGACTATGTCTCCGATGTCCAATGCATCGCCCACCCCTACGAAAAGGGCATTCTGGCCCGCGAGGGGATCGATTACTGAGGGCATTGCGAAACCGTCACATTCCATGCTAGAATAGATCGCCTGAACGCATAGGACGATTTGGCTCGATTCGGGCGAAGTCGTCTTTTTTTCATACTCAAGGAGGTCCCTATGAAAAAGGCCTATCTGATCCTCGAAGACGGCAGTGTTTTCCCGGGCGAGCGCTTTGGCTCACCACGCGAAGTGATTTGCGAGATGGTATTCAACACCGGCTTGACGGGCTATCTCGAATTGCTGACAGATGCCTCTTACGCCGGCCAGGGGATCGTGATGTCCTCGCCGATCATCGGTAATTACGGCGTTTTCACCGAACAGAGTGAGTCAGACCGGCCTTGGGCTGACGCGCTGATCGTTCGTGACTTGACCCACATCATCGGTGACGCCCGCGATGCGGAAGATCTCAACGATTATCTGGTTCGCCACGACATCCCCGCGATCAGTGGCGTCGACACCCGGACCCTGACCCTGACCCTGCGGGAAAAGGGCACCATGAATGGCATGATCACGGCTGGTGAGGACTACAACCTGGCGGACTGCCTCAAGCGGATCCACGCCCATACCAACCACTGCCCTGTCGCCCGGGTCAGTCGTAAAACCGCCAAAACCTATCCAGCAGGTTCTTTCGGCCGCATCAACCGCGAGCCTGGCATGAGCCGCCCGGCGGACGCCCTCAACGAGATTCCCTTCGAGGTCGATGCAGCCATCCCGGCGAAATACCGCATCGCCATGCTCGACTTCGGCCTCAAGCAGAACATTGTCTGGAACTTGACCCAGCGCGGCTGTGAAGTCACGGTCTATCCCTGGGACACTCCAGCTGCCACCATCCTCGCAGCCAAGCCAGATGGCATCATGCTGTCGAACGGACCCGGCGATCCAGTCGACTGTGACCCGATTTTGCCCAATATCCGCGCCCTGTATGAGTCCGGCGTGGTCGTCTTTGGCATTTGCCTGGGCCATCAGCTGGTCGCCCTGGCAACCGGTGCCAAGACAAGAAAACTTAAATATGGTCATCGCGGTATCAATCATCCGGTCAAGGACCTCGCGGCGGACCGTGTTTACATCACGTCGCAGAACCATGGCTATGTCGTCATCGACGATACGGTCGATCCGGCGATTGCCACCGTCAGCCACATTCATGTCAATGATGGTTCCAACGAAGGCCTGCGCTATACGAAATACCCGGTCGCGACCGTCCAATACCACCCGGAAGGTGCCCCAGGCCCGCAGGATTCGGAATACCTGTTTGACGAATTCCTGTCCCGGATCGACCAGCTGCGCGGCCGCGCCTGAGCGCTGACCATGCCTGGCTTGTTCCGGTCCCGCCTGACCTTTCGTGAACGCGCGCGCGCCAGCCTGGCTATCCAGACGGGCCGCGCGCTTACTTTTCTCCTGCGCAGTCTCGGCCGAGGTGCAACCGCCCTGCCAGGGAAGGCAGCCCTGGCCGTGGACCCGTTGCTTTTGAAACGCCTCACAGCCGGCCGGACCGTCTATCTGGTCACGGGCACCAATGGCAAAACCACGACGGTACGGATCCTCTGCTCGATCCTGGAAGCACTCGGCACGCCGGTGATCACCAATCCGTCTGGCGCCAATCTGGATTCAGGCCTGACCACCACCCTGCTCGACCACTTGCCTCTGCTGCGCCAGAAAACAACCGGCGAGAACGACGTGGCGATCGTCTTCGAAATTGATGAAGCTTTCTTTGCCAAGCTAGCTGCTTCTCTGGGTCCGAGCATCTGCGTGGTGACCAATTTTTTCCGTGACCAGTTGGACCGTTATGGCGAACTGGCCCACACCCGGGATCTGATCGCCAAAGGTCTGGCTGACAGTTCCGCCCGGGTGGTTCTGTGTGCCGATGACTCCCTGTGCGCTTCCCTGTCCCGTGGTCGCGAGGATCAATGCCTCTTTTTCGGCTTGGACCAGCAAGCGATGCAGGATGGACCTTCCGGCGCCGTCACAGAATCTGCCTTCTGCACCTTCTGCGGTACCCGCTACCAGTACCAGGCCCATGCCTATGGCCATCTCGGCCATTTCACCTGTCCGGATTGCGGTTTCACCCGGCCGCAGCCTGACCTGTCCTTTGCCCCTGCGGCGCCACTGTCCCATGAAACGCAGACCAGACCCGATGAAAAAAGCGAACCCCAGACCTTGCGCTTCCAATACCACGGGCAAACAATCCTTGCCGAGCTGGCGATCCCCGGCTTGCACAATGGGTACAACGCCTCGGCTGCCTTGCTGGCAGCCATTGCCGGTGGACAGCCCTTCGCCCCAGCTGCTGGAGCGATGGGCCAGGCCCGCGCAGCTTTTGGCCGGATGGAGCGATTCGCGGTAGGCGAGCGCGAAGTCTGCCTGATCCTGGTCAAAAATCCAGTCGGCATGGACCGGGCACTCGATTTTGTCAGCCAAGCCAAGGATTTTGGGGCAGCCATGTTGCTGCTAAATGCCAATGATCCGGATGGCCGGGATGTGTCCTGGATCTGGGATGTTGATTTTGAGACCCATCTGTTGCCTGGCCGGCTGGGCCTATCTGGCATCCGGGCAGCAGACCTGGCCCTGCGCCTGAATTATGCCGGCAAGATTGCCAGCGAGCTCGAGGTCGACTCAGACACTCTGGCTTTGTTCGACCGCCAGCTCGCCCTGTGTCCGCCAGGCACTTGCCTCTATGTGCTGCCCAATTACACGGCGATGCTCGACCTGAGGGCCAGTCTTGCCAAGCGCTATCAGTTGCGCGAATTCTGGCGCAAAGGAGGCTAACCCGCATGGAACTGAGAATCTGTCACTTGTACCCTGATTTGCTCAACCTTTACGGCGACCGTGGCAACCTGATCACGCTCCGGCAGCGCTGCCAGTGGCGCGGAATCGATTGCACGATCACACCTGTCAGCCTGGGCGATTCATTTGCTGCCAGTGACTATGACCTGGTTTTCATGGGTGGTGGCCAGGATTACGAGCAAAATCTTCTCTACGAAGATCTGATCGAACAAAAAGGTGATGCCATCCGGGCGGCGGTCGAGGATGGCCTGGTGTTCCTGTGCATTTGCGGCGGGTACCAGCTGATGGGGCGCTACTATGAGGAGCAGGATGGCCACCGGATCGACGGCCTCGGTGCGATCGATGTCCGCACCATTGGCCGCCCGGATCGCCTGATCGGCAACACCATCCATGAGGCAGCCTGGCTCTCTGGACAAGGCCGTGATCCAGTCCTGGTGGGCTTTGAAAACCATTCTGGCCGCACCTATCTGGGGTCCGGTGTCCGGCCTCTGGCCACGGTCCGCAAAGGCGGAGGCAATAACGGCGACGACAAGACAGAGGGTGCAATTTACAAGAACGTCTATTGCACGTACTCCCATGGGTCTTTTTTACCAAAAAATCCGGCCATGGCCGACCATTTGATTGAAACCGCTTTGAAAAGGCGTTATCCTGAATGTAAAGAGCTCTCGCCCCTGGATGACCAGTTGGCTGAAAATGCAAGAAAGTATCTTATAAATTGCAATTGCTGAGGTGAGAATCCTTGACAGGACAACCCGTCCGCGGATACAATAACCCTTGTTTAAAACGAGCAATGGCGCTCATCCGGCAGGATTTCCCGTCTGCCGGGGGCGCTTTTTTTGTTTGATTGCCAGCCTGTTGATTTGCACACCGGCCTGGACCCCGGGCCATCTAGTTTGCACGAGCCAAAGGAGGTACCTGCAATGAGCCTATACACCCGCGAGGACATTTTCCGCATCGTCAAAGAGCAGGATGTCCGCTTCATCCGCCTGCAATTCACCGACATTTTCGGCACCATGAAAAATGTCTCGATCAGCTCGAGCCAGCTGGACAAGGCCCTCGATGGCATCTGCATGTTTGATGGCTCCGCGATCGAAGGCTTCACCCGGGTCGAGGAATCCGACATGTACCTGGAACCTGACCTGGACTCGTTCCTGATCTTCCCCTGGCGGCCGCAGCAAGGCAAAGTGGCCCGCCTGGTCTGTGATCTTAAGACGCTCGAAGGCAAGACCTTTGCCGGCGACCCACGCCAGATCCTCAGAAAAGTTGTCCGCCAGGCCGAAGAGATGGGTTACATCTTCAACGTGGGTCCGGAGTGCGAATTTTTCCTGTTCAACACCGATGACCAGGGCAATCCCACCACCCAGACCAACGACACCGGTTCCTATTTCGATCTCGAACCGCTCGGCCAGGGCGAAGATGTCCGGCGGGAAATTGTCCTGGCCCTGGAGGAAATGGGCTTTGAAGTCGAAGCCTCGCATCATGAGGTTGCCCCCGGCCAGCATGAAATCGATTTCCGCTTTGATGAAGCGGTTGCTGCAGCCGACCGCCTGATGACGTTCAAGCAAGCGGTCAAAACAATCGCCCGGCGTTATGGCATGCACGCGACCTTCATGCCCAAACCCATCGCCAAAGTCAGCGGCTCTGGCTTGCACACCAACATGTCGCTGTTCCAGAACGGCGTCAATGTGCTGCATGACCCCTCCGATCCGGAAGGCTTGTCCAAGATCGCGCGTTATTTTATCGGGGGACTGCTGGAGCACATGCGCGGCATCACGGCAATTGCCAATCCGCTGGTCAACTCCTACAAGCGCTTTGTACCCGGATTTGAAGCGCCCTGCAACATCTCCTGGTCGCTGCACAACAGAAGTCCGCTGATCCGCATCCCGGCTATCCGCGGAGAAAACACCCGCATTGAGCTCAGAAGCCCTGACCCGGCCAGCAACCCTTACCTGCTGTTTGCTGCCTGTCTCGCCGCTGGTCTCGATGGCATCCGCCGCCAGCTCGACCCGGGCCCCTCGCTCAATACCAATTTTTACGCCATGAATGCCGAAGAACGCGCAGCCCGCAAAATCAAGGACCTGCCCATGAGTCTGCAGGAGGCTCTCGACGAGCTGGAAAAAGATACGCTCATGCACGACGTCCTGGGTGAACATGTGATGGAAAAATACATCGCATCCAAGCGCAAGGAGTGGGGCGATTATCGCAAAGTGGTCACCCAGTGGGAAATCGACCAGTACCTGCGCCAGTATTGACTATTTGAAACAGGGGTCCTGAACCCGCTACCAGAATAAGTTCCTCAAGAAAGGGGGTGCCGCTTCGTGCGCAGTGTGATCATTGCCCATCCCGACCATGACATGGCCGGCAAATTGCACCAGCTGCTGCGCAGCCGCGGCCTTCCTGTCCTGGGTGTTGCCACCAGCGGCGCGCATGTCCTGCAACAAGCCGCCCACTGTGACGAGGGTGGCGTGGTCATCTGCCCATTCCGGCTCCACGATATGTCGGCCAATGAAATCCGCCGCCTGCTCGATCCAGCCAGTGACCTGCTGGTCCTGGTCAATGCCAGCCAGATCAGCCAAGTATACGGCGCAGGGATCTACACCCTGGTCCAGCCTTTTTCCGGCCAGGATATCCTCGATGCTGCCAGTGGCCTGCTCGAGCACCAGCTGCCGCAGATCCTGCAACAGCCGACGGAAGAATTGCGCTACGGACAGCCTCAGGTCAGTTCATCTGCCCAGGATAAAACGGCAACGAACCGCAGCAGCGAGGAGCAACAGATCCTCGAGCGCGCCAAAGCCTTCCTGATGCAGCGCAAGCACATGACCGAGCCGGAAGCGCACCGGTTCCTGCAGAAGCGCAGCATGGAGTCCGGCATCCGGATTGTCGAACTGGCCAAACGCCTGTTACAATAGTTTTGCAAGTGACCCGATGAAAAGTTGCAAGGAGGCATCTTTGACACCATGATTGGAAAAAATATGCTCGTCTTCACCAAAATGCATGGTGCAGGCAATGACTATATCTACATCAATGCCATCGCCCAGCCGGTCGCTGATCCGGAAAACCTGGCCGTCCGCCTGTCGGACCGCCATTTCGGCATCGGTGGTGACGGCATCGTCCTGATCAAGCCCTCCCGGACCGCCGACTTTTTCATGGACATGTACAACGCTGACGGCTCACGCGGTAAAATGTGTGGCAATGCCATCCGCTGCGTCGCCAAATACGTCCATGACCGCCGCCTCACCGACAAGACAACGCTGGAAATCGAGACCCTCAGTGGCATCAAGACGCTGGAGCTCCACCTCGATGACAACCGCCAGGTGGCCACCGTCACGGTCAATATGGGCGCTCCGGTTTTTGCACCGGACCAGATCCCTGTCCGCTTTGCCGGCGAAAAAATGATTGAGGCCCCCGTTGAGGTCGACGGACAGACCTATAAGCTCACATCGGTCTCCATGGGCAATCCACACACGGTGATTTTCACCACCGGGGTCAAGGATCTCGACCTCGCGCGCATCGGACCTTCCTTCGAACACCTGCCTATTTTCCCAGACCGCGTCAATACGGAATTTTGCGAAGTCGTCGACCGCCAGACTCTGCGCATGCGCGTCTGGGAACGCGGCTCTGGTGAAACACTCGCCTGCGGCACGGGCGCCTGTGCGACCCTCGCCGCAGCCGTTGTCACTGGCCGGGCTGACCGCAAGGCCAGGCTCGAGCTGACCGGCGGCACCCTGGACATCGAATGGGACGAAACCAGCAACGATCTTTTCATGACCGGGCCAGCCGAATTCGTTTTCGATGGCACGGTCAACCTGTAAAAACGGAAATACCAGTCAAGGAGCATCTCATGGCCAGAATCAATGAAAACTACACCCGGCTGCCCGGCAGCTACCTGTTCTCCGATATCGCCAAGCGCGTCAGTGCGTTCACCACCGCCAACCCGGACCGTTCAATCATCCGTCTCGGTATCGGTGATGTCACCCGGCCTCTGGCACCCAGTGTCATCTCGGCTCTGCACCAGGCTGTCGCTGAGCAAGCGGAATCCGCAACCTTCCGCGGCTATGGTCCGGAACTTGGCTATGATTTCCTGCGCCAGAAGATTGCTGACGTCCATTATGGCCGCCTTGGCGTGAAAATTGAGACCGATGAGATCTTCGTCTCTGACGGGGCCAAAAGTGATACCGGCAACATCGGTGACATTTTCGCCGCTGATAGTACGATAGCCGTTTGTGACCCGGTCTACCCGGTCTATGTCGACACCAATGCCATGGCTGGCCGGGCTGGCCATTACCAGAGCAGCGGCCACTGGGACCGGATCCTGTACCTGCCCTGCACCCAGGAAAACGGCTTCATCCCGGAAATACCCGGTCCGCACGTGCCTGCCCCCGAGCTGATCTACCTCTGTTTCCCGAACAATCCGACCGGTTCGACGATCAGCGCGATCGACCTTAGGGACTGGGTCGACTATGCTCGACGCAATGGCAGCGTCATTTTCTATGATGCTGCGTACGAAGCCTACATCACCGAAGACCTGCCGCACAGCATCTATGAAATAGAAGGTGCCCGGGAGTGTGCGATCGAGTTCTGCAGCTTCTCGAAAACAGCCGGGTTTACAGGCATCCGCCTCGGTTTCACCGTCGTGCCCAAAGAGTTGCGCATCGGGGGCGTTGCCCTCAACAGCCTGTGGGCCCGCCGCCAGTCCACCAAGTTCAACGGTGCCAGCTACCTGACTCAGCGCGCCGGTGAAGCTGTCTACAGCGAGCAAGGCCAGAAAGAGATCCGTGAGACCATTGCTTACTACCAGGACAATGCCCGCGTCATCCGCGAAGGCCTGCTCGCAATGGGCTGGTCGGTCTTTGGCGGTAAAAACGCCCCCTACATCTGGCTCAAGACCCCACAAAACCTCTCGTCCTGGGAGTTTTTTGATCTGCTCTTGAACAAAGCCGGCGTCGTTGGCACCCCAGGCAGCGGCTTCGGTCCTGCCGGTGAAGGCTATTTCCGCCTCACTGCTTTCGGATCTGCGGAGAATACCGCTGCCGCCATCGAACGGATCCGGACTTTGTTCTAATCCAGCTGTATAATGGAATCAGGCTGGCCGAACTTTTTTAAATCAGCTGCCCAGCAGCCAAGGCAGGGGAGGTCCGAAAATGAATCTCGCTTCATATATTGATCACACCATCCTCAAACCCGATGCCACCCAGGACATGGTCAGGAAACTCTGTGCCGAGGCCCGCGAATTTGGCTTTGCCTCGGTCTGTGTCAATTCCTGCCACACCCGGCTCGTCGCCGAAGCCCTGGCCGGCAGCGATGTGCTGACGTGCGTCGTCGTCGGCTTTCCGCTCGGCGCGATGTCGACCGCCGCCAAAGTGTTCGAAACCCAGCAGGCGGTTCGTGACGGTGCCCAGGAGATCGACATGGTCATCAATGTCGGTGCCATCAAAGACGGTCGCTGGGAGTTTGTCCAGGACGACATCTATGCGGTCGTAGCGGCCGCCCGGCCTGCCAAGGTCAAGGTTATCCTGGAAACGTGCCTGCTGACCGATGATGAGAAACTGCGCGCCTGTGAGGTCAGCGTTGCTGCTGGAGCAGCATTTGTCAAAACCTCGACCGGCTTTTCCACAGGTGGAGCCACGCTGGCTGATGTGGCCCTGATGAACTCAGCCGTCGCTGGCCAGGCCCTGGTCAAGGCGTCCGGCGGCATTCGCGATGCTGCCACGGTCCGGGCGATGATCGACGCTGGCGCCGACCGGATCGGGACGAGCAACGGCGTCGCGATTATCAAAGGCTGAATTGACACTTTTTGCTGCCCCGTACTATAATGTGCGGGGCAAGACGTCCCTCGACACAATTTGGGACGTCTTTTGCATTTTTGTTAGATTTCCGAGGAGGACTGTATCATGGTCAAAGCGATAGTAGGCGGCAACTGGGGCGACGAAGGCAAGGGCAAAATCACCGACATGTTTGCCGGCGACGCAGATGTCGTCATTCGCTACCAGGGCGGTGCCAATGCCGGGCACACGATCATCAACCACTATGGCAAATTTGCCTTGCACCTGCTGCCGTCTGGCGTGTTCAACACCCACACCGTCAATATCATCGCCAATGGCGTGGCCCTGAACATCCCGTCCTTGATCAAGGAAATCAAACACGTCCGTGAAGGTGGCGTCCCTGGTCCGAACCTGCTGATCTCGGACCGCTGCCAGATTGTCATGCCCTACCATATCCTGCTCGACCAGTACGAAGAAGAGCGCCTCAGCGACCGCCAATTTGGCTCGACCAAATCCGGCATCGCCCCGTTCTACTCCGATAAATATGCCAAGATCGGCTTCCAGGTCAGCGAGCTCTATGACGAAGCCTACCTGCGCGACAAACTCGAGCAGGTCCTGACCGTCAAAAACCTCCTCTTCAAACACCTCTACAACAAACCGGAGCTCTCAGTCGACGAGTTGTTCGCCCAGATGATCGAATGGCGCAACGCCATCGACCCTTATGTCACCGACACCGTCGAATACCTGCAGAAAGCTCTCACTGACGGCAAGAAGATCCTGCTCGAAGGCCAGCTCGGTGCGCTCAAGGATCCAGACTTTGGCATCTACCCGATGACGACCTCTTCTTCAACGCTCGCCGGGTACGGTGCCGTCGGTGCCGGGATCCCGCCGTATGAAATCAAGGAGATCGTCGTTGTTACCAAGGCCTACTCCAGTGCCGTCGGTGCGGGTGCCTTTGTCAGTGAAATCTTTGGCGACGAAGCTCATGAGATGCGCCAGCGCGGCGGCGATGCCGGCGAATATGGCGCCACGACCGGCCGTCCTCGCCGCATGGGCTGGTTCGACTGTGTTGCCACGCGCTATGGCTGCCAGGTCCAGGGCGCAACAGCCGTCGCGTTCACCGCGATCGACTGCCTCTCCTATCTCGACGAGATCCCGGTCTGCGTCGGCTACGAAATCGACGGTGAAGTCACCCAGGCCTTCCCCGCCACCACCAAGCTGCACCGTGCCAAACCAGTCCTGAAAACGCTCAAGGGCTGGAAAGTGCCGATTCGCGGCATCACCGAGTTCGACAAACTGCCCCAGGAAGCCCAGGACTATGTCCTGTTCATCGAAAAAGAACTCGGCTTCCCAATCAAATACGTCTCCAACGGCCCGCGCCGCGAAGAAATCATCTACCGCTAAGGAGTATCCCACGTGCAACACGAAGCCATCCTTGTTCTTGATTTCGGCGGCCAATACAACCAGCTGATTGCCCGCCGCGTGCGCGAAAACAACGTCTACTGCGAAGTCCTGCCCTACAGCGTCTCGATGGACCGCATCCGGGCCGGCCATTATAAGGGCATCATCTTCACCGGCGGCCCTTCGAGCGTCAAAGCCGAAAACGCCCCGCGCTGCAATCCGGAGGTCTTTGAGCTCGGCGTGCCAGTCCTCGGTATCTGCTATGGCGCCCAGCTGATGGCCCAGATGCTCGGCGGCCAGGTCGTCACCCCCGACCACCGCGAATACGGCAAGCGCGACCTCGTCCTGACCCACGCCGCCAGCCCTCTGTTCAAGGACGTTCCCAGCGAGACTTCCTGCTGGATGAGCCACACCGACCACATCGAGACCATGCCAGCCGGCTTTGCCCGCATCGCCGAGACTGAGACCTGTCCGGTCGCCGCGATGGAAGACACTGCCCGCAACTATTACGCCGTCCAATTCCATCCGGAGGTTCTCCATACCCCGGAGGGCGGCCGGATGCTGCACAATTTCCTTTACGCAGTCTGTGGCTGCGCGGGTGACTGGCAGATGTCGACTTTCGTCCAGGATTCGATTGCCAAAATCAAGGCCCAGATCGGCGACCGCAAGGTCCTCTGTGCCCTGTCGGGTGGCGTCGATTCTTCCGTTGCCGCGGTCATGATCCACAAAGCAGTCGGCCATAACCTGACCTGCGTCTTCGTTGACCATGGCCTGCTCCGAAAAGATGAAGGCGACAGCGTCGAACAGATCTTCACCCAGCAATTTGACATGAACCTGATCCGCGTCAATGCCCAGGACCGTTTCCTCGGCAAGCTCGCCGGTGTTTCCGACCCGGAGCGCAAGCGCAAGATCATCGGTGAGGAATTCATCCGTGTCTTCGAAGAAGAAGGCAAAAAGATCGGCAAAGTCGATTTCCTGGTCCAGGGCACGATCTATCCGGACGTCATCGAAAGTGGCGCGGGCGATGCAGCCGTGATCAAGAGCCATCACAATGTCGGCGGCCTGCCGGATGTCATTTCCTTCGAAGCCCTGATCGAACCGCTGCGCGACCTGTTCAAGGATGAGGTTCGCAAAGCCGGCCTCGAGCTCGGCATCCCGGCCGACCTCGTCTGGCGCCAGCCCTTCCCTGGCCCCGGTCTGGCGATCCGCATCATGGGCGAGATCACCCCGGACAAAGTTGAAATTCTCCAGGAAGCAGACGCCATTTTCCGCGAGGAAATCGCCAAAGCTGGCCTCGACCGTGACGTCCACCAGTACTTCGCCGTCCTGACCAACATCCGCTCCGTCGGCGTTATGGGTGACGAGCGCACCTATGACTATACCCTCGCCCTGCGCGGCGTCACCACCACCGACTTCATGACTGCCGACTGGTACCGCATCCCCTACGACGTCCTCGACCACATCTCCCGGCGCATCGTCAACGAAGTCCGCCACATCAACCGCATCGTCTACGACGTCACCAGCAAACCCCCGGCGACCATCGAGTGGGAATAGTAGCCCTTAAGTGAACAGTATTATCAAGCAAGAGCGGACGCTGAGTAAAAGATGACTCGGGTCCGCTCTGTTTTTCAGAGCTTTGCATCCAAATCTCCCGAACGATATGATGAAGAGTCACAGAATCCGGAGGTGCTGATCACGAAAAACAGGGATGTTTCCATCGGAGATTTTTCGGTTCAGCAGTCCAATGAAGCCATCGACGAAGCCAACCGTCGTTAGAAAGAAGAGCCCTATTGTAGCTGAGAAAGTCAGACTTCGAAAAATCAGAAGGCGTCCTGCAGCATTTCCCCAAGGACAAGCCCGAAACGAAGCGTTTACAGGAATGGCATCAGTGACAGAAGCGATGCAACGGTCGAGAGCCTTCCGCAAACGATCCAATGTGATACGATCAATCTAAAACTTTTCAACCTGGCACAGCAGTCCACAAATCAGCCAATGGGGGTATGATTCATATGAACAAAGACACGATTGTCATCATTGACCTGGGCAGCACTGATAATTCCGTCCTCGCCAGAATGATTCGCGGGATGGGCGTCTACAGCGAAATCCTGCCGCATGATGCCACCAGCGAGCAGCTGAGGGCTTTTCCCAAGCTGAGGGGACTGATCCTCTCCGGTGGGCAGAACCGGGTCGTCGATGGCAGGCCCGTCCAGCCTTCCGCGGCAGTCCTGGCCAGCGGCTTGCCGCAAATCGCCTTTGCCTGCCCCGATCTGCTGGCGATCAATCACGATGCTTTTTCGGAAGACCTGGTGCGGTCCTTTGTCTTCGTGACTTGCCATTGCCATGCCGAATGGAACATGGAGGCCTTCATCGAGGAGCAGACCCGGATGCTGCAGGATCAGATCGGCGATGACCAGGTGCTGCTCGCCCTCTCGGGTGGCGTCGATAGCTCGGTTGTGGCTGCGCAGCTGATCCGGGCCATCGGCGACCGCCTGACCTGCATCCATGTCAATCATGGCCTGCTGCGCAAGGACGAACCGGAGCAGGTGGTCCATGTGTTCCGGGAGCAGCTCGGCGCCAACTTGATCTACATCGATGCAGTCGACCGTTTCCTGGAAAAACTCCAGGGGATCAAGGATCCGGAGGCCAAGCGCAAGATCATCGGGCATGAATTCATCCGTGTTTTTGAGGAAGAAGCAGCCAAGCTCCAGGGGATCCGCTTCCTCGCCCAGGGAACAATCTACCCTGACATCGTCGAAAGCGGTACCAAGACCGCCAAAGCGATCAAGGCGCACCACAATGTCGGTGGCCTGCCTGATGACATGGCCTTCGAGCTGGTCGAACCGATCAAATACTTGTACAAAGACGAGGTGCGGACCTGTGGACTGGCACTCGGCCTGCCAGAGAGCATGGTCAACCGGCAGCCCTTCCCCGGCCCTGGTCTCGGTGTCCGTTGCCTGGGCGCCATCACGCGCGAGCGACTGGAAGCCGTCCGTGAATCCGATGCGATCTTGCGCGAGGAATTCGCCAGAGCCGGTCTGGAAGGGGTCGTCTGGCAATATTTCACGGCCGTACCGGATTTCAAATCGGTCGGCATGCGCGACCATGCCCGGTCCTTCGAATTCCCCGTCATCATCCGGGCTGTCCACACGATTGATGCCATGACCGCCACGATCGCCCACTTGGACTGGGCACTCCTGGACCGCATCACCCAGCGCATCATCCACGAGGTCAAGGGGGTCAACCGGGTGGTCTATGACCTGACTTCGAAGCCCACAGGCACGATCGAATGGGAATAGTCTTGAAAAACAGCATGATCATCCAAAAGACAGCCATCGTCGGCATGGGCGCCCTGGGCCTGCTGTACGGTGAACAGATTCAAAAAAACCTGGGCAAGGGCCACCTCAGTTTCGTGATGGATTCGGCGCGTTATCAACGCCACAAATCAGAAACATACACCATCAATGGTGTGCCACAGGACTTTGCGCTGGTCGACGCGGCAGAAGCCACGCCCGTGGATCTGATCATCGTGGCCACGAAAGCCAGTGGACTCGAGTCTGCCCTGGATGTGATGGCAGGGCTGGTCGCTGAACATACGATCATCCTCTCAGTCATGAACGGGATCAGCAGCGAGCAAATCCTGGCCGAACGCTTTGGCGACCAAAACCTGATCTATTGTGTGGCCATTGGCATGGATGCCATGCGCGATGGTCATTCGCTCAGCTATGTCAATCAGGGCAAACTGCAGATTGGCATCCTGAAGGACGAGCAAAAGCCAGCCTTGGCTGCCTTGGGCCAGTTCCTGGACAGGGTCGGACTGGCCTACTCTGTGGAGGATGACATCCTGCACGCCCTCTGGGGCAAGTTCCTGCTCAATGTCGGGATCAACCAGGCCTGCATGGTCTATGAAACCACATTTGGCGGTGCCCTGGGCACACCGCAGATCTTTGCGGTCATGTCGGCAGCCATGCACGAGGTCATCACAATCGCTGAAAAAGAAGGGGTTCACCTGACCGAACAGGATTTCGAACACTATATCAGCGTGCTGCAGACGCTTAAACCGGATAGCTGTCCGTCGATGCGCCAGGATGCCATCGCCAGGCGTACGTCTGAGGTGGAACTCTTTGCGGGCACCGTTCTGCAGCTGGCTGCCAAGCACCAGGTCCCAGTTCCGGTCAACGCCTTCTTTTACCAACGGATCCAGGAACTGGAAGCAGGATACACAAAGCGGTATAATACCTAGAAAGTTGTTTTCATTCCCATGCCCCCTATGCAAAAACCACTTGATCGCGTACAATATCAAGCTTGAAGTCCTGGAAACATTTTGGAGGAACCCGCATGAAATACATATTTGTCACCGGTGGTGTGGTCTCAGGCCTGGGCAAGGGCATCACGGCTGCATCCCTCGGACGCCTGCTCAAAGCGCGTGGCATCAAGGTCACGATGCAGAAATTCGACCCCTACCTCAATGTCGATCCAGGCACGATGAATCCCTTCCAGCACGGCGAAGTCTTCGTCACCGATGACGGAGCTGAGACCGACCTCGACCTGGGCCATTACGAACGGTTCATCGACGAGAGTCTCTCCCAGAACTCCAGCATCACCTCCGGCAAGATCTACTGGTCCGTGATCCAGAAAGAACGCAAAGGCGACTACCAGGGCGGCACCGTCCAGGTCATCCCCCACATCACCAATGAAATCAAGGACCGCATCAAACGCGGCAAGACCGGCTATGACGTGGCGATCATCGAGATCGGCGGCACGATCGGTGACATCGAAAGCTTGCCTTTCATCGAAGCCATCCGCCAGTTCACCGTCGATGTCGGCCGTGAAAACTGCCTCTTCATCCACGTCACCCTCGTGCCCTATATTTCTGCTTCACACGAGCAGAAAACCAAGCCGACGCAGCACAGCGTCAAGGAGCTTCTCAGCTACGGCATCCAGCCCGACATCATCGTCTGCCGTTCCGAGATCGAAATCAGCCGCGAGCTCAAGGACAAGATCGCCCTGTTCTGCAATGTCCCGCGCGAATGCGTCATCGCCAACCTTGACCTGCCGACGCTTTATGCTGTCCCGATGGCTCTCGAAAAAGAAGGCCTGCCGGGCATCGTCCTGCGCCGCTTCGGTTTCCCGGAAACTAAACCGGACATGACCCATTGGCTCGAGGTTGTCGATGCCCTGGTCAATCCCAAAGTCACCGTCCGCATTGCCCTGGTCGGCAAATACGCTGCCCTGCGCGATGCCTACCTCAGCGTTGTCGAATCCCTGACTCACGGCGGTGCTCCGATCAACGCCGAAGTCGAGATCAAATGGGTCGATTCGGACGAAGTCACCGACGAAACCGCAGCTGAGCTGCTCTCTGACGTAGATGGCATCCTCGTCCCCGGCGGCTTTGGCACCCGCGGTATCGAAGGTAAAATCGCCGCTGCCCGCTATGCCCGCATCAACAAGATCCCCTATTTTGGCATTTGCCTGGGCATGCAGATCGCGATCATCGAAATCGCCCGCAACGTCATGGGCTACACCGATGCCCACAGTGCCGAATTCGATCCCAACTCCAAGCACACCGTGATCGACCTGATGCCGGAGCAAAAAGACGTCGACCAGCTCGGTGGCACCATGCGTCTCGGCCAGTACCCCTGCGTCCTCAACGAGAAATCAAAGGCCTACAGCGTCTACCACGAAAGCCTGATCCACGAGCGTCACCGCCACCGCTACGAGGTAAACAATGTCTATCGTGACGAACTGGCCAGCTCCGGCGTCCTGATCAGCGGCACCTCGCCCGACAACCGCATCGTCGAGATGATCGAACTGCCTGACCACCCTTGGTTCGTCGCCTGCCAGTTCCATCCTGAATTCAAATCCCGCCCCAACCGCCCCCACCCCCTCTTTGCCGGCTTCGTCAACGCCTCCTACGAAAACAGCAAAAAGCAGTAAGGTGCCAGGCACCCAGAGCGGAAACATTCAGTTTCGTGCAAGTTGAAGGACCTTCAAGCGAGGGTCCTTTTTTCTCGTACGAATTTGGTAACGAATTGACTTGTGATCATCAGGTCCATTACCCTACACTCGAGAAAAACAAGCTTATTGACCGCCGAGGAGGTTTATCATGCTCACTGTTGGTGACAAAATTCCGCTGAGTATCCCAGTGCTAGATGCGTATGGCGACTCGACCAGTCTTCAGGCCTATGCCGGCCAGAAGCTGATTCTCTATTTCTACCCCAAGGACAACACCCCCGGCTGCACGACCGAGGCGATCAATTTCGAAAGCGTGCGCAAAGACCTGACGGACCTCGGCTGGACGGTGATCGGCATCTCCGCTGACAGCTGCAAGAGCCACGAGGGCTTCAAGATCAAGTACAACCTCGGTTTCACCCTGCTCTCTGACCCTGAGAACGCACTATCTGCAGCTTTTGGTGCCTACGGTGAAAAGAAGAACTATGGCAAGACCTACATGGGGATCATCCGCAGCACCTTCCTCGCCGATGAAACCGGCACGATCATCAAAGCCTACCCCAAGGTCAAGGCCGACGGTCATGGCGAAGAAGTCCTGAAATGGATCCGGGAGAATACCTGAGCTTTTGGTTAAACGTCGATCTCCAGAACCACGGGACAGTGGTCTGAACCCATCTGGTCCATCATCAGCGAAGCACCCTTGAGCTTCGGTACGAGATCCGGACTGACAAAAAAATAGTCCAGACGCCAGCCGACATTCCGGTCGCGGGCACGGGATTTCATATCCCACCACGAATAGAAACCGCCGCCAGTTTCAAACTGGCGGAACGTATCGACAAATCCGCTGGCTACGAAACGATCCAGAAACGCGCGTTCTTCGGGTAAAAATCCGGAGACTGTCGCGTTTTCTTTTGGCCGCGCCAGGTCGATCTCCTTGTGCGCCGTGTTGAAATCGCCGCAGACGATGACCGACTTGCCGGAGGCTACCTGGTCCAGCGCATGCTGGTGGAAGACCTCGTAAAAATCGAGCTTGAATTTCAGACGGTCGCCATTGGCTGTGCCATTCGGATAATAGATGTTATAGAGGATAAAATGACCGAAATCGGCGATTTGAGTCCGACCTTCGTTATCAAAACCGGGCACACCAAAACCATGGGTTACGGTCAGTGGTTCGCGCCGCGTGTAGATCGCCGTGCCACTGTATCCTTTGCGTTCCGCTGAATGGATGAAGAATGTGTAGCCTGGCACTTCCCGCAGGGTGGGCGGCAACTGGCCCTCGATTGCCTTGACCTCCTGCAAGCAGAAAATATCGGCCTGTTCCCGGGCGATGAAATCGAGAAAGCCTTTTTTCTCTGCAGCGCGCAAGCCATTGACATTCCAGCTGATCAGTTTAGCCATGATCGGAGTCCTCCTGCAAAGTTACGAGCAAACGTTTCTGTTTATTGTAGCAAATAGAGCAAGAAATGTCCGTTGGCCATGATTTCGGCGGCGTAGCGCAACCTCCTTTGGTAGGGCAACTGGAGCGTTTCCGGATAACAATCTTATAAAAATATCCATTTGCGCACTGTAACCTATGTTAGTATTAACATAGGTTATAAATAACATAGGTTAGGATGTGAAAAGTGATGTCTATACAGCACATCGTTCTCGGCTACCTCAGCGTTTCCAGCCAGACTGGCTACGATCTGAAAAAGGCTATTGCCGCCCATCCCTTTCTGCCCTGGAGCGGGAATAACAACCAGATTTATAAATCTCTGCTGGAGTTGGAAAACCAAGGCTTGGTCGAGTCTGAGACGGTGATCCAGCACATGGCTCCCAGCAAGAAGATCTACAGGATCACAAATCCAGGCCGGGCACTCTTAAAGCACTGGCTTTATGAACCTGTCGCACCGGCCCAGATCGATCACCCCTTGCTGGTCAAACTGCAGTTTGCGGATCACTTGAAGCCAGCGGACTGGTTTGAAATTTTCATGAAATACCGGCAAGAGCTGCATGACCGCCTTTTGCTGTACAAGCACATGCCAGTGCCACGTCTTCGTGCAGCTAAACCCCAAAAGCCAGGTACCATTGATCTGGCTGCAAGCTGTAACAAGCTGGCGCTCCAGTATGAGATCACGCGGATCGAAACGGAAATCCAGATGGTCAACCAGTTCCTGGATCTGGTCAAGGTCCAGGCAGGATGGAAAGGGTCTGCAGTCCTGCCAGAAGAAAACCTGGACCAGGCCATGCCCCCAACGATCGTCTATCCAACGGCAGGACGGATTTTCGAACAGCTGACGGTTCACCGCCTGGATGTCGATGAGCTGCCGGTTCTGGAACTGTCAGGAGCGGTCGCAATCATTGGAACAGAACAGGATGCACTCGATTTGCTGACCCTCTGCGGAGAGCATCAGGCACAGGGCATCCTGGCGTCGACCAGCCTGTTCCATGAAGACTTTTTCCGATTGAAGACCGGCATAGCTGGTGCGATTCTCCAGAAACTGGCCAATTACCAGGTCCGTCTGGCTCTGGTCAGACAACCTGAGCAGAAAATCAAAGGCAAATTCATGGAGTTTGTTCACGAGTCTAACCATGGCAGGCATTTCACAGTCATGGACAGCAGGGAAGAAGCCATCCGCTGGTTGATGCACTGAAAAAATAGTGTCATTTGACTTGCGCGTTTGTGATATGATGACTATTGACGGGATTTTGGCCTGTTAATTGACAGAAAGTGGGGATGTTTCACATGTTTTGGCAAATTTTCGCACTCATCGTATCCTTACTCTCATTCCTGGTCGCTGCCTACTTTTACCGCTGGGTCAAGGCACTTCCGACTGCTGAAGGCAACCTCGGCTCAATCGGAGACTGGATCCGGGCAGGTGCCTACACCTTCCTGAAAACCGAATACCGGGTCCTGCTCCGTTTCGCTGGCGCGGTAGTCGTCCTGATCCTGCTCTTCTATCCAGCGCCGATCTGGCAGGGCCACGTCCTCGACAACATCATCATGGCCCTGGCCTATATCGCTGGCACCGTCCTGTCAGCGGTTGCCGGCTGGATCGGCATCAGCATTGCCACCATCGCCAATGTCAAATCAGCCACCGCCGCTCGCCAGGGTTTGCAGACCTCCTTCATGGCTGGCTTTCGCGGTGGCGCCGTGATGGGACTGGCCGTCGTTGGGACAAGCCTGTCGGGCGCCAGTATCCTCTATCTTTTAACCAGCCATTCCGAAATCGTCCTGGCGTTCAGCTTCGGTGCCAGCTCCCTGGCCCTGTTTGCCAAAGCCGGCGGAGGCATTTTCACCAAGACAGCCGATATTTCCGCTGACCTGACCGGCAAAGTCGAGCTGGGCATTCCCGAGGACGACCCGCGCAACCCGGCCGTCATCGCCGACAACGTCGGTGACAATGTCGGTGACGTCGCCGGTATGGGAGCAGACCTGTTCGACTCCAATATCGCCTCGATTGCTGCCGCAATCGTCCTCGCTGCACCCTTGGGTCAAGTCCATCTGATCTTTGCCTTTGGCAGTCTCGGCCTATTGGCCTCGATCATCGGCGTGCTGGCTGTCCGGGTCAAACCCGGTGGCCACCCGGGCAAAGCGCTCAACAACGGAACCTACCTGACCACTGCCATCTTTGCCGTCCTGACCCTGGCGGCCACCCTGCTGTTCCAGTTCGAAATCCGGCTCTGGCTGGCAACCTTCATCGGCTTGCTGTCCGGTACGGTGATCGGATTTTCATCCGAGCTGTTCACCTCTGATACGGGAAAACCCGTTGCACGGGTGGCAGAGGCATCCCAGAGCGGACCAGCCTTCACCATCATCACCGGCTTCTCCTATGGCCTGATCAGTTCCTTCCCCTCGATCCTCGGCATCGCGATTGCCGCGGTGGCTTCTTACAAAGTAGCCGAGCCTCTGGGTGACGGCTATGCCCTGCTGGGGATCAGCCTGGCTGCCATTGGCATGTTGTCGATCGTTGGCATGATCATCTCCAATGATGCCTATGGCCCGATTGTCGACAATGCACGCGGCCTGGCCGAGATGGGCAGCCTCGGTGATGATGTCCTGGATATCACTGACCAGCTTGATTCGGCAGGCAATACCGCCAAGGCGATCACCAAAGGATTTGCCATCGGAGCAGCCGGCCTGACCGTCATCGCCCTGTTGGCCGCATTCCAGGAGATTGTCCGCAGCAAAACAGGTGAAATCCTCAGCTTCTCCATTCTCGATCCAGTCGTCTTTTTCGGCCTGATGACCGGGATCGCCGTGCCGGCTGTTTTTTCAGCCATGCTGATGATGGGCGTCGGTCGCAATGCCGAGCGCATGGTGGCAGAAATCCATCGCCAGTTTGCCGAAATACCCGGTCTGCGTGAAGGCAAAGCGGGAGTCATGCCTGACTATAACCGCTGCATCGACATCGCCACCGTGGGTGCGATCAAGGAGCTGATCCCGGCGGGTCTTCTGGCCATCCTGGTCACACTCGCTGTTGGATTCATCGGCGGCGTATCGGCCATCGGCGGTTTCCTGGCGGGCAACATCACATCTGGCCTCATGCTGGCGCTTCTGATGTCCAACAGTGGTGGCCTGTGGGATAATGCAAAAAAATACATCGAAGCCGGTCATTTTGGCGGCAAGGGCTCAGAGGCTCACAAAGCGGGTGTCATTGGCGACACGGTAGGCGATCCGTTCAAGGATACGGCTGGACCATCGATCAATACCCAGGTGACTGTCGTTTCGCTCGTCGCTTCCCTCTCGGCCTCCCTGTTCATGGCTTTCTCGATCCTGGGCTGACATGCAGACACCGGAAACGATGATTAAACCCATGTTACAAGGCCAGCGGACTGCCCTGGTCACCGGAGCTTCATCCGGGATCGGGGCAGCACTGGCTCGTCAATTGGCAGCGGATGGCTGGAACCTGGCCCTGGTCGCCAGAAATGCAGAGCGACTGGAACTGATCGCCAGTGATTTGCGCCGACAGCATGCGGTGAGTGTAGAGATTCTGGCCCAGGACTTGGCTCAGTCCGATGCGGCGCAACGGATTCTGGAGTGGACCCGGCAAAACGAACGTACCGTCGATCTGCTGGTCAACAATGCCGGTGCCGGATCCAGCGGCCCGGTCATAGAAGCCGATGACGCTGTATACGAAAGATTGATCGCCCTGAACATCACGTCTGTGACCGAATTGTCGCGCTTGTATGCTGCAGATATGGTCCGGCGTGGTCGAGGCCAGATCCTGAATGTAGCTTCAACAGGCGCCTACCAGCCTGGGCCCTACACTGCGGTATACTACGCTGCCAAATCCTATGTTCATTCATTCTCCCTGGCACTGGCCGAGGAGCTGCGCGGGACGGGCGTTTCAGTCTCTTTGCTCTGCCCGGGGGCTACGGCCACAGAATTTTCCAGACGGGCCGGCAAGGCTGACCTGATTTCAGCCATGCCAGCCTCTCAAGTCGCCTACGCTGCCGTTCAGGGGCTTAAGCGGCAACAACGCCTGATCATACCTGGCCTTTTCAACCGAATCGTGATCGTCCTGTCGAAAGTCCTGCCTGGCCACTGGCTGGCCCGGATGGTCGCCCGGATTCAAAAACCGTTGTTATTGGGCTAAAATAACTCTTGCTGGATTAAGCAACCAAGGAGGTATCCCAAATGATCAAGCACATCGTGATGTGGAAATTCCAGGAAGAAGCCGAAGGGAAAACCCGGCAGGAAAATCTCGACTACGTCGCTGAGTCTCTCTTGGCCTTGCGTCCGATTATCCCCGAGATCGAAAGCATGGAGATAGGCCAGGATATCGGTGTCGGTCGGGACACGTATGACATGGTCCTGGTGACGACGTTTGATGACGCCGAAGCCCTGGAGCGTTACCAGCACCATCCGGCACACAAGGCAGTATCGGCCTATGTGGCCAAAGTCCGCACAGACCGGGCCTGCGTCGACTTTGAATTCGAGCGCTTCTGAGTCGCTGGCGCAGGCTGGATCCAGCTGCGGCAGGGTTCACACAGCCAGGTAGACAAAACCACCGCCGCGGGAAGTCGTCTCATACCACTCGTGCAAATTCATTGTAAAACGATTGAGGTTGTCGCAGATTTCAATTTCGACAGCCTCTTCGTTTTGCTCATCCAGCGCTGTGATGGTCACCCAGTGCCAGGGATCCAATTTCCGGACGGTACCGTTGGCCAGGTTGAGAAATGCGACCGGGCCGTCCAGTGAGAGCCCGGTGCGGATGAAGTCGACTGTTTCGATAAAGGATGGCCGCAAATGGCGTCTCCTGGGGACCCGGAGCGAACGAGTCGATACGGACAGGGCATTCTGGCGGAAAAAGTTGCGCAGGCCCTGTTCGAAAATCCCGGGTGTATGAACCCCCATCGCCGTTGGTGTTACAAAGTCCCAGACCTCTTCCATCAGCCTGAGACCGTCATCTGCCCTTTCAATCTCCTGTGGCAGGGCCAGGTGTCCGGCCCGCAGGTGATAGATCAACAGATTGCTGGCTGTCGTCGGTCCGCAACCGGCCCGGCGCTGCCACAGGGTTGGATACCAATCCTGATTGCAGCCACAGATGGTCTCCTGGCTATCGGTGCTCAGAAATAAATATTCAGGATTTTGGATCGCCGTTTTCATCAGCTTCTCTGCTGCTCGATCTGCTCGAGCAATTCATTCAGATAGACCCAGCGCTCCATGGCTTGATCCAGGGCAGCAGTCGCTGCGGCCAGTTCGTCGCCCAAGGCCTGGAGCTGGATGTAATCGGTCGCAGCAGCTTCCATCTGGTGCCTCAAATCGGCGCAGGTGGCTTCCAATTCGGCGATCCGGGCATCGATGGTTTCCAGTTCGATTTTCTCGCTGAGCTTCAGTTTCAACTTCGGAGGCTTGGGCGAGCGGGAATCAAGTGCTGGCTCGGCTAGTGGTCTCTGGCTGGCAACAGAAGGCTTGCTGCCGGTCGTCTCGCTGACGAGCTGGCTTTGGTTCCGTTTGAGCTCCAGATAGCCTGAGAAATCGCCTTCATACTGCCGGATCTGGCCATCCGGCTCAAAGGCCAGGATGCGATCGACCACGCGATCCAGGAAATAGCGGTCGTGCGAGACCACGATCACTGCACCGGGAAAATCCTCGAGGTAATTTTCCAGGATCGACAAGGTGGTGATGTCGAGGTCATTGGTCGGTTCGTCGAGCAACAGGACGTTGGGCGCACTCATCAGGATCTTGAGCAGAAAGAGTCGGCGACGCTCGCCGCCGGACAATTTACGGACGGGGGTCCATTGCAAGACCGGAGGGAACAGGAAACGCTCGCACATCTGGGCTGCAGACAGCTCGCCGTCGTCAGTCTGGACGATTTCCGCCGCTTCGCGGACATACTCGATCACCCGGATGTCGGGATCGATCGGTTCGCTGTCCTGAGTGAAAAAGCCAATCTTGACCGTGATGCCGGCCTCGCGACTGCCCTGGTCAGGATCGAGGCGTCCGGCCAACAGATTGAGCAGGGTCGTTTTGCCGCAACCATTGGGGCCGATCAGGCCAAGGCGCTCCCCGCGCGAAATGATATAGGAAAAGTCACGGAACAGGGGCTGGCTGCCCCAGCTTTTGCTGACATGGTTGAGCTCGATGGTTTTACGGCCGAGCCGGGAGCTGGCCGTGGCCATCTGGACCGAGGCATCGTCCCGTCTGCTCTCGGCCTCCTCCAGGGCATGGAAACGGTCGATACGGGCTTTTTGCTTGGTCGAGCGGGCCTTGGCGCCACGCCGGATCCAGGCCAGTTCGCGGCGCAAAATGTTTTGCCGCTTTTGCTCGCTGGCCTGATCTTGTTCGATCCGATCTGCTTTAAGCTCGAGAAATTTCTCGTAGTTAGCCTCATAGCGATAGAGTTTGCGTTGATTAATTTCCAGCATGACGCCGGTCACATGCTCCAGGAAATAGCGGTCATGAGTGACCATCAGGAGGGCGCCCCGGTAGCGGAGCAGGGCTTGTTCCAGCCAGGCCACCGTCTCGGGATCGAGATGGTTGGTCGGTTCGTCCAGGATCAACAGATCGGCCGGATTGGCCAGGACGCCAGCCAGAGCAACGCGTTTTTTCTGACCGCCGGACAAGGTATCAACGGTCTGGAGAAAATCCGTTATTCCCATCTGGGTGAGAATGGTTTTGATCTCGCTTTCCAGACTCCAGGCCTTGACCTCGTCCATCCGGCCCGACAGCCGGACCAGGCGGTCCTGGAGAACGGGATTTTCCGGCTGCAGGGCCAGCTCAGCTGCGGCCTGTTCGTAATCCCGGATGACTTGCATCGCGGGGGAGTGGCCGTGAAGGACAGCCTGGAGGATTGACGTACCAGCTGGAAACTCGGGTAGTTGCGGCAAGTATTCCACGCTCAGACCCCGGCCCTTCAGGATCTGGCCCTGGTCAAAGGCTTCCTGACCGGCGATGATTCGCAGCAGGGTGGATTTGCCTGTGCCATTGACCCCAATGACACCGATTTTGTCGCCCTCGTTGATGGTAAACGAGCAGTTTTCAAACAAGATCCTGTCGGCGAACGCTTTGCTGATCGAATCGACCGTGAGCAAGGTCATGATTCGACCTCGAAACCGAGCGCGTGCAGTTTTTCGATCAGCTGATCGAGATCGATCCCTTTCATCCTGGCGCCCTTGGGCAAGGTCATGAAACGCCCTGCTGTGGCCAGCATCCCGGGCTTGACGATATCCGGGAATCCGGCCTCTTTCATGAACTCGATCAGTTCCGGAAATTCCGTGCACAGGTCATGGACGGACTTTTGTAAATTTAACGTTCTTTTGATGGACATTATGGAATCTCCTCAGTTGACAGCTAATCGGCTATAGTAGTCTTTAGAAAGCAATTGATATCATCGCATATTACGGACAGAGTTTCAGTAACGTGCGGCATTCAAGGTAATTTTCCAGAAAACGTGGACTTGGCATGAACATCGAACTGACTACGGATTTTTCGGCAGTGCCCGATCTTTTTTTCAAATACGCCATCCTGGTGGCGCGCTACCAGGACAAGTTTGTCTTTGTCCGCCACCGGGAACGCCAGACGCTGGAGCTGCCGGCCGGCCATCGTGAGCCCGGCGAGGCGATCCAGCTGACTGCCGAGCGCGAATTGCGCGAAGAGACCGGGGCTGTCGATTTTGATCTCCAGCCGGTCTTTGTCTTCCGAGTTCCAGCCTATGATGCGCACGGTGCGCGGATCGATGAGCTGGCCAGCCTGGTTTGTTTTGCCGAAATCAGAACCCTCGGCCCCTTGGATCCGGCTTTTGAAATTGCCGAGATCCACCTGGCCACTGATCTGCCGGAGCATCTGACCTATCCCGAGATCCAGCCGGTTTTGTTTCAGCGCGTGCGGGATTGGCTGGCCGGACAGGACTTGCAGGATCAAGCCGAGGCACCAGCCCCATCACCACCTGGGGACAGGGGTGATCCATCATGATGAGAAAAAGACGCACCTTCGTCATCACAGCATTTCTCATTCTGGTGGTGATTCTGATCCAGGCCTGGTTTCGCCTCGGAAACCAGTTTGAGTGGCTGGATATCCAGGCATACAAAGGCCAGTTGGAAAATCCAATCACGCACTCGAAGCAGCTGGTTTCATTGCGAGGGGCGTGGAGCTATTTCCCCAGCCAGCTGGCTTCTGATCTGGCACATGCCAGTGACCAGACTTGGGTCGAGGTCGAGCATACCTGGCCGACTGATCCAGCGACAGGTCATGCCTATGGCTATGCCACATATCGGTTGACGATCCATGGCCTACAGGCGGACCAGATTTACGGTGTCTTTGTCCAGGACGAATTCAGTGCGTATCAGCTGTCCGTGAACGGCCAGCAAGTTGCCAGCAATGGTTCGGTTGCCAGGACACCTGCCGGCTACCAGCCAAGGGTCTTTACCGATGTCGGCTTTTTTGCACCGGACGCCTCCGGCCGGGCTGTCCTGGTCATGGAAATTGCCAATTTCACCCGGTCCAATGGTGGCTTTTTCAACGCGCCTGTCCTGGGTACAGCCAAGACGATCGACCAGTACTACAACCTCCACCAGGCATCCGAGATATTGATTGTTGCTTTTGCCCTGGCCCTGGGAATCCTCTTTGCCCTGCTCAGCTTGACCATGAAGGATATCCGGACGTTCCTGATGGCAGTCTTCCTGTTCCTGATCGCGATCCGGTCGCTGAGCACCGGGATCCATCTCATCCAGAAACTGCTACCGGATCTGCACCTGACACCGATCCTGGTGCTGGAATATGCCAGCGGCTATTTGCTGGTGCCGCTGGCAGGTCTGCTGCTCCACGCCTTTGGCATCGGCCGGTTTCCTGGATTCCTGCTCTGGGTCTACCGGGCCTCGATACCGGGAATCGTACTTTTTACATCCCTGGCTCCCAATTCATTGCTGACCGCTTCCTATTCCGTTTTTAAAATGCTGATCATCCCAGTAGCCCTTCATATGATCTGGCTTTTATACAGGGGTGTGCGGCAACGGGAAAAAGGCATTGCCTATGTCGTCACGGGATTCTTCATCCTGATCATTGGCGCCGTTCTCGAATTTTCGCCCTTCCGGACGCGGTATAGCCTGTTTATCGCCGCACTGCTATTCGTCATATCGCTGTCGGTTTTTGTTGTCATCCGGATTGCCTCGCTCCAGTCCAGCCATGATCGCCTTGTCACGGAGGTCCTGACCGACGCGTTGACCGGCCTTGGCAACCGCGTGGCTTTGTTCCGCCAGCTCGACCAGTGGCAAAAACGACGGGATCCGGCTTCCCTGGCGATCTTGTTCTGTGATCTCAATCGGTTCAAGGCTGTCAACGATACCCATGGCCATGCGGTCGGAGATGATTTGTTGCGCCTGGCTGCGAAACGACTGCAGGGATGTGTCCGTTCGACAGATCAGGTGTATCGCGTCGGCGGTGACGAATTTGTCATCCTGGCTGAATTTAAAGCAGATGAAGACGCAACGGCTCTTGTCGCCCGGATCAAGGACAGCTTCAGCCAGCCATTTGTCTTGCGGGCACTGGTGCTACACGTCAGTGTCTCAGTCGGTGCCGAGCCATTTATCCCGGGACAAGAGTCAGTAGACAATGCCCTGAACCGCAGCGATGCCCGCATGTATGAGGACAAGCGTCAAGAGAGGGCGCAAGGCATCACAATTTGAATACAATTTCCCGGTAACATTAGAATGCTGTTGCTGGCAGAATCATTCTGACAGCAGCAATCTTGCGGATAAAGGAAACGAGTATGACTTTCAACAGGCAGAAGAGAGTCTTCGGCCTCTAGCGCTATTTTTTGCTGGCTGGATTTTTGCTTTTTTTGAGCTATCAGTTCTATGCCCATGCGATGGGGGATAAGCTGTTTCCCTCCGTCCATGGGCTTTGCCCGTTCGGTGGTCTCGAATCCCTGCTGTCGTTTGTGACAGTCGGTGCCACGCTGAAGAAACTATTCTCCGGAACGATGGTCCTGTTTTTCGCATTTCTGCTCCTGGCACTGATATTCAAACGGGCGTTTTGTGGCCTGATCTGCTCGTTTGGCGCGATCCAGGAATTGATTGGCAACCTGGGCAGGCGATTGTTCCGGCGGCGGTTTCTGGTTCCGTCCGCGCTGGATCAAGTCCTGCGCCATGGCAAATACCTGGTCCTGGTCTTGACGGTCGCCATGGCCTGGCTGACTGGTACGCTCTGGTTTGCCGCCTATGACCCTTGGATAGCCTATGGCCATTTGATCAGTTTCGATGAACTGGTCACGTCTTACGGGATTGGCCTGATCGTCCTGGTTCTATCAATCGTCGGCTCGTTTTTCTACGAACGCTTCTTTTGCATGTATCTGTGCCCGTTGGGTGCGCTGAATGCGGTGATCGGACGCTTGAGCCGGTTCACTGTCCGGCGCGACCCACAAGCCTGCATCGACTGCAGTCTGTGCACCCGCGCCTGCCCGGTGAATCTCGACGTCGAGCATTGCTCCAGGTGTAGGTGCCAGAGCCATACAGGTCGTACTTGTTGTGCAGGGCATAACCGTGACAATCAAACTTCCAATCGGATGTCTGAAGAATGAGATGCTGACATGACTCTTCATTGCGACAAAATGAAAAGAAGTCAAAAAGAAAATCAACTCGTTGAAGCTTCATCTTTTGGATGCCTCGGCTGTTTCGGAAATTATGGTGAATAACATCCAGAACCTTCTGATTTACAAACCCATATCATTCATCTTGTGAGGAAAAGCATTGAACCATGCGCGTTCCTCAAACCTTTTTTTCTTGGGAAACACAGGCTCACTCTCCGCAATGCCCACAGGCAGGAAACACACTAGATCATATTCCTTTGGCACGGCTAGCATATGAGCCATCTGATCTCCAATTTGATCTTCATCGGTAATATGTCCCTCATACCAGCAGCTCTGATATCCAAGTTCAGTTATCGCCAGCAACATATTCTCAATCGCAGCGGAATAGTCCTGAATAGCGAAACATCTGTCACGATACGCGTTGATCCTTTGTGACAGTATGCATATCATGGCCGGTGCAGTTTCCCCGGCCGGCGGATTGATGACAGCATGTAGCTTTCGCAGCATTTCCGGGTCATCTACTGCGATTAAACTGGTTGTCTGCTTGTTACAACCCGAAGGGGCGGCCAGTCCCGCCTGCATGATCCGGGTCAAGTCCTCCCTCGGAACCGGTGTTGGCTGAAACGTCCCCCGATAACTATGCCTGTTGAGAATTGCTTCTAACACATTCATAGGTCATACCTCTCAGTATCCACATACGTACCATATGCATGTTTCATGTTGTTGGGAAAGCTACTGACGTGCTCCCGAAAAACATATCCAAACTAACATTAGCTTGCGGCAATATGCGCCCCAAATGCATCAAATCGGCCTTTTCATTATACATCGGAATAATTTTAAAGAATCGAACCAGACCTCATCCTTACCATGGATGCGATTCGCGGCCGGATCACCGTCGCCTGGCTGCGTCGCCGGTCCGGCTCTGCGGTGCTCAGCGTGCCGCGACCGGCCCGCTCCTGGCCATGCTCGGTGCTGCGCCCGCTCATCCGCCATCCTGCTCGTTGAGGTCACCGAATCTATCCCAGAGTACAGTGCCAATAGCAAAAGGACTCCCTTGCGGAAGTCCTTTTGTTATTGGAGCCTTTAATCGGAATCGAACCGATGACCTCATCCTTACCATGGATGCGCTCTACCGACTGAGCTATAAAGGCGTGTATGGAGCGGGTGAAGGGAATCGAACCCTCGCGGTCAGCTTGGGAAGCTGAAGTTCTGCCATTGAACTACACCCGCATGGCGGGTCTGTACCCGGATTTGCATATGCGATTGTAACAGACGATCCAAGGGGTGTCAAGCAAGGATTTGCCGCGGCTCATTGCTGGTTATTTGAAAACTTTAATTCCCGGAGGGGCAGGAAATAAAGGTTACAAAGTATGGCTGGGCGATAAGTACAACAAATGCTGAACTTGCTACACTGGGATTATTCTTCTCTGGGCCTGACTTGGAAAGGAGGATCACCAG
>Ga0228536_1000710_pt1 | contig 51477 bp, 40 predicted proteins | sample SJ1Smetagenome_FD_168611 | JGI IMG/M metagenome (GOLD analysis project Ga0228536, IMG submission 168611) | Enriched culture of PCE-dechlorinating microbial communities from Ithaca, New York, USA - SJ1.S | ecosystem: Engineered > Modeled > Simulated communities (microbial... > Unclassified...
GCGCAGATCCTGTGGATCCACTTGATCTGCGATGGCCCTTCGGACATTGTCTTAGGGTTCGAGCCAAAGGAAAAAGGCATCATGGAAGAGCCACCCAAGGCGAAGGATGCGCCTATCCTTACTCACCTGGGATATTCCCTCATCGGAGTAATCAGCATCGCCAGCGCCATCTGCGCGCTGCTCATCTTCAACCACTTCTCCACGATCCATCAGAGCCCCATCGAAGGGCGCAGCGTGGTCTTTGCCAGTTTCGGGATCAACTCGATGATCTACATTTTTGCCTATCGCTCGATGAACCGACCGCTGTGGCAGATGGCACCTCTGCGCGAAAACCCGTGGCTGGTTTGGACAGTAGCTGCCGGACTGGCAACAGTCTTGATCGCCTTCCTGATCCCTGGCCTGCGCGAGTTGCTTGGGCTTGTTCCGTTGAGCTTGCTGGAGTGGCTTGTGGTAGTGGGTATCGCGTTGATCCTGCTGATAGTGGTCGAGATTGGAAAGGTTATCGCAAACCGGGGCCACGACCATGATTGACGTCTTCAGGAGAAAATCTGACATCGGGCAAAAAGCTTCACGATCAGTATAACGAAAAACAAAATAATGAAAAGCAAAGCATTCGCAGAAAAAGCCCCTCACTTCGAAATTCACAAATGTAATGGTTGTTATGCCATGGAATGCGAAGCTGTGGTTCATCAGCTCCAGGCATCTATTGACCAGGGAATATCACCCGCTTTATTCGATGAAAGAGTGCTTGCGCTTTAGCCTTATCCAGTGAACAAACAGGCCAGCCTTACCGAACTCGAAAGTGTGGCGAAAGAGGTGTTTTTCTCAGATGTCTCGCAAGAAGATTTAATGAGAAACGAAGTAAGAGATTCGATGCGAAATGATTGTTTTGGGATTGCACAGGATTTGAAATTGCGCTGTATGGACTGGGGATTCGATTTGTCTGAAGTCAAAGCGACTGTGTATATGCAACATAGCAAAGCGGATGATCAAGTCCCGTTTCGTACTGCGAAGATAACGGCGCACATGCTGCCGAATTGCCAATTAGACATCAGAGAAAGTGGCGGGCATTTCTCAAAAGAACTACTGGATGCTTTCATAGAAACGACAAGGGTAGAACATTATGATAGTCATCAGGCAAGACATATTTTCATCATCCTCAGCTTCTTGTCATGATAAACTTAGCCCATGCTGGCTCATGTCTACTCTTGCGCGGTGATCGGTCTCGAAGGCGTCATCATTGATATCGAAGTCGATTACGGTCAAGGTTTACCGCACATGGCAATCGTGGGATTACCGGATGAAGCAGTAAAGGAGAGCCGCGAACGTGTTTATTCCGCCATCAAGAATGCCGACCTGGCATATCCCCGCCAACCTCTGACAGTCAACCTCGCGCCGGCATCCGTCCGAAAAGAGGGACCATTTTTCGACTTGCCTATTGCGATCGGCGTGCTGATCACCGGCGAACAGATTGCCCCTGAGAGCATTGAAGGTGCGTTGATCATAGGGGAACTCTCGCTGGATGGCTCGGTGCGGCACGTCCGCGGGGTTTTGGCAGTGGCTGCCCAGGCTCGCAAAGATGGTTACAAGCGGCTGTTTTTGCCGGCTTGCGACGCGGCTGAGGCAACCCTGATCCCGGACATCGAGGTATACCCGGTCAACACCCTCAGAGAGCTGGTTGACCACCTGGTTGGCGAGGAGCTCATCAAACCTGGAATCCCGATCGAATACACGCCGGATGACGAAATCCACAACGATACCGATTTTAGTGAGATCAAGGGACAGGAACACATCAAACGCGCGCTCGAAGTGGCTGCCGCAGGTGGACACAACATGCTTATGTCCGGACCACCTGGGGCGGGCAAGACGCTTTTGGCAAGGGCGATCACCTCAATCCTGCCGAAGTTAAGCCTCGATGAAGCCCTCGAAGTGACCGGGATCTATTCCATTTGCGATATGCTGCCAGCGGGCACGCCCCTCATCCAAACCCGCCCTTTCCGTGCACCCCACCACACCATCAGCCATGCCGGGCTGGTTGGCGGGGGAAACATCCCGCACCCAGGGGAAATATCGCTCGCACACAGGGGAGTGCTGTTCCTGGATGAGCTGCCCGAGTTCGGTCAGCGCAGCCTTGAGGTGCTGCGTCAGCCGATCGAGGACAAGATCGTAACCATCAGCCGGGCACAGGGATCGTTCACTTTCCCGGCGAATTTCATGCTGATTGGGGCGATGAACCCTTGCCCCTGCGGATATTATGGAGACAAGTTGCGGGCATGCACCTGTGCCCAGTCAGTCATTACCAATTACCAGAAACGCATATCCGGACCGCTGTTGGACCGGATTGACATCCACCTGCAAGTGCCAAGAGTTGATTACCAAAAGCTCAGCAGCCAGCGAACGGGAGAACCTTCCAGCCAGATCCGGATGCGTGTTGAGGCAGCCAGGCAGCGGCAATTGGCGCGGTTTAGCGGCACAAAACTGACCTCGAACGCGGATATGACCCCAAAAGAGATCCGCAATTACTGCCAGGTTTCTGCGGAAGGGGAAGCGCTGATGAAAGCAGCCATGCGCCAGCTAAAACTGACTGCCCGCGGCTATCATCGCGTTTTGAAACTCGCCAGGACGATTGCCGACCTGGCTGGCGACCCGGACCTCAAGCCCGAACACCTTGCCGAAGCCCTCCAATACCGCCAAAACGAAGAAGAATAGCATTTTCTGAATCGATAAGAAACGATCGTGCTGAAATCCTCGTCAAGCAGGCGATCTGCCTGTGGATCCCCAACCAATTTGCCATATTACTCGAGTCAAACCAATATCATCAAATTCGAGAAAAGGGTGACTGGCTGTCATAAGGAACTTTTAGAAAGTCGCAAACGTCTTTTCTTTGCGTTATCGATACGATTAAATTGTGTTCGGGTTCAAAAAGATGAAAAACAAAATTTTGACCATTTTTTTGGTAATGGCTGTGTTCGTGTCAACTTGCAGCGTCAAGGAAAAAACCACCACTTTAGCGCTAAACGATACCAACTGGGTTCTGGAACAAATCAACGGGCAACCCGTGATTGATAACACCCTGCCAACCCTTTCTTTCCGCGGCAATCAAGAGGTGCGAGGAAATGCATCATGCAATAATTTCTTTGGAACCTACATGTCAAAGGACAATACGGTGATGATCACTGGGTTGAGCTACACCGAGATGGGTTGCGTCGGAGTGAATGACCAGGAAATGGCCTATCTTGCAGCGCTGGAATCAGTAAAGACCTATCAGATAGAAGACGGTAAATTACTTCTCATCGATGCCGCCGGCGATACAGTTTTAGTGTTCTCTCCGAAGGACATCAGCCTGGAAGGGGCGTTCTGGATCTTGACCAGGTTCAACATTTGTTTTGTCTAGCCTACAAGGGGCGAAGCGATTTAAATTTATGTCACTGGTCGGAACACCAATTTCGTATTAATTGCTTCGCCCCTACCGTGAATCGTGACACACTCGATGTTATAAAAGATTAGGCTTGTCTATGCCGAGGCTGTCTGAAGCTCAAATGACCATTTCAATCAGCAAATGAACGAGGCTAGTGGGCTATTTTTCGTGACCGTTAGTTTGTGCTGATATCGAGAGCGAAAAAAACTATGCCGGGAAGTAGGGCATGATCCAGACCCCCAGGGAAAAGCCAACCAAATTAGCGACTAAAGCCAGCAAAAGCGCTTTGGGGCTCAGTTCGATCTCTTTAAATGTGAAGTAATAGATCGCAGCTTCCACTAAAACGATCCAGACGCTGATGAACACTGTCAAAAAAAAGTCGCTCTTGGCTTCGAAAGGGTGCGCCAGAAAGGCGCTCAACAGGCTGTGGGTGATCAGGTTGGTAATCAAGAAGATGAGCCAGCTTGATTTCGCGCGCATGCCGAATAGAAAAAAAACAAACCCTTCCAGTAATAATGTGAGCAGAACGCGCCCAGCCACTGAAAGCGGTGCCCGCCAGCCCGGTTCGCCATAGACCAATGTGCCTTGCTTTAGATCGAGCGTCATCAGGCGTTTGTCTACGCGCATCTCAGGGTCCCTTGTGATCGGTAGCTCATAAGAATACTGCGAGGATCGGACGATCAGTTTTGCACCGATGAAATCTTCATCGAACCTGCCGGGCTGACGCTGGTAGTAATAATTGTAGTAAGTTTCCCAATAGCGCGAAGCGCGCTGCATCTCTCGCGGTTCCGGCAGTGCACTGTGCCGGAATTGGATGAACAATTCCAGGTCTTTGGGCGCATTGATCACAAAAATCGAGAGACCAGGCGTCCGCACCTCCTTCCCGGAGACTGCTCCAAAGGGGAGAAAGGCAGCAATCACAAGCGCCAAAAGGGCGATCAACAGGTAAGCTCGTCTCATCTTCCTCCTCCCGGAATGGTAGTAGTTTTCATTATACATAGAAAAGAAGCTCAGGATGCCAAAAAAGGAAAAGCCCTTCACTCTGCGAAGGGCTTATCACAAAAAATCGACAATTAGCTGTGTTTGGCTTCAAATTCCTTCAAAAAATCGACCAAAGCTTCCACGCCTTCTTTGGGCATGGCGTTGTAGATCGAAGCGCGCAAGCCGCCAACGGATTTGTGCCCCTTGAGGTTGTCAAAGCCAGCAGCCTTGGTGGCAGCCACAACTTCGGCATCCATTTCGGCGCTTTCGGTCACGAAGGGAACATTCATCAGAGAGCGATCTTCTTTAACGACCGTTCCCCTGAACATCTTGCTGTTATCGAGGAAGTCATAAAGAGGTTTGGCTTTTTCGATGTTGATCTGGTTCATGGCTTCCAGCCCGCCCAGGCTCTTCAGGTACTTAAAGACCTTGCCGCAGACATAGATCGCCCAGCAGTTCGGAGTATTGTACATTGAGCCATTCTCAGCATGGATGTCGTAGCGCAGGTAGGTCGGGATCTTCTCATCCAGATCCGTGCGGATCAGGTCTTCGCGGATGATGACGATCACAACGCCAGCAGGACCCACATTCTTCTGGACGCCGCCGTAGATCAACCCATAATCGCTGACGTTGACCGGCTTGGAGAGGAACATGGAACTCTGGTCCGATACCAGGATCTTGCCCTTGGTGTTGGGCAGTTTTTGATACGTGGTGCCGTGGATGGTTTCATTCTCGCAGATATACACGTAATCTGCATCATCTGAGATGGGCAGATCCGAAAGGTCCGGGATGTAGCTGTAATTCTTGTCCTTGCTGGATGCGACCAGGTTGATCTTGCCGAATTTCTTGGCTTCGGAATAGGCTTTGTTGGACCAGTTGCCGGTGACAATGTAGTCAGCGACGCCGTTCTTCATCAGGTTGAGCGGAACCATGGCAAATTGGAGCGTAGCCCCGCCTTGAATGAACAAAACTTTGTAATTCGAAGGGATGTTCATCAGTTCGCGCAGGTCGGCTTCGGCTTCATCAATGATGCCCTGGAAGACTTTGCTGCGGTGGCTCATTTCCATCACGTTCATTCCTGAACCTCTATAGTTCATGAACTCATCGCGGATCTCCTCCAGGACGGGTTCGGGTAACATACTTGGCCCAGCTGAGAAATTATAGATACGGTCGTACTTCATATTAAAAGCTCTCTCCTTTTGACTAAGTCGTTTTCCGTTGGCTGCCTGTTCCTCACAGGCAAAACAATTAGCCCTCAAAAAGGGACTTGTTTCTCTGATCAAATCTTAACCTCCAAATGGGTAAAGGTCAAGCATTTTCGGCGTGTCGGAGGCGTGAAAGCAAATTATCCCCCGAGGTTTTATAATGGTCGCATGGCTAAAACAGTCTCAGGACGCAAGCGAGTTTGGCAGTTGCTTGAAACAGTCGGCAGAGGAGATGCCGGCGAAGTTTTACACGTCCAGACCCAACTCGGAAACGAACAGGGCGTTATGAAGCGCCCGGTGCAGAACGTTTCCGGCGGTACCATCGTACGCCAGGCCAGGCAGATTGAGAACGAAGGCAAAGTACTTGCGCTCCTGGATGGGCTGGACATTGAGCGGCACGGTCGCAAGATTCACACCCCCCTGCTGATGGATCAAAGCATCGAAGGCACTTCTTCATCAGCCAATCTTTTCATTATCAGCGAGGAAGTTTCCGGGGTGTCCGTCTCGGAGCTTTTGCGGCGCAAGATGCAAGGGGGATCGCCAATCTCCCAGGTGATCGTGCTCAAAGTTCTGGCAGCGGCTTTCCAGTTGCTTAAGAATGTCCATGAAAAAGGTGTGATCTGGAATGACGTCAAGATGGATCACATCTTCTGGGATGCTGAGATCAATACCCTTTCTTTCATTGACTGGGGCAACAGCCTGGATCTGAATAGTCAGAATTCGGATGAGATTGCAAGTCCGATGCTGGATTACCGGCAGTTGCTCGAAGAAGGTCGCACGCTGATGGAGCAGACCTCTCCTGAGCTGATCGCAGACATCGGCTGGCCATTAAGCGCCAGCAACCTGAACGACCTGGAGATCAACCACCTGCAAATGCGGGTGGAATTCATGGAAACGTATCTTTCGATGCGGATCATCGAATACAAATTACTCTTCAACCGCTATCTGAAGAGCCTGGACTCCCTAGAGGGTTTGAAACAAACGCTGGATCTGATGCGGGCTTTGCTGAATCTTGGGGTTGAAGTCGACAAGGCTGATCTGTTATCTGCAAGTCAAAAATATCTGCTTGGATTATTGGATCGCAGTAAGGATACACAAGCGCGGCAAGTATTCAGGTTACTTGAAACCGAGCTCAGCGCTGACCTCACCCCGAATTGGCAGCTTGCGGGTTACCTATTGGAGCATTTCGGTGAGAGCAATCCCACAACGCTGGCAAAACTGCTGCATGCCGTTTTTGAAGGCAACTGGATTGACGCCGCATGGATCTTTCGGGAGAACTTTTTGGAGACAGGAAAACCTCCCTACAGCGCCTCTGCAATAAATTCTATGCGCACTTTGCAGTTAAATTTAAATTCTTACCCGCTTATTCTCTCAGATCTGGAGTCGTTAAGCCAACAGAGCCAGCGCTGGTTGGAGACTGCCATCCAGAAAAAGCTCGATCCCGGTTCGATCAGCACTCTGCAAAATCTGACCAGCCGCGTCAACCAAATCCAGGAAAATTGGGGACAATTGCTGCCTGGTGAGAAGCTCGGCGATAAATTCCTTCTCTTGCGCCAGGTTTTGGAGCATTTCTCCGCGCTTCAGTTGCGCCCCGCCGCAGATCTACAGACTTCCCTGCTGGCGGCGATGTCGCGGATCAGGGAGATCTACCGTGCCTGGGCGGAGAGCGACCTGGCGAATGCCCGCAAGCAAACCAGGGAACTGTTTTTGCTTGAGCCCAGCCTGGATTACTTGCCAGACCTGGAAGCCGACTTTGCCAGGATGATCGATTGGCTGGAGACTCTAAACCAGGGACCTGCTGAACACCAGGCAGTCAATACCTTCTCGGCAGAACTGCTCGAGTCGCTCCCTCCCCTTTCTCAACGGCTCGGAGAGGTACCATGGCTGATTTTAATCCTGCACGCTCTAAGCAGCATGAAGGACGCGCAAGCTACCGAGAGCCTGCGGGAAGAAGCACGCCTCGGACAGTGGCCAATGCAGTGGCTTGATCTTAAGTCGCTGCATTTGGAAATTTCAGAGACTTATCGTGACTCTGTCCGTTTGAGTACCGAACAAAAAGCCTGCCTGGTCGAATTTCATCAAGCTCTCAGGGCGTCACTGATGCCCTCCACGGCATTGAGGGAGATCCGTCAGCTGCTGCCTGCTTTCCATCAGCCCTACTCTGACCTGGCAGCCGCGTTTGGCGCACTTTTTTCGCAACTTCGCGGCGAGGTTCCCCTGCCTGAGGTCGGCCTTTTCCCACAGGAAGACCAACTGCAAGTTGCTCAAGTGATCGAAATGCTTGACACCATTCGCAACTGGAAAAGTCACGTCCGGTCAGGCAGTCCGGCTAAGTTTGGCTTCCCTGCGGCATTATCGCGCCAGTGGGACATCCTGGCTGAAACCCAAAGCCAGGATGAAGCCTGGCGAAGCCAGATCCTGCCCAGGTTGAGCGAGATCAAACAAAAACGCTGGGAGGAATTCCCGCCGGACCTGCCCCCAGGCAGCACAGACGATCCGTTTGCCGCTTCACGCTCGGCTCTGGCAAAACTGCAGTTGAGTTGGAAAGGTATCCCTGAACAGGGCATATACCGTGAGTTGATCGAGGAGATGATCTACCAGATTGACACTGCCCAGGCGCAATTTTTCCGATTCTGGCAGTCCTTGCAGAACAGCAAGAGCGTGGTTACGCGCTGGCTGGCTGGCAATTACCAGGCGAACTTCAGCGAGATCAACCAGAACATGCTGCAAATTGCCCGCAAGCTACGCAATGTGGAGCTGGCGCAGGGTGTGGTGAACCAGCCGGAAATGGCGCGCACGCGCATGGCGCAAAACAGCGCGGGCGATTTGATGTACACCCTTGTGCAGCTGGATGAGCACATCATGCCGCAGTCGCGAAAACCTTCGATCTTCCGGAGCTGGCAGCAGCAGTACCTTGAGATCCTCAAGAAAGGGGACCGAAGGAGCATCGTTGAAAGTATCCAGACGATTGAAGCGATTCATCCCCTGTTACCCTGGCTGGATGAGCTTGTCCGCAGAGATGCTGATTACTTCGATTTGCCCAAAAGCCATCAATGGTAAAATAAAGAGTTATGCGCGAAGCAATCCTTGATTCTCAAAGCGGGCTTTACCTTGCAGAACCGCTTGATACCTGGCTGACAGCTGCCCAGCAGGATTTTGCCATCCCAGAAGCTGGCGGCTCAAGTGCGCGCGTCTTTTTGCTAAAGGACGCCTTGGGGAAGACAGGTTTTGGTCCAGACCCGGCGTTTAAGGTGATGCGGCACGATAAAATCGCTTACGCAAAGCCGCTTTTCCTGGAAGAATTCAACATCCTCGCCGGACTGCATGGTCTGAACGGGCTGACCCCCATGCTGCAGGCAGGTTATCTAAAACCTGCTCCGGGCACGGTTTGGCCGCCCGAGGTTGCACCCCTTTCGAAGGTCCTGGAAAAACAAGGGGAAGCCTCCTCCATCCGTGGCACACTGGCTCTCTTTGACCTGGACGAGATCCAGGATGTGATCGACCAGTTCGAGGAACGCCTGCAGGATGGCTGGCTGGCGTTTTTGATCCTGGAACGCCGCTGGGAAGACAACCTCTATTTGCTTTGTGATGCCGGCTACACACGCGGCAATTTCGTGCGCAACCTGAGCATGAAGCAGGTGCTGGATATTTCGATCCAGATCTGCGGGATGCTCGAACAAGCCCACGCAAAGGGTGCAATCTACCTGGACCATAAATTACTGCACTATTATTGGAACGAATATCGCCAAAAAGTGGTCATGCTGGACTGGAACATCGGGCACTGGCTGCCTGAAACCATCTCCCCCGAGGTGCAGCACTCCGACCTGGTGCAGTTCAGTTCCCGGGCTTTACATCACATTTTTACTGGCAGGCAGGCTCCGGGTTCTGTGGCGGTGGGTCCAAACCGACCTGAAGACATTGCCAATTCGCCTACCAACTACAAAGCTTCCTATTCGTTCGATGTTCAGAATCGGCTGAATGCCGATGAGATGAGCTTTCTTGAGAGCGCATTGGACGGACGCTTTCAGACTCCCACGGAGATGAAAGATAAGCTCAAGTATCTCTATACTAAAAGGCAATAGCCGATGGCTTTGCTTTAACCCGAAAGGACTCAATGATTAACGATCTCATTGAAAAGGCACTCAGTGTTTTATCAAATCCTTCCCCAAGCGATGATGCGCTATCAGAAGTGGAAAGCGAGCTCTCCACCCTTTTGGAAGCACATGCCACCAACCGCCTGGGCGATGACATCAGCGTGGATGAACTGGAAGAAGCCAACCGGCTGCTGCGTGAGATCCGCCGCGAGAAATCCCGGCGTCATGCCGGTCAGCCGGCTGCAGCCAGCAGCGAGCCCACTCCTGCACCCTCAACTCCGGCAGCATCTGCTGCTCCCGCAGGTGAATCGATCTTCCAGGCGCAAACCCCACCGCAAGAGGCAAGAAAAGCGGATATCCCTCCTCTGACCCGAACCAATCTGGGCTCCGAATTGGGTTCCGGCATCGATAGTGATCCCCTGCGGCGCTTTTTCCAATCCGCGCATGACCCTGAAGCCGAGCGCATGATGGACGAGGCGGAAGAGGCATTCTATAAGGGCAATTACCAGGTCGCCATCCCCCTCTATGAAAAAGTCATCCAGATGGAACCAGGCTGGACGCGTGCGCAGGAGCACCACAGCGAAGCAGAGGAATACTTGCGTTCTGGCAATATCCCTTCGGTAGCCCTGCCGCCAGAAGCAGGTAAAGCCTACGGCAAAGCCCAAAGTGCAGCACGTGTGTTCCGTTATAAAGTGGCGCTCGATTACCTCGACGAGGCTTTCGATCACCTGCAGGATGCCGGCATCAAGCGCTGGCGCGAGGGCGAGGAACTGCGGCACGACCTCGAAAACCAGATGCAAGCCTACGATGTCTACAAGGAAGGCTTGAACTTGCTTTCGCAGGGAGAACTCGTCAGCGCACTGGGCAAGATCCAGGCGGCAGCCAGCGCGGTAGCAATCCCTGAATACATCGACAAAGCCAGTGAAGTCCGGCAGGATATTGGCTTGCTCAACGACGTCAGCGACACCGTCAGCCTGAGCGGAAAGATCCCGCCTGCCAAGCTGGCAGATGCCCGCACAAAGCTGGAACGGATTCGCATGAAATACGGCGAAGTAGACCAACTCAGCCGCCTGCGCAACCGGCTGGATCTGCTGGTCCCCGCCACGATCCAGAATCTGCTCGAAAACACGCAGCGCCTTAAACAGGAAGCATCCGAAGCCCCGACCGCGTCCCTGGCACGCCAAAAAGTGGACGCTGCTCGCGAAAACCTGGATCTGCTGCGTCAGTTAGATGCCTACGACTCGCAGAGCCTCTCGCTTGAGAACGAGATCAGCACCCTCGAGACGGAAATCCACGCCAACGAAGATGCCATGACCCGGGCTGAAGAAGCCATGAAGACCGGCAATAAGTTCTTTGCGCTTGACGCCCTGAAAATCAGCGCCAAACCCCGCAAGCGTTTTCCGCAGGACCCAAAAATCCTCGAGTTGAAGCGTGGCTTTTTGCCGACTTACATCATTGGAGGGCTGGCTGGCATCATCGCCCTGATCGTGATCGGTTTACTGATCTCGCTGGCGTTCAGGGGAATCTCCAACGCGGTCTACGAACGCAATCTTGCCCGCACGCCCACCATCACGCCCACCCCAACCATCACGCTGACACCGACGATCACGTCGACGCCAACCATCACACCTACGCCGACGCCGGATTATTCCCCCACGCCGACTTACACGGTCACTCCAACACCAGTCGTTGTTGTTCAAACGCTGAGAGAGGTATGGGCACGGAGTGATTGTTATGACAATTTCCGCGCTACTGGGCGTATTCCAGTTGGAACGACCCTGTCCCTGCTGCCAATGGCAGAGCGGCGCTTTGACACCTTCAACCGAGAATGTATCCTGGTCGAGTTCCGCAGCGGTGATTTTGCCATCATCGGCTATGTTCTCATGGCAGATGTAACCACCGTTGCGCCTTAAGCCAAGCAAAAACATTGATAACGCTCCCTGTCAAAGCGATGGGGAGCGTTTATAATCATTGTTCACATGAGAGAGTCGATGGAAACGCTCGAGGAAAAATTTCAACAAAGTTTAGACTGGATCTATAGCTGGGTGGACTTCAGCATGAAGCGGCACGTGGATGACACACACCGCTTTTTCAAGCTGGACCGCATGAACAAGTTGATGGAGCTGCTCGGAAATCCTCACGAAAGCTTTCCATCGGTGCACGTGGCTGGCACAAAGGGTAAAGGCTCCACTTCATCCTTCATCGCTTCAGCCTTGCAGGCAGCCGGTTACAAGGTCGGGCTCTACACCTCCCCACACCTGGTCGACTTTCGGGAACGCATCCTGATCGACGGTCAGTGGATCAGCAAGGAGGACCTGGTCGCTCTGACCGATGAGCTTCGCCCACTAACCGAGATCGTCAAGGACACCACCACCTTCGAGCTAACCACCGCCCTGGCTTTTTTGTACTTCCGCAAGCAAAAGGTGGATGTGGCTGTGCTGGAGGTAGGTTTGGGCGGCAGATTGGACGCGACAAACGTGGTCAATCCGATCGTTTCAGTCATCACACCTATTTCCTATGACCACATGGCAGTCCTCGGCAACACCCTGACCGAGATCGCGTATGAAAAAGGCGGGATCATCAAACCTGGCAAACCAGTGGTGATCGCGCCGCAACATGAAGAAGCAATGACTGAACTTGTGCACCTGGCAGTTGAGAGGAACTCTCCATTCACACAGGTGGAGAAATTCTTCGACTATCATGAAGTCTCGCACACACTGAGCACACAGAAAATTGAAGTGCTACGGAAATATACCGGGAAAACAACCACGCCAGCAAGTTTAGCTGGCAAAGCGCTTCACCTGAGCCTGCCGCTGCTTGGGCGGCACCAGATGGAAAATGCCGTGACCGCACTGGCTGCCCTCGATGAACTTATACAGGCAGGCTTCAAGATCACCCGCAGCGCCGTGCAGCGCGGTTTCAGGCAGGTCGTTTGGCCTGCCCGTTTTGAATTACTGCAGCGCAATCCCCCCATCGTGATCGATTCTGCGCATAATGGCGATTCCATGCAGCGCCTGGTCGAAACACTGGACGAATACTTCCCTGGCAAAGATTTTGTCCTCGTGTTTGGCGCTTCGGGCGACAAAGAGCTCGATGCCATGCTGAAGATCGTTCTTCCCCGGTTTTCGGATGTGGTGGCAACCCAATCCATCCATCCGCGGGCAGCTGACGCGGACGAACTAAAAAAGCTAATTGAGCCCTATGGCAAACCGGTGATCGCGTTTCATCGCATGGAAGAAGCGCTGCCTGCAGCCCAAAAACTGGCAGGCAGGCAAAAAGGGATCATCATCACTGGCAGCGTCTTCGTTGCAGCAGCAGCCAGGGTGGTTTGGGCAGAAATGAAAGCCCAAAAACAAAAAAGAGAAACACAGGACTAACTATGCCCCGAGATAATTTTTCACAAGAACCTGATTTTTCCAGGTCGTTCAATCCGCCTGATTTGAGCGGATTGGATACACTCAATTTCATCAAGAATCGCAAGACGGATAAACAAGGTCAGTTCGAGGCTGAGGTCATCTTTCGAAATGAAGGGATCGTATTGCCTGAAGCCATGATCGCGGTGCACATTTTCAAGGATTCCCCGCTTCTTGAGGTCATTCGCCGCGCATCCGACACCTATCAGACAGTCATCATGGCATATACGGATGACGACAATCTCTACACGCCTGAGAATTTTTATACTATTGGGCTGGAGTGTGCCGTCGGGAGCCCGATTTTTGCCGACTCGAACAATGTGATCTTCCTCTTCCAGGCACGCCGGCGTGTCCGATTGCTGAAACTTTGGTTGAATTCTGATGATGCCGTGATGGGAACAGTCGAGGTCGTTAAAGAAAAAACCAGCCAGGCAAAAACCACCCTGGCGCTGCACCGCAGTGTCTATAAAGCGGTCGAGAACTGGCAATATCTGAGCGGCTCCTCTGCGCCCGACCTCATTAACCTGGTGAGTGATATCAAACAATCCGGTGTGCTCGCAGACACTATCGCCACCGCCGTAGATCTGAACGATGAGCAGCGCTTGCAGCTTCTGCAAGAGACGGATGGTCTTGTACGCTTGCGGACAGTTTACGCCATGTTGATCCAGGAGAACGAACTGATCGATCTCGAAAACTCGATCCAGGACCAGGTGCAAAGCGAACTGGACCAATCACAAAGGGAAGCCTTCCTGCGGGAGAAGATCTCCAAGTTCCAAAAAGAATTGAACGACGGGCGCTCCGCTGACCCGGAAATCCGCGCCCTGGAAGAAAAACTTGCTTCTCTCGACCTCCCGGCGGAAGTGCGCGAAGTTGCCGAACGCGAACTGAGCCGGCTGCAGTCGATGCCGATGTTCTCCCCTGAAACGGGCATGCTCTCCACCTATTTGCGCTGGCTGACAGACCTGCCCTGGTCGGACGATACCATCGATAACCTCGACCTCAAACGCGCCCGGGAAGTGTTGGACCGCAATCACTACGGTCTCAAACCCGCCAAAGATCGCGTGCTTGAGTTTCTGGCAGTACGCAGCCTGAAGCCAAAAAAAGACCGCCAGCCTATATTATGCTTCGTCGGTCCGCCAGGAACGGGCAAAACCTCGATGGGAAAGTCCATCGCGGAAGTGATGGATCGCAAGTTCATCCGCCTCTCGCTGGGCGGCGTGCATGATGAAGCTGAGATCCGCGGTCACCGCCGAACTTATATCGGTGCACTGCCAGGACGCATCCTGCAGACCATGGCAAAAGCCAAGGTCGTGAATCCGCTTTTCATGCTGGATGAGGTTGACAAACTCAACGCTGATTTCCAGGGTGATCCTGCGGCGGCGCTTTTGGAAGTGCTCGATCCGGAGCAGAATTTTAGCTTTTCGGACCACTATCTCGAGGTCCCTTACGACCTCTCTAGGGTGTTTTTCATCACGACTGCTAACACAGTCGCGACGATCCCGCCAGCCTTGCTGGACCGCATGGAAGTGATCGAATTTCCCGGCTACATCGAGGAAGAGAAACTCACCATCGCACGGCAATTCCTGATCCCAGAGCAGCTGTTGGAAAATGGACTGGATGAAGAGGAGATCAGCATTTCGGATGATGCTCTACGGATGATTATCAACAGTTACACCTACGAAGCAGGAGTCAGGAACCTTGAACGCCAGATTGGCAGCGTTTTGCGCAAGCTGGCAACCAAAAAAGCTGAGGGAGAACCTTTTGAGCACCATGTGGATCCGGAACTGGTCCAGAAGCTGCTCGGTCCGGTGGAGTTCTTCCCTATGACCGCTGAAGCCAAAGATGAAGTCGGGATGGCAACTGCCATCGCCTGGACTGAAAACGGCGGAGAGATCATGCCGATCGAGGTGCTGGTCATCAGCGGCAAAGGAAACCTGCAGATCACCGGTCAGATCGGCGAGATCATGCAAGAGTCTGCCCAGGCAGCTCTCAGCTACCTCAAATCAAAAGAAGTCGCTTTCAAAATCCCCGAGGATTTTTTTGAGGACGTGGATATTCACGTGCACGTTCCGGAAGGCTCCATCCCCAAGGACGGACCCAGTGCGGGAATCACGCTGGCAACTGCCCTTACCTCCGCGGTTTTATGCCTGCCGGTAAGGCATGACGTCGCGATGACGGGTGAGATCACTCTGCGCGGCAGAGTGCTGCCGATTGGCGGTGTGCGGGAAAAGGTGCTGGCGGCCAATCGCGCCGGGATCAAAACCGTGCTTCTGCCTGCGAAAAATGAAAAAGACCTGGTGGACGTCCCGCAGCAGGCGCTTGACGAGATGAAGATCGTCTTTGTTGAACACATGGACGAGGTTTTGGCACAAGCCTTTGAGGGCGAACTGACTTTCAGACGCGCGCCAAAGCCGAGAAGTTCGGGAAAAAAGAAAGGCACATCCAAGAAAGAGGATGTGCCGACTGATAACGGAACGAATTAGGACTTACTCGCTGTCGTCAGAACCGGGCTGCAGGCTCTTGATGCCATTTTGAACCTGCTGAAGGACATTTTTCAGTTCGCGTTCGAGCCCACTGAGGGTTTCCACGACGTATCGGTCAGCTTCCTGTTGGGTTTGCAGTGATTCCTTGCGAACCTGCTCGCCCAGTTGGTCAATCTTTGCCTGCGCTGCCTGGTAGACTTCGGATTTCTCGACCATCTTCTCGCTTTTTTCGCGTGCCAGGGCAACGGTGCGGTTGGCTTCTTCCTGCGCCTGCGCCAGGATGCGATCCTTTTGAGCGATCACTTGCTGGGCTTTCTTGATCTCATCGGGAATGGAAATGCGCATCTGGTCGATAATGTCCATAAAGGAATTTTCATCCACCACGACATTGCGCGAGAGCGGAATGGGTTTGCTGTTGTTGAAAAGTTCTTCGAGGCGATCGACAAGATGTAGAATATCCATTTTTAATCTCCGTGAAACTTGTTGACTCCCATTTAGTTTATCACTAATCGGACAAATCCAAACGCTGTAAGCCTGCCATCTATCGAATTAAGAGTATAGAAAATCATTCAGTCGGATTGATCTCTGGATTTAGATCATCCTCCTTGTGCTTAAAGTACTCAACCAAGGCTGTGTTGACCAACGGCGGCACCATGGTGCTGACATCCCCGCCTAATGAAGCGATCTCCTTGACAGTTGTTGAGGATAAAAAGGTGTTCTCTTCGGTTGTGATCAGCGCGATTGTATCAATGTCATTATCGAGGCGGTTATTTGCCAGCGCCATGCGAAATTCAAACTCAAAATCAGAGAAGACCCGCAAGCCCCTGACAATCGCCTTGGCACCAATCTTCCGGGCAAAATTCACCGTCAGACCGGAATAACCAAGCACGGTAATGCGGCTCTGGGGTTTCAGAACTTCCCGTGCCAGGCTGATGCGCTGCTCCGGGGAGAAAAGCAGGTTCTTAAGCGGCTTATCGTAGACTGCCACAACCACTTCATCGAAGAGACTCGCAGCTCGCATGGCGATATCTACATGCCCATAATGGATCGGGTCAAACGTGCCTGGGAAAACGACTTTTGTCATCAGCTCACATCTCCATCGCCATCAGTGGATGGCAAGATCTTTGCAACGGCTTGCCTGAGCGGCAGGTGCTCCGCCAACTCCAAAGCGGGATCTGCTTCAAGCACTTCTTCCGCAACCTCGCGGGCGAGGTGGATCAGGCGCACGTCCGCCAGGGAAGCCATTTTGAACTCACTGAAACCCGCCTGCCTGGTGCCAAGGAAATCGCCAGGACCTCTGTCTTTCAGGTCCTGTTCCGCCAGAATGAAGCCGTCATTCGTCTGGGTCATGATCATCAGCCGTTTATTTTCGGCGATGTCTTCCGTGTCCGGGATCAGGAAACAGTGGGATGGTGCATCGCCGCGCCCCACGCGACCGCGGAACTGGTGCAGCTGCGCCAGACCGAAACGGTTGGCTCCTTCAATGATCATGATAGTGGCATTGGGGATATCCACGCCGACTTCGACCACCGAGGTTGAAACCAGGATATCAAAGTCGCCCTGGCGAAAGCGCAGCATGACCGCGTCCTTCTCAGCAGGCTTGAGCCGCCCATGTACGAGCCCCACGCGGAGTTCGGGAAAAACTTCCTTCTGGAGGCGCTCCTGTTCTTCGACTGCTGCTTTGACCTCCTCATTCTCGCCGGCTTCCACGAGGGGGTAGATGATGAAAGCCTGGTGCCCGAGCTCCACCTCGTCCCGGATGCGGTCATAGACCCTTTCACGCTCGGCTGGAAAAGCGATGCTGGTGGTGATGGGAATTCGCCCTTTGGGCATTTCGTCCATCACGCTCACGTCCAGCCCACCAAAAACCGTCAGTTGGAGCGACCGGGGAATCGGGGTGGCGGTCATGACCAGGAGGTGGGGATTATCGCCTTTGTTGCGCAGTGCGGCGCGTTGGGCAACGCCGAAGCGGTGCTGCTCGTCTACCACAGCCATTTGCAGGTTTTGGAAACGGACGGGATCTTCGATCAGGGCATGTGTGCCAATCAGGAGTTTGATGTAGCCGGTTTTCAATCCTTTAGCGATTTCTTTACGATCCGACTGGGAGGTGTCGCCAGTCAGAATCCGCACTTGTCCTGGCTCAAGGAAGGCTGGCTGCTTTCCACGCGGCTCGGTCATCAAACGCAGGGAGGTCTGGTAATGCTGCTCCGCCAGGATACCGGTGGGAGCCATAAAAGCGGCTTGCGCGCCATGCGAAATGACCATTGCCATCCCCACCAGCGCCACGATAGTCTTGCCTGAACCGACATCCCCTTGCAGGAGGCGGTTCATCGGATGCGGACTCGAGACATCCTTGCGGATCTCATCAATGGTGCGCAACTGTGCACCGGTAAGTTCGTAGGGCAGTGAATCAATGCGCGCTTTCAGCCACGCATCTGTGACTGGATAGGGCTCTCCGCTCATCTCCAGCCATTGACGCTTTTGCTGGATAATGCCCAGCTGCTGGAGGAAAAGCTCGTCGAATGCCAGGCGCCTCTGGGAAGCCGCAAGGATTTGCATATCCTCAGGGAAGTGGACCTCGCTGAGGGCTTGCTGTAAGCCGATCACGCTGGCACGCTGACGAATTTGGTCGGTGAGGGTCTCGTTGATGCGCGGCACCCAATACTTCAAGGTGGAAAAGATCGTTCGGCGCAGCCATTTTTGGGTCACTTTGGCAGTCAGTGGATAAACGGGTACGATGCGATTGGTGTTGAGTTGCTGCCGGTCCAGTGGCTCATACTCCGGGTGCCAGATGACCGGACGCCCCAGGTAGGTATCAATTTTCCCTGAGATCGAGATCAGCATGTTCTCGCGCAGGCTGCGCATATGCCATTCCTGGTTGAACCACAGCAATCTCATGCTACCAGTCGCATCCGAAACAATCGCTTCGATCATGGTGCGGCCTTTTCGGGTCGGGAACCTGGCAACATTATTCACGCTGGCAACGATGGTCGCTTCTTCGCCATAGCGCAGTTGGCTGATGGTCTTCAGTTTTGAGTAGTCATCGTAACGCCGCGGAAAGTGGTAGAGCAGGTCGCGAATGCTGAAAATCCCAAGCTTCGCGAGGTTCTTTACCTGGTTGTCCCCCACTCCGCGGATGACCCCCACGGAAGCGTCAAGTCCAATCTGCGATTGGGTGGGCTTTGCAGGCGGTTCTGCCCTTTTAGAACTTTTCGGTTGGGGTGCCTGCGGTTCTTTTCTTGCTCCGGAGGTAGTTGGAGCTGACTTCGAAAGCGTCTGAGGGAACGGTTTCGCGGCAGCCTCACTTCCCGGAGCAGGAGGAAAATTGCCAATTTCACTCAATCCCAACCAGGAGGTCAGCTCAATCAGATCTTTCCTGCGGTCCTCTGGTGACCTGCCTTCGTATTTTCGTAATAATTGGGAAACCTTGCTGATCAGAGGCTCCGGCAGACCCGATTCCCTCGCTTCGGCAGGCCAGCTGCCTGCCAGGGCGTTGAAACCGCCCATGATCGCAGTATTTTGATAACCTTTGCTGCGTTCAAGCTTGATAAAATTTGCGTATTTCTCGATAACTTTAGGCATACCCGGATCCACTTCCCTCGCCTAATAATAATCGATTTACGAAGCTTTTCCCACAACTAAGAGAAACTCAGCAGGCATCAGCCGCTAAACTTGTCAATCCTTACAACCAAGCAAGGTAGGACATACATTTATCTACGCGAAATTAAATATTATTTTAAAATACTATAAACGATTTTCACCTGAACAAGGATCCGCTGTCAGGGGAAAATAAAAACGGTCTTGCGACCGTTTTTGTCATCGTTCGACTATCACTACTCAAAGGCAATGATCAGCTGGTAATGCGGCTGTCCGCCTTCGTGGATCTCGAGTTCTTTGTCCGGATATTTCTCACGCACACGGTCAGCCAGCTGATTTACCTGCTGCTGGTTGATCCCTTCTCCGTAGAAGAAAGTGATCCGTTCTATCTGATCCAGGTTGGCATGCTCAAATAACTCGTCGATGGCTCCTTCAATTGTCGCAGCTGAAGACACCAATTTTCCGTCGTAGAGCGCGATCACCTGGCCTTTTTCCACCTGCACGCCCTCGATCTCTACCGATCGGGTCGAGATGGTGATCTCCCCGGTGTGCACTTCAGTGATCGCCTCATTCATCGATTCTTCGTTTTCTTCGAGAGACCCATCCGGGATCAAGCGCAGCATGGCCGAAAAGCCTTGCGGAGCGTTGCGGGTCGGGATGATCGCGATTTTCTTTACGCTCACCTTGGCGGCATTCTGGGCAGCGAGGATAATGTTTTTGTTGTTCGGTAAGATGATGATCTTATCAGTTGGCAGGTTCTCAAAGGCTGCCACGAGTTCTTTTACGCTCGGATTCATAGTTTGCCCGCCCTGCACAATCGCAGCCACGCCGAGGCTGGCAAAAATGCGGGAGAGACCTTCGCCAGGGGAGACCGCTACGACCGCTACTTCACCCGGGTTAACCTGTGCCAGGGAAATTTTTGCTTCCTCCTTGGCGCGACCATTCATCTGGTCCTGGAGGTTTTCCATCATAATTTTCTTGACGGTTCCAAGATTTTCCGTGTACACGATTGGCTCATAGCGCTTATCGAGGGCTGTGTGGATGTGCATACGATAGATGCCATCGCCCTCACCCACCTGGATGCTGGTGCCGATTTCGCTCAGTCCGTTGTAGTACTGCTCCAAAGAGAAGTTGCCATTGGGCGCAAAGTCAATCACAACCTCGTAATCCTGCCCTTCTTCGACAGTCTCCATGGCATGGCTCAGGTCAAGTTCTGCCAGCGGACGCAAAACCGCCCCGGAAGCGTCGAGCGAGAGACCCTGGAGCATGCGCAGCATGCCATCAAAGATGTAAAACAAACCCATGCCGCCGGAATCCACTACGCCCGCTTGTTTGAGGATGGGGAGCAGTTCAGGCGTGTGTTTTACGCTCACGTCGCCTGCTGCCACGATTTCCACCAACAATTGGCTCAGATTGGAATCTTCCTTAAGGGCTTGCTCTGCCGCTGTAGTCATATCCTTGATGACGGTCAGGATCGTGCCTTCCACGGGGCGCACAACGCCTTTGTAGGCGGTGTTGCGTGCTTCCTGCATGGCGCGTATCAGTAAACCGGTATCCATCGTTTCGTAGTGATCAAGCGCGCGTGAAAAACCGCGCCAGATCTGCGATAGGATCACGCCGCTGTTGCCCCTGGCGCCCATCAGTGCGCCCTGGGCAAAATGACGACCGGTTTCGCCCACGTTGGTTGAGCGGTTTTGATCGGCTTCAGCAAACGCTGCCTGCATGGTGAGCACCATGTTGGTCCCTGTATCGCCGTCCGGTACCGGAAAGACGTTCAAGGAATTTACATACTGCTGGTTGGTGGTCAACCAGAGCAAACCAGCTTCAAAGAGTAACATAAGCCCTTCGCCGTTGATGGGAGACTGCAACAGCCGGTGGCGTTCAGCCTCATCAGGCAGGGTTCGAGACATATCATTCATTCAGCACCTGTGAGCATTAATTAATCTGGATTACTAATCCGCAAGCCCCTGACATGGACATCTACCCGCTTGACCGGGATTCCCATGGTTTTTTCGACACTATACTTGACGCTTTCCGCTACCGAATCCGCCACAGATTTAATTCTCAGACCGTATTCGATAATCATATTTAGCTCAAGGCTGACGCCGTCCTCCTCGGAGTTCACCAAAATCCCAACGTCGGCTTCTTTTTTAAAAAAGCGCGAGACCGTTTCAGCGGGATTCGCCGGAGCCAGGCTGATTACGCCATATGATTGCAAGGCAGCATTGCGGGCAACCGTCTTGATTGCCTGCGGGAGGATGAAGATGCTGCCCTGTTGATTACTTTGAGTTGTCATAGAAATCCTCTTTCTCCGCTAATAATTACTTGATTCTTTTCCTGTTATCTGGTATTATAATTTCTTGCGTGTGTACAAACCAGTTCACATGCAGCTTGAAATTATAATGCATAAGAGGTAACAAGATGGCAAAGTGCAGTCAGTGTGGAAAAACCACAACATTCGGTCATAATCGCAGTCACTCGCTGGTGGCAACACGGCGTAAATTCCTGCCTAATCTTCAGCGCGTATCTGTGATGGAGAATGGCAAGACAGTACGTAAAGTCCTTTGCGCACGCTGCATCAAGACTTTGACCAAAAATTACAACTAGTTTGTTAACCCACAAACAATCAAAAAGTCGCATTTGCGGCTTTTTTGATTTAACGTAGTGCCTCCCGCAAGGCGCGGATTCCTCCCGCAATCCTCTCAGGATGTTTAAACACAGCCGTGCCAGCCACAAAGTTACGCGCGCCAGCTTCATAATTCGCCCGAATGGTGGCGGCAGTGATGCCCCCATCCACCTGGACGATGGCTTTTGATCCATGCGCGTCTAGAATGGTGCGGGTTTGGCGGATCTTATCAAGCGCTTGCGGGATGAACGTCTGCCCGCCAAAGCCGGGATTGACCGACATGATCAGCACCAAATCCACCATCTCCGCCAGCAGTTCCAAAGGTTCTACAGGCGTGCCCGGGTTGAAAGTCAGGCCGGGTTTTACACCCAACTCGTGGATTGTCTGAAGCGTTCGGTGGATGTGCGGACAGGTTTCATAGTGCACCGTCAGATAGTCCGCGCCGGCACTCGCAAAAGCTTTGAGGTGTTTTTCCGGCTCAACAATCATCAAGTGCACATCCAAAGGCAAGGAAGTTACCCTTTTGCAGGCTGCGACGATATCCGGACCAAAAGTGATATTCGGCACAAACCGACCATCCATGACGTCGATGTGAATGGCGTCAGCGCCCGCTTCTTCGCAAGCTTGCAGGTCTTCGCCCAATCTTGTGAGATCAGCGGAAAGGATGGAAGGGGAGATCAGAGCAGTCACGGTACCTCGTATCAGGGCTTGAGTAACAAATAGACATAAAACCAAAACGGGATCAATCCGAGCAGCAGCGTCGCCGCCAGCAAGCCGAGCGACCAGGTTTTCCAATCGATCGGCGATTTTCCCCGAACTTGCTGCACACTTTCCGCATAAGTGACTGCCGGTGCGTGGACTTGCACGGGGGTGGCTTCGGTTGAGGGGGTTTTTGCCGGCTCAGCTTGGGGGAAGGCTTTGGCTGGAATCGGGGTTGGGGCGTGAACGCGAGGCTCTTCAACAGGAACAGGAATAGGCTTCACCTGCTCCATTTTCGGCAGTTGTTGTAAACTCTCATTCGGAAACGGAACAGATCGTTCCGATTCATACAAGCCCATCAGCAATCTACCCAGTTGGTCAGCGGTGCGATAGCGAGCTGAGGGTTCCTTGGAGAGCACTTTAAGGATGATCTCTTCCAGCCTGGCAGGGATGCTGGTGTTGTAATAACGCGGAGCCACAGGCAGGTCTTCGCGATGCATACGCGCAAGTTCGGCTGAATCCGAGGCTATGAATGGCATCCTGCCCGCCAGCATTTCATAGAGGATCACGCCTAATGAATACACGTCCGAAGCCGGAGAAGGCGGCATGCCGCTGGCTTGCTCCGGTGAGAAATAGTGTGGAGATCCCCAAACAACCTCACTGCGTTCATCGGGCGAAATGGTGGCTAACGCCCGTGCGATTCCAAAATCGGTCACTTTTAGGCGGCCTTCGGGGGTGACAAGCATGTTGTGGGGTTTGATGTCGCAGTGCACCAATCCAGCCCGGTGGGCGTACCCCACCCCACCACACGCCTGGATCATCAATTCCAGCGCTTCGGTAACACTGAAACGCTCTTTTTGCTTTATGAGTGTTTTCAGGTCGGTGCCCGGCATGTATTCCATTACGATGAATAGGTGCTTTTGGTCGAGACCAAAGTCGTGTACTGTGACAATGTTTGGGTGGGAAAGGTTTGCGGCAGCCTTGGCTTCCTGGCGGAAGCGTTCCCGAAAGGCGACATCCTGGGAAAAATCTTCGCGCAGGGCTTTAACTGCAACATACCGCTCGAGCATCAGGTCTTTGGCTTTGTAAACAATAGCCATACCGCCTGTGCCCAGCGTTTGTTCGAGTTGGTAGCGGTCATTAAGTATGCCCAGCGTGCTCATACCCTGTGATTATAATGCAAATCGGAGGGCGTTCATCCCGGGGTAAGGTATTCAAAGTGCCACCCTCTTGCCATTTCCCTTATTCATTGATCTTTTCATCATTGAATTGTTACACCTTACGCAAACACCCCAAAAACCATGCTCCACGCCGCCTGAGACCCCTGTTTCAGACCCGAAAATTCTTGGGCAAAGCCTGCTGTATATAATGGCTACGCGCAACACAATTCAACCTCTGAATCTGACCCCCTGAAAAGAGAAAAAAACCATGTTTCCATGCAAATTGCATGCCCAATTCCTTGCATTCTGAGGGTAATGGGTCTATAATGTGTGCAAGATTGTCATAAAGTGTCAGAAAGTGTCACGAAACTGAATAGAAGCGCTGGTCACCCGGCGCTTCGGCAATTAAAGGGAGATTAGAACAAATGTTTTACGGAAGGTTTGAGCACAATATCGACAAGAAAGGCCGCATGACCGTTCCCTCTAATTACCGGGAACAAACCATCGGCGATCTTGTCTGCGTGACCAAAGGGCTGGACGGAAACCTGATGGCTTATTCCAAAGACAAGTTCGACATCATCGCCGACTCGATCAACAGTCAGTCCATCACAGATCCCCTCCTGCGCTCAATGCGCCGCGAGATCCTGGGTGGCTCGGCTGAACTGACCTATGACACCGTTGGACGAATCCTCATTCCGACACACCTGCGGAAGTTTGCCGGGATCGAGGAAAAAGTGGTCATCATTGGCGTTGGAGACAGCTTTGAGATCTGGGCTCCTGAGCGGCTTGACGCGGAAGAGAACGCGAATGGCGACCCAAAAGCGAATGCCGAACGTTGGGCAATGTTCAACATCAATACCAGAGGAAATTGAGGTGAGCGGTGAGCGAAGCCCCCTTCCCGCACCGCCCGGTACTTTACAAAGAAACAATTCAATATCTGGCTCCCTCAAGCCCGAAACGTTACCTGGATTGCACTGCCGGTGCTGGCGGTCATTCTGAGGGCATCCTCACCGAGAGTTCCCCCAATGGAGAGCTCCTGGCATTGGACCTTGACCCCCAGGCGATCGAGCTCACCAGGCAGCGCCTCAGTCCCTTTGGTAAGCGCGCGCAGGTGATGCATGCGTCTTACCTGCAGAGCGCTGAAGCCCTGCATAGCCTCGGTTGGCAGGGCATTGACGGGATCGTGATGGACCTCGGTGTGTCGTCCATGCAGCTTGACCAGAAAGAACGCGGCTTTTCCTTCAGGCATGATGGTCTGTTGGACATGCGCTTTGACCCTACCCAGGGTCACACTGCCGCGGACCTGGTGAACAACCTGGATGAAACAGACCTGGCAGACATCATCTGGCGTTACGGCGAGGAACGCTACTCCAGGCGCATCGCCCGGGCAATCCTGAGAGCCAGACCCTTGACTACTACGGGGGAATTGGCCGAAGTCGTCAGGAACGCGCTTGGCAGAAGCAAAGAAAAGCAGGATCCTGCCACCAGAACCTTTCAAGCTTTGCGAATTGCGGTCAATGATGAACTCAAGACCGTTGAACAGGCGATTCCAAGCCTGATCGCACTTTTAAACCCATACGGACGCCTGGCGGTTATCAGTTTCCACTCTTTGGAAGACCGGCTGGTGAAGCAAGCTTTCAAGCGGGAAAGCAGTGACTGTATTTGCCCTCCCGAACAGCCTGTCTGCACTTGCGGGCATAAAGCAAGCGTCCGGATATTGACCTCCAAACCGATCACAGCATCGCCGGACGAGGTTGAAAGTAATCCGCGGTCTCGCAGCGCTAAATTGCGGGTGGTTGAGAAGTTATAGAGGAATGGCACGGAAACTGCATGGAAAAGGCTATGAAAAAGAATCTGTTACAAGCCTATAAACAAGCCCCCTGGCGCACTCAGATCCAGTGGATCGGCATTTTCTTGCTGGTCCTTGTGGGAGTTGCGATGGTTGCCGGCGTTTACCTGATGGTCAGCGGGCGTGCCGCAGCCACCGGTCGGCGCATTCAGAGCCTCGAATCTGAGATCAGCGCCCTGGAAATGGAAATCAACGACCTTAAAACCCAATATGCGGAGGTTTCTTCCGCCAAATCGTTGAAGGAAAGGGCAAAGGCATTGAACATGGACCTGCTGGATCCTCTTGAGGCGATGTACATCGAAGTTCCAGGGTACGTGCCTCCTTCCCAGCCCGCTCTCGCCCCTCCCCCTGCCGTTGAAGAGATCAGCACGCCCGTGCTGTTGCCTGAATTTACTGCTTCCCTGTGGGATTGGCTCCGGTTGAAAGTTTTTATTGAACCAAGCCTGCCCGCAGAACCAACCCAAAGCGCGACCACCGAGGTTGCGCCCGCTACGACAGAGGTTGCTCCATGAAAAGCACGAATTGGAATCGTTTCTTTATTATTTGCGTTCTATGCAGTGTGGTGGCTGGTGTGGCTGGAATACAGCTTATCCGCATCCAAAACATCGAAGGTGCTGCACAGATCCTGGCAGATAGCGAAGCTTACCAGGGCATCAACCGCATGATCTATCCCGAACGCGGCAGTATCTATGACTCGTACGGACGTCTGCTGGCTGGCAACGAAGTGATCTACGAGGTCGGCTTGGATTTGCAGGCGATAGAGCAGCCGGAAACGGTTGCCTCAGTTGCTTCGAGCGTGCTCGGGCTCGATTATGCCCGCCTCCTTGGCTACACGCAGATGACCCCCGGTAACGGCAACCCCTACTTCATCGTTCTTGACGGTTTTGTCAGCAAGGATAAAATAGCCCAATTGGAATCAATAAAAGAAGACTATGCCAATCGCAGCATGAAGCGCGGCGAAGTCCGCCCTAACTTGCTCGGCCTTGTTTGGACCGCGAACAACAAACGCAGCTACCCCGAAGGCACCCTGGCATCCAACATCCTCGGCTTTTACAGCTTCCTCGATCGCACGGATGGCATCGGTTATTTTGGCGTGGAAGAGGCGTATGATGACCTGATGGCTGGGGAACCTAAAGAGGTTTATTCTGCTATCGATCCCAACCTGCTGACCTCCATCGAAGAAGTTCCACCGGGTGTCACTGTACAACTCACCTTCAATCGCGAGATCCAGGCGATGACCGAGACAAAACTGGATGAAGCCCTCGAGTGGTCCGGTGCTGAAAACGGAACCATCATCGTTTATGATCCCGAAACCGGTGAGATTATTGCGATGGCAACCACCCCCAGGCTTGATCCGAATGAATACTGGAATTATTCCGAGCTATTCCCCAATCCGAAGCCATACAATGCCGCCATCAGCAGCACTTACGAACCTGGATCAGTTTTCAAGGTCATCACCATGGCGTCCGGTTTGGATTCGGGCGTGGTAAAGCCAGAGACGATCTTCAACGACACCGGCTCCCTCTACGTTGGTGGAGCAACCATCTACAACTGGAATATGGGCGGTTGGGGTGAAGTGGACATGACCGGCTGCATGCAGCATTCGCTGAACGTCTGCCTTGCCTGGGTGGGCATGGAACTCGGACCAGACCGGTTCTACTCGTACCTGAAAGCCTTCGGCTTCGACCGAAACACCGGCATCGATCTGGGCGGCGAGAGCCACTGGCCGCTCAAACTCCCCGGTGACGGCTTGTGGTACGAAGTCGATCTTGCGACCAACTCGTTTGGACAGGGTATTTCAGTGACCCCCATCCAGATGGTTACTGCCATTGGAGCAGTAGCGAACGACGGCAAAATGATGGCACCCCATGTGGTTAAAGCCATGGTCATCGATGGAAAGCAGTACAACATCGATCCAGTCGTAGTTGGCACCCCCATCTCCGCGGATACCGCCCACACTCTGACCAGCATGCTGGTAAACTCGCTCGAGAATGAGGCTTCCAACGCCCTGGTCGAAGGCTACAGCCTGGCAGGCAAAACCGGTACCGGTGAAATTGCCACGCCCCTTGGCTACACCAACCTTTCCACCAACACCTCTTTCGTTGGCTGGGGTCCCGCGGAAGATCCAAAATTCCTGGTTTACATCTGGCTAGAAGAGCCTGAGATCTCCATCTGGGGTTCCGAGGTTGCCGCACCAGTCTTTTCGGATTTGGTCAAAGACCTGGTAGTCCTGATGAACATCCCCCCAGACGATGTTCGCCTGGCTGAAAAGCCTGGCAATAACAGCCTTGCGATTTCGGAGTAAGAATGATGTTAACCCTGAGCCACATACTCAAAGCCCTCGCACCAACTGCTCAATACAAAATCCAGCAGGATTTTGAGATTGCCAGCGGGACCGTTGACTCCCGTAGTGTGGATGAAAAGGGGCTTTTTGTGGCTTTAACAGGCGAGAACACGGACGGACACCAATTTGTTGACCAGGCTTTCGCAAATGGGGCGGTTTTGGCTTTAACTGACCATGCCATCGAGAGCAAATACCCCGTGATCGATCTGAGCCAGGAGAGTTTTGAGTTACCAAAAAAGGCTCCCTTCAGCCTGAAGACCACAGACGCATTGAAGGCGCTGCAGACCCTGGCAGAGTACTGGCGGCAACAACACAACCTGATAGTGATCGGAATCACAGGCAGTGTTGGAAAATCTTCGACCAAAGATTTTATTGCCTCAGTCCTGGGAAGCCAGATGAAAACTCTGAAAAACCAGGGCAATTTGAACAATGAAATCGGACTGCCCCTGACACTGCTCTCACTGAATGAAACATACAAAGTGGCAGTACTTGAAATGGGTTTCTACGTGCCAGGCGAGATCCGATTCTTATGCAATATCGCCCAGCCCCAGGTTGGAATTGTGACCAATATCGGCACGGTTCACGCAGAACGCGCCGGCAGTATAGAGGCAATCGCACTCGGAAAAGCCGAATTGGTGGAATCCCTCCCTGCTTCCCCCGATGGATTGGCAATCCTCAACTACGATGATCCCTTCGTAAAGAATATGGCAGCGCTAACCGAGGCTCGCGTCTTTTACTACGGTCTTGATCCGGAGGCTGATCTCTGGGCAGACGAAGTTGAGAGCCGCGGTTTGGACGGCATCCGCTGCCGAATGCATTACCAGGGTGAGAGCCTTTATGTGACAGCTCCGCTGATCGGCCGCCACTCGGTCTACACCATGCTGCGGGCTGCTGCGGTAGCGCTCAACCTCGGCATGGACTGGGGCTCCATTTTTGATGCCTTCAAGGACGATCGTGTGCAGTTGCGCATCGTAACCGTTCGAACCAAATCCGGCGCTATTTTGATCGATGACACGTACAATGCCTCGCCGGACTCGACCATGGCAGCCTTGAACCTGCTGGACGACCTGAGCGGTCGCAAGGTGGCAGTGCTTGGGGATATGCTGGAACTCGGACGCTACGAGGAAGCCGGTCATAACAAAATCGGCATGCGTGCCTCTGAAGTGGCAGATGAGATTGTTTTGGTGGGCATGCGCAGCCTGATGACGCGCGATGCCGCGGTGGAAAACGGTTTCCCGGCAGACATGGTACATTGGTTCAGCGATCATCATGGCGCAACCGCTTACCTGCTCGAAACGCTAAAGTCCGGAGATATCGCCCTGGTTAAAGGTTCACACAGTATGCACATGGAAAGAATTGTATCCGCCCTGGAGGATGTAGACTAATGCGCGGCTCTTCACTTGCAATCGCAATCAGTAGCATCAGCTTTCTGCTGACCGTCATCTGGGGAAGTCCGTTTGTTCGTATGCTGCGCAGGCTGAACATCGTCAAGATCATCCGCATCGATGTGCCCGAATCGCACATGGCGAAGATGAACACCCCTACCATGGGCGGTTTTATGTTCCTTATCCCGGTCACCCTTCTGACCGTCATCTTGAATGCGGTTTCCCTTTTCGGTTCACGGCTGATCGGTTCCTCCATTTTGGTTCCTTTGGCCGCCATGTGGGGTTATGCGCTGATCGGCGCGGTGGATGATTGGGAAGGCATTCGCGGACCCAGGCGCGGCCTGGGCATGCGGGGCAAAACCAAGTTTTTGCTGCAAAGCCTGGTGGCACTGGTAATCGCCTATGCCCTCAAGGAGATCCTGCAGGTTCCGCATCTGCTCTGGCCTACTGCTTCGGAACCTTTGAACCTGGGATGGTCTTACCTGATCGTGGCTGCCTTCATCATTGTCGCCTACTCCAATGCCATCAACCTCACCGATGGGATTGATGGACTGGCGGGCATGATCTCCATCGGGGCGTTTGGTGTTTATGGCATCATCGCTTTGATGCAAGGTCAGGTCTACCTCGGACGGTTTTGTTTCTGCATCATCGGTGCCATGGCTGGCTTCCTCTGGTTCAATGGTAAACCAGCCGCGCTCTACATGGGTGATACCGGCTCCCAGGCTTTGGGTGCAACCCTGGCAGTGGTCGCGCTGATGACCGGGCGCTGGCTGTTCCTGCCTTTGATCGCAATTATTCCTACCGCCGAAGTCCTGAGCGTGATCATCCAGGTGTTGTACTTCAAGGCAACCGGCGGCAAACGGATTTTCAAGAAAACCCCGATCCATCATCATTTTGAGATGATCGGTTGGGAAGAGAACCAGATCGTGATGCGCTTTTGGCTGATTGAGCTGATCGGCGCCATGCTGGGGCTTAGTCTGACATTTATGAGCTGATGAAAACAAATTATTCAGGCAAAAAAGTAATCGTAATTGGTGCAGCCCGCCAGGGGTTGGCAATTTCGCGTTTCCTCGTGAACAGAGGCGCCAACGTGATCCTGACCGATACCCGACCTGCCGCAGAGTTTGCATCTGAAAGCGCTTCCCTGGCGGATCTATCGGTGGAACTCGCTTTTGGAGGTCATCCGGAGAGCTTGCTTGAAGGCGCTGACCTGGTTTGCGTTTCTGGCGGGGTCCCCCTGACCATCCCCTTCCTGACTACAGCAAGAAACCTGGGCATCAAACTCAGCAATGATTCGCAGATTTTCCTCGAGGAATGCCCTGCGACGGTGATCGGGATCACCGGTTCTTCTGGCAAGAGCACCACCACTGCCCTGGTTGGCTTGATGGCGCAAAAGCACTTCGAGATGAAGAACAGTAAGCATCGCGCCTGGGTAGGCGGTAACATCGGCAATCCCCTGATCGAAAATCTTGACCAGATGGATGAAGATGACCTGGTTGTGATGGAACTCTCAAGCTTCCAACTGGAACTGATGACAACCTCGCCGCAGGTGGCTGCGATTTTGAACATCACGCCCAACCACCTCGACAGGCACAGTTCCATGCAAGCCTACATCGAAGCAAAATCGCGTATCCTGCGCTACCAGCACCAGGGTGATGTGGCAGTGCTCAATCGCGACGATGAAGGCTCCTGGAACCTACTTGACCAGGTACGCACGGACGTGATCAGCTTCGGAATGAAAGCTCCTGGATACCGCCAAAACGGCACTTATGTGGATGGCGGCAATATCATGCTTCAGATCGGCAAAGACAAACTCAAGATGCTGCCGGTGGAGTGGATCAACCTTCGCGGCGAGCATAACCTTTATAACGTGCTGGCAGCCTGCGCGATTGCGGCAGGCGCCACGATCGGTCTGCCGGGAATTCAGTTGGGAATTGAGACCTTTGATGGCGTCCCCCACCGGCTTGAACTGGTACGCGAGCTGAATGGTATTCGCTGGTACAACGATTCGATCGCCACTACACCAGAACGCACCATCGCCGCTATCAATTCCTTTGAAGAGCCAATCGTCCTTCTTCTCGGCGGACGCGATAAAAAACTCCCCTGGGATAAGCTGGCTCAATTGATTCGCAGGCGCGTTTCCCGCGTGGTGATCTTTGGTGAAGCTGGCGATCTGATCGCGGATGCCATCGGTCCTAAAAAACCGGGGCAGGCAATGCGGTCAGTTGTCCGCTGCGCCACGCTGCAGGAAGCCATCAAAACCGCGCATAATCAGGCAGAAGCAGGAGATGTCGTTTTGCTCTCGCCAGGCTGCACCAGCTATGACGCCTTCAAAGACTTCGAGGAACGCGGTCAAGCCTTCAGAAAATGGGTGAATGAACTATGATCAACGCAACCACTCCCAAATCCAAACGCCGTACTAACGTGCAATCGCTTTCCTTCGATGTCGGATTGCTGCTGATTGTTGCCAGTTTGCTCGTAATCGGTTTGCTGATGGTTTATTCCGCCAGTTGGGACGTCTCGATGACCATCAGCGAAAGCCAAAATGCCATTTTTCTGAAACAGGTGGTCTGGGTGGTGCTGGGAGTTCTTGGCGCGACGGTATTGAGTTACTTTGATTACCACCGCTATCGTAAAATGGTCGTTTACCTGATGTTCGGCGTCATTATCGCGCTCTTCAGCGTTCTGGTCATTCGGGAAGTGCGCTACAACTCAGCGCGTTCATTGGTAGGCGGATCGATCCAGCCGGCTGAGTTCGCCAAACTGGTCTCCATTCTCTACCTTTCCGTCTGGTTGACGAACAACAAAGATATGCTGAAAGATTTCAAGAACTACCTCCTGCCTTTATCCTTCGGTATCGGTTTTATTGTCGCTTTGATCCTGGCACAGCCTGATCTTAGCGCGGGTCTGACCGTGCTGATGCTTGGTATCATGCTCCTTTTCCTGGCAGACGGCGATTGGAAACACGTCGCGATTGTGATCGCAGTTGGTCTGTTGGGTTTTATTTTCCTGATCAACGTCATGCCCACTGGGCGTATCCGTTTTACCCAGTATTTGTCCGGCCTTCAAAACCCCACGCATAGTTCCTACCACATTCGCCGTACGTACGAAGCGATCATCAAGGGCGGCTTCTTTGGGGTTGGTCTCGGCAAAGCCAACACCAAGTTCACCGGCTTGCCCCTGCCTCATACGGACAGCATCTTTGCGGTACTGGCTGAAGAAACCGGCTTTGTTGGTGCCATGGTCGTGATTGGGCTCTACATTCTGCTGATCTGGCGCGGTTTCAAGATCGCCCGCAATGCCCCGGATCAACTCGGATCTCTATTGGCGTTTGGTCTGACGAGTTGGATCGTCATCGAAGCCCTGATCAATGTTTCGGTTATCGTCGGGTTGCTGCCTTTTGCCGGGAACGCGCTGCCCTTCATCAGCGCAGGTGGTTCCAGCATGACCACGACGATGGCTGCCATTGGGATTGTTTTGAATGTTGCTCGCCAGGGAGTAAACAAAACAGCCTCTGAAAGGAGTACTACCAATGCGACTGTTGATTTGCGCGGGCGGGACTGGCGGCGGAGTGTATCCGGCGCTGACCGTTACGGAGAGAATGAGTGATGACACAGATATCCTGTGGGTTGGCAGCGAAGGCGGCATGGAAGCCGAGCTCGTCGAGAGGGCAAATCTGCCCTATCGCGGCATCCACGCTGCTGGTGTCCACGGCATTTCGATCAGGCAATTGCCTGGCAATTTGGTGAAATTATGGCAAGGTTACAAGCAGTCAAAACAAATACTGAAGGATTACAAACCCGATGTGATGATGTTCACGGGTGGGTATGTGGCAATCCCAATGGCTCTGGCTGGTCTAAAAACCAAAACCCTGCTGTTCGTGCCGGATATCGAACCCGGACTCGCGCTGAAAACACTAGCCCGTTTTTCGGACAAGATCGCGGTGAGCGTGGAAGATTCGCGCAGATTTTTCAGCAAGAAGGAGAAAGTTAAGGTGACCGGTTATCCCCTGCGCCAGGATTTGATGAAATGGACCAAAGCAGATGCTCTGGCATACTTTGGATTATCCAGCGATAAGCCTGTGATCCTTTTCACCGGCGGTAGCAGCGGCGCGCGCTCGATCAACAAAGCGGTCATCTCCATCTTGAGCGAGTTGCTCAAACGCTACCAGGTTATCCACCTGACCGGGCACCTCGACTGGGAGATTGTCAAAGCAGCAACTGCCAACCTGCCCCAAAATTACCAGGCATTTCCCTACCTTCACGAGATGGGTGCAGCCTACGCCGCTGCAGACCTGGTGGTCTCACGGGCAGGCGCATCCGTGCTGGGAGAATATCCGTTCTTCGGATTGCCGGCTATCTTGGTGCCTTACCCGTACGCTTGGCGCTACCAGAAGGTCAACGCGGATTACCTGGTCGAACGGGAAGCTGCAGTTTTACTGGAGGACCAGTACCTGCAGAGCCAACTCCTCGCACAAATTGATACCCTGGTCCAGGATCAGGCGCGTTTGCAGCATATGCAGCGGGCAATGAAGGCGCTCGCGAAGCCACAGGCAGCGGAACAAATTGCCCATTTGCTCTACGAAATGGCGGAGGGATAGGGAAGAACATGGTTACACTCAACATTTTGTTCACCATCTTTGTTCTGCTTTTCAGCGTGATCGGGGCAGTACGCGGTTTGCGCAAGGAACTGGTTGTGATCGTTTCCGGGATCCTGGCAATATTCATCATCAAGGAAGTGCTTCCCCGCCTTTTGAGTGATCTGACGGGCACAAAAGCCCTTTTCCTCAACTTGATCGTGCTATTCGTCTGCGGTTTTCTCGGTTACCAAACCCCCGCCTTCCGCCGTTTGGCTGAATCCGGGCGGTTCAACCGGGATACCCTAATGGATATGATTTTAGGGGCGGTGGTTGGCGGTCTGAACGGTTATTTGCTGGTGGGATCCGCCTGGTACTTTATCGATAAGGCTGGTTATCCGTTCAGCGGGATCATCGCCCCAGACGCGGCAACTGAATATGGACAGAAGGCGTTGGAACTTCTTCAGAACCAGGTGCCGCAACTTTTGACGGGCAATGCGCTCTATGTGGCGATTGCAATTGCAGTTTTAATCGTAATTGGAGTGATGATCTGATGAAAAAAGTGCACTTCATCGGGATTGGCGGAACAGGCATCTCGGCGATCGCTCTCCTGCTGCTTGAAAGAGGTTGGCAGGTCAGCGGAACTGATAGGTCTGCTTCGCGTTATTTCGATGCGGTTACGACTAAAGGCGCATATACGCTCCTGGGGCACAGCCCCGAGCTGGCGCTGGAAGCGGACCTGATCGTTCGCTCCTCAGCTGTGCATGATGACGATCCAGAGGTGGTTGCTGCCCGCGAAAAAGGCATCCCGGTGCTAAAGCGCAACGAATTCATGCCAGAATTGACTGCAGGCTATCAAACCCTCGCAGTGGCTGGCTCTCACGGCAAGACCACCTGTACCGCCATGCTGGTCACGACGCTGCGGGGACTCGGCGTGGACCCGACGTTTATCCTTGGGGCGCAAATTCGTCCCCTGGCGACGAACGCACACGCTGGCATGAGTGACCTGTTCGTGATCGAAGCCGATGAATATGACAACATGTTCCTGGGTTTGAGCCCAAAGATCAGCCTGCTGACCAACCTGGAATACGACCACCCGGATTTCTTTCCCACTCCCGAAGCATACACCCAGGCTTTTGCAGCCTTTATCCGCCGCACCCAGCCAGGTGGAGCGGTTATTGCCTGCGCTGAAGATCAAGGCGTGCGCGACCTGCTGGCAAACAATGATTTCGATGGCATTTCGATCCTGACCTATGGCTACGCCGCAGAATGCGATTACCACATCCAGAATGTTCGCTGGAATGGCGACGGCTACGACTTCAGCCTGCGCTACACCCCCACCCAGCAAGAATTGGGTGATTTCGTGCTGAACGTGCCTGGCAGGCATAACCTGCTTAATGCCGCTGGGGCACTGGCGGTATTGCATCAATCCGGGTTTAACCCTTCCACGGCAAGCGAGAGCCTGGCTGAATTTGTGGGCACGGAGAGGCGCTTTGAACGGGTTTGCCACAGCGGTGATACAGTGGTGATCAACGATTATGGGCACCACCCCACCCAACTCAACCTGACGCTCGAAGCAGCTCATGAGCTATATCCGGACCATCGCCTTTGGGCAGTTTGGGAACCCCACACTTTCTCGCGCACCGACCGGATGCAGGCGGCGTTCACAGCTGCCTTGGAACGCGCTGACCGAGTCGTGATCCTGCCAACATATGCTGCCAGGGAAACAATTGAAACTGATACTCCCCGCCAGATCGCGCAAGCCATTCCCGCTGGAAAAGCAAGCTACTTCACAGGCTTTGTTGAAGCTGCGGATTTTGTGGCAGAACAAACCACTGGGCTCAATGTGGTGATCGTATTTTCAGCAGGCAAGGGTCCCGAATTCACGACCATGCTCTGCCAAAAATTAGACACAAGGAGGCAGAATGACTGAGCTGCCACTGCGAAAACTTCAAGCCTTATTTGGCGAAAAATTACAAGAAAACGTGCGTATGGCAAATTACACCACCACCCATGTGGGTGGACCTGCCAGCGGGATGATCTCAGTCTACACCGCGGACGAAATGCGCCATACAGTCAGGATCTTGTGGGAACTGGACGCGCCTTTTCGCATCCTGGGCAGCGGCTCAAACCTGCTGGTTAGCGACGCGGGTTACAAAGGTGTGATGGTACATAACCGCTGCCACAACGTCCGCATCGACACGAAGGGCGAACAACCACTGATTTTCTCTGAAGGCGGCGCCAATCTCGGAGCAGTCTCACGCCAGGCGAGTTTACGCGGCGTTTCTGGCTTTGAGTGGGCAAACAGCATTCCCGGCACAGTCGGCGGGGCGGTCTATGGCAACGCCGGAGCGCATGGCTCGGATATCTCCAAGTGTATGATCACGGCGCAGGTGATCACTAAGGCTGAAGGCGAACAGAATCTCGACATTGAAGGCATGGGATTTCGCTATCGCTCAAGCAAATTCAAGCGCAGCGAGGAACAAGTGGTCATTTTGAGCGCCAGCTTTACCGGCACAAAAGTGGAGCCCGAAGTCACTCAGCGCTTGCTGGAAGAGTTGACCGAAAAAAGAAGGCAAACCCAACCGATTGGTCCCTCGTTTGGCTCAACCTTCAAGAACCCCAAAGGCGACTTCGCCGGACGTTTGTTGGAAGCCGCTGGCATGAAGGGCGTTACCTCCGGGCATGCCTCCTTCAGCACGGTACATGCCAACTTCATCCTGAACGATGGCGAAGCAACCGCACAGGACTACTACAGGCTGATCCGCCTGGCACAAAAAACGGTAAAAGAGCAATTTGATGTCAATTTGAACCTTGAGATCGAATTGGTGGGTGAGTTTGAAGATGACTAAAAAACTGAATCTGGTTCTGATCTTTGGCGGACGCTCTGGTGAGCATGCGGTCTCTCTGCGCTCAGCGCAATCGGTGTTGAACGCACTGGACAAGGAAAAATACCAGGTTTTTCAGGTTGGCATCACCACCGATGGCCTCTGGCTCTACGGCTCAAATGCGCATAAAGCTTTCCGTGAAGGCGATTACGGCTCGCTGGATGAAGCCCTGATCCTGAGCGTTCAGGGCAAGCCGCATCTCTTTGTTCGCCAGGGAAACCGACTCGAGGAGCTTGCCCCAGTGGACGTGATCTTCCCGGTTCTGCATGGGACCTTCGGCGAGGACGGCACCATTCAGGGTCTGTTTGAGATCCAGAATTGCGCTTATGTTGGTGCAGGTGTGCTTGGTTCCTCGGTCGCCATGGACAAGGCTGTCTGCAAGCATGTGATGGAATCCATCGGCGTTCCAGTTTTGGCATACGCCGTTTTCACCCGCCGTGATATCGAGGAAAACCTGCCGGAAACGATTGCGTCTTCAGAACAGGTAGCTGACTACCCGCTGTTCGTCAAGCCAGCCAACCTCGGCTCCTCGGTGGGCATTACCAAAGCGCACAACCGTGAAGAACTTGCGAAAGCTCTGGAATTGGCAGCCCGATTTGACCGCCGCATCCTGGTGGAACGCGGTATTCCCGCCAGGGAGATCGAGATCAGCGTCCTGGGGAACACCGATGTCCAGTGCACAGTCCCCGGGGAAATCGTTCCGGGTGACGAGTTCTATACCTACAAGGATAAATACCAATCCGGTGACCCCGAGGTTGCCATTCCTGCTCCCCTGCCGGAAGCTCAAATCGCTCTCCTGCAGCAATATGCCATCAATGCGTTCAAAGCGATCGACGGCGCGGGTTTGGCAAGAGTGGACTTTTTAATCGATAAAGACAGCGGCGAAGCCTATTTCAACGAGATCAACACCATGCCTGGATTTACCCAGATCAGTATGTACCCGAAACTCTGGCTCTACTCAGGCTTGAGCTACCCCGAATTGGTAAACCGGCTGGTGGAGCTGGCGCTTGAGCGTAAAGCCGAACAGGATGAAACCATCAGGAAGTACGAGGAGTAAGATGGCAAGCGGATCCAACAGAACAACCAGGGCAGATAATGTGCGAGCCCGCCGGAAGATCGAACCGGTGCGGCGCAAACCGATTCCGAGCAATCCATCCGTGCGCGCCTCCAGGGACGCCCAGAACGCTTCGAGGGTAGTGTCCCGGCGGTCCTACACGAGCAACCAATACAGCAAATCCGCTGCAACACGCAATCGCGCCCGAGTCTACATGCCCACCGGCACACCTGGCAGTGAAGTCCGCCTGCCTGCTCTGCCCCAGCTTCATCTAAGCTGGCGGATGCTCTCGGGGTTGATCGCGGTTGGAATGATCGTGCTGCTCTTCATGATGGGAACCTCCACGGCGTTCGCGGTGGACGAGGTGAACCTGAGCGGCGGCATTCGCGTGCCGGCAGAGGAAATCAACCAGAAATTAGATCTGCAAGGCGAATCGATCATCCGCGTTGTACCCAGCGAAATTGAAAACCAGATCTTGGAATCCTTCCCGGATATCAAAGCCGCCGACGTGAACGTCAAAATGCCAACAGGTGTCGATATCATCATCCAGGAACGCATCCCTGCGCTGCTGTGGCTGAAAAATGAAGAAATCATTTATTGGATTGACCAGGACGGCTTTGCCTTCACCGTACGCGGCGAGGCGACACTGCCCATCCGGGTTTATGCCAACAGCGAACCGCCCCACCCCTTAGGCTGGGTCGCACCTGGGTTGCAATTGGAGGAAAATGCCACGGAAACCGCAAAAGCCCTCCCATTGGTGGATCCCGCATTCGTCACGACTGTACAGAAATTGAACGGCATAAAGCCTGCCGAAAGCCCCATGCTGTACGACGAAGAGAAGGGGCTTGGCTGGGTTGATCCCCACGGCTGGCAGGTTTACTTTGGAGATGACGACGCAAATATTGACATCAAATTGCTTGAGTACGCCAAGATCGTTGAGACCATTCTGGATAGAAACTTGCAACCAGTTTTAATCAGCATGGAATTTCTACACGCACCTTATTATCGTTTGGAGCCTTAATTATGGAAGAAGAACCGATTGTTGTTGGATTAGATGTTGGAACTGCAAAAGTTTGCAGCCTGGTAGCGAGAGTGGAAAATGGCAGTAACCTGCGCATCCTGGGTGTGGGGATTGAACCTACCAAGGGTATCCGCAAAGGGATCGTCACCGATATCAGCGCTGCCTCAGAATGCATTGCGCGTTCTATCGAGAAAGCAGAACGGACATCTGGCTTTGAGATCAACTCGGCGATCGTCAATCTGGCTGGCATGCAGGTATCCTCAACCATCAGCAAAGGCGCTGTTGGCATCTCCGGGCGTGTGATCGACCAGGAAGACGTCTATCGTGCGTTGGATTCTGCCCAGGCAATTGCTGTGCCCCACAACCGCGAGATCGTACACGTGATCCAGCGCGGTTTCAGCGTGGACGGGCAGGAAGGCATCCGCCAACCGGTTGGCATGCACGGCTTCCGCATGGAAGTGGAAGCCCACATCATCACCAGTGCTGCCTCCTCAATGGAGAACCTGCGTCAGTGTATCTCCATGGCTGGGATTGACGTTTCCCAGTTCGTGCTTAATCCCCTTGCGTCAGGTGAAAGCATTCTTTCTGAAACCGAACGCGAAATGGGCGTGGCAGTGATTGATCTTGGCGCTGGCACCACCAGCGTGGCAATCTACGTCAAAGGCGATGTTTTCCATGCCAATGTTCTCGGTATTGGCGGCGACATGGTCACTTCCGATATTGCCCAGGGACTGCGACTGCCCCTCGAGGTCGCCGAAGAGGTCAAACTCAAGCACGGCTATGCCGTCCTCGAAGATATCCGCGAGGATGAGTCCTTCAATGTGCTCACCTTTGGCTCCGAACAGAGCACCAAGGTTGACCGCCGTGAACTGGTGAATATCATCGAAGCCCGGGTGGAAGAGATCTTGATGATGGTCCACCAGGAGATCAAGCACTCAGGTTACGACTCTCTCCTGCCGGCAGGTTTGGTGCTGACCGGCGGCGGCAGCCAGCTGCCAGGTATACGCAAGCTGGCAAGCAAGGTGATTGGTCTGCCAGCCCGTCTTGGCAAACCAGAGCGCATGGTCGGTTTGACCGACCAAATCTCGAGCCCCGCCTTCGCGACCAGCGTCGGACTGCTGGATTGGGGCATCCTATTCAGTGAAACAACCCAGATCGCTCCTGAGCGGTCTGGAAAATCGCAGCGAGCAACCAACAATGCCAAAGCGGATGGCTTTGTTTCGTGGCTCAAGCGAATGTTGCCATAATCAATCATTCAAGCACACAAATAGAGGAGATCAACATGGAAGCAAAACAAACTGAATCATTCGCAAGGATCAAGGTCGTCGGCGTCGGCGGTGGTGGCTGTAATGCGGTGAATCGCATGATAGCTGAAGGGCTGCAGGGGATCGAATTCATTTCGATCAACACCGACGCCCAGGCACTGCTCAAATCGCAGGCTCAGACGCGCGTGCGTATTGGCGACAAGTCCACCCGTGGTCTTGGAGCTGGCGGCGATCCCAAAATCGGGCAGGCAGCAGCTGAAGAGTCAGCTGAGGAATTGTATGAAGTGCTCAAAGGTGCAGACATGGTATTCGTGACTGCAGGTCTCGGCGGCGGCACCGGCACTGGTGCGGCTCCCGTGGTCGCGCAGATTGCCAAGGAAATTGGCGCCCTCACCATCGGCGTCGTAACGAGGCCTTTCTCGTTTGAAGGAGCTCATCGCTCCCGCTCAGCCGAACAAGGTGCCATGCGTCTCAAAGAGCACGCAGACACCCTCATTGTGATCCCCAATGACCGCTTGTTGCAGATCGTCAGCAAGAATGTTGGGTTGAACGACGCTTTCCGCATGGCAGATGACGTCCTGCGCCAGGGCATCCAGGGCATCTCCGAACTCATTACCATCCCGGGGTTGATCAACCTCGACTTTGCTGATGTGCGCACCATCATGTCCGAAGGCGGCGCAGCACTCATGGCTGTGGGTCAGGCTTCTGGTGAGGATCGTGCCAAGATCGCGGCTGAACAAGCGATCTCCAGCCAGCTGTTGGATGTCACCATCAATGGCGCCCGCGGTATCCTTTTCAATGTCACTGGTGGTACCAACCTGTCCCTGTTCGAAGTCAACCAGGCTGCGGCGATCATCAAGGAAACCGCCAGCCAGGACGTGAATCTGATCTTCGGCGCGGTCGTCGACGAAAACATGGGTGATAACATCCGCATCACCGTCATCGCCACTGGTTTTGATCGCCCTACGCCTCCCCTGGAGGCGGAGCCCGCTTTTTTTCGCCAGGAACTTCCTCGTCAACAGCAGGACCGGCTAAGCGTCAGCGATACCCGGGCACAGAACGTTCCTAACGCGCAGCAGGCTGAAACCAAGAAGCAGGAGGAGTATGTGTACACCAGCGACGTGGACATCACCCTCCCCGCTTTCGTTCGGCGGGAATTGAGCAAACGCTCAAGCCGCTAACAGATCTGTTCCGGATCTCCTGACAGTGCTGATAAGATTCTTCCTCCGGTTGTCCGGAGGAAGAATCCTGGCAAAGTTGAAACCGATCATATACCTGGATCATCTTTTATCCAACCATGCTGCCTGGGTTCATCCCGGGCGTTTTTTTTCTTATTTTTGGCTGTTTTAGCTGGCTGAGATTGAAAAACCATTCCTGGTAATAACTCATCATGGCTCTAAATCGATCAGGTTTTTTACCCAGTAAAAACCGTTTTCCGATTTAGCAAACGTCTGTGAGTTCCAAATATGTACGAGAAACGTTGAATCTATGCGCAAGAAAACGCTCACTCTTAAAGAGTTAAAAGTTTTAAGATTGTTAACCTGATTTTGCTTGTCTAATCCATTTGCCTATGCTAAAATCGTTGTACTACATGTAGGGGTGAGATAAGTGAACCCCCCACATTTAGGGGTTCAATTATATTTTTAGGAGTCATTATATGAAGTGCCCGTACTGCCAATCTACAGATTCGAGCGTAGTAGACACCACCAAGGACGTCAACCATGGTGTGATTCGGCGTCGGCGGGAGTGTGACAATTGCCATCAACGCTTCAGCACCACCGAACGCACCATCATGAGCATCCCACTCCTGATCAAACGAGATGGTACACGCGAGGAGTTCGACCGCGAAAAACTGCTGGCTGGCTTGCGAACTGCCTGTGCCAAGCGCCCTGTCTCCGCGGCTGCCCTTAATAACCTGGTGAATGAAATCGAAGCTGAGTTACAAAAACGCGGGCGTTCCGAAATCAATTCACGTGTAGTCGGAGATCTTGCGATCAAAGGTCTGCTCAAATTAGACCACATTGCCTATATCCGCTACGCGTCGGTCTATTTGCGCATGGACGATCTCCATGCCATCCGCGACGAGATCGACCATCTGCTTTCTGAAGAAGAAAAATAAAACTACAGAGGATTACCATGCCAGAATCTAAAGTTGTTCCCTCGGGACTTCTCCAAACACCTCCAATCCCGGAGGGTTTGCCAAAAATCGAACTAACGGAAAACTCACGCCAGGTGCTTGCCAAACGGTATCTTCGCCGAGGAAAGGACGGAAATCCCGTCGAAAGCATCGATGAAATGTTCTGGCGTGTCGCCTGGCATGTAGCTGATGTTCCCGAACGTGAGCACGACCAGACAGCCCTGGCTGAAACTTTCTACCGCATGATGGTCTCCAAATCCTTCTTTCCTAACTCCCCGACCTTCACCGGTGCCGGCACCCCACTTGGTCAGCTGGCAGCCTGTTTCGTACTGCCGATCTCGGATGATATGGGGCGTGCCTCGGATGGCATCTTCAGCACACTGCGCAATGCTGCCCTGATCCAACAAACTGGCGGCGGAAATGGCTTCAATTTCTCACGCCTGCGTCCGCAGGGATCGATCGTGAACACCTCTGCCGGTCAGGCAACCGGTCCGGTTGGCTTCCTCAAAGTCTATGACGACGCTTTCGGTGAGATCGCCCAGGGCGGCACACGCCGTGGGGCGAACATGGGTGTGTTGCGGGTCGATCATCCGGACGTGGAAGCCTTCATAAAATGCAAAACAAGTGAAATGGCTATCACCAATTTTAACATCTCCCTTGGGATCACCGATAAGTTTATGCAGGCTGTCGAGGAGGATGCCGACTGGGACCTGCGTTTCCCCGATGTCCATGACCCTTCCTACAAGAAATTCCGCGGCACCATCGACGCAGCCGAAAAGGCAGGTTTACCTGTCAAGGTGCACAAGACGATCAAAGCGCGCAAGCTTTTCAACCTCTTCGTCCAGCAGGCACACCATAACGGCGAACCAGGCGCACTCTTCCTGGATGCGGCGAACCGCTACAATCCTGTACCCCATCTTTACGAACTCGAAGCCACCAATCCCTGCGGCGAGCAGTGGCTTGGTCCATATGAGAACTGCTGCCTTGGGTCGATCAACCTGGCGCAGATGCTCGGCGAAAATGGCACAGTAGACTGGGAAAAATTGCGCCAGATGACCAAGACCGCCACCCGCTTCCTCGATCATGTCGTGGACAAAAACGCCTATGTTCCAGCCGTTCCGGAGCTCAAAGAGGCTGCGCATAAAGCCCGCCGCATCGGGCTGGGCATCATGGGGCTGGCTGATCTGATGTACCACTGCGGTGTGCGTTATGGTTCCGAGGAATCGCTGGAGTTCTGCGGGCAGGTGATGGAGTTCATCCGCTACTTCTCCATGGAAACCAGCATCGAGATGGCTCAGGAGCTTGGGGCCTTCCCAGCCATTAAGGGCAGCATTTACGATCCCAAAAACCTCACCTGGCAGGCTCCCACCCCACTTTCGCCTTATAAGCGCGACTGGCTCAGACCGGAATTGGATTGGCAGCAGATCACTGAAGGCATCAAAACCTACGGCATCCGCAACGCAGCCCAAACCACCATCGCCCCCACCGGTACGATTGGCACCGTGGCTGGCTGCGAAGGCTATGGTTGTGAACCTGTCTTTGCGCTTGCGTACGTTCGGCATGTCAACGACAACGGAAACGACCTGGTGCTCAACTATGTCAGCCCCTTCTTCCAGAGCGCCCTCAACGCTGCCAACTTACCGGAAGATACCAAGGATCTGATTGTCAAAAAGGTGGTTGAACAAGGCAGTTGCCAGCACATCGAACAACTTCCACAGCACATTCGCAGTGTTTTCGTGGTTTCTTCTGATATCACTGCCGATGAACACATCCACATCCAGGCTGTCTTGCAGAGGTTCGTGGATAACAGCCTCAGCAAAACGATCAACTTCCCTGAGGGTACAACTGAAGAAGAGGTAAGCGCCGCTTTCATTAATGCCTGGAAACTGGGCTGCAAGGGCATCACAGTCTATATCACCGGTTCCCGCGACAAGGTTGTGCTGGAAACCAAGTCGACCATGGAGAAGAAAGAGGGTGGCTCTGCCTCAATCCCGATGCTCTTTGAAGGCGGTCAGGCGACGCAGCTCACTTTTTGGAAGGACAGTAAAAAGCCCCGTCCTCGCACCCTTCACGGTTACACCTATTCGATCGAGACACCCCTGGGCAAGGCTTTTGTGACCATCAACGAGAACGGCGGATCGCAGCCTTTTGAGGTTTTCATCAACACTGCCAAAGCCGGCTCTGAGACGGCAGCCCATTCCGAAGCCATGGGTCGATTGATCTCCTATATCCTGCGCCTGGCTTCCCCAATCGAACCACGGGAACGGCTTAAATTGATCATGGAACAGCTGGCTGGCATTGGCGGCGGCAGGTCGCTCGGCTTTGGACCGAACCGCGTACGCTCGCTGCCGGATGGGATTGCCAAAGCGTTGGATGAATACCTCTTCCAGCAGCATTGGGAAAACGAAGAAGTGGCGGCGGAAAAACCGATCGAGCAGATGACCATGCCTGGCATTAAAACACCCGACACACCTATGCATAAGATTGGGGAACTATGCCCGGAATGCGGTCAGGCAACAATGATCAACGAGGAAGGCTGCCGCAAGTGTTACACCTGCGGGCATAGTGAATGTTGATGTATTTTGTGCACTAATTGAGTGACAATTTTTAACAATTTTTGCCGCTATCGCAGACTTAACATTAATTAACATTGACAAGTGGAGAGAATAATGCGATAATAATAGTGCGCACGGCTTGGGTGCCCCCCTCACCCAAGCCGTGCGCATTTTAACTTCAAATCAATCCTGCCATTCTAATTCCAACCCGCCAACAATAACGCTGTCACCCTGCTGGATGCCGGCTGCGCGAAGCGCTTTCTCAACCCCGAGCCCTGCCATCAACTTTTGGAAACGCCGAACTGAACCTGGTTGATCGAAGTAAGTCATAGCGGCTGCTTTCTCGATGCGCGCGCCTGAGACTACGTAACCATCTTCGGTCTTTTCGATCTCGAAGGCATTCGGGTCCACTTCCGCACGGTATACCGGCATTTCCATTTCAACTTCCTCTTCCGGAAGTTCACCGAGCATGCGGAAGGCTTTCCACATCAGCTCTCTCAAGTTGTACTGGCTGACCGCTGAGACGGGTATCAGATCCACTCCCAGTTTTTTAAACTCCAAAGACAGGGCTTCAAACTTTTCAACCACATCCGGCAGGTCCATCTTGTTCAAGACGACAATTTGCGGGCGTTTCCCGAGCAAGTCATCGAAGAGCTCCAGTTCGGCGTTGATGGTATGGTAATCGTCAATTGGATCTTCTGAGAGTCCGTCCAAAACATGGATGAGCAGGCGCGTGCGCTGAATGTGGCGTAAAAAATCAAAACCCAAGCCGATCCCCTCGGAAGCCCCCTCGATCAGACCAGGGATATCAGCCATCACAAAGCTGCTATCCGCATCAAGCTTCACTACGCCGAGGTTTGGCTCAAGCGTGGTAAAAGGATAGTCGGCAATCTTGGGTCTGGAGTTAGTTGTCGCGGCTAAAATGGACGATTTTCCGGCATTTGGTAGCCCAACCAGCCCAACATCCGCGATCAATTTTAATTCGAGCCTGAGGTTGAATTCCTGGCCTGGTTCGCCCCTTTCCGCGGTAAGCGGCATTTGGTTGCGGCTGGTAGCATAATGCTGGTTGCCCTTGCCGCCCCGACCGCCTTTGGCAACAACCAGCCGCTGACCCGGCGATACAAGATCGCCGATCAACTCGGCCTTGTCGTCATCGTAGATTGAAGTGCCTGGCGGAACCTGGATGATCAGGTTATCCGCTGAGCGACCGCTGCGGTTATTAGGTCCGCCGTTTTTGCCTGCGACAGCAAAGAAATTTTCGTTCTGATGAAAGTGGCTGAGAGTGTTGAGGGTTGGAACGACCTCAAAGATCACATCACCGCCTCTGCCCCCATCCCCACCATCAGGACCGCCGCGCGGACGGTATTTTTCACGGTGCATATGCACCATGCCATCGCCGCCTTTTCCAGACGCGACTTTGATTTGCACAGAATCAATAAACATAGGTCTCTTTCGTTTTTGGTTAGCGTGAGTTTATCACAACCTCAATTAGCTTGCGGAGAGAAAACAGCTTCCTGGAGATCCATCTCCCATTAAAAAACGACCGGTCAGATGCCTGACCGGTCGTTTGAAGTGCAAAAACCTATTTGCCGAACTTCTTCCTGAGGATGTCCTCGAGGTCAGGCTTGCCAATTTCCTCAAGCTCATAGCGCACGCGCTGGCTTGGGCGATTGATCTTCATCACACGGGTCAGGTCGATCGGCGTGCCGATGATGACCATGTCCACGTCTGCGGCTTCGATGGTTTTCTCAAGGTCTCGGATCTGCTGCTCGCCGTAGCCCATCGCGGGCAGGATGTTACCGGTGCCGGGATACTTCTTATAGGTGGCGAGGATCTCACCAACCGCAAAGGGGCGTGGATCAACGATCTCTTTCGCGCCAAAGCGGCGTGCAGCCACCCATCCGGCGCCAATCTTCATACCGCCATGGGTCAGCGTCGGGCCGTCTTCAACTACGAGCACACGCTTGCCGCGAATGGCTTCGGGATCATCCACGTAGATCGGCGAAGCGCCTTCGATGATGATCGCGTTGGGGTTGATGCTGTGGATGTTCTCGCGCACTTTGATGACGTCATCTGGATTGGCAGTGTCGACCTTGTTGATCACGACCACGTCGGCAACCCTTACGTTGACCTCACCAGGATAGTAGGAACTCTCATGCCCGGGGCGCAGGGGATCCGCCACGGTGATCATCAGGTCAGGTTTGTAGAAGGCAAAGTCATTGTTTCCGCCATCCCACAGGACGACATCCACTTCCTTTTCCGCTTCGCGCAGGATGGCTCCGTAATCCACGCCGGCATAGACGATCACGCCGTTGTCGAGATGAGGTTCATATTCCTCACGTTCCTCGATCGTGCATTCATGCAGGTCGAGGTCGGCATAGGTGGCAAAACGCTGGACACGCTGCTTCACCAGGTCTCCATAAGGCATGGGGTGGCGAATAGCTGCCACTTTGAGCCCCATGTCCTGCAGGATCGCAGCGACGCGGCGGGTGGTCTGGCTCTTGCCGCTCCCAGTGCGGACGGCGCAGATGGCAACCACGGGTTTGGTGGATTTGACCTGGGTCTCTTTGGTACCCATCAGTCGGAAGTCAGCACCCAGGGAGTTTACCAGCGCAGATTTGTGCATCACGTAATCGTAGGGAACATCACTGTAAGCGAACACGACTTCATCAACATCGAACTCCCTGATAAGTTCAGGTAATTCTGATTCGGGATAGATCTTGATGCCATCTGGATACAGTTTTCCAGCAAGTTCGGCGGGATACTTCCTTCCGTCGATGTTAGGGATCTGGGTCGCGGTGAATGCAACCACTTCATACTTCTCGTTATCACGATAGAAAGTATTGAAGTTATGGAAATCCCGACCGGCTGCCCCCATGATTAGTGTACGAATTCGACTCATATATTTCTCCTTTTGATTTTGATTGTTCTTATTCTACATCACATCACTTGTGGTGACTGAATTCCGAGTAAAGATAACGCATTCTCAAGTGCGACCTTGGCTGCCTGTACAAGCACCAAACGGGCCAGCCGGGTCGCGCCTTCTGCCGAGAGAACCGGGCACTGGGTGTAAAAATCGTTGAAACCCTGGGCAAGCTCAAACGCATAGGTGGCAACCAGCGAGGGTTTGAAATCAGCCGCAGCTTTTTGAACCACGTCTGGGAGTTGCGAGATTTTTTCGATCAAATTGACTTCCGCAGGCTGCAGGTCGTGGCTGAAGGCTGCCTTGGCAGGCGCAGGCTCCTTCAGGCGGCGCAGGATGCTGTTGGCGCGCACCACCGCATACTGGATATATGGAGCAGATTGCCCGTTAAAGTCCAGGGCGGTGTCCCAGTCGAAGGTCACGATCTTGGTGTTTTCCCGGGAGATCATCGGATATTTGATGGCGCCCAGGGCGACCTTCTCCGCCACGTTGTGCATTGCTTCCGCATCCAAGGTGGGATTCTTTTCCCGGACCACCTCAAGGGCACGCTGAGTCGCTTCCCTGATCAAGTCATCCAGTAGCACAACGGTACCATCCCGGGAAGACATGGTCACGTTCCCGGGCAAGTTGACAATCTCGTAGGCAAGATGCTGCATTTTTCCAGCCCAAGGGTAACCCATCAGCTCCAGCACCTTGCTCATCTGCTTCATGTGCAGCGATTGGCGGACATCGATCACGTAGACGGATTGATCGAGATCGTATTCGGTGAATTTCATGATTGCCAGCGGGATTTCCTTGGTGGCATACAAGGAGGTGCCATCTGAACGCAGGATGACGACCACCCGGTATTCTTCTTTGGTACCCAACTGTTTATCCAGGTCGATAATGACCGGATTTTCGGGGCGACCATCTTCAGCCAATCCGCTCTCGATCAGTTGATCGATCAACGCCTTGCCTGGCTCTTCTACTTCACTTTCAAAGTAGATCCGGTCAAAATGCTCCCCCAAGAGCCTGTAGACTTGCTTGAAACCTTCCATTGACCAGTCGCGGGTTTGCTTCCACAGGTCTTTGAGGTGCTGCTCGCCCGCATCCCAGCGCCCGAAATAAACTCTTACCGCGGCTTCAAACTCAGGCTCACTCACAAAACGCCTGTCTGCCTCGGCATAAAGATCCGCCATCCAGCGCATGGTATCGGCGCTAGGCTGCTCGCCAGCATGGTACATCTCGTAATTGCACATCCACTTGATCACATGCAGGCCGATATCGCCAATATAATTGGCGCGGATGACCTTTTTGCCGCTGGCTTCGAGGATGTTGCAGACCGAGCCGCCTAAAATGACATTGCGCAGGTGTCCCACATGCAGCGGCTTGTGGGTGTTGGGGTTGGAATACTCCACCATTACCTGTTTTCCCTGCTGCGCCTGGGAGCCAAAGGTTTTCCCTTGTTCCAGCACCGTGCTGACGACCCTCTCGGCGTACTGATGGGGTTCGAAGTAGAGGTTCAGGTAACCTTTGATGGCTTCAACTCGAGAGAAACCGGGCAGTTCAGCCGCCTGCGCTTTCAGGATTTCAGCGAATTCCTGGGCTTTCTTGGGAACCGGCAGAGATTTATCCGGATCTGCCGCTGCCAACGGAAAAAGCGGCGCGGCAATCCCCCACTCCCCGCTGAAGGGAATGTTGCGGAATTCCACTTTACCCTCAGGAAGCCCGCGCGCCTGGCAAAAATCGTCAATGATCAAGGTAAGCTGTTTTTTTACGTCATCAAACATAGTCATCTCACATTTAGTCTTGGGCGATTATAACATCGAGGGTGGGAGTTTAACAGCCTTCCGTGTATCGCAGCAAAACTAAAGTAGCTGCGATAGCCTCTTAAACAAAAAAAGAGGTTCCCCACCATCCGGTAAGGGAGCCTCGGTGTGTGATTGAAGAAAACTTACTTTTCTAAGCTGTTAAAGCGAGCCATTAAACGAGACTTGCGGCGTGCGGCGTTGTTCTTGTGGATAACACCTTTGGCGGCAGCTTTGTCCAGAGCACGGATAGCGTTTTGCACTTCCACCTGGGACTTTTCTGCGTCCTCAGTGCGAATAGCGGACTGAGCCTTGCGCAGGAAAGTGCGGGCTGAGCCGCGGTAAACGCGATTGCGCTGACGTGCAGCCTGATTTTGCTTGTTTCGTTTGATCTGAGACTTAATATTTGCCAACTTCTTCCTCCAAAAATAATTCCTCTATACTTGCAAAAGAGTATTTTACAATAAATCCCGGATTTGTCCAGTAATTGGTAGGGGGAAAAGTCCAACTCTGTACGGTGAGGGCTTGCTCTATGCGATGCTGGATTATTCTGTACGGTGGGGGCTTGCTCCCACCGCTTCTGCTCTATGATAAAGGGACTGCGGATGGACTAAAGCCTATCCGTACGGGCTTGCTCCAACCGCGGCAAACATGCAAAAAAAACTTGAGAGATCCCCCAATGCATTTGCTAAAGACATTCAGGCAGGTTTGACTTTTCGCGCTCGTTCCGCTATCCTTAATTCACTCAGGTCAGCCAGGTGCGCGCGCTTCACAGTGAGGAAAGTCCGTACACCGCAGAGCAGGATGCCAGGTAACCCCTGGATGGTCGTAAGATCATGGATCGGGCCACAGAGACATACCGCTCGCAAGAGTAAGGGTGAAAAGGTGGTGTAAGAGACCACCGGCGCTTTGGTAACAAATGCGACCAGGCAACCCCCATCCGGTGCAAGGTCAAACAGGAGAAAGAGCTTGCTCGGCTCATTTGATCTCCGGGTAGACCGCATGAGCTGGCTGGCGACAGCCCGTCGAGATAGATGCGCATCCAAGACAGAATACGGCTTACCGGCTGACCTGAGTGGGGAACTACATGGCGCGATTCTTCGTCTTAATTGCAGGTTTTATGACCGATTGAAAGGTTATTATGAAAAAGAGCACCATTGTTTCGCTGATTATCGGTATCCTGCTAATTGCTGTCGGATTATTCGCCTGTAATCTGCCAGCAAACAACGCCAGCGTTACCATCCTCAACCCGGTATCAGGTCAATCCATCCCGGCTTTTCTGGAATACCAGGTTACTTCCTCGATCAAACCCGAAGGCAACTGGTCGCGCGTGGAACTTTACATCAATGGTGAGCTTGCCCGCCTTGACACCTCTGAAACCAATCCAGGCACTTTCGGACTGGTGCTGCAGCCGTGGATCCCCACCAAGGAAGGTCCCACCATGGTTGAAGTAAAACTGTACCAGCGAGGCAAAGCCCCCGTAGCCACCGCCCAGGTAGCCGTGATGGTCAAGATCATGGGTGAGGAGGAAATCCCGCCCACACCAACCTTGATCACACCCACCATCGCGGTGACTCCCACCGGCACAACCACACCACTTCCATGCACCATGTCTGCAGCACTGTTGCAGGATATCAGTATTCCGGATGGTACCATTATGAAACCCGGTCAGCAATTTACCAAGACCTGGCGGGTGCAAAACAACGGCAGTTGTGATTGGGAAAACTATAAACTGGTATTCGTACGCGGTAACATGATGGGCGGCAATTCTCCCAGCTTGCTGCCGAAGGTAAGCGCCGGTAATACACTTGATATCTCCCTCGAGTTGTTTGCGCCGAGTTACCAGGGCGATTATTCCGGATATTGGCAGATCCAGTCCGATAAGGGCAGCCTGATCGGACCGGAACTGCACTATACCATCGGGATCCCCACCCCGACAGCCACAAATACTTCTACAGCGACTGCCACCGCGACCGCCACCCACACGCCGACACCGACCGCAACTGCGACCGCCACC